>Ga0208733_100001_pt1 | contig 371222 bp, 338 predicted proteins | sample SubbioR11Jul_8B1_FD_184816 | JGI IMG/M metagenome (GOLD analysis project Ga0208733, IMG submission 184816) | Serpentinite rock and fluid subsurface biosphere microbial communities from McLaughlin Reserve, California, USA - CR11Jul_8B1 (SPAdes) | ecosystem: Environmental > Terrestrial > Deep... | reverse complement strand
GGGGGAGCCGCAAGAAACAACGGGCTTTTTGGCGGGAATCTTCCAGACCGTAGTCAACGCGGTCAAGTACATATTCTATTTCGCGCTCGTCATCGGAGTCGGCTTCTTGGCGATATTCGGTGTTAAGGTTTTTACGACAAAATACAATTCGATCACCGGCGGCCAAGAGCTTATCCGTGTTCTCGACATCCGCTATCTCGCGCCGGGCAAAGCGATATGCCTCGTGGAGGCGGCGGGCAAAATTTTGGTCGTGGGCCTTGCCGGCAACAACATCAACCCTCTCGCCGAAATCGACGACTTCGAGCAAGTTGAAGCGCTCAGAAGCCTTGCGGCGACAAAACCGGAGCCGCTCCAACCATTCCAGGCCTATCTTGAAAAATTTAGCGGCCGTTTTTCAAAGGCGCAAAAGAGATCCGAGACAAGGTCGCGGAGGCCGGCGAAGCGTGAGACGGAGTCGTCACTTGGCACCGAGAATCACTGGAGAGACGACCTTCACTCCACCGGACAGAACATCAATCAACTCCTTGAGGAGATTAAGAAACAAGATAGCAAGAGGTCTGAAGGCACACCGTCATCGACGAACAAGGGTAGGGGTGAAAAGAGTAGATGAGCGCGCTCTTGCCACAGTCACGAGCTGCTCGCAAAATCACGATATTAGCCCTGGGACTCCTCTTTACGGTCATGACCGGATTTGTTTCGGGAGCGGAGCAGGGGCCAAACGGGATACCTTTGCCAAAAGTATCGTTTGGCGTGGAGACGGCTGAAAACCCACGAGATATCTCGACCAGCCTCCAGATACTTCTACTCCTCACCGTTCTTTCGCTGGCGCCGGCGTTATTGATTATGGTCACTTCTTTTACCAGAATAATCATCGTCCTCGCCTTCATCAGAAACGCGCTCGGAACACAGCAGATACCGCCGACGCAAGTCCTTATAGGGCTGGCGCTTTTTCTAACCTTCTTCGTCATGGCGCCCGTCTTAGGCCAGATCAACGATAGCGCTATAAAACCATATACCGCGGAAGAGATCTCATTCGACCAGGCGTTCGAGCGAGCGTCCAACCCGATACGCGACTTCATGTTTAGGCAGACGCGCGAGAAAGACCTGGCGCTCTTCGTCCACCTAGCCAAACTCGATCAGCCCCGAACCCGCGCCGACGTGCCGACCTACGTCGTTATCCCGTCATTTATTATCAGCGAACTACGCGCCGCGTTCATCATCGGATTTCTTATATTTATTCCATTTCTCGTAATAGACATGGTAGTGGCGAGCGTACTGATGTCCATGGGTATGCTCATGGTGCCTCCGGTGATGATATCTCTGCCGCTAAAAATATTGCTCTTTGTTTTAGTCGATGGTTGGCATCTTGTCACACGAGCGCTGGTTATGGGGTTCAACTGATTGCGGAAACGGGTGCGCATGACAGACTCATTAGCGATGGAAATAGGGAAAAACGCCCTCATATTGACCCTTCAGCTGGCGCTGCCGGTCCTTGTCTTCAGCCTAATTACCGGCCTTACGATAAGCATTCTCCAAGCCGTGACACAGATTCAAGAATTCACGTTGACCTTCATACCTAAACTGCTCGCAACGATGTTGGCGCTGGCGATTTTCGGACCTTGGATGCTTAACAAGCTGATTGATTTTACGACGAGCATTTTTGTAAATTTGCCGACCTATATCAAGTAGCCCGGCCGTTGGCTTTTGGGGTCTTGCCATAAACACAAGATTTGAAAAGAGCCGGCCGGCCGAGCGATAAGCGATACAGGAGCATGACTTGGACGTTTTGCAGCTCGAACCGGGGCGTTTGCTCACATTTCTGCTGGTTCTCACCCGCGTTTCGGGTGTGTTTTTTCTCGCCCCTATCTTCGGAAGCCGCAACATCCCAACGCAGGCAAAGGTAGGGTTGGCGCTGATAACCAGCCTTGTCATCTTTCCCTTTACCCCGAGCGACGTCGACCCGGGCATGCATATGGTCGACTTTGCGCTGCTGTTAGCGAAGGAGCTGACTGTCGGCGCGCTGATCGGCTTTACGGCGACCCTGATCTTTATGGGGTTTTTACTTGCCGGACAGATTATCGATATACAGATGGGTTTTGGCATGGTCAACGTCATCGACCCGCTAAGCAACCTCTCCGTCTCGATTATGGGCCAGTTCAAAAACCTCCTTGCGATCCTGGTGTTCTTATCTATCAACGGCCATCACTTCCTCTTCAGCGCGCTGGCAAAGAGTTTTGATGTCGTACCGCTCACGATGTTCGAATTCAGCCCCGCGATAACCAGCCATTTCGTTGGAATGGTCGCCAACATGTTCATAATCGGCTTGAAGATCGGCGGGCCGGCAATCGGGGTGCTGCTCATCACCGACCTGGCGCTCGGCATAATCGCTCGGACCGTGCCGCAGATGAACGTCTTCATAGTAGCCATGCCGCTAAAAATAACGGTCGGCTTCATCGCGATAATCTCTATGCTCTCACTGCTATTAATATATATGAGCCAAATTTTTGGCCAGATGCCTGAACAAATGATCAGGTCTATTAAATAAGGACTGTCGGGATATGGCGAACTCGGAAAAAACCGAAAAAGCTACACCTAAACGGAAGCGAGAAACGAGAAATAAAGGGCAGATCGCGCGGAGCGCGGAGATCAACTCGGCCTTTATCATCATCGCTATCCTGCTTGCCATGCGCAACTTCGGACAAAACGCTTTTGAGGGCATAACCGACCTGATGCGCTACTTCCTGCAGAGCCCCGCTTCATTCGAAATGAACGAGCGAATTCTGTCGACCCTCTTCCTCAATCTGTCCTTTTTTTTCGCGAAGAATCTTCTGCCGGTTATCGTAGTCGGTGCGATTGTCGGCCTGGTCGCCGGCTTCGCCCAAGTCGGCTTTTTGTTTACCGCGAAACCCTTGGTGCCGGATTTTAAAAAGATAAACCCTATCTCAGGGCTGAAGCGGCTCTTTTCGCCAAGAGCATTTGTGGAACTCTTCAAGTCATGCGTCAAAATCATCGCAATCAGCTATATCTCCTACTCGGTCATTGCGGGCAATTTCGAGAACATGGTCAACATTATAAACCTCGATGTTTGGCAGATGCTGGTTGTCCTTGGCTCCATTGCATATGAAATAGGAATCAAGACGGGCATCACCCTTCTGGTAATCGCTGTCTTCGACTATGCATACCAACGCTATGACCACAACAAAAGCATCATGATGACCAAGAAAGAGATTAAGGACGAATACAAACAAGCTGAAGGCGACCCGCTAATTAAGGCGAAGATCAAGCAGCAGCAAATGGAACTCAGCATGAACAGGATGATGCAAGCGGTTCCAAACGCTGATGTGATTATCACCAACCCGACGCGATTGGCCATAGCGCTCAAGTATGACCAGGCAAACATGGGCGCGCCCACAGTCATAGCCAAAGGGCAACGCTTAGTCGCCGAACGGATTCGCGCCCTGGCAAAAGAACACGCCATCCCGATTGTCGAAGACAAACCGCTGGCGCAAGCCCTGTTTAAATCGGTCGATGTCGACCAGGAGATACCGGCGGACCTATACAAAGCGGTAGCCGAGGTTCTCGCCTTCGTATACCAGCTCAATAAAGGCTTGCGCACTCGAAAAACACCCGCGCCGACATTAACGAGGTAGCCTCGGAGCACCTCAAACCGACAAGAAGATTGTAAATACCCGAGTCGAACGACAGGTCGGAAAATAGATATTCGAGCGCTGATAGTATACAATAAACGGATAAAGACAGCGTCCATCACCTAGAATAGCCGGAACAGACATGGCACAAGATCAAGCGCTACCCGCATCATCGATGGGACAACTAAACAAGTATAGCGACGCCGCGCTCGCTATTATTATCGCGTTGATAATCGCGCTCCTAATCATACCGATGCCGAGCGCGATCATAGACGCACTCCTCGTCTTCAATATTATCGTAGCGGTCGTGACGCTGCTGACCACGATGTACAACAAAGAGCCGCTGGAATTCTCGATTTTCCCCACCTACCTCCTTGTTTCGACGCTTTTTAGGCTGGGCTTGTATATCTCGACAACGAGGGCGATTCTGTCCCTCGGCGATGCCGGCAGCGTGGTCGATGCCTTCGGCTCGATAATCATCGGAGATAATTACGTCGTCGGCATCATCATCTTTCTGATCTTAGTCGTTGTACAGTTCATTGTAATCACATCCGGTACCAGCAGAATCTCCGAAGTAGCCGCAAGATTTACGCTCGACGCCATGCCCGGAAAACAAATGGCGATAGATGCCGATTTAAACAGCGGTATCCTCACCGAGGTCGAGGCAAAAGATAGGAGGCGCGCGGTTCAACGGGAAGCCGACTTCTATGGCGCCATGGACGGCGCGTCTAAATTTGTCAAAGGCGACGCCACCGCCGGCATAATTATCGCGATAGTCAACCTGGTCGGCGGCTTTATTATCGGTGCGACCCAGCAAGGTATGAGCCTCGTCGATTCAATGCAAACGTTCGGCCGCATAGCGATTGGCGCGGGTTTAGCGATTCAGATTCCCGCGCTTCTGCTCTCGACCGCTTCCGGTATTGTAGTCACGAGAATGTCTTCCGATAGCGACCTGGGCCGAGACCTTTCGCGGCAGTTACTCTCCCAACCGCGCGGTCTAATGCTCGCCGGTGTTCTGGTTATAGCTTTCGGCTTTGCCCCGGGGCTGCCCAAGCTGCCCTTCCTTCTACTCGGCGGTATCGCGGCGGCGGCCGCGTATTACCTGAAACGAGCGGAAACGCATAGGCCGGCGCTCGATGAGAGCACGGCTGCCGAGCCGGAAACACCGGCGTCCGACAATCTGATAGGGATGTTGCAGATAGACCCGATGGAGCTTGAAATCGGCTACAGCCTCGTCCCGCTGGTCGACCCGGACCAGGGCGGCGATATTTTGGATAGGATAACTTTGATGCGGCGCCAAATCGCGATCGATTTGGGCTATATCGTGCCGCCGATTCGCATCCGCGACAACATCCGGCTTCCGTCACACGAATATCGCGTAAAGATCAAAGGCGTCGATATCGCACGGGGGACTGTCTATCTCGACCAGCTTATCGCTATCGACTCGGGCACGACGAGCGGCAAGGTGGAAGGAATCGACGCTATCGAGCCGGCGTTCGGCTTGCCCGCTCGTTGGGTATACCCAAACCGTCGCGAAGAAGCCGAGGTCTTGGGATACACGGTGGTCGACCCAACGTCCGCGGTAATCACGCATGTCTCCGAAATAGTCAAGAAATACGCCCATGAGCTGATAGGTCGACAAGATGTTCAGTCGATGCTCGACAACGTAAAAGAGAACTACCCGATAGTCGTCGACGAACTGGTGCCGGGTGTGTTGGCGGTCGGCGAAGTCCAGCAGGTCTTGCAGAATCTCTTGGGTGAGCGGGTCTCTATCAGGGATATGGTCACGATTTTAGAAGCGCTCGGCGACCACGCGAGAGTGACCAAGAACATCGATATCCTGACCGAAAACGTCCGGGCGGCGCTAGGCAGAAACATATGCCGTCAACACCAATCCGAGGACGGCAAGCTCGACGTAGTCACCATCGACCCGCTTGTCGAAAAAGAGATCTCCGAAGCGGTCGAGTATACGGATCAAGGAATGAGCATCGCTCTCGACCCCGATATAATGCAAAAAATCGTAATCGAGCTTTCGAATGTCTTGGAAAAGGCTTTCAGCACCGGCCGGGTTCCGGCCGTCCTGGCATCCGCGAACACACGGCGCGCGCTTCGAAAAATTATCGAAAGAAAACTGCCGAATCTAGCTGTTTTATCCTACAATGAGATAGCGCCGGAATTTGAGCTTCAATCTGTGGGGATGGTGAGTCTAAGATGAAAATAAAACGATACGAAGCATCGAGCATGGAAGAAGCTATCTCAAAAGTTAAAGCCGATTTGGGGCCGGAGGCTATAATACTCCATACTCGCCGGCTCCATAAAGCGTGGCCGTTTAATATAATCAATAAGAGCGCCGTCGAAATTACCGCGGCTCTCGACATAAACGTTTCGCAACCTAAATCGAACGGCGGGGCCGACTTTGGGGAAGCCGACGGGGGAAACATCGTCCTCGGTGAGCGCTTTGACCAGCTTCAATTGGAAATCGATGAGATTAAATCGATCGTCAAGACTATTGCCGGTCAATTGACCGACCCCCTCTTTCAAGAGGTCCCCGCTTGCTTCCTGGATGTTTATGAGAAGTTGCTGCTGAACAAGGTCGACGACGATATCGCGAAGAAGCTGATGAAGTCGGCGCAGGAGAAACTGACGACTTCGCAAATGGCCGACCCCGACATGCTACAAGAAAGCGTGGCGCGGGAGATGGCTCAACTCTTACCGGTCTGCCCTCCCCTTACGCTAGCCGATGGAGAGCGTAAGGTGGTAGCGCTTATCGGTCCCACCGGTGCCGGTAAGACAACGACAATTGCCAAGCTCGCGGCCCGATATAGCCTGTACGAGGGAAGAAAGGTGCTGTTCATCACGGCCGACACCTATAGGGTCGCCGCGGTCGAACAACTTCGGACTTACGCGGACATCATAGGGGCGCCGATCGAGATAGTCTTCAGTAACCAAGACGTGCGGGAAGCTCTTGAGCGCCATGACGACAAGGAACTCGTGTTCATAGATACGGCCGGGCGGAGCCCGCATAACGATGCCCAAATAAACGAGCTGGCGGGTTTAATGAACATCTGTACCCCCGATGAGATACATCTGGTTCTGAGCGTCACGACAAAACTTTCAGACCAGATGCACGCGATTAATCGCTTTTCGTCGGTGCCGGTAAACAGACTTATCTTTACAAAACTCGACGAGACAAATACTCCGGGAACGATTTTAAATATAGTAAACAAGGTCAAGGTTCCGATTTCTTATTTGACGATAGGTCAGAACGTTCCCGAAGATATTAGCATCGCCGAATCCAAACATCTGGCCAATATTATTCTAGGGGTGCCGCTAGATGAATGATCAAGCACAAAAACTCCGCGAGCTTGCCCAGAAAATAAGGGATGAAAGAGACCGCGCCAACCCCATCGTCGACCCCGGCTCTTCGCGCCCCGAGACCATTGCAAAACCGGAGGCGAAATATGATATCGATAAGTCCCGGCTCCCGCGCCGAGACCCGAACGATAAGGACGCGGCCAAATATGAACGCGCGACGAAACGAATTGCATCCGCCGGAGATGTCCAAGCATACCGAGACGCTACCAAGGGGCGAATGGCCGCGGCGCCCGCTCAACAGCGGATGGCCGTCGAAACACCCAGAATCTTGGGCGAGCCGGCCGCGATAGCTTCAACCGCGCGCGAACCGGGCCCGACTCCGACTAGAATCATCGCCGTGAGCAGCGGTAAGGGCGGAGTCGGCAAGAGTAACCTTGTCGCGAACCTGGGCATCGCCCTGGCGATGCGCGGACGCAAAGTGGTTATACTCGATGCTGACTTGGGGATGGCCAACATCGATGTACTCTTCGGCATAAACCCAAAATACAACCTTCAACACCTGGTGGATGGGTCAAAATCGATAAACGACATCCTTGTCGACGGTCCGGAGTCCATAAAGATAGTCCCCGGCGGCTCAGGCATACCCGAACTGGCCAACCTTAGCGACGAAAATCAGCAGAAGCTCATCGAAAACTTTGTGTACCTCGATGAAGAGGCCGACATCGCACTCATAGATACGGGCGCGGGCATCTCTAAGGATATCATCGCCTTTATCCTTGCGGCGCGCGAAACCCTCGTCATCACAACACCCGAGCCAACGGCAATTACCGATGCATACGGCCTCATAAAAGTACTAACGCAACGGGATATAGAGGTCGATATAAAAATAGTGGTCAACATGGTCTCCAGTGAAAAAGAGGGACGCGAGATTGCCGATAGGATAACCATGGCGTCAAAGCAATTCCTCAATAAACACATAGACACCATAGGCTTCATTATCACAGACCCCTCGGTCAACATGTCCGTAAGAAAACAGAAGCCTCTTTTGACGCTGTATCCCAGTTCACGCGCATCGAAATGCATAAAGGAGATTGCCGCGAAGCTCGATGTGCCGGAGGAGTATGGTTTGAGCACGGGCGGAGGAGCCGGCCTAAGGGGTTTTCTCTCCAGGTTGCTCGAAAGATAGGTGAGATTTTGCGCAACCATAAAGTGCTAAAACCAGGATTGTTTATAACGATCGAGATAAGGCCCAGACAAAGCTGGCCTTTTACAATCGGCTCGACCTCGGACGACTTTAATACTATAACCTGCGAACTTTTGATGGAGCAGCCGCGTTCCATCGAAATTAAATCCGGCGAAGAATTCATAATCGTTTGCGCAACGGAGAGCGGCATCTATAAGTTCCCTACCCGCGTAGTCGAGATCGAACAGGACCCGGTCCGACTAAAACTTTCGCTGCTAAAAGGAACCGTTCGCGTACAACGGCGCGAGTTTTTCAGGCTTTCCAGGCCACTTGTGCGAGCGCGCTATCGCCCGGTAAACGGCCCCGACGACATACTCACGGACAACCTCATCGAGGCTCCGGTAAAAGACCTTAGCGGCAATGGAATGTCGTTTATTATCGATAAGAGCGCCGAATTGCCGTCGGGCTCCCCATTGCGCACGGAAATCGAGGTCGCAAACGGGCGCACTATCGGCTTGGTCGGTCAGGTAGTCCGCTGTATCCCCGATGAGCCCATAATCGGCAAGAGCCTGCTCTGTGTGCACTTTGCGCTCATCGATGAAGTAGACCGCGACCGAATCGTCGGCCATCTTTTTAAGGAGCAGATAGACCGCGCCGGAAAACGTCGGCGGTCACCTAGGAGAAACTAGATGACCAGTGAGACAATCAAAAAACTAACGGTCGCGTTTAGTATCGTCTTAAGCCTCATCTCTTCCCTTCTGGCGCTCGCGACCGGCGGCGATATATATTACGTAATAGTCGAGCGCTTTTTCATCGTCTTCGCCATAAGCGCGTTCCTTGTGTGGATTGTGCTAAGCATCATAGGCTCGGTGGTGATCGGTGCGGCGAGAGACTCGATTGCGAAACTAACCGCGACCGCCGAGCGATCCTCCGATAACGCTCAAGAAATAGCGGATGCTCTCCGTAAAGCCCAAGAAGAGGATAGGAAAGGAACCGGCCTCGACTTGACCTCGACACCGCTGGAAAACATGCTCTCGACAAACAACCCGCCCAATGACGCCGACTCCCCCGAAATAAAAGAATTCGAACCGTTCAAGCCTAAAAGAATAGAGACCGATACAGACAATGTCGCTCAATAAGCAGGGCAATCGGAAGCGGTGAACAACAACGATGGTACTGGTTACGCCGAATACTTGGGTGCGTTGCAAGGTATACGGTGACCAACGGGCAAAAGAAGAACTCACTCTCGAGCATCTTTCGCTCGTAAAGTATGTCGCCGAGCGCATTAAGGACAACTTGCCGGCGGAGGTCGAGAGAGAAGACCTGGTAAGCTATGGAGTTTTCGGTCTAATGGACGCCATAGAAAAGTTCGACCATGGCCGGGGCATCAAATTCGAGACCTACGCCATACCGAGAATCCGAGGCGCGATCCTCGACGGACTCCGAGCGTATGATATAGCTCCCCGCTCATTGAGACAGAAGGCGAAAGTGCTCGGAAAGGCGTTTACCGAAGTCGAGTTGAGGCTGGGCAGAACAGCTACGGATCAAGAAGTGGCCGAAGAGCTTAATGTGGACTTGGAATCTTTCAACGCTATGCAGGCCGCCGTAAGCAGGCTCCCCTTACTGTCGCTCGATGATTTTATCGTCCAGGACGACGGGGGCGAAATCACTCTGGGCCAGCGCATCGAAGACAAGAACTCCTATAACCCGGTCGAGCTTCTGGAGTCGACCGAACTCAGTACCGCGCTTGTCGAGGCGATCGACAGTCTCAACGAACAGGAGCGCTCCGTCGTCACCTTATACTTCTACGAAGGTCTTACTTTAAGAGAGGCGAGCGAGGTTCTCGAACTCTCGGAATCGAGGATTTCACAGATTCGCTTGCGTGCTGTCGCAAAACTCCGCGCGCACATGTCCGAACTCCTCAATTAAATTAGAATATATTTTCGAGGCCGCTCGACTAGAAAAAGGCGGATGGACAGATGCAACTTGGGGCGCTGGATATAATCAAAACAGGTCAGATTATCTATATCGAAGACGCTAGGGGCAACTCATGGCCTTTCGGCATCGATAACGTGCTCAACCGCGAACTCGTAGCCTGCCGGGCGCTTGGAAAGAAAACGATCTCGATACAACCCGATGCCGAAAATAGGTTGACGATGATTCTCCCGCAAGATAACGGCGCCTATCTGATCAAAGCAGAGGTTGTCGAGTTCGAAAACGAGAGTACCCGGTTTATGCTTCGACCTTCGGCGGAAGTCGACTTTGTGCAACGTCGCCAATATTTTCGCGTCTCAAAACCGTCGGCTTTAGCTTTGTACCAAATCATCGGCGCAAACGAAGAAGCTACCGATGGAATGCCGATAGAAGGATTAGTTTGGGACCTAAGAGCGGTATAGGCATGATGATTCGCGCTACGAGAACCCCCTACACGGGGTCGAGGATTCGGCTATCGATTACTCTGCCCGGCGGCTCACAAATGGAGCTGTTCGGCGAAATCACCCGAGTCGTACCGAAGAGCATCATTAAGAACGAATACCTGCTAGGCATCGGTTTCACAAAGATTCGCGAGGCTGACCGCGACAAAATCATCAAGTTTGTCATTGAGGAACAAGTCTCCCATAAGAATATGAAAAGGAAATAACGTGGCCGCTCGATGCTCTGTTTTTCACCACATTTTCCTTCTCGAAGATTACATTAGAGGATTTCAAGGAGCGACCCCGAAGAAAGCGTAAAAGAGCATCACATAAAGACACCGGTCGACAAAAATATCATCATCGGCGCAACTCGCATCGATGAAACGATAGGACGCTATTGAGAAGCTTTTGCGCTGGATGGTCGTATGCTTGCATGCTATAATTCTTACACGAGCTGATTTGTTGAGTAAGGGTTGTTGACTACGGCTTTTCCTTAGTTGAAAGGATCTACGATGTCAATACGGCCAACCGATCTTCAGATTTTGATGCATAAGGCTCGAGAAGTCGAAAAAATGCACCAAAACCAGCAGCAGCAATCGAAAACACAGCAGCAGCAGTTCGCTGAAGAGCTACAAAAAAAGAGTGAAATCAAGAAGCAACAGGTTCGCTCTTCGACCCGTGCCGATGAGGTAAGAATAGAGCACAAACAGAAAGATTCAGAAAAAGGCAGCGGTCAAAAAGATGGTCGGTCGGGTGCGGACGGCGCTGCTGAGAAAGACAATGGTAACACGAACGGACCAAAAGACGAACCAGAGCACATGATAGATATAACAATTTAGAGGTAACAGTGGATTCGAGCTTCTTGTCGATTGTCATCATACTTCTCTCAGTACTGATTGTGTTGCCTGTCGCGGCATGGATAGCGTTGCGCAAACTATCATCCGGCGACAGAGCGCAGAAACAGCACGAAGAGATGCGCTCACTCGAAAACTCATTGAGCTTTATGATAAAAGAACTCCAAGTATCGGTTACCCGTGCTATGTCCGATATGGATAACGCGGCCACCAGGCTCAATGAGATGATAGAATCCGCCGACGACCGCTTGAGACAACTCCAATATTACTATGAATACGGTGAAGAGTTGCAACCGCTCGTCATAGAGGAAATCGGTAATCCGACCGTGGCCCCTCCCCCGAAAAGTCACTCCCTAAAACACAAAGAAGTATACGAACTGAGCAGAAAGGGCTGGAGTTCCGCGCAAATAGCGAAACATGCGGGTATGAGCGCGGACGAAGTGCAACTCATCGTCAACCTGATGGAGATAAGTACGCTCGGCTCACACTTCCCGACCGGGCAGTCGGGAAGCCCTATGGTTTGATAGCGGCGCCTTCTTTGGCAATCACGCGGATGCACGAAAAATGCATGCCGTCTTGGTTGCGTCGCCAGTGGCCGCCCCATTCAAAACCCCATTTTTCAGCAAGCCCGAGCAGTGCCGGGGGCTGGTAGGAATTCGCGCCGTAATTGAGCTTACCTCCCGGCCCATCCAGGCCGTCATCGACGTTGATGTCGATATCACATCCGTAGGCATGGCCCGAGAGAGGACGGCGCGGGTCCCACAAGATATGACGGGCGACCCAAATCCCTCCGATATCGGTGACCAGCTTTTCGCCACACGCCTCGCGCACGAAAGCCTCCATTTGAAATGAGACACGTCTGTGGCACGGAAAGCGCCCGAACGGCGTCGAAATCGAGACGATGTGCGCCTTCACCCACCCGCGGTCGATTATGACCGCGCCTCTCTTTTTCGGGTCCTTCCGGTAGCTAAACGAACCGAAGACCTTTTTCAGCTCAGCTTGACTCAACGGCACGCTATCGTCACCCCATTAACTTGACGATGCCCAAGATTTGAAATCCCGCGCTCGTATCTCATATCGGCACCCTGCCAAAACCACAATAGTCGCACTTCAAAAACATCAGCGCTCGCGACAACGGAGTGTTACGCATTGGGGCAACGACCGTCATTGAGCGCGACATCGCCGGCCATCGCCGGTATTCTCGCACTTTTATGCTAAATCATATTGTTTTTGAGCGAATAACTTGCTAATATATGTTACGTACTGGGGGCACGGGAGCGGTTCGAAAAAGTTTGTACCAATTGTTAACGGAGTCGAGACAACTTGACTTCTCCTCTATTTCCGCATTAGAACCACCGTTGCCACAAAAAAACGGCGAACCCATTCGCCGTTTTTTATTTTGTCTGGATTTGCGCGTTACCCTATCGTTTATTTCAGTATTATTTTGAATCGGGCAAGAAGCGGGCTCGTGGAACACGTCGCACCATGGCGCACAACATAAAAGAGGCTTCCAAGAAGCCTCTTTTACCTGGTAGCGGGGACAGGATTTGAACCTGTGACCTTCGGGTTATGAGCCCGACGAGCTACCGGACTGCTCCACCCCGCGCCATTATCGCCTTGCGGCATCAATAATGATAGCATATCGGTTTCGCGATTGCAAAAGCTTCTGAGCCACATTATACTTGGCTGATATAGTGGTTTTTTAGATTACTGGTAATCGCATGTGTGATATGCTAAAATACGATTCAGTAAGTTTTTTAGGAGGAATCATTGTATCGCCATAAGGCTGTATATTTAACTCTCGCAGTCTTGATGCTGTTTATCCAAATAGGACCGGTATTAGCAATACCGGAGCCGGTACAAGAACCCGCACCACAAACTACCAACCCCGCAACCGAAACATCGAACCAGATAAGCAGCGACACGACAGCCACCGCCGAGCTGGAGCGCGCGCTCGCGGAAGCGGAAACAGTCGTCAGACAGACGCAAGCAGAGAGAATAACTCAAGAACTCGACCTCTTAGGCGGCGAGCTGGAAGGCCTAAACACAGACTTCTTCGCGGAAAGCGCTAAGTTGGCCGCGATTGAGACCAGCCTAAACAACGCCAACGAAAGGCTACGCTGGTACGAAGCCGAGCTGGAGGCGCAACGCAAAATCCTCAATGAGCGTATCGTGGAGATTTACCGGCACGGCAACGTGGAGCCGATTGACGCCCTCGTCAACAAAGCCGGCTTCAAAGATTTGATAACACGCCTCAGCTTCCTGCTTAAAATCAGCGAACACGATGCCGAGCTGCTTCGCGGCATCGAAGAACAGCACGCCAAGGTCGAGGAGACCAAGAGTTCGCTCGATGATTTGTTCGCGCAGCAAAAAGAGTTCACCGTCCAGCTAGAGCAGAGAAAAACAGCGATTGAAGCAAAAATCCGGGAAGAGACAGAGCTGTTGGCGAGTATAGATGCGCAGACCAGGCAGATAATCGAGAACAAAGAAGCCGAGCGCCGGCGCGAACAAGTCAACGTCGTAAACACGCTCGTGTCGAAGCGGTCTGCCGACGAGATATCGCTTGAGCCCGGCACGATCGCATACGAAGCGCTCCAATATCTCGGCGTACCTTATGTGTGGGGCGGGAAAAACCCGGCAACCGGACTCGACTGCTCGGGACTGGTTCAGGTCGTCTTTGCAAAATTTGGCGTCAATCTCGCCTATTATTCCCGCGCGCAAGCGAAACTCGGCGTCGGGGTGGCCTATGACGACCTCCAATCGGGAGACGTGGTCTTCTTCGGGCGACCCATCCACCATGTCGGTATATACCTTGGCGAAGGCTACTTCATCCACGCACCTAAACGCAACGATTTCGTCAAAATCAGCAAGATGAGCGAACGCCGAGACCATGCGGGCGCGCGTCGCATCTTGAGCAACATTCCCGTCGCGGGCGAAACACCTTAGGCCATCGTCGCGACTTAAACAAATCTTAAAATTGTGGTATTATCTATTCCTGAGAAACGCCGGCAAGTCTAGCGTTTACTTATTTTATTTGGCGAGTGCCTCGATAAAGAATAAAAGGCTTATCAGAAGGCCTTTAGGGGAATTCATATATCATCGAATGGGAGGATAAATGAAGGAATTGGCCTTTCTCGCCCTCGATGTCGCCAAAGCGTACGGCGCGACATATGCGGATATTCGGATTATCGAGCGACAGAACGAAGCGATTATTATCAAAAACGGGCGTGTCGAAGAACTCGGGACCTCCACCAACTACGGTTTCGGCATCCGGGTCATCGCCGATGGAGCCTGGGGATTCGCGGGCAGCTTTTTAGTCGAGCGGGTCGAGATCGAGCGGGTCGCCCGCCTCGCGGTAGCGACCGCAAAGGCTAGCGCTCTCGTCAAGCATAAGAACGTAACCCTCGCCCCCGCCCCCGTTATAACGGACTCGTTTATATCACCTGTTCAGAAAGACCCGTTTGACGTCGCGCTCAAAGACAAACTGGCGCTACTGAGCCAAGCCGAGGAGGTTATCCGGAAAACACCGGGGGTCTCCATCGCCACCGCGTCGATGGAAATGGCGCGGCAAAAAAAGGTCTTTGCGAGCCTTGAAGGAAGCTATATCGAACAAGAGACGACCGAGTGCGGTGCCGGAATTCACGCGATAGCGATTTCGGGAAAGGATATCCAGGAACGTTCTTATCCAAATTCTCATGGCGGAGATTGGGCGACCGCGGGCTATGAGTTCATCGAAAGTCTCGAACTCGGTAAGCACGCCGCGCGAATCGCTGAGGAAGCGGTCGAACTGCTCACGGCGAAAGAATGCCCGAGCGGCGAAATGACTATTATACTAGATGGGAGCCAGCTCGCGCTCCAGGTCCATGAGTCCTGCGGGCATCCGGTAGAGCTGGACCGGGTTCTCGGGATGGAGGCGAGCTTTGCGGGCACGAGCTTTCTGACCCTGGATAAACTCGACAAACTAAGATACGGCTCGCCCATCGTAAACATCACCGCCGACGCGACGATACCCGGGGCACTCGGCACCTTCGCCTACGATGACGAAGGTATCCCGGCGCAGCGATTCGATATCGTAAAAAACGGGTTGTTCAAAGGCTATCTGACGTCGCGCGAGACCGCGCCCATCCTCGGGCAGACCAGCAACGGCTGCATGCGCGCGGACGGCTGGGGCAGACTGCCTCTTATAAGGATGACCAATATAAACTTGCTCCCCGGCGACTCTTCGCTTGCCGAGATGATAGACGGCGTAAAAGACGGGTTGTACCTTTCGACAAACCGCAGTTGGAGTATTGACGACAAGCGCCTGAATTTTCAATTCGCCGCCGAGATAGGCTGGGAGATAAAGAACGGCAAGCTTGGGGCGGTAATCAAAAACCCCAACTACACCGGACTTACGCCGGATTTCTGGAACTCGTGCGACGCGATTGCCGGTCGAGACGAATGGCGTATCTGGGGTCTCGCCAATTGCGGCAAAGGAGAGCCCCTGCAGGTGTCTCACGTCGCCCACGGGGCCGCTCCGGCAAGATTTCGCAACGTGAGGGTGGGTGTGGGTCGATGATAGACGTAAAGCAAATCGAAGACGTTATGCGCCTCGCTGTGGAACATTCGAACGCGGACCAGCTAGAGGTCTTGGCGAGTGCGCGCGAAACCGCCCTCACCCGTTTTTCCAACAACCACATTCACCAAAACGTCTCCGAGACGAATATGGGATTGTCGATACGGGCGGCGGTGGGAAAACGTCTCGGGTACGCGTCGACCAACCGTCTCGACGCCGATTCGGTCAAAGCTATGGTCGACAGAGCCGTCGAGATGGCCGCGCACCGGCCGCCGGACGACCGGTTTATCTCTCTCCCCTCCCCTAAAGATACGCTCAAGAGAGACCTCGTCGCCTCGTCGACGGTAGATTGCTCTCCTGAGAGACGGGCCCGACAGGTCGAGAAGCTGATCCGCGTCGCTGAAGACGGAGACTTGACGGCAGCGGGGGCGTTTTCGACCGGTTACAACATCATCGGAATCGCGAATACGCTCGGGGTGTTGGCGACAACGGTCGTGAGCGACGCGTCGCTGAAGACGGTCATGATGGCCGAGACGAGTTCCGGCTACGGCAGCGCGATAGCCGTCGATGTCGACGACATCGATGTCGACCAAGTCGCCTCAGAGGCGGCCGACAAAGCGCGTATGAGCATTGACCCCATAGATATCGAGCCTGGGCACTACACGGTCATACTCGAGCCTGACGCGGTAGCCGACATGGTCTCGTTCATGGCGTTTGCGGGCTTTGGCGCCCTTTCGCTCCAGGAAGGCCGAAGCTTCATGAAAGAGCGTCTCGGGCAAGAGATCGTCAGCCCCCTGATTTCGATTTGGGATGACGCCTTCGACGACCACACTATAGGCCTGCCCTTCGATTTCGAGGGCGTCCCTAAGCAAAAGGTATCCTTCATTGAAAACGGTGTCGCTAAGGGCGTCTGCTATGATACGTATACGGCGGCAAAAGAAGGGGTGGAGTCGACCGGGCACGGCCTGCCGGCCCCGAATATCCACGGCCCGCTTCCGCTCAACCTCATCGTCGGCGCCGGGAATTTGTCCTTGAGCGAGATGGTTAGAGGCTCTGAGCGCGCCATACTCGTGACCAGTTTTCACTACACGAACCTTGAGGACCCGATTAAGACGACGCTTACCGGCATGACTAGAGACGGTACCTTCCTCGTGGAAAACGGCGAAATAAAAACCGGCATTAAGAACCTCCGCTTTACGCAGAGCATCCTGGGAGCCCTCTCTCAGGTGGAACAAGTATCGGATGAGCGACAGATGAAAGACGCGTTTTTGGGAACGATTTACGTGCCGGCGCTGAAAATTCGGGATTTCAATTTCACGGGGGCTACGCAATTCTAAATAACGCGCTAAAAGAAAAAGGCTAAGCCTTACCGATAAGAGAATTATTAGCCGCTTGCCGCCCTGGCCTTCTGCCGTGAACCGTCTTGGGCGACTTTAAACTTCTTCAAAAGAACGACTTCGGTCCCTTTGCCGGGCTCGGAGTTGATGGAAATGTCGTCCATGAGAAGGTGCATGAGCGGTATGCCCCGTCCGCCCAAATCCTCCACGCAGGGGAACTCGCGGATATCGGAGGAGGTATCGAAACCGCTCCCATCATCTATTACCCGAACCACCATCGAGTCACCGCTACGATTGACTTCAACCACTACACAAGCCGAGTTTGCATGGCGAATCGAGTTGGTCACCGCTTCGACGGTCGCGAGAACTATATCGTCGGCAGCTTCATCGCCGATAGCCACAGTCCGTGCGATATTGAGAATAAACTCGCGCGCTCGCGATATATGCCGATAGTTCGCGTCTATCGTCAGTCTACCTATATTCTCTGCTTTTTGTTTGGGAACCGCCATCTCGACCCTACCCCTCACACTTTTCCATTAGTATCGGCAGGCGTACGGATATGATTAGAAATCTAACCCTAACGGGCTGGGCTACGAGTCTATGCGTGACCCCTATCAGCCCTCGCACGGCAACGGTTTTTGATAAGAGATGAGGTTTGGGGGTAAAAAAGAACCCGGATGAGCAACTGGAGGGGCGCCATTGCACATCCGGGACCTATGTTGTCTTTAGAATAACAAAATCGTCACCAAAAAGCAAGGGGTCTTTGATAAATTTGGGTAAGTATGTTCATATACTTCCTGTATAACTTAATTATACATATAGTATACGGGGTACCCCTAGTCCATGTATGCTATAGTGGCAGCCGGCCTCCGTGAAGACGCTCGAAGCAGGTCGGTCTCCTGTCCCCGGCCTCTCCACCGGCAAGATATTCTCCGAAAAAGAGCAGTGACAACCGGCTTGCGCTAATAATTATTGCGACTTTTTATCGGGCTAGCTCGAACCGTCTTACCTGCGATTACTACGGCTACACTTAGCCGCTGGACGCGCTTTTCCAGTTTTTGGCATGGACAATAGCGAATCCTTGAGGGAGAATATAACACTTAAGCAGTGATAAGAAGGAGTGATATACAAAATTTTCTTTGAAATTAAAATCAAACGTTTATAGGCCTAGCGAAATAATGCATCTTTCTTGATGATTTCGGACACGCAGCTACTTAATCCCTGCATTAAACACAACACGAGTTCTCACACCGCATTTTAGCATTGAAGATTTCTTTATCCCAAGAATACCGATCTGAACCGCTATAGGACATCGGGCAGGCGTGCTCGGCTGTTTCATGGTGTGTCAAGCGTAACATGCGTGTCTTTCGCGGCCTTCAAGCGTTGTTACTTGGAAGGAAGTGCTTTGTTTGGGCGGTAAAAAGACGGTGTTGATCTTGCCGATACTAGTAGTCGTGCTGATATTGTCGGGCGTGTCCGTGTCCGCGGGCGCGGACGTAGTAGATAAGCAAGAGGAGATAGAGCGAATACGAGAAGAGATGGCAAACAACCGGGCCTCCCTCGAGAAGGCCAACTTGTTTTACGAGCAATCGCTGACGGAAGTCAGAGTCGTCGATGACGAAATTCGCAAGAACGAGGCTGAAGTCAATAAGACTAAGGCCAAGATCGAAACCCTGAGAAAAAACCTCGACAGGCGCGTAACCTATATGTACAAGACGGGACCGTCCAGCTTCCTATCCGTTCTCGTACTCTCCGATGATTTTACGGATTTCCTCTCCAGGGCAAAATTGTTGTCATACGTTCTTTACCGCGATTTCGATTTGATAAGCACGACTAAGACACTCCGAGCCGGCCTCGACAAGCAGAGCCGGGGACTCGCGGCTTCGAGAGCAAAATATGCGAAGCAACTGGCTACTGCCGAATCACTTAGAAAAGAGCTTTACCAGCAGTACTCTATTAGGAACGCGAAGTTGGCGCAGTTAAACAAAAGGGCTGCCGGAAGCAATGACGGCAAGTTCGCCATGGCTCGCGCCGGCGCTTCTAGAGCCTATGTGTCCCGCGGTCAATCGCGAACGGGCTTCGTCTTTCCGGTCACCGGCTCAAACTCCTATGTGGATACTTGGGGCGCGCCGCGCTCGGGAGGCCGCCGGCATAAAGGCACCGATATCATGTCGTTAAAGGGCACACCGGTAGTCGCGTGCGTCTCGGGAACCATCGGCAGAACGACGCCTTACGACAGGGGTCTCGGCGGGGTTACCATATATCTCGACGGCGATGACGGAAATACCTACTACTATGCGCACCTCAACGGCATCAGCGCGGGGATCGGTTCGGGAACGAGGGTCGAGGCGGGTCAAGTCATCGGCTCGGTCGGCAGCACCGGGAACGCGAGCGCGAGCGCCCCCCACCTGCATTTCGAGATTCACAGAGGCGGGGGTTCCGCTGTAAACCCGTATGCGACGCTGCGAAGCGCCGAATAATAGAGACCTCGCACGGACGACATGCGTTTGGCGAAAATATTGGCCTAGAGGGCTTCCTCTACAGTGCCGCCGCCGACCACAATATCCCCATCGTAGAAGACGACGGCTTGACCTGGTGTGATAGCCGATTGCGGCTCGTCGAATTCGACCCTGACCCGGGCGTCGTCGAGGGGAACAAGCGTCGCGGGGACTTCGGGCGACTTATACCGTATCTTTGCGCACACTCTCATCGGCGATGTCAACTCGGCGATTGAGATAAGATTGATATCATTGGCCACAAGCCCTCTCCCGCCAAGGTCTTCCTTTGTGCCGACGATTATCGCGGCTTCCTCTTCGCTGATGGAGATGACGTAGAGCGGCTCAGGCCAGGATATCCCCAATCCTCTGCGCTGGCCGATAGTGTAATGGATTATCCCTTTATGCGCACCCAGAACAGTCCCATCCTTATGGTAAATCGGTCCCGGTTTCTCGGCTCCCGGCGCATACTCGCCGACAAAACGCGCGTAGTCGTTGTCGGGCACAAAGCAGATTTCCTGGCTCTCTTCTTTCCGGGCGACGGAGAGGCCGAGCGACTCGGCTTTTTCACGAGTCTCCTCTTTCGTCAGCGACCCCAGGGGAAAGAGCGTGTGCGCCAACTGCTCCTGTGTTAGCGAATAAAGAACATAGGTCTGGTCTTTCCGTTTGTCTCGCCCTTTTTTCAGAACGAATCTCCCGGTGCGCTCGTCGAACTCGATTTGCGCATAATGTCCGGTCGCTATAAAATCGGCGCCCACGGCGAATGCTTTATTAAACAGCGCTTTGAATTTTACGAATTGGTTGCAGCGTATGCAAGGGTTGGGAGTTCTGCCCCGCCGGTATTCGGATACGAAGTCTTCGATGACCGCCTCTTTGAAGACCTCGCGAAAATCAAAGGTATAATGAGGTATGCCTAGCTTGTGGGCGACGTTCTTGGCATCGTCCGTGTCCGAGAGTGAGCAACAACCCCCAAAGCGCTCGGCCGCTTCAGCGGTCTTCGCCGACGGCCGGATATTCATCGTGATGCCAATGACCTCATAGCCTGCCTCGACTAGTAAGGCGGCGGCGACAGAGCTGTCCACACCGCCGCTCATCGCGCAGACTACGCGCTGCTTTGCCTCGACCATGCCGCGGCGAACCTCCCTAACCTTCCTCAGCGGGATGCTTGGAGCGATAATCGGTTATCGCCTCGCGCAGGCCGTCAGCCGCGAGTACCGAACAATGCATCTTCTGTGGGGGCAGGCCGTCGAGCGCATCCGCGATATCCTGTCTCGATATCTTCTCGGCATCCCCGAGCGACATTCCTTGGGCAAGTTCGGTGACCATGCTGCTGGTCGCGATTGCCGCACCGCAGCCGAGCGTCTTAAACTTAATGTCATCTATTTTGTCATCCTTGACTTTGATGGTGATACGCATCATATCCCCACAGGTCGGATTGCCGACCTCGCCGACGCCGTCCGGGTTCTCGACCTCGCCGACATTTCGAGGATTCCTGAAATGCTCCATTACTTTCTCGGTGTACATCTTCTATCCTTTCCCTCCATAATATTTTTAACGCAACTAGCCTGCCAATCAACCGTCAAGCAGCCCGATAAGTACTTTCCTAACACTTCTTACCCCAGGATGCGTCGAGCGGCGACATGGCGCGCAGCTTGGTTATGATAGGCGGCAAGACCTCCAAGACGTAATCTATCTCGGCTTTGGTCGTCGTGCCGCCGAACGTCAGCCTGAGCGAGCTATGCGCCACCTCCGGCGGTACACCGATGGCCAGGAGGACGTGCGATGGGTCGAGAGTGCCAGAGGTACACGCTGAGCCGCTCGAACAGCTGATATTCTCCATATCGAGACTTAACAGAATCGCCTCGCCCTCCGCCCCGTTCAAACATACGCTCACGTTGTTCGGCAAGCGCTTTTCCGGATGGCCGTTGACCCGGACATCTTCGACCCGCTCGACGATGCCGGCGATGAGATAATCGCGTAATTCGATGAGGCGCTTAGCCTCGGCGTCCATCTCTTCTTCGGCCAGCTCGACCGCCTTGGCGAAGCCTACGATGCCGGCGACATTGTGCGTCCCGCCGCGGCGGTTGTGCTCCTGGCCGCCGCCGTGCATTATCGGTACCATCTTCGTCCCCTTGCGGACATAGAGCGCGCCGACGCCTTTCGGGCCATACAGCTTATGCGCGGAGATCGAGAGTAAATCGACGCCGAGCACATCGACCTTGGTCGGGATGTGGCCGAAGGTCTGCACCGCGTCGGTATGGAACAATACCTTTTTGTCGCGGGTCACCTTCGATATCTCCCCTATCGGCTCGATTGTGCCGATTTCGTTATTCGCGTGCATGACCGAGACGAGCACCGTCTTATCGGTTATCGCTTTTGCGACGTCGGCCGCTTCGACCAGACCATACTCATCGACCGGCAGGTACGTGACATCGAAACCGCGTTTCTCGAGATAGTGGCATGGCGCCAACACCGCATGGTGCTCGATTGGGGTGGTTATTATATGATTACCCTTTTTTTCATTCGCGTAGACCGTCCCCTTGACGGCAAAATTGTCGGCCTCGGTCCCGCCGCTCGTAAAGATTATCTCCCTCGGGTCGGCTCCGAGAAACGCCGCGATGCGCTCGCGGGCTTCCTCGATGACGCCCCTGTTCCTTCGCCCTAACGTATAGAGCGAAGACGGGTTGCCGAACTCATCGGTCAAATACGGCATCATCGCGTCGAGAACCTCTCGTCTCATCGGCGTCGTAGCCGCGTAATCCATATAAATCGATTTTTCCAAGTCTGCTGCCTCCTCGTTGATAAAACCTAGAAATTCTCGCCCGCTCGACGCGCGCCGTTAATCCTAGCGGCAGAGGGTGCGCCTTATCCTTCTTTTTGCGTCGCGCCTAAGTCGATGCCGCACGATGTCTCCCCCTGCTCACCGGGGACTACCCGCAACTCCGACGGCTGCTCCCCCTTCGACAGGGCTTCTATCTTTTGTTCAAGCTCGCGTATCTTATCCCCCAGGCATTTGATGGCCTGGGCTTCCGGGTCGGGCAGATGCCCGTGCTCGAGGACTTCTTCGGCGCTCAAGTGCTTCCCATGGCTCATAACGACGCGCCCCGGTATGCCGACTACGGTGGTGTTTGCCGGCACCGAGCGCACCACGACCGAGCCGGCTCCGACTTTTACGTCGTCGCCGACGGTGATGGCGCCAAGGACCTTAGCGCCCGCGCCGACGACAACCCGGTCGCCGATTGTGGGGTGGCGTTTTCCTTTTTCTTTGCCGGTACCTCCGAGAGTCGAGTTCTGGTACAAGAGGACATCATCGCCGATTTCGGCGGTCTCTCCTATCACTACGCCCATGCCGTGGTCGATAAAGAAGCGCCTCCCGATTTGCGCTCCCGGATGGATTTCGATTCCGGTTAGAAATCTGTTAAATTGAGATATGATGCGCGGTATGAGCGGCACGCGCCTTTCGTAAAGCAAGTGCGCGAATCGATGCATTAAGATAGCGTGAAACCCCGGGTAGCAGAAGACTACCTCCAGCACGCTCTTTGCCGCCGGGTCTTTTTCAAATATCGTTTTTATCTCTTCCCTTAGCGCCTTAAACACCTAAAGCACCCCTTACGCGTTAGCGGATTATTCAAAATCGGCGAAGACCGGGTTGCTCAAATACCGCTCACCGGTATCGGGCAGAAGAACTACGATCAGCTTGCCCCGGTACTCTCGACGCTGGGCTATCTGGACCGCGGCGCAGGCCGCGGCACCGCTTGAGATGCCCGCCAGTATGCCCTCCTCGCGGGCTAACCTGCGAGTATACTCAAACGCCTGGTCATTTGTGACCTGGACTATCTCATCTATTATCTCTTGATTGAGCACCGGCGGCACGAAGCCCGCCCCGATTCCTTGAATCTTATGCGGACCCGGCTGTCCACCAGAGAGCACTGGTGAATCGGTCGGCTCGACGGCGATGGCCTTAAAACCGGGTTTGCGCTCCTTTATTACTTCGGAGACGCCGGTAATAGTCCCGCCGGTCCCGACGCCTGCTACCAATATGTCGATTGCGCCATCGGTGTCGCGCCATATCTCCTCCGCCGTCGTCCGGCGATGGATATCGGGGTTGGCCAGGTTCTCGAATTGCTGCGGCATATAAAATTCCTGGTTTTCGCGGCCTATCTCTTCCGCTTTAGCAATCGCCCCCTTCATGCCTTCCGCGCCGGAGGTGAGAATAAGCTCCGCGCCGTACGCCTTGAGCAGATTGCGCCGCTCGAGGCTCATCGTATCCGGCATGGTAAGAATGACCTTATATCCACGGGCCGCCGCGACAAAAGCGAGCGCAATTCCCGTGTTTCCGCTAGTAGGCTCGATTATGGTCGAGCCTTTCGCCCTTGCGCCGCCGCTTGCGAAGGTCACGATGGTCTGCCCGGGACGCAACTTTCCCTCGCGCTCGGCGAAGTCGATCATGTTGACACCGATTCGGTCTTTTACGCTGCCGGCCGGGTTGAACGACTCTATCTTCGCAACGACCACCGCGTCCGCCCCGTCGGTGACCCGGTTGAGCCTGACTAAAGGCGTTCGACCGACAGTCTCCGAAAGGTCGTTATAGATTTGCGCCATGTGTCTCCCCCTTAATGTTTTAGATATAATACATCGGTTTGAGTGTTTGGTCATAGTGAACCTGGTCCATCGCCAGCTGCCTCAAGGTCGTCCCCTTGAGGACACGCTCGACCGCGCGTCCGACTTGGCACCAAAGGTCTTGTATCGCGCACTGCGCGTTTCTCGCGCACTCGGACGCATAGCTCCCGGCACAGCTCACCTCGGCGGGCGACCCCTCCAGGGCTTCTATTACCTCAAAGACCGTGATACTCTCCGGGTCGCGCGCCAACAAAACCCCGCCCTGGGCGCCGCGCCGGCTTTTTACTAGTCCTGCTTTGCGCAAAACCGTTACTTGCTGTTCAAGAAAGCGCTCGGGAATACCCTGGCGCGCCGCTATTTCGCGCACGCCGACGGGGCCTTGTCCGAAATAGTGTGTCATATCGACTAATGCCCTAAGCGCGTACTCGCTCTTGGCCGAAAATTTCATCTTACTCCCTGCTTTGCTTTCTTTATAATTCCGATAAATTTAGTGCGCCTTACTATAGAGCGACCGTACCACCGCGCTTTGACGATGTCAAGCTCTTCCAGGATAGCGAGGTCTATTATCCGTGGAATTGCCTATGGATAACGCTGCGAATTAGGAGTTTTAGGAGATTCGACATGCGACACGAGCCCGCACCGCTTACCTGTTGGGCGAGTCCTCTTCGAGGCCGATATTCATGTTGCCGCTCTTAAACGCCCGCAGGTCAAGGGCGACGAACCTGAAACCGATTTGGGCAAAGCGCTCGTGTATCTCAGTCGCACAGGCGAGCGCGTCGGCCATCTTTACTCTGCCAAGCTCTATCCGCGCCAGCTCGCCGTGGTGACGAACACGCAACTCACCCAAGTCTAGCGAGGCAAGAAACTGCTCCGCCTCTCCTATCTGACGGAGCTTCTCTTCGGTAATGGGCTGTCCGTATGGGATGCGCGTAGCGAGGCACGGTGAGCTTGGGGCGTCCCAATTGGCAAGGCCCAACTCCGCCGCGAGCCGGCGTATCTCGGCTTTGGTGAAGCCGACTTCTTTCAGCGGGCTTCGCACCCCCAGCTCCGCCGCGGCCCGCATACCGGGGCGCCAGTCATTGGCGTCATCCGCGTTGGCGCCGTCTACAACCAAGGCCAGCTTGCGCTCGGATTGAATCTCTAAGAACTCGGAAAACCGCGCTTTCTTGCAATGATAGCAGCGCTCGGGAGGGTTTGCGATGAAATCAGGATTAGACATCTCGCCGGCTTCGACGAAAAGGTGGTCGACTCCGATGGCGGCGGCTATGCTCGCCGCCCGCCCCCGCTCACCGGGCGGGAGCGTCGCGGAGACCCCGGTCACCGCCAGGACGTCGCCACCGAGAAGCCCATGCGCCACCCTCAAAAGGAGCGTGCTGTCGACACCCCCGGAAAACGCTACGAGAAGGCTGTCCATCTCGCGCAGCATATCTTCGAGATGCGCGTGTTTTTGGGTAAGCGTCTTCATGTCCTATCTTTCGTCTTCGCCGATTTGGTTTATGAGCGCGGCCATATACCCCGCGCCGAAGCCGTTGTCGATATTGACGACCGCGACACCGGTGGCGCATGAGTTGAGCATCGTCAGCAGCGGGGCGAGTCCGCCAAAGTGCGCCCCGTAACCGATGCTGGTGGGAACCGCTACGACCGGACAAGATACGAGGCCTCCGACGACGCTCGGCAACGCGCCGTCCATACCGGCGACGACCACAATAACCTTGGCGGAGACAATTGTCTGGTAAAAGGCCAAGAGGCGGTGGAGACCCGCGACACCCACATCGAAGACGCGTTCGACGCGCGCGCCGAGCATCTCAGCGGTTATCGCGGCTTCTTCGGCAATGGGAAGATCCGCCGTACCGGCGCTCAGGATCGCCACGAAGCCGACGGGCGCCTCTTGGGGGCGGCGGTCGACCGCGATAACCCGGGCCGCCTCGTGATAGACGGCGTCGGAGCAGATGCCTCTGACGGCATCGTATGCGCCGCGCCCGGCTCGGGTCGCCAAAAGCGCGCTTCCCCGCTCAAGGATAGTAGCGGCGATAGCCTCTACCTGTTCCGCGGTCTTTCCTTCGCAGTATATGACCTCCGGGAATCCCTTTCGCAGCGCGCGGTGGTTATCGACCTTAGCGAACCCCAGCTCCGTGAAGGGCAAATCCCTTAGTTTGGCGTAAGCCTCATCGACATCGATTTGGCCGCTCTTCATATCGTTCAACAACCGCTTTATATTATTGTCATGCATCGACATACCTCACAATACGCAACCGGATAGAAACGGGAACGGCCTCTTGGGAACAACGGACGCGGCAAAAACAAACGGGTGTGAGCGCGCCCAACATTTCGAGGGTTTAGTCCTCATAAGAATCCTCGAGATATAATTTTACGGTGAAGTAGCCGAAAATACCAGGTATTCTACTTAGCCGACTTTCTTCTGAGTATACTCAGGGCGATATCGTCGGTGAGGCGGCCGCGCGCGAAGAACGTGACCTCCTCTATCACGCGTCCGACCAACTCTTCGGCGGAGAGGTACGCGTGAACCTCTACTGCGCGCATCAGGCGCTCTACGCCGTAGAACTCCGAGCCGTGCCGCGCCTCGATTACCCCGTCGGTGTAGAAGACGAGGAAGTCGTCCTCGCTCAACCTCTCGACCGTCTCGGTATAGGCCAAGTCCGGTAAAATGCCGAACGCCGCGTTGAAATTTTCTATCTGGCGCGCCCGACGGAGCGTTCCCGAATAATGTATGGGATGAGGATGTCCGGCGTTGGAGATTAACAAGCGACCGCTGTTCCAATCGTAAACCGCGTAAACAAGGGTGATAAAAGTGCCGGTCTCGATGTCTCGCGATATGACCCGGTTAGCCATCTCGACGACGCCTGAGGCATATTTGGCTTGGTAGGCGAACGAGCGCATCGTATATTTTGCGAGCGCGGTAGTAGAGGCGGCTTCGATACCTTTGCCGCTGACATCACCGATGACCAGTCCGATAAGACTGTCCGAGATGTCGATGAAATCGTAGAAATCTCCGCCGATTTTAGCGGCCTCGCTCGCCGACGCATAGTAGACCGCCAGTTCGGTGTTGGGTATTTGCGGCAAGCGCCCCGGCAAGAAACTGCGCTGCAGGACATCGGCTACGTATCTCTCGCGCTCATAGGCGTCCTTTATCTTCTCGTAGAGACGCGCGTTCGATATGGCCAGCGCCGCCTCTCTCGCTATCGCTTCAGCCAGCCTGATTTGCGATGGCGTAAAAGCCGGAGAGGCGCCCGGGTTATCGAGAAACAGGCCGCCGATTATTTCATCACGCTGAGCTATGGGCACACCGAGGAGCGACTTCATATCCAAGTCCGCGACGAAGTCCCGGAGTGGGCTCTCGGTTTGGAGGTCATCGATGACGACCGTTCGTATCTCCGCATACATCGAGGCGAGCATATCGCCCATCTCCGTTAGCGAGACGCGCGTCCCCACCGCGAAATTTGGCCGACCGATACTCGCGACAAATTCGATGCCCCGGCGTTCGGGGTCGTAAAACTGGATACTGCCGCGCTTCAACCCTGTCAACTCGGTAGCGACTAGGCCGAGCCGCTGGAGGACATCATTGATATTGAGCGCGGAGGTGAGCGTATCGCTGGCTTCGATAAGCAGGCCCGCCTCCTTGGCCGATTGGCGGCTTTTTTCAAATAGACGAGCGTTTTCGATAGCGATTGCCGCCTGCAATGCGATGGATTCGGCAAACGCTATCTGGTCCTCGTCGAATTCATGCTCCCCGTCGGTATGGCTTAATACGATAACCCCGCTCACCTTGTCTTTAACGGCCAGCGGCAGCACCAGTACCGAGCGCAGCCCAAACATCTGAACATAATTATAGGGAACCCGCGGGTCGATATTGGCGTCCTTGATCAACACATATTCTTTGGTCTTTATCGCCTCGGCGGCGAAGCGAAACTTGCTCGCGTCCTCGACGATGTCATGGATGCGCTCACCGACCGGACCATAGCCCATCTGCCCGTAGAACCTACCCTCATCAGGCTGGTAAAAGAAGATGCCTCCGGCCTCGATGCCGATAGCATTGCTTGTCTCATTGATGACCCGTTGGAGGACTTCGGAGAGTTCGAGGGTGGAGCTGATGATTCGGCTTATCTCGTTCGCGGCCTCGCTGCGCCTCGCCCGCTCCTCGGTCTCCGCGAAGAGCCGCGAGTTCTCGATGGCTATCGCCGCTTGACGTCCGACCGCTTCGACCATCGTCAAGTCGTTGCCGCTAAATTTGCGCGCCTCGCTAAGGTTGCCGACCAAGAGCGAACCTATCAGCCGTTCGTCTACGAGCAGCGGTACGACAATCAAAGACTTTACCCCGCAACCCGCAAACTCAACGGAAGATGCCGCGTGCGGCGGGCATTCGTTTACCAGAGACGGCCGTTTCGTTTTGATGACATCCCCGGTCACCCCGACCCCGGAGTGTATGGCCGCCTGGGACAAGGTGCCCGGAAAACGATATGCGTGGCCGTATGTAAGGGTATCCGATTTTTCATCGTAAAACCCGACGGCACCGGCGTCGGCGTTGGACAACTGCACGGCGCGCCTGACGATAAGCGGGAGAAACTTGTCGACTTCAAGACCGGACGTTATCTCAAGCGCGGTCCTGGCGAGTATCTGTAGGTTGCGATTTTGGTCACGCAGGCGCGCCTCGGAATCCTTTACCCGCTCGAAGAGGCGCGCGTTCTCAACGGCCGCCGCGGCTTGGCGCCCCATACCGACCAAGAGGCCCAATCCTTCGCTGAGCAACCCCGACTCCGGCTCGACGGCGAAGACGCCGAGCACTCCAAGGACCGTCTCCTTCGATTCCAATATGACCAGGGCCGCTGATTTCACGCCGGCCTCCACGAACTCCTCCACCGCCAACTCATGGTTTGGATAGTCCTCTATGATGACCGGCTCTCTAGTCTCGATGACGCGGGTGAAAAGCCCGTCACCCCTTCTTATTATGGCTTTCTCGAGATTTCGCGGCATATTGTAGAGGTAAGGATAGCTTACCGTGCCGTCATGCTCATCGTAGAAACCTATCGCACCCGCGTTTCCGCCCATGCTTTCGACCGCATTTTCCACTACGCGCGTTAGAATCTCCCGAAAGTCCAGGCGTGAAGTAATCTCAAGGGCGACCTTGTTGAGTAGTTCGAGGTTGTCTTTTCCTTCGCGCAGCTCTTTCTCGATTCGCAGTCGCTCGGTGATGTCGCGGGCGATACTCAATATAAAAGCGCGGCGGTTTACTTTGATGACTTTCGCGTTGATCTCGACGGGAATCAACGTCCCGTCCTTTTTCTTAAAGTGAGTTTCGCTGAAATCGCGAACGTGGCCCTTTGCGATGAGTATATCGAGTATTTTCCGCACCTGCGGGCGCTCGGAGTGCGGGCGCAGCCCAAACGCGTCCATTTGCAGGAGTTCGTCTCTCGAATAACCGGTAAGCTCGCTCGCGTAGCCGTTCGAGTCGACGATGGTCCCATCGAGCCCGAAGACGATTATGGCATCGAAAGCCTCCGCGAAGAGTTTCTTGAACCGCTTAAGCTCCCTCTCGAGTTCCCTAAAAGTCTCGCTATCCTTGCTCATCATCCCCAACTTCTCACAGTACGGCGCGGACACCGCTCTTATCGTCGTCTAAATTCTATCGCTACTTAGTAGTTTCCATAAGAATGACCAGATAAAACTTGCCCGGTAACAGCTTGCATCAAGGATTTTGCGGGGCGTCTTTGGGGATTTATCGTTGATTATTGTGGGTAGATTTTTGTTGGGCTTATCGCCTACGGAAGCACAAAGCCGGCTAACCGCCGGTTGTTCAAAGTATGGTGCCCGAGGCCGGAGTCGAACCGGCACAACCTAAAGGTCGGCGGATTTTAAGTCCGCTGCGTCTGCCTATTCCGCCACTCGGGCATCTCTTCGATTATATAAATCTTACTCATAAAATCCTAGTTAAATATGGATTGTTTTTCGTTGCGCTAAAACATATCCAAAACATATCAATCCGGTTCTTCTCGGACCGACAAAGGGCTTACGAAGTCGACCCGTCGCCAAGCGCGCGAATCAGGCCATCCAGGATGTCGTGCTCGCTAACGACCATCTCGGCAAAATCAAGTCTCTCAAGCGTCTCGTCGAGGATGAGGGCTCCGGCGATTATGACGTCGGCGCGCTTGGGGTCCATGCCGGTCAGCGCTTTGCGGGCGTCGAGGTCGAGCGACGCTAGCTGTGCGACCAATGCTTGCAGCTGACCGCGCGTGATTCTCGAGCCGTGGATTCGCGCCGAGTCGTAGGGCTCAACGCTATATAGAACAGCGGCTAACTGGGTGGCGGTTCCGGCTACGGCCACCAGAGCGTTTGGCTTTGCCGCGACTATGCGCTCGAAGAGATCGCGCGTCCGTTCCCCTATCATCGCGCGCGCCGCCGCGAACTCGGTATCGGTCGGTGGGTCGGATTTGAAAAAGAGTTCCGTAAGGCGGACCGCGCCGATATCGATGCTGACCGCATCGAGAACACCGCCGCCGGCCCCCCGGATATACTCGGTGCTCCCGCCGCCTACATCGACGACGAGGGTCATGCCGCCGGGCGCGACGGCCGACTCCGACGCGGCGCCCGCGAAGGTGAGCCTCCCCTCTTCTTCTCCTGAGATGACCTCGATTTGGAGCCCGAGCCGGCGCTCGACCATGGCGATAAAATCGTCCGCGTTGCGGGCGTCGCGCATCGCGCTCGTCGACACCGCGCGCACCTTGCGCACGCCGTGTTTGAGCATTAAATCCCGGTAGCCCTCGAGTATGGCAACCGTGCGCTCCATCGCCCGCGGGTTTATCTCCCGGCTCTGCTCGACCCCTTCGCCGAGTCGCGCTATCTCGACTTCGCGCACGACATCGAGCCATTTGCCGTCGGCGCCCTCCTCGGCGATTAGAAGCCGCACCGTATTGGTACCGATATCGATGACCGCCGCTTTCATTTGCCGTCACAGCGCGCGTCGCACGCCCCGGCTCCGAGATTCTCCGCCACCAGCTTGCCGACGGGATTAGACCCGGACACGAGATAGTGCGCGAAGTGCGCGTGAAGGCACTTGATGGCGTCGAGGTCTCGCACGCCGCCGATGCCCTTGTCGTATACGGGATGGGCCGTATCGCGTACGCCGCACTTGCGGGCCTCTCCGTACTCCCGTTGGGCCTGGTTGAGATGGGCCCGTAACTCCGTATCGCGGGAGAGCCTGTCGATAAACCCGGCCGCCCAGCCGCTAGCTTCAAGTCGCGCTACGGCCTTGACTTTCATCGGACAAGTAAGCCAATAAAGGGTTGGAAAGGGCGTTCCATCGCTCAAAAACGGTTCCGTTTCGACAACTTCGGGACAACCGAAATCACAGCGAGCAGCCACGCGCCTTAGTCGGCGAGGCTTGCGCTTGATTTGCGTCTCGATGATTACTCTATCATCCTCGGCTATCTTCTCTTTCACATCCTCCATTAAACAACAAAAAAACATCCGTGAGGATACTTTTCTCTATGTCTAAGCGGGTATTATCGTCGAAATCCCCGCTTGTTGGATATTTAGTTTTCCTAAAAAACACCCGTAAGCCAATCGGTTAAACGCTTCCAAAGCGAAGAGAACCCTTCGTTTTGCCCGTTCTTTGCGGCGTCATCCGGATTCGGCTTGAGCGACTCTTTCGGCTTTTCGGGAACGACTATGATAATCTCCTCGTCGGCTCTTGATAGCCCGAGCGACCTGGCTTGCTGCTCGACATAATCGTCCGAGTCCAACTCTTTGAGTTCTCCCTTGAGCCGGATATTTTCGGCCTTGATCCGCGCTAACTGGGTATCGAGACGCGCCAGCTCACGGCTGTGCTCCATGCGGTATGTTACCGGATAGACGGCCCAAGCTATGAGCGCAATCGATATTCCGAGTAAGATGATGCGCCCGACATTGGGCCGAGCCCGCCGCTTCGGGCGTATAGCCGTGACTTTGCCCGGTTTGCGCCGCGCCTTCGCCGGCGTGACTTTAGCGCCCGACGCGGTTTTGAGCTGCGCCGGTTTAAGGGACTTCATAGTCGTCCGCTGTTTATTCTTGCCCCTTTGCTCTGTTCTCACAGCTATCTCTCTTGCCGTATCGATTGCTACGAATATTGGTAGAGCGCCCCAGCGCCCGCCGGCCAACCTTCTTAACTATAATATTACAATCGCTCGCGGTAAAAAGAAAGCCCGCCTTGGCCGCTGCGCGTCGAGCGTCAACCGCCATACCGAACGGCTCAAACGCGATGGACCTTTATCAGATTAGTAGTTCCCGGCACATTTACCAGCACGCCGGCGGTGATTACCACGAGGTCTCCGCTGTCTATCAAGCCGACCCTGAGCGGGATGTCGACGGCAATATCGAACATGTTGTCGAGATGAATGCTCGGGCTCGCGACAAGCGGGATGACGCCCCATGAGAGTTGGAGCTGCCGAACGACTTCCGGGCTCGGGCTCACCGCCACTATCGGCTGGAGCGGGCGGTGTTTTGCGACCTGCCTGGCGGTCTCGCCCGACTGCGTGGAGGTGATAATGGCTTTAGCCTTGAGCGACGAGGCGATTTCGCACGTAGCCCGGCTAATCGCCGAGGTCGTGCCGACAGCTTTACCTTTGGCTCCGCCGCGGTCGACGCAATAGGTAAGAACCTTCTCCGCTTCCATGATGCTCCGCCCCATCATCTCGACGCTCTCAATCGGAAATCTGCCCATCGCGGTCTCGCCCGAGAGCATCAAGGCGTCGCTCCCATCCAAAACCGCGTTGGCGACATCGCTTACTTCGGCGCGCGTAGGGCGGGGGTTGCGTATCATCGAATCGAGCATCTGAGTCGCGGTGATGACCGGCTTGGCCGCCTTCATGCACCTGTCGATGATCATCTTCTGCACAAACGGGACCTTCTCGGTAGGCATCTCGATACCGAGGTCGCCCCGTGCTATCATTATGCCGTGCGAAACCCTTAAAATATCATCGAAGTCCTCGACCGCTTCGGTCTTTTCGATCTTGGCGATTACTTTGGCGCTGGAAGATGCCTCCGCTATCAGGCTCAGCAGCAACTCGATATCCTCCGCGTTCCTGACGAACGATAGGCCGACCCAGTCTACGCCCTTCTCAAGGCCAAACTCTAAATCGGCACGATCTTTCTCGGAGAGCGGCGAGAGGCTGACCTTGACGCCCGGAAGATGAACTCCCCGGCGCGAATTGAGCGGGCCGCCCTCGATGATTCGGGTGCGCACATCTTCGCCCTCGACCCCCAGCACTTCCAGCGTTATTAAACCTTCGTCTATCAAGACGGTGTCGCCCGGCCGCACATCCCCGGGCAGGTCGTGGTAGTTGATAGAGACGGCGTCTTTAGTGCCGAGAATATCGCGAGTGGTGACGACAAACTCGTCACCGTCGATAAGCTCTACTTCACCGCCATCGACCTCGCCGACCCTGAGTTTTGGGCCCGCGAGGTCCATAAGAACCGGGATGGGCCGGCCGGTCTCCTCTTCCATGGCCCGTGTAAATTTGATTGTGAGGGCGTGGTCGTCGTGCGTTCCGTGCGCCATATTGATACGCACGACATCCATGCCGGCATCGAGCAGCCTTCTCATGACCGTTTTATCCCGGCTAGCCGGCCCTATCGTGCATACTATCTTCGCGTGTCTCACATCGCCTCCAAAAAAACTCGCGTTAATTCCGTTAATACCGTGCGTCAACCGCCAAGCCTTATGGTTAGCGGCTTATGTTGTAGAACGCTTCCATGCCGCGATAAGCCGCCGCGGAGCCCAACTCCTCTTCGATGCGGAGCAATTCGTTGTATTTCGCGACACGGTCGCTTCTCGACGGCGCGCCGGTCTTTATCTGGCCCGCGTTGAGCGCGACCGCCAGGTGGGCGATGGTCGTGTCTTCGGTCTCGCCCGAACGGTGCGAGATTACCGCGCTGTAACCGGCTGTTTGCGCCATCTCTATCGCCTCGAGCGTCTCGGTAAGGCTGCCGATTTGGTTTAGTTTGACCAGAATCGAGTTGGCGGTCGCCGTTTCAATTCCCGCCTTGAGCCGCCTTACGTTGGTCACAAAGAGGTCGTCGCCGACGATTTGGACTGTTTCACCGATCCGTTCGGTCAGCTCCTTCCAGCCATCCCAGTCGTCTTGCGACATGCCGTCCTCGATTGAGATGATGGGGTATTTCTCGCTCAGTTGGGCGTAATAGTCGACCATCTCCGAGGCTGAAAGGGTCCGGCCTTCGCCTTCCAGAACGTAATTTCCGTCCTTATAGAATTCGCTGGCAGCCGGGTCGAGGGCGATAAATATCTCCTTGCCCGGTATATAGCCGGCCTCTTCAATCGCAATGATGATCATTCTTATCGCGTCCTCGTTCGATGAGAGATCGGGCGCGAAGCCGCCCTCGTCGCCGACGGCCGTGTTGAGCTTCTTGGCTTTTAATACTTTACGCAGACTATGGAAGACCTCGGCACCCATGCGCAAGCCTTCCTTAAAAGAGGCGGCGCCGACCGGCATGACCATAAATTCCTGAAAATCGACGTTGTTGTCGGCGTGCGCACCGCCGTTTAATATGTTCATCATCGGAACCGGCAGAACGTGGGCGTTGACCCCGCCGATATAGCGATAGAGCGGCAGCCCGAGATAGTTCGCCGCCGCGCTCGCCGCCGCTAGGGAGACGCCGAGAACGGCGTTGGCGCCGAGACGGCTCTTGTTATCCGTACCATCGAGCCGGAGCATGGTCAAATCGATGAACCTCTGGTCCAGGCTGTCAAAACCTATAATCTCGGGCGCTATGATCTCGTTGATATTGTCGACCGCTGTTTGAACCCCTTTTCCGAGATAGCGTCCGGGGTCGGCATCGCGCAACTCTAGCGCCTCATATGCGCCGGTGGACGCCCCGGAGGGAACCGCCGCCCGCCCGAGATACCCGTTTTCGAGGACGACCTCGACCTCCACGGTCGGATTGCCCCGCGAATCCATAATCTCCCTACCGATAATCTGATCGATCGTGCTCATTTCGCCTCCTGTTTTAGTAAGAAATAGTAAGAAATTCATATAACTATGAGCTACCAAAGGTCCGCGGCTACTCTTGCTCTTTCGCCTCGTCCCATAGCTTATCCTTCTCTTGCAGGGTCATGTCGGCAAGATTTTGCCCCCGCAGAGCCGCTTCGTCCTCGATGTAGCAAAATCTTCTCTCGAACTTCTCGCAGGTTTTTCTAAGCGCGAGTTCGGGCTCGACCTCAAGATGGCGCGCGATGTTGACGAGGGCGAAGAGCAAATCACCGACCTCCTGCTCGATGCCGCCGTCGCCCGCCCCGGCCCTTGCAAGCTCCCCGGCCTCCTCGACGACCTTCTCGAGCGCTCCCTCGATGTTTTCCCAGTCGAAACCGACCCTGGCGGCTTTGCCTTGCATCTGAAAAGCATAGAGTAGCGCCGGGAGCGATTTAGGAACACCCTCCAGCACGCGAACTCGCTCTTTCTCTTCGTGTTTGATTTTTTCCCAGTTTATTACCACTTCGCGGGCGGAAGAAACTTGCGTTTCGCCGAAGATATGCGGATGACGCCGCGTAAGCTTGGTGACAATGCCTTCGGCGACGTCGCTCATCGTAAATTGCCCCGCCTCCGAGGCGATTTGGGCGTGAAAGACTATTTGGAGCAAGAGGTCGCCGAGTTCCTCCATTAAGTGCCGACGGTCACCGTTGTCGATTGCTTCGACGGTCTCATAGGCCTCTTCGATAAGATAGCGCCGGAGTGTCTCATGGGTCTGCTCTTTGTCCCACGGACACCCCTGCGGGCCGCGGAGCGTCGCCATCAGCTCTATAAGGTCCTCACATCCGTAATCGCCCGCCATAGAGTCCACCTCCACAGAGAGAAAGATACCACGAAAAGACGGCGAAGTATACTCTACCCGGCGGGATACATAGCGCGCCTATATCGGGCGCTCAAGCGGCTCCACCGGCCCCGACCCCATATTAGGTCTTTTCCCGAAACCATCCGGAGCAATCCGCGTGTATCAAAAAAAGGCCCGCATTTGCGGGCCTTTGATTTTAAATTATTATTTGCCTGTCTGGGGCACCGTATTTTGAGGCGCTCCCTGGTCGGCGGGCGGAACCGCTCCCGGGGCCGCACCTGGAGCCGCTCCCGGCGCTACCTGCGGTGGATTAGCGTCTATATATCTATCGATTTTTGCCTTCTTCTTTAGCTCCTCGAGCCACTTTCCGAAAGTCTCTTGCTTCTCAGCGCTGAGCATCTGCTCTTCGACTTCGTCTTTGACTTCCTTGTATGCCTTCTCTCCGCCATTCTTCTTGGCGATCATCTTGATGATATGAAAGCCGTAGGTCGTCTTTACGAGATCGCTGATTTGCCCGGGCTCAAGCTTCCAGGACGCCTCCGCAAACTCTGGAACAAACTGGTCTTTGTCGGTCATCGGCATCTCGCCGCCTTTATCTTTGCTCCCCGGGTCGATGCTGTGCTCTTTGGCCAATTTGGAGAAATCCGCGCCCGCCCGGACATCCGCGAGTATCTTCTTGGCTTTATCCTCTTCTTGGACGAGAATGTGAGCCACCTGTACCTGGTCTTTTACCGCGAAACTCGCCTTGTTCTTTTCGTAATACTCTTTGACCTCTTTGTTCGAAGCCTTGATATCCTTGGTCACCTGCTCGCCGAGTTTCTCTATTTGGATACGGTCCGCCAACTCTTTTTTAAACTGGACAAGCGTCATGTTCTGCTGCTTAAGAGCCGCTTCGAGTTCCGCTTGCTCCTTGAGACCGTACTCTTTCATCAACTCTTTTAACTTGTCGTCTATCTCTTTATCGGTCACCTTGATGCCGCGTTTGTTGACTTCAGCCATGAGCAATTCCATTTCAATCATTTGGTCTAAGACTTGATTTCGGAATTGCACTTTCGCCTGCTCGCCCTGCTCTCCTTGGAACATCTCGGCCTGCTGCCCAACCATTTGAGCCATCCTCACATCCACCTCGGCCAATGTGATCTTCTTACCGTTAACCTTTGCAGCCAGGGGCTCTTTGGAGCAGCCGGCTACGGATAGAGCAACCACCGCGATAAGCGCGATTGCCGTGCCGTACCTCAAAACTTTCATCAAATTACCTCGCTTTCGTGCTTACATCGTCTCTTGAAGAGAGCGAACTCATTATATCACTAAATAAAGACAACATGAAGGGAATTATGTTCGACGATTCCACCTTGGCTACCTGGAGGTATTCGCGCTCGGGCTTGAATAACAAATTTTTATATGACACCGATAACACAACCTCTTGGTGCTTGGGCACTCGTATCGGAGACACCCTTACTTTGCCGTATTGCAGGCTGACCTCTTTTATGCCGAGAACATTGGCGATTAAGCGTAGGCGCGCGATACCGAGCAAGGCGTCGACCGGCTCCGGAACCGGACCGAAACGGTCGGCTAACTCCAAGGCGACTTCATCGAGGTCTTCGGGCGACCGCGCGAGGATTATCTTTTTGTACGCCTCTACCCGCAGATTCTCCTCGGCGATGTACGGCTCCGGCAGGTACGCGTCGACCGGCAAATCGATCTTTATCTCGGCGGGTTCCGCCACCGATTTTCCCTCCATCTCCTCGATAGCTTCGCGCAACATCTGACAGTAGAGTTCAAAACCTACCGCCGACATATGCCCGCTCTGCTCGGCTCCGAGGAGGCTGCCCGCTCCCCTGATTTCGAGGTCGCGCATGGCTATCTTGACGCCGGAGCCCAGCTCGGTAAAGTCGCTGATCGTCTTGAGCCGCTCGAAAGCCCGGCCGGTTAGGAGCCGGTTCGGAGTAAAGAAAAAGTAGGCGTAGGCGCGGCGCTCGCTCCGTCCGACCCTCCCCCTTAGTTGGTAGAGTTGGGCCAGGCCCAGATGCTCGGCGCGGTCGACTATGAGCGTGTTTACGTTCGGGATATCGATTCCCGACTCGATGATAGTCGTGCTGACTAGGACATCGTAATCACCTTCTAGAAACGCCGCCGTTATCTTTTCAAGTTGGTTCTCGCTCATTTGCCCATGCGCGACGGCGACGCGCGCCTCGGGCACTAGCGAGGTCAGGCGCACCGCGACACCGGTAATGGTCTCTACGCGGTTATGGACATAATAAACCTGCCCACCCCGGCCAAGCTCACGGCGGACGGCCCGGAGCAACATCTCCTCATCATAACGGCCGACATGGGTGATGATCGGGCGGCGATCTTCGGGGGGCGTCTCTATCACCGACATATCGCGCACACCCGCCAGTGACATCTGCATAGTACGCGGTATCGGCGTAGCGCTCAGCGTCAGGACATCGACGCTCTTTTTGAAGTTGCGGATTTTCTCTTTGTCGTTGACCCCGAAGCGCTGTTCTTCGTCGATTATTACGAGCCCCAGGTCGAACGGTTTCACATCGGCCTGGAGCAGCCGGTGCGTCCCTATCAGAATGTCTACTTCGCCCTCGTTAAAACGCTTTATGGTATCCTTCCGCTCGTTGCGCGACCTGAAGCGGCTGACCATATCGACATTGACCGGATAGGCCGAGAGCCGCTCTTTAAATGTGGTGTAGTGCTGCTGCGCCAGAATAGTCGTCGGCACGAGAACGAGAACCTGCTTGCCGTCTACGACCGCCTTGAACGCGGAGCGGACCGCGACCTCGGTCTTACCGTAGCCGACGTCGCCGCATATCAGCCTGTCCATAGGCTTTGGGGCTTCCATGTCGCGCTTGACATCGTCTATCGCGGTCAGTTGGCCGGGCGTCTCGACGTGGACAAAGTCGCCCTCCATCTCGTTTTGCCACGCCGTATCGGCCGAGTACGCGTGGCCCCTCGCCTTCGAACGCTCGGCGTAGAGCGACAAAAGGTCATAGGCGACCTTCTTGACGGATGCTTGAACCTTTCGCTTCGCTTTGAGCCACTCGGCGCTGCCGAGTCGCGATATAGTCGGCTCCTCGCCGGCTGTGCCGATAAAGCGGGTTATCCGGTCGAGCTGCTCCATCGGGACAAAGAGCTTGTCGGTACCGGCATACTCGAGGAGCGCGTAATCGCGGACGATACCGGCGACTTCGCGCCGCTTGAGCCCCGCGTAGACCGCTATGCCGTGGTTGCTGTGGACGACAAAGTCGCCCGGGTTGAGTTCGGAGACGCTTGCGATAGCCCGACCCGGCGTCACACCGCCGACTTTAGTCGCGGCGCTTTGCCTCCCGAAAATATCGGCAAAGGATACTACCGCGAGCGCGAGGTCGCCGCTGTCGAAACCGCCGGAAAGATTTCCGAGCGCGAGACAGACACCGTGCAAAACGAGCGAATCCCGCGAGTAGGCAATCCCCCGCTCAGAGAATATCTCTGCCATACGCGCGCGCTCTCCCTCATTGCGCAGAACCACTACGACCGCCATTCCGGCGCTTACATAATCTTTGAGAAGTTTTTCTAGCGCGTCGATGTCTCCGAAAAGCGGCTGAATCGCCGAGGCCGCAAAACTCATGACCTCGTTTGATGATTGGCCTATAGAGAACAACCGCAAAGTCGGCGCGCCCTTCTCGAGGAGCGCCGCCGGCCGCATGAAGTACGTATCGGCCGAGCCCGTCGCGGCGCTGTCCTCCACCAGGTGCTCGATATAGGATTGTTGCTGCTCGTAGTAGCGCTCGCCCGCTTGCTCCGTCTCCTCGGGTTCATCGAGGACGATTATACAATGCTCCGGCAGGTAATCCATCAATGAAGCCGTCTCTTCGTAGAGAAACGGCAGGTATTTCTCGATTCCGTCGAAGTAGCGAAACTCCCGCAACGCGGCTATCTCATCTTCATGCTCGGCCCGGTATCTCTCCGGAAGCCTCCGGAGCGCCCGTTCGATATTGCCCTCGTTGAGCGATAGGTGACGGCATCCGTAGACGACGGCGCTGATCATATTGCCGGTCGAGCGCTGTGTTGTCGGGCTGAATGTCCGTATCGACTCGACATCGTCGCCGAAAAGCTCGATACGGATTGGTGTCTTCCCCTGTGCCGGAAAGACGTCGATGATGCCGCCGCGCACGCTAAACCGACCTTGGCCCTCGACGCGCATCGTTCGCAAATAGCCCATCGACACCAACCGCTCAGCTAAGCCATAGATATCTATCGTCTCACCGACGCGCACCTCGACCGGATGATGGAGTGATTCCGTGACGGGAGGCAGTACGCCCATCGCCGTCTGAATGGAGCTTACCCACACCCGCGGCACGCCCGCGGCCATGCTGTCGAGAACCGCGAGTCGCTTACCCGCGGATGCCGCGCCGGGTGAGAGCGGATCATAGGGCATCGTCTCGGGGTCCGGGAAGACATCCGCGTCGACCGAGAACGCCCGCAAGTCCGAGGCCAGACGGACGGCGCGCTCCGCGCTTGCCGTTAGTACCAGCATCGATGAGCGCAAATCCGAGCGAATCGCCGCGAGCAGAAAAGCCCGCGCGCTCGCGCTAATCGACACGTCCGCTTCGGAGCCGCTCTTTAACTCGCTGATAATACTCTTATAGCGCTCGTCGCTTGAGATATATTCGACCAGTTTGCTTATTTCCACATAAATCCCCGCATCATTCGCATGCCGCATAGGCCTCGGCAAGCTGCCCAGGCCCCTGTTGGTTCGATTCAAAATTTAGTCTTGGTCGGAACGGCGATTAAACTCGTTCATAGCTTTGGTGACGCCTTCCGAGAGCAAATATGCTACCGCGTCCGCCGCGCGCTCGATTGTGACAGCCATATCTTCGCGCTCACGCTTGCTAAAAGGGCTTAGAACATAGCGCGCCGGGTCTTGGCGGCCCGGCGGCCTGCCGATGCCGACCCGCACTCGCACAAACGCGCCGGAGCCGATTTGGTCTACGATGGAGATTATTCCTTTATGTCCGCCGCTCCCGCCATTCTCTCGAACGCGTATCTGACCCGGCTCCAGGTCGAGGTCGTCGTAGACGACGATGAGCTTCTCGGGGTCCGCGTCGGCCGCCCTGAGAAGCTCCTTCACCGCCAGCCCGCTATTGTTCATGAACGTGCGCGGCTCGGCTAACGTTACCGGTATCCCTGAGATGGCGCCCTCGCCCCACCGCGCCAACCGGGTTCTCTTGTCGAGAGCGATGTCGCGGGTTTGCGCCAAGCGCTCGACGACCATAAAGCCCGCGTTATGGCGTGTCGATTCATATTCGGTTCCGGGATTTCCCAATCCTACTACTATATTCATGCAACCTCAAAGAAAAAAGCGCGGATCGCGCCCGCGCTTCCAGGTTTGATCCTATTTAGACGCTTCGGCTTCCTTTTCGGCCGCTTTAGCCGCGGCTCCGCCGCTTGCGACCAATTCAGGCTCAGCGCCCTCGACCGCTTCAGCGCCCTCGACCTCCGCCTTGCCTAAGGATATGGCAAGAATCGTCGAATCCGGGTCGGTCACCAGCTCGATATCGGCGGGAATTACGATATCCCGCGCGTGGATGGCGGCACCGACCACCAAAGTGCTCACGTCGACCACAAGGTTTCCCGGCATGTCCGTAGGCAGACCCTCAAGCTCTACTTCCCAAAGCTGCTGCTCGAGCATCCCGCCGGCTTTTACACCGGGCGCTTCCCCTACGACCGATATCGGAACCATCGCGTTTATCTTCTCATCCATCGCTATCTTCTGAAAGTCGATACTAAAATACTCGTTCCGCAAGGGATTCTTTTGAATCTCTTTGATTATCGCGCTCGGGTGGCTCCGCATACCCGCGATTTTGAGCTTGACGATAACGTTGGTTCCTGATTTCGAGTGCACGATCGCGCGAAAGTCACGGGCGTCGACTGTCAGCGTCGACGACTCCCCGTCGCTGTATAAGACCGCGGGCACCCTTCCTTCACGTCGCAGTTTTTTGCTCGACTCTTTACCTACGACATCACGCTTTTCCGCCTTAAGTTCGGCTGTTTCCATCTCATCACTCCTGTGCTTTCGCCATGCCGCCGACCTGTCAACTCCTTAGCGAGCCGCTTTTTAGGCCCAACCGCGACATGCCATATAATCATCATTTACCTGTAATTGTAAACCGCTTCTCGTCCCTAGTCTTGGTTTTGCCCGTCGAAAAGCTCGCTTACCGACCTGTCCTCGTATACATTTCTAATCGCCTCAGCAAAGAGCTGTGCGATGGAGACGACCTTTATCCTGGATAGAAGCTTATTCTCCGGTATCGGAAGCGTGTCCAAGACCACCAGCTCTTTTATCGGCGACTTGGCTATCCTGTCGATTGCCGGACCGGATAGTACCGGATGCGTCGCGGCGGCGAAGACCTCTTTCGCGCCGTGCTCCATAAGCGCCTGGGCGCCGTTGCTCAGCGTCCCGGCGGTATCCACCATGTCGTCGACGAGCAGACACGGCCTTCCTTCGACTTCACCTATAACGTGCGATATCTCGGCGACATTATGCGCCGGTCGGCTCTTATGAAGAATAGCAAGCGTCGCCCCGATTCTGTCCGAAAACTTCTTAGCCATTTTTACCCTGCCGACGTCGGGCGAGACAATAACCAGATTTTCGAGGTTTTTCTCTTTAAAGTAGTCCACCAGGAGCGGAAGGCCCGTCAGGTGGTCGACAGGGACGTTGAAGAAGCCTTGTATCTGCCCGGCATGCAGGTCTACCGTTATCACTCTGTTGATACCGGCGGTCATCAAGATGTCGGCGACGAGCTTCGCTGTGATGGGCTCTCGCGCGGCCGCCTTCTTGTCCTGCCTCGCGTAGCCGTAAAATGGGACAACCGCGGAAATCCGGTGCGCGGAAGCGCGTTTGAGCGCGTCGATCATGATCAGCAGCTCGACCAGATAGTCGTTTATGGGATCACACAATGTTTGAACGACAAAGACCTCGGCGCCCCGCACGCTTTCGAGGTACCGAACGTAGATTTCGCCGCTGCTGAAGGTCGCCAACTCCACCTCACCCAGATGTATCCCGAGATGCCCCGCGATCTCCTGGGCGAGCGCCGGTATGGACCGGCCGCTAAACATCATCAACCGTTTGCTTTCTTCGCTAGCCATTATCTCCTCATGCTTTACTGTTCAGGCCGTCTCGCCTTTTTTCTTCGCTTCTTAGCCCAGTCGCCGATTGTCCGCTGCTCTGAACGCTCAATCGCCAAGCTATCCTCGGGCACGTCTTTAGAGATAACCGAACCCGCGCCCGTAAACGAACCCTTGCCTACTTTGACGGGGGCGACGAGCATGGTGTCGCTTCCGATGAAAGCGCCGGCCTCGACGACGGTCCTATGTTTCTCGAAACCGTCATAATTACAGGTTATGGTTCCCGCACCTATATTAACATAATCGCCGATTAGTGCGTCCCCGATATAGCTGAGATGCGGCACTTTGCTGTCGATGCCCAGCTCGCTGTTTTTTATCTCTACAAAACCGCCGACCTTGGCCCCCGTCTTGACATGCGTCCCCGGTCGAACATGAGCGAACGGGCCGATGGTCGCGTCGTCCTCTATGGTGCTCTGGAGCACTATGGAATTGTCTATCGTAGTATTATCCCCGACCTTGGAGCCCTTCAGTCGCGAGGATGGCCCCACAACACATCCCTCGCCGATGATTGTCTCGGCATCTATAAAGGTCATCGGATAAATGATGGTGTCGGCGCCGATTTGGGCGCCGGGCGTTATAAAGGTCGATGCGGATTCGATGATGGTCACGCCGCGCAGCATATAGCCCTCGTTGACTCTGTGGCGCATAACCTTATCCGCCTGCGCCAACTGCACCCGTGAGTTTACGCCGGCGATTTCATCGGCGTCGCCCGCGGTGCGTGCGGCGACCGCGGCACCCTGCTCGCGCAGGATTTCGATGACGTCGGTCAGATAATACTCTTTCTGCTCGTTGTCGGCGCCAACTTGCCCCAAAGCCGCAAATAGCTTCTCCGAGTCAAAACAGTAAATCCCGGAATTGGTCTCGTCGATTCTTTTCTCCTCCTCGGTCGCGTCCTTTTCCTCGACGATGGCTGCGACCGAACCATCGGCCGCCCGAACGATTCTGCCATATCCGGTAGGATTATCGAGCCGCGCGGTCAAAATGCCGACGGCGGCGCCCGCGGTATGGTAGGCATCGATGAGTTCGGATATCGTCTCGGGTCTGATAAGGGGCGTATCACCGCTTAAGATCACAAGACTACCCTCAAATCCGGAGAGCATCGGACGGCTCGCCATCACCGCATGCCCCGTACCGAGCTGCTCCTCTTGGAGGGCGAACTCGACGCCGTCGACGGCGGACATGACCTCCTCGGCCTTATGACCGACGACGACTATAATCTTTTTCGGCTCAAGCGCGCGGGCCGCATCGACGACATAGTGCAACATCGGCCTCCCGCAGACGGCGTGGAGAACTTTCGGCGTCGACGATTTCATGCGGGTTCCCTCACCCGCGGCCAAAACAATCACAGCAAGGTTCATAATTAAGAAATTATACACTTATAGCCCGATATTTAAAACTATGCGTAATAATGAGCGCATGTCGGACAATCCACGGCAAAAGATTCCAGACTTCAGCGTTGATAAAAAAACGGTTTCCCGGCGGGAACAATCGAAGGGGCGGGGGTTACTTAAGACTTGTCGGACGCCGGAAAACGGCGCCCCTCGAACACTTTCGAAATTCGACCTGAAAGCGGCTTAAGCCGGTAGAATCGGGACATATATGCGACACGCGGTCACTCCAAATACCGGTTTTACCGCAAAACGTCCTTGTTTTATTTAACGCCCCTATCGCCTAAAGAACAGAGCCGGCACACACAGACGTTCTTGCTATTGATCGAGCTGCCCCTTGTACTCCTCGATTACCGCGGCTTGGATGCGCTCCCGAGTCTCACTGTTGATAGGATGGGCGATATCCCTGAAATCGCCGTTTGGCAACTTACGGCTGGGCATAGCGACAAATAGGCCTTTGTCCCCTTCGACGACTCGCAAATCGTGAACGACAAACTGGTCATCGATGGTAATGCTCGCTATCGCTTTCACCTTGTTCATCTCTACCGGTCGAATGCTCACCTTTGTAATTTCCATACTTGCGCTCCTTTACTGTGTGGTTGCCAACCCGATGGCTGAAATCTCTATCCTAGCGCCCTTTGGCAGAGCTGCGACTTGAACCGCTTCTCTGGCAGGCGGCTGTTGGGAAAATATTTCACCGAAAACATCGTTGACGGTTGAAAAATCAGCTATATCGCTCAGATACACCGTCATCTTTAAAGTCTTGTCAAACGAACTGTTTCCCGCTAAAAGGATGGCTTCGACATTCTTAAGAGCGCGCTGCGTCTGCACTCGCATGTCGCCGTCGACGAGTTCCCCCGTATTCGGGTCGAGCGGAATCTGACCCGAGACAAAGACGAGGTTCTCGGCCCGTATCCCCTGCGAATATGGTCCCACGGGAAGCGGTGCGCCTTCGGTTATTATCGTTATCTTATTCATGTCGACCCCCAGAGAGAACTGCTTCGACCAATTTTAAATCCGATTCTTTGTCGACATCGACCCCTATCTCTATAAACGGCGTCTCAATCCCCGCGCATGTGGCGTTTAACACATCGCCCACTCGTTGCTCCATCCGGCGAATGTCGAGCATCCCCAGAAAGAACCCGACCAGAAACCAAAAACCAAGTATTTGAAAGAGCTTCATCGGGCTCTTTCGCATATCATAAACGTCTTCCATCAAATCCATGTTCTTCGAGACCACGACCGGGTTCATAAGCATAATATTCCCCCCCGTGAATCTTCCTTCCCGCAAACGGACATAGGTCCGCTTCATGCCGGGAAAACGGCGCTCGGGCTCACCGTAACGGATAATCGGATAACATATATCGACATCGCGTTTTGCGCATCGAAGCAGAAAATCGCCGACGGCCTCAACGGTTACCAACGGGATATCGGCCGAGAGCATAAGGACCGGCTTCTTCGCCGCCAAAGACTCAAAACCGGCCTTTGCCACTTGCGGCAAACTACCACTCGCGACCTTGATCGTTACCCGGTCATCCATATGAGACGTTCCCTCTTCGGAGGGGAGCACTACGCAAATCCGGCCGATATCGGCGCAACTCAAAAGAGTCTCGACAATATATTCATACATGGGCCTGCCGTTTATCGGGACCATTCCTTTGGCCGCAACCGGCGCGAGCCCACGAGCATTGCCTCCGGCCAGGACAATCGCGTCTACCAATACTTGCCACCTCTAAACTTCTATTGGGTGTTACATATTCGTTATTCTTACCTGTTTTTCCTCTAGTTTAGATGAAGTTTGCTCAAAGAATCTCAACATATCGACGGAAAACTTCAAATTGCGGTCGGCGCTTCGTCCAATATCGGCGCTCCAGCCGACGCTTGGCGCCTCTTACACCAGTTCCACACCGGTACGCGCCGGTTTTACAACCTCCACAAAGAACGAGCTGTCGTGGAGGCGCATAGCCCGCGCGACCTCGAGCGCCGCAACCTCATCGCCGCAGAGCGCGAAGACCGATGGGCCGCTTCCCGACATCAACGCCGCAAGCGCCCCGGACGCAAGCGCTATATCTTTGGCCTCTAAAATTATGGGATAGCGTTTGAGCACTACATATTCGAGAAGATTGTTGAGTGAACCCGCGATGCCTCGGGCGTCGCCGTGGTAAAGCGCGCTCAATATCTCGTCTTTTTTCCCAAGCGGCGCCGGCCCCGCCTCATCGAACTGACGGTAGACCTCCGCGGTAGAGACAGGCATCGGTGGGGTCGCTATTACCAGCGAAACATCGGGCACCGGTGTCAGGGACGCCAGTATCTCGCCTTTGCCCTCGGCCAGCATAGTGCCGCCGATAAGGCAGAACGGTACGTCGGCACCGATTCTAGTCGCTATCTCTTTGAGATACTCGCTTGAAAGGTCGAGGCCCCATAGACGGTCGAGGCCGAAAAGCGTCGCGGCCGCATCGGCGCTTCCTCCCGCCAATCCGGCCGCGATGGGAATGTTCTTCTTGATGCTTATGCGAGCGCCCGCCCTAACACCGGTCTGCTCCCTCAACTCCAGCGCCGCCCGATACGCCAGGTTGGTCGTTCCGCTTAAGCCCCCCGCGGTACAACGCACGTCGATGACCGGATAGGGCGCTTCGGATATTTCGAGCAAATCATGGAGTGAGACGCTTTGCATGATACTTACAATCCGGTGGTATCCGTCGGGATAGCGCGAGATTACGTCGAGGTAAAGGTTTATCTTGGCGAAAGCCTTAATCGTAAGCAAATTTTTGCTGGTCTCAGCCGTCATTGGTTCACCAGGCCCCGTAATCCGTCGTCAAGCCTAAACTCGATATTATTGAATGAGCCAAGGTAGTAAGTTTTCCCCGTTATCGGGGTTTGAAAGTTCGACCGTCTTGGTCAAAACGTCGGCGTAGCTATAAGAGACCCTCCTGCAACGATCCCTCTTCTCCTCGACTTTGACGACGAACAAATTAGGGTGTGTCTCTTCAAGAACACCCTCTCTTTCTATGATTTTGCAGCGCCCCATATTTGCCTTAAGACGCATTTTTTCGCCTACGAACTCGTCAAGCTCCTTCCGAATACGATCGACGACTTCGGCATGGGGCACTTGAATTAATGCCATCGCTATTATCCTCTCCTTCAGATACCCACCAATTATATATCAAAATCGCAAAAACTACAAGTTTACCTTGAGCGGTAATCAAATGCAAGAATATCTTCGCCAATATTTTTTATACGACAAAGTACGGTCAAATCCTTCTTTATTAATAAAATTTTGAAACATTCGCGGATATTCTTGCAACCTCGTCGTTGCTTGAGAGACATGCGCAAAACTACCTATGCGTCTCCTTATAGATGACGTCCGCTATACGCGCAAACTCATCTATTGAAAGCGTCTCTCCGCGGCGCAGCGGGTCGATGCCGGCTCGATGGAGCAGCTCACCTAAGGTAGAGGGGTCGAGACGGAGCGGCTCACTCCCGGCCAGAGCATTCTTTATGGTCTTTCTCCGCATCCCGAAAGCACCTTTGACGACCGCGAAGAAGAGGTCGCGGTCGACTACGTCCGCGCTCGGCTCGACATAACGCTCCATCTTGATAACCGCCGACCGCACCTCCGGTGGAGGGATAAAGACGTTTCTCGATATCGTCGCGACCTTGTTTATATCGCAGTAGAACTGCGCTTTTACCGAAAACACGCCATAATCCCGAGTCGCGGGTTTTGCCGTGACCCTATCGGCGACTTCTTTTTGGATCATGACCACATAAAGCTTTAGTTCTTCGAAGTTGTCGAGATAGCCGGCGAGAAGCGGTGTCGCTATTTGATAAGGAAGGTTCGCCACCAGCTTGTTTGGAACCGGCAGACCTCCTGGAAGGTGCGGCAAGTCCGCCTTGAGCGCATCGATAAAGACCACCTCGGCATTGGGGAAGTCTTTGAGCGTGTATTCGAGGACCGGCTCTAGCCGCCGGTCGAGTTCGAGCGATATGACTTTGCCCGCTCGTTCGGCCAAGGCCTGGGTAAGGGTTCCGATGCCGGGGCCGACTTCGAGAACGACGTCGTCGGCCGAGAGGTCCGCGGCGTCGACGATTTTATTTAGGATATTCTGGTCTACCAAAAAATGTTGCCCCAGGCTCTTATCGAGCCTGAGGCTAAATTTTTTGACAACTTCCAGTGTCGCGTGTGGCGTAGCTAGAGTCACTGTGGCTCCATCGCCTCGTAGTAACCTATTCCAGGATGGTAACTTTTACATCCCGTCGGCCAAACTTAAAGCATTCCCCCGGTGTGTTATAGCACAGGTCGATACGATTTCCTTTAATCGCTCCACCGGTATCCGCTGCGATCGCTTCGCCATAACCTTCGACATACACCCTTGTGCCCAGAGGAATAACTCTCGGGTCTACCGCGACGACGCCTCTCTGTGCTCTCATGCCGCTAGCGGTTATGCTGCCGACGCCCGGGCCGTAATTCGGCGCATAGGCGGTAGCTTCCATAACAACCGTCTTTCCGGCGGGAGCACGAGTAGCCCCTCGCGATACACTGGACCCTACCAATCGGGCGACCTTACGTTTTGTGCCGACCGCCACCACCTCGCTCGACGGCGGCGTCACAACACTCTGAGATTTAACACTTCTCGTGACCGGCCGGTCGCCTTCGTACACAACTTCGACAATCTTTACGAGCAAACCTTGCTTGCCCGCCGCTACGACCTTCTTCTTCCCATAATCGAGACCCGCGTCCGTCTTGTTTACGGTCTCATAAGGAATAGTGGTCTTGGTGACTTCAAACTTGCTCGTCACCAGCGCTACGTTAATCGCTAAGCCTGCCTTGAGCCTCGTGTCGATACTCGGCTCCACTTTATCGGCGGGCTTTAGACGTAACCCGATGTCTTCCAGGGCTCCTCCAACGGTGCCGTTAGTCGACATCACTCCAAATTCAGCTTCGTTGATTCTTATTTTCAATGGTACGGCTTGTTGTATTTTTACTGTCATACCCTCCCTAACTCGGTCGGAGGGTTCGGGCGTTACTTCGTCTGATGCCTTGATCGTTACGCCGTTTTCGTTCAATACAGCAGCCACAGTCCGGCCTCGCGTCGTTATCGTCTTCGCCTCTCCATCGATGACCAGGTTTACTTTAGCTTCACTGTAAACCATATCCATCAAGACAAGTACCATAATTAGCGCGAGAAGAAGCACTTCGTACTTTCTTACACCAAAACCGCCGGCTAGCTGAGGAAAACGTGCCTTCATCAAATCAGTCCCTTCAGCTTGCTTATTAAGTTGTCAAGGCACAATCGCAACGAGTGCCTGTCATTATAGCACAATCGGTTTCGTTTTGAAAAACTTAAATGACGGGCACGGTACGGCATCGACAGAAACACGGCGATTATTCGAGTCGCCCAACGCTGAGACCCGAATATTAGACGATGTAACCCGCGTCGATACAATATAAGCGGACTATTTAAGCGATGCCGAAGAGAAGCCGTATGTTTTCCTGCGTCGATGCCTCGACCGCCGAAACGTCGATCTCTTTGAGTTCGGCGATCTTCTCCGCGACCAAGCGCACATGCGCGGGCTCGTTTTTGCGGCCCCGGTACGGGTGAGGTGTAAGATACGGTGAATCGGTTTCGACGAGGAGTTTGGTCAAAGGAACGAATTTGGCTATACCGGCCAATGCGCCCGCGTTTTTGAACGTGACGGGGCCGGCGATCGATATATAGAAATTCATGGCGAGAACTTTTTCGGCAAACGCCAGGTCTCCACTGAAGCAGTGAAAGACCCCCTTTTTGGTCCCATGTTTGATAAGCGCCCCCATAACATCCGCATCCGCATCGCGATCGTGGACTATGACCGGCAATTTCAATTTCTTGGCCAGCTCGAGCTGTTGCTCAAAGACTTTCCGCTGCACCAGATGGGGCGAGTGGTTCTTATGGTAGTCGAGTCCTATCTCCCCTATTGCCACGACCTTCGGCTCTTTTGCCAGGCGCTCCAACTCTTTGAGCGTCTCGGGGTTGACGTCGCTCGCGTTGTGGGGATGGACGCCGACCGCGGCGTATACCTCACTGTACTTCCGGGCCAGCTCGACGACCCTATAGCTGCTCTCAAGACTATCCGCAATCGTGATTATACCGGTTACACCGTTCTCGGCCGCGCGCGCCAATACTTTTTCTATCTTAGGCTCTGAGCCATAGAAATCCAAATGCGCATGGCTATCGGTCAAACCGCCTCTTTTATTACCCATCGGCCTCCGATCTCACACATAAAAGTAACCCTCAGAGCAACAACTACACCACAATACTATCCAACTTGGCAAGAGTTTATGCGTCTTCTTCTATCTCGATTCGAGGAAAGAGCGGCGGCGCTTTCTTGACCGATGTGCCGGAGGCTAGACCGTCCCAGCTCTTAGCGTCCTCGAAAGAGAGTTCCTCGAAGCCCTCCTGCCCGAGCCGGCTCCATATCTGAGCGGCGGTCTTCGGCATCACCGGAGTTAGGTTGAGTGCGACGATACGAATACTCTCCAGGAGCGTGCGCATCACGGTTGCGAGCCGCTCGGCCTGTCCTTCTCTAGCCAGCGCCCAAGGGGCCGCTTCATCGATATATTTATTGGCTTTGCCGACTACCTTCCATATCCGCACAAGCGCCTCTCGAATATCAATCCTATCCATCGCTTCCCCGACGGCATCGGCTAGACCGAGCGCTTCGTTTTTTAAATCCGCGTCGATCGGGCCTACCTCCCCCGCCTCGGGAATCGCTCCCTCGAAGTATTTCATCATCATCGCCACCGTGCGGTGGACGAGGTTGCCGAGGTCGTTGGCGAGGTCGCCGTTGATCCTGCGCACGACGGCGTCTTTGGTGAACTCACCATCGAGCCCCAGGCCGATCTCGCGCAAGAGAAAATAACGGATGGTGTCCTCTCCGAACTCGTCTATCAACTCGTTGGGGTCGACTACAATGCCTTTGGATTTCGAGATCTTTTCGCCGCCGAGCGTCCAGAAACCGGTGGCCAATACTTTTTTGGGAAGCTCGACGCCGAGCGCCAGCAGCATTATGGGCCAGATAACCGCATGGAAGCGGATGATGTCTTTGCCGATGACATGGATGTCCGCGGGCCAGTATTTCCGATATTTCTCATCGTCTTGGAGGTAGCCGCTACCGGTAATGTAGTTGATTAGCGCGTCGAACCAGACATATATGATGTGCTTCGAATCGAAGGGTACGGGTATGCCCCATTGAAAGGTCGTGCGCGAAACCGATATGTCTTGGACGCCGCCCTCCATGAAACTCAAAACCTCGTTGCGGCGAAAATCGGGCTGAACGAAGTCGGGATGCTTTTCGATATGCGTCAGGAGAGCTTCCTGATATTTGGAGGTCCTGAAATAATAGCTCTCCTCTTTCAGCCATTCGACCTCGCGGCCGCATTCGGGACAGCATCCGCCGACAAGTTGAGCTTCGGGATAAAAAGTCTCTTCATGGACACAGTACCAGCCTTCATACAGCCCCTTATAAATATCCCCTTTATCATAGAGCGCCTGGAAGATGCTTTGTACGACCTCGATATGTCGCTCCTGCGTCGTTCTTATAAAATCGTCGTACGATATGTTCAGCTTTTTCCATAACGATTGCCACGGTTCGACCATTCGATCGGAGTGCTCTTGAGGAGAGAGCCCTTTTTCACGCGCGGCCTTCTCTACTTTCTGGCCGTGTTCGTCGGTGCCGGTCAAAAACAGCACGTCATAGCCGGTAAAACGCTTGTACCTAGCCATAACGTCCGCGATTATAGTCGAATATCCGTGTCCGATATGGGGAACATCATTAACATAGTAGATAGGCGTCGTTACGTAAAAAGCCTTCCTTGACAAGTTAAAATCTCCCCGCGCCTGTTGTAAAAATTTCACTTAATTCTATAATAGTCTGCGTTGACACAAATTTTCCTCAACCATATAATTGATGCAACCACTTGTCAAGGAAAGCAGCAGGAGGTACACCATGAAGTCCACCGGCATTGTGAGGCGTGTAGACGAACTAGGAAGAATAGTAATACCCATGGAGCTAAGACGAACATTTGGCATAGAGATCAAGGACCCCTTAGAGATCTTTGTCGACGGTGATTCTATCGTCTTATCCAAGTATCAATCGGTCTGTGTCTTTTGCGGAAGCGGCACCCGGATCGAAACTTTTAAAGGCAAAAATGTCTGCCAAGACTGCAAAAAGGAGCTTCTGATAGATCGAAAAGTATAGCGGACAACAGTGGAGTAACCGGTAGGAAGAACCGGCGGCCCTGCGATATAGCATGGATGTAGCGTCAATGGGCCTGTCTCAAGAGTCTACGTGTGGATATCCTTAACGGACTCGTAGACTATACGCTTGCCGACACCCAAACCTTTAGCTACCTCGAAAATCGCCTGCTTCTTTGGCATACCTTCGTTCATGAGACCGACAACCGCGGACCTTAAACCATCGGCCTCCAATATTCGGGGACGTTTTTCTTTTGACGGCGCTATCAACAGAACCACCTCTCCCCTTATCTCGGTCGCATCTAAGCGCTCGAGCATTTCGCCCGCCGTACCCCTGAGAACTTGCTCGAATTTCTTGGTCAGCTCCCGCGCCGTGACTACTTCGCGGTCGGCATCGAACTCGGCGATTTCCCGGAGCGTGGCTTTGAGGCGACGGGGTGACTCGAAGAGTACCACGGTGCGCTTCTGCCCCGCCAGCTCGGCCAAGAGCGCGGTGCGCTCCCCTTTTTTGCGCGGCATGAACCCCTGAAAAACAAAGCTATCGGTAGGTAGGCCCGAAATGACGAGCGCGGTGATAAGCGAGGACGCGCCCGGAACCGCCTCCACCGCAATCCCTCTGTCGATACAACGCTTGATAAGCTTGTGTCCGGGGTCTGAAATGCCCGGCATGCCGGCATCCGAGACGAGCGCGACCGTTGCGCCCGACTCGATCAAAGCGACGAGCGCGCCGGCTTTGGCCGCCTCGTTGTGCTCGTGGTAGCTGGTCAATTTGGTATGTATGTCATAGTAGCTGAGGAGCTTGCGTGTGTGCCGCGTATCCTCGGCGGCGATGTAGTCGGCCTCCTTAAGAATGCGAAGCGCGCGGAGGGTGATATCTTCGAGGTTTCCTATGGGTGTTGCGCAGATATAGAGCTTTCCATTCTCCCCAGACACCATAACTCCTTCATAGGCGACGCACTCTAAGGCGCATTATCCGACGCCGCTGCCGCTGCCTCGTCCGTTCCCAGATTATCGCTTATCCGCCCACGCAACGCAAGGAACGCCAGCGTCCAGAAGGTGCTCCCAAAGGCTTCGAAAAAGCCGTATGGGATTAGAGCCGCCAAGAAAAGGACCGCGGCGACCGACAGGGCGACGACGAGGCTCGTCCCGAAAAGCGCCTTGACCGCGAGTATTATAAGCGCGCCCAGTCCTCCCGCAAAGGCGATAAAGACGACCGTGAGGCCGAAGATGATGAGCCAAGTCAAAATCGCCGAGCCCAGTTCGCGCCTGAAGAGCGACGACGCTTGCTTGACCGCGGCAAAAGCCCGCGTCCCATCGATTACGATGAAGCGGTTGGCGAAGCGGCCTATGATGGCGAGTGCGATTCCCAAAGCGATGAAGATAAGTATGGCTAATGCGGTGGCGAAGACCAAAATAACGACTGTGGTGGTGGAGGCGGCGGTATTTTGCGTTACGGTCATGAAGAGGTAGATATCGGCTATGGCGACTATCGTAAGTATAAGCATAAAAGGAACCCAAAGGAGCAGCGCGGCGCCGAGAACCGGGATAGCCTTGCGGATGCCGACGCCGAGACCGCGGCCGAAACGCGCTCGCTTTCCCGCCGCCGCGTCCCCCGCCAGCCCGATGAGCGCGCCGGTGACGATTATATAGACGGCGACGCTAAAGACTATGAGAGCGACCAATCCGGCGAAAAGCATGATGAGCGTCTCCGCGGTCAGGCTGCCCGCAAAAGAATCGATACGCTCTTGAACCAGCTCGATATCCCGCTCATCGGCGGTAAAGTTGACGAAGTTGCCGGCACCGCCGGAGAGGCTCAGAAAAACACCGAACAACCATATTGTCTTGTTACGCCGGACCAATCCGGCGGCGCGTGACAGAAGCTTTCCGTACTCCACTCTCTTCAACCCCTTAAACGCGATGACTGCAGTGGATATTGGTCAAGCCTGAGCCTATCCCCTCCTTGGCGCCGGCCGGAGGTGCGTCTCCTTAATACTTTAGTAATACGCTTAACTTTATTATATTCGCTGCCTAGCAGGCATTTTACTCTAGCGTTACCAGCTCGTAGGCGCGCGTGCCGAGCCCGATTTCCTCGCCATACGCAAGCTGCGGACGCCAATCAATACCGCTGATACGCCCGAATTTGTCGGGGTCGTCGGCGCGCGTGAGCCGGCCCGCGATTCCCAACGTATCGTTGACCAGGTCGGCGCAGGCTTGGTCTATCGCGATAGGGTCGAGCGACGCCGCGACGCCGATATCGGGGACTATCGGTGTGTCGTTCCAGCCCCAGCAGTCGCAATCCGGGCTCACATCCATAACAAAATTAACGTATCCGACTTTACCGGGTTTATCTTTTACCGCCGCCCAGACGTACTCGACGATCTTCTCTTGAATGGTACGCGGCTCGGTCTTCCAGTTGACCATGATTGCTCCAAACGAGCAGGTCACCGTACATTCCCCGCAACCGATACACATCGCCGAATCTATCTTTGCCGTGTCGGTTACGGCGATGGCTCCGGTGGGGCACCACTCGACGCAATCCCCGCACGCGGTGCAAGTCTCCTCGTCGACCTTGGGCAAAACATCGGAGTGCATCATCTGTTTCGCGCTGCGACAGCCTAACCCCATTCCGACATTCTTGAGCGCTCCGCCGAAGCCGGTCAACTCATGCCCTTTAAAGTGAGTCAGCACGATCATGGCGTCCGCGTGGACGACCGCGCTCCCCAACTTGGCTTCTTTGAAATGTTTGCCGTCGATTTCAACGGCGGCATAGTCCTTTCCATTGAGGCCGTCGGCTATGACAAGCGGCGCGCCGACCGTCGCATAGCTAAAACCGTTTTCTAACGCGGTCGTAAGATGGTCGACCGCGTTAGAACGCGTGCCCACATACAACGTATTGGCGTCTGTGATAAACGGTTTGCCGCCCGCCGCTTTGACCTTGTCGACGATGCGCCTGACATATAGCGGCGACAGAAAAGCCGTGTTGCCTCGCTCTCCAAAATGGACCTTGACGGCGACGATCTCGCCGGGTGAAATAAGCGACGCGAAACCGGCCCGCTCGAAGAGTTCCTCGGTCTTGGTAAGCCAACTCTTATGCTTCCCGGAAAATCGGCTCAAATATACTTTCGACATAGACCACCTCAAATTATTAAATCGACGACGATACAGTGAAGGCTGCTCGATAACTACACAAGCAAAGGCTTATTATGTGAACGATTATTGCACAACAATGTCATCGTCGCCAACCGTGCCGAGATACTCGGCCTTAGCTCAATCTTTGCCGACCGCCTCGGCGGCTTCCTGTCCGCTCGCAGCTTCGCCCGCCGTATGCGCCGCGCCGAACTCATAGGCTTTCAGTTTTTCGGCCATCTCTTTTAGTCGCTCGTTCGCCAGGTAGTGGACGGTGCCTTCGGGAAAGGCGCCGCCTTCGGCTCTCAGGCCGGCCTCGACCCCGGTAAGGATCTCGATTCCCTCGTCTATCGTGCGCACCGGGTAAATATGAAACCGTCCCGCCTCCACCGCCTCCAAGACCTCGTTCTTGAGCATAAGGTTGTCGAGATTTTGCACGGGTATGAGGACGCCCTGCTCCCCCGTGAGCCCACGCGCCCGGCAGACATCGAAGAACCCTTCTATCTTGCGGTTGACCCCGCCGATCGGTTGAATTTCCCCGTGCTGATTGACCGAGCCCGTAACCGCCATGTTCTGCTTGATGGGCAGGCCGGAGAGCGCCGAAAGAATCGTGTAGAGTTCGGTGCTCGACGCGCTGTCGCCGTCGACGCCTTCGTAGCTCTGCTCGAACGTGATACTCGCCGACATCGACAGCGGTTTGTCCGTCGCGTACATGCCGGCGAGATAGTTCGCGAGAATGAGAACGCCCTTGCTGTGGCTCGGCCCGCTCATCGATATCTCGCGCTCGATATCGACGACGCCGCGTTTGCCTAGATGGACCTTACCGGTAATCCGGGAGGGCCGACCGAAATAGTAATCGCCCAGACTTATGATGGAGAGCGCGTTGATCTGCCCGACGACTTCACCCTCGGTCTTAATCATCACGATATCCCTATCGATCAGCTCCTGCGTCTTCGCCTCTATCATATTTGACCGGAACCGCTTATGCTCGACCGCCCTGTCCACATGCCCGGCGTTGACGACCGCCGAGCCGTTGTCCGCTGTCGCCCAATAACTCGCCTCGCTGGCGATATCGCCGATGTCCATAAAACGGGTCGAGAGCTTCTTCTGGTCGCCCGCGAGCCAAGAGCCGTATTCGACGATTTTCGCGACCCCCGACGGGTCGAACGGCTTGAGCTTCGCCTCCCGAACCCTGCTGCCGACAAAGCTCGCGTAACTGAGCATGTGCTCGTCGGTGCGGTCCATCTCTATATTGAAGTCGGCTTTTACCTTGAAGAGTTCCCGGAAATCCTCATCCATCTGGTAGAGGAGCATATATATGCGCGGGCTGCCGACCAAGACCACTTTGACATTGAGAGGAATAGGCTCCGGCTTGATGGTCGAAGCCGGAATCGCCCTAAACTGTTCGCCCATAAGCTCGATTCGTATCTCCTCGCTGTGGAGCGCGCGTTTTAGCATATCCCAGGCGAGCGGGCTCATCAGCAGGTCCAGTATGTTCACGAGCAAATAACCGCCGTTCGCCCGGTGAAACGCGCCCGCTTTTATCAATGTAAAGTCGGTGCTCATCGCGCCAAAGGTCGCCTTATACTCGGTTTTACCGGTCAGATTATAGTAAGAAGGGTTAAGCTCGAAATCGACCGGTGCGCCCTCGAGTTCGCCGTTGTCGACGACGACATTTACTTTGTACCGGTCGAAGGTCGGCTGCTTCTGGAACGCCTCGAGGCCGGGCATAACCGCCAACGGTTTTTCGGTGACGCGAAAATCGTTAAGGTTATCGATGATATCCTTCTCTATCTGCTCCAAATAAGCGATGACTTTGGCGTGGTCTTTATAGTTATCGCGCAAATCCTGGAGCAAGTGGCCTATCGCAAAGAGCGAAGTTTCTTTATCCAACTCCTGGACTCTCTGCTTGGCTTCCTTTTCGGTGCGCCGTATGCGACCTAAGACCTCGTTAATCTCGGATTGTAACCCCTCCGCCGCCGTTTGAATCTCTTTTCGCTCCTCCTCGGGGAGGAGACCGAACTCTTCTCTCCGCAAAGGTCTCCCTTTTCTCAACGGAAGCGTGGCGATGCCCGAGGGAGTTATGTCGACCGCGAATCCGCGCTCCTCCGCTTTCTTCTCTATCTCGCCGAAGCCTTTCTCCTTTGCGGCTTCGAAATCATTCGAGATGCGCGATTTGCGCTCCTCATACTCTTTGCCCTCGAAGGCTTTGGGAATCTCTTCCCGCGCGCTCTCGATAAGCTCATCCATATGTTTGGCGAATTCCCTGCTGTGACCGGCGGGAAGCGATATCGCCAACGGGCGGTCGGGGTCGACAAAATTGTTGACATAACACCAGTCGTCGGGGACGGGCTCCTCCTTGGCCCGCTTTTGAATATACGCTTTGATAGTCGAGGTCTTGCCCACCCCGAGGGGGCCCGAGGCATAAAGGTTAAAACCTTTTGTCTTGATGCCTAAGCCGAACTCTATCGCTTCGAGCGCTCTCGCTTGCCCGACCGTTCCCTCGAGCGGCTCGACCTCGTCGGTAGAGCTAAACTTAAAGATACTCGCGTCGCAGACCTGTCGAAGGCCTTCGACAGGCACTTCGGCCGGCTTACCCGTTGTTTTTTTGACCGTCTTTGAACCCATTTTATCCCCTTTCGCCACTATAACGATGATTTACCCGCTTCGGGCCGTCGGAAAACTAGAAATGCCCGCTTAATAAGGGATTTGTGACTATTTGTGCGAACGGTTGATCTGCCATTAAGCGCAAAGAGAAGGCCTGAGCTTCTGATTAGGGCTACCCGGCATCGAAGGTCTCGAATACGAGGGCGGCCGCACCGAGCATCCCGGCCTGGTTTCCGAGTTGGCCCCGGACGATTTTGGCGACATACTTATTCGGGCTAAGGGTTCGTTCGGCCACTACGGCTCTAGCCGGTGCGAGCACCAGCTCGCCGACTTCGGCCATGCCGCCGTCGATGACTACGATTTCCGGGTTGAAGATGTTGATAATATTGTTGATGCCGATTCCGAGCCAGAAACCGACCTCGGCGAAGACCTCGTTGGCCGCGACGTCGCCCTGGCGGGCCGCCTCGGTCACCATCGGGCCGGTTACCCGCGCCGGGTCACCGCCGGCCATCTCGCCGATGAGACCGCCCCCGTCGAGCACGAGCCGCGCTCTTGCAAAGCGAACGAGCGCTCTTCCGGACGCCATCTCCTCGAAACACCCGTACGAGCCGCAAGTGCATCTGGGACCTGACGCAGAGATTACCATGTGCCCCAGCTCAGCGGCGCTGCCGGTCGCCCCCCGGTAGAGACGCCCATCGCAGATAATGCCCGAGCCGATGCCGGTGCCGAGTGTCAGGCCGACGATATGGTTGGCGTCACGCGCCGTCCCATAGTGCTTCTCGCCAAAGGTCGCGAGATTCGCGTCGTTGTCGAGGACTGTCGGCAGCCCGCAGCTCTTTTCGATTATCGCGCGAAGCTTTATGTCGCTAAAAGGAAGGTTCGGCGATTGCACGATAGCCCCGCGCGCCCAGTCGACGGTACCCGCCGCGGCGATGCCGATGCCCACCGGTTCGACTCTCCCGGACGAAGCTGTCTTGACGGTCTCTATGAGCCGGGTAATCGCATCGATCGCGACTTCGCTCGATTGGAGTGGCGTGGGGATCGTGCGCGATAAGACGATCTTTCCCCGCCGGTCGACGGTCGCCGCGGCGATCTTTGTGCCGCCGATATCGACTCCGATTGCCGCGGTTCGCGAGCGCATACAAACACCACCCTTTTCAATCACGCTGTTAGAGTTAAATGTTAAGTTCTCCAACCGGCCCGCGGTTCCTTCGTTAAAAGACGGGGTATCGCGGAAAACTCCATTCCTGGGTAAAATCCTCACCGGGGACTTTTGTCTTGACCACCACATCGCCGGAGAATATCTCGACGATATTATAGGAGGGTTCCGTAAAGCCGCGGGTTCGATAGGTCGAGGCGGTGCCGCTGTTTATAAGAAGCATGTTCGATACCGACCACACGTACGGCACGTGCTTGTGACCGCAAAAGACCAGGTTTACGCCGGCGCCGCGCAGGCGCGCCAGAACATCGCCGGCATCCCATACGATATTTCGCTCGCGACCGGTTCCGGGCACGCTTACCAGGTGGTGATGGAGGATGAAGACCTTAAAAGTGCTCTCGACGGCGAATTCCTCCTTAAGCCAATCGTAATGCTCGCGGCCTATCTCGCCGTCGTTGAGGTCGGGCTTGCATGAATCGACGGCGACGAACTTTATCCGTTCGTCTAAACCATCCTGCGACGCCATCCCGAATTGGAGGTCGTAGGTCTTGTAGCGGGTGCCGAAGATGTTTTCGAAGTGGAGGTAACCGAGATTGCGGTGGTCGTGATTGCCGGCGACGATTATCTTGACGGGGCAGCGCAGCATGTCGATATAATTTTGCGCCCGCTCGAACTCGTCCAAATAGCCCGCGGTCGTCAGGTCGCCACAGACGACCACGACATTCGGCTCGACCTCGTTTATCTCCTGGACAGCACTGAGCATGAGGCTCTCCTCAAAGCGGCTGTCGCCGCAATGGAGGTCCGATATCTGTGCGATTCTAAATAGCTCTATACCCATACATTAACCCCGCCCGATTGCCGGCAAGGCCCGACAACCGCGACCCAAAATCTCTCCTGGCTAAATGATAACCTTTTTGAGGCTCTTTTACACCCGGCTACTTAAATCGAGGCTGTGAGCTGCGGCGCCTTGAACCTGCGCAGCCTCAACGAATTCGATACCACCGAGACCGAGCTTAAAGCCATCGCCGCGGCCGCATACATCGGATTTAGGCTAATCCCGAAGAACGGGTAGAGAACACCGGCCGCCACGGGTATCAGCATTATATTATAGAAGAACGCCCAGAACAGGTTCTGGTAGATGGTCTTGAGCGTTTTCCGGCTGAGCGCGATCGAGGTCACCAGGCCTTGGAGGTCGCCGCTGATCAGCGTGATATCGGATGCTTCGATTGCGACGTCGGTGCCGGTACCTATCGCGATACCGATGTTCGCCTGCGCGAGCGCCGGCGCGTCGTTGATGCCGTCGCCCACCATAGCAACGACCCGCCCCTCATCCTGGAGACGCTTTATCTGACGAGCTTTGTCGGCCGGGAGCACCTCCGCGAAGACGCGGGCGATGCCGACTTGGCTCGCGATAGCCTTGGCTGTCCGCTCATTGTCGCCGGTTATCATAATTACTTCGAGCCCCATGTCCTTAAGTCGCCCAACGGCGGCCTTCGAGTTCCCCTTTAAAACGTCGGCGACGGCGACTATGCCGACCGCCTCCGTGTCGACCGAGATATACATGGGCGTCTTGCCCTCGGTGGAAAGCGTCGCGGCGACCCCGTCCAAGTCGTTGAGCGCGATATCGCGCTCGTCCATTAGGCGGGCGTTGCCCAACATCACACGGCGCCCGTCGATGGTAGCGCCGATGCCTCGGCCGGTGAACGACTCGAAATCTTGCGGCTCTCCCAGGGTGAGCGCTCGTTCTTTGGCGCGGGCGACTATCGCTTCACCGAGCGGGTGTTCGGAACCGCGCTCCGCGGATGCGGCAAACCGTAAAATATCTTCGTCGCTAAAGCCGACCGCCGCGACAATATCGGTTAAGACCGGTTTGCCCTGCGTCAAAGTGCCTGTTTTATCCAGAACGATAGCGTTTATCTTGTGCGCGTTCTCAAGCGCCTGCGCGTCACGGATAAGGATGCCGTTCTGCGCGCCCTGGCCGGTGCCGACCATGATGGCCGTCGGCGTGGCCAGCCCCAGCGCGCACGGGCAAGCTATAATCAACACGGCGACAAAGTTTAGTAAAGCTAACGTAAAGGCCGGTTTCGGGCCAAAGACGTACCAGACGACAAACGTCAGCACCGCGATAGTAATGACCGTCGGCACAAAATAACTCGCTACGATGTCGGCGAGACGCTGGATGGGGGCTTTGGAGCCCTGCGCTTCCTCGACGAGTTTTACTATTTGCGCCAAGGCGGTCTCGCTGCCGACTTTGGTCGCCTTGAATTTGAATGCCCCGGTCCTGTTTATGGTCGCGCCTATCACCTCATCGCCGGCGCGCTTTTCGACCGGGATACTCTCACCGGTTATCATCGACTCGTCTATCGACGAATAGCCGTCGACCACGATACCGTCGACCGGGATTTTCTCTCCGGGTCGAACCAGCACGATATCGCCGGCGACGATTGCGTCGATGGCTATATCGACCTCCCGGCCATCCCGGACTACGCGGCCGGTTTTCGCCTGGAGCCCGAGGAGTTTCTTTATAGCGTCCGAAGCCCTTCCCTTTGCTCTTGCCTCAAGATAGCGTCCGAAGAGGATGAGGGTGATAATCGTTGTGGAGGTATCGAAGTAGACCGCGGGCATGATCCCCTGGGCCTCGAAAAGCCCGGGGGTAAACGTTACCGCGACACTGTAGAGGTACGCGGCGGTCGTTCCGACCGCGACAAGCGTGTTCATGTCGGTGGCGCCGTGTTTGGCCGTAAGGTACGCCCCGCGGTAGAAACGCCGGCCCGCCCAGAACTGTACCGGAGTTGCCAGAGCTAAAAGTATCAAAAATCTCGTTTTGTCCGGGACCATCATCAGCGCGGGGATAAGGTCGTGCATGCTGCCTATCATCACTATAACGGTGAGCGCCGCTGCGATGGTCAAGCGAGGCTTTATCTCTTCGGCTTCACTCCGCGGCTTAAGCGCCTCCGCCGCGTCGTCCGTCTCCCGCACCTCATAGCCCGCATCGATTATCGCCTTCCTGAGTTGCCGCGGGGTCGCGACCGACGGAATATACGCGACGGTTCCCTTTTCGGTAGCCAGGTTGACATTGGCGGACAATACTCCCTCTACCGCGAGGAGCGCTTGCTCCACGCGGCGCACGCACGAAGCGCACGTCATCAAACCGATGGGGATGGCCGTCTCTTCGGCTTCGACTTCATAGCCCGCTTCTTTGATTGCCGCCAAAAGGTCGCCGACCGAGACTTTGTCCTTATCGATCTCGACAGTCGCCTTCCGGCTCGCCAGGCTGACGTTTACACCTATTACACCGTCTACTTTCCGGAGCGCCGTTTCCACGCGGCGCACGCACGACGCTCAGGTCATGCCCGTGACGGGAAGAATCACTTTTATCGTCTCCACGACTTCACCTTCTATTCTTATCTTCTATTCTTATCTAAGATAGAGCGTGTTTCTACGCGCCGAATCGATATTCCTCTTATGATACGCATCCAATCGATGAGAGCGCTCATCGAAAAAAAACCGGCGACATATACCCTTGCCCCCTATATGTACAAAGTTATCATTTGCGAACTTGCCAAGTCAAATCGTCAGCCATATAGCGAGGTGGATTTATATGGATTGTTGACACTTTCACAACATCCTAAGATAATAGGGGTATACGTATCTAGGCGAGGTCGAATGAGGTGGAGAAATGACTTCATATACAGCCGACAAAGAAAAGATTTTATCAAGACTTAAGCGTATTGAGGGGCAACTCCGCGGTATCCAGCGGATGGTAAACGACGAAAAGTATTGCGTCGACATTCTGGTCCAGATATCGTCGGTTCTCGGCGCGACTCAGCGAGTAGGACTAATCATCCTTGACGACCACATCAAAGGCTGTGTGCGAGAGGCCATGTCGAGCGAGGACGAAGACTCGGCCATACAGGAACTGATGGATGTAATCCAGCGTTTTGTAAAGACCTAACCGCTTCGGCACCCTCGTCAACTCTACCGAACGGCCGGCAGCGGGCCGGTCTCTATACCACATGGGCGCCGATTGTGAGCTAAACTGCGTCGCGGTCGCCTGTGCCGACTCCGCTTGGAGCGCGCAACACCGCCCCGGTCGCCGCGTCACTCACTATGACACCATCTCTCAACTCTATCAAACGACCGGTATCGCGAATCGAGTCGGGATTGTGCGTGACCATTATTATGGTTTGGCCGTCCGCGTGCAAGGCTTGAAAGAGGTCGAGAATCTCGGAACCGGTCTTGCTGTCGAGACTGCCCGTCGGCTCGTCGGCGAGGAGCATAGGCGGGTCGTTTACGATAGCGCGCGCGATGGCGACACGGCTTTGCTCGCCTCCGGAAAGCTCCGACGGCAACCGTCTTGCTTTGTCCCCGAGGCCGACTTTTTCGAGCATCCGAGCCGCCCGCCCTTTCTTGTCCTTGACGTCGGACACGACCAACGGCAGCATCACGTTTTCGAGCGCCGTAAGATACGGTATGAGCTGTGGCTGCTGAAAGACGAATCCCAAGTATTCGCGCCTGAAATCGGCCCGTTTCTCCTGCGATAGCGCGTAGACGTCGATACCGTCGACGAGGAGCGCGCCCTCACTCGGCGGGTTCATCGCACCCAAGATCGCCAGCAACGTGCTCTTTCCGCTCCCCGATGGGCCCATGACCGCGATATACTCGCCCGGCTCGATTGTAAAATCGACGTGCCGCAACGCATGGACTCTCGTCTCCTCATCGTTCCCATAATACTTGCAGACCCCGTTCGCTATCACCAGCGACATTAATAAAACCTCCTATGAAAGAAATCTACCCCTAAAGACTTTTGAGCGCGTCGGACGGATCCATGTTCGCCGCGCGGCGCGCCGGCATCGCGCTCGAGACGAGTCCGACGAAGACCGCTATCGCGAGCGCCAATAAAAAGACCGACGAACCGGCCTCGACCCGCAGTTCGATACCTCGCACGAACCGCGGCAACGCGTATGTGGCGCCGAAACCGACAATATAGCCGACAATACCGCCGACAACGCTGACCGCCAGCGCCTCGGTTAGAATTATCCGGGCAACGCTCGACTTCCGGTACCCCATCGCCCGAAATACGCCTATCTCTTGCTTGCGTTCGTTTACCGATGAGGTCATCGTCACAAAGACTATAAACCCGCTTATCATTATGATAATCGCCGTCACCATCAACCCGAATCTGACGAGTGAGCCCATCGCCTCTTCCCGATATTTGACCGCCTGCTTGATTGAGGAGACCTCGGCACCCGGAAGCGCCTTCTCCAACTCGGCCACGACGGTGTCGATTTGGTCGCTTCGCCGCGCCGATATTTCAATGAGGCTCAACTCTTGACCGCGGCCAAAGAGCGACTGCGCCAATTCGATATCGCTAAAGACCAGGCCGTCATCTTGGCTTCCGGTCTCATGTAAAATACCCGCCACCTTAAAGGTCTGTGAGCCGATTTTCACCGAATCGCCCACTTTTAGGCGGAGGCTCTTTGCGGCATCCGAACCGAGAATGACCTGGTCTTTCGACGAAGGTTTGTGCCCCGTGACCTTCCACCACTTCTTAACCTGAAACTCCTCGTCGAAATCGACCCCGACAAGGAGCGCCTTCTTATTCTTGACCTCGATCGCCTGTAAGACCTTGGGCGATATGGCCATAATATGATCCGCACTCCGAATCCGGCGCGCTTTCCCGAGGTCCGCTTCGGTCAAGGTTTCGACCTCGAACGTGTCGACGCCCGAGATATTCATGCCGCCGTAATTTAGCGAGAGGCTCGAAGAGGCGGGGTAAACCACGATATTGAAGCCGTACGCGTCGAGCTGGGTGTCGATGCTCTTTTCGAAAGCGAGCATCAAGGTGACGATAGAGACCATCGTCGCGATACCGACGGCCAACCCGACGACGACCAGCGTCGCCTTCCCTTTTCGTCGCGCGAGATTCTTAAAAGCAATCGTATGTAATCTCATCAGAACATCCTATGTTATAGAGTTTAACGCCTCGGACGGGTCGAGGCGGGCGGCGACTGTCGCCGGATACACGCCTGCCAACAACGATAGAACGACTACGCCGCCGATGGCAATAGCCGGGACGATAGGGTCGAAGACGACACCGACGTCCATACCGGTGGCGATCGGCGCGATATAGCCCGACGCCGAAAAACCGGCGAGATACCCGCCGACTCCGGCGACCAGTCCGACTATGGCCGATTCTAAGAGCACTATGAGGGCGATGTGAGACCGGCGGTAGCCGACCGCGCGAAAGACCCCTATTTCCCGGCGCCGCTCCCGAACCGCGCTCAACGTGTTCGTAAAGACTACGAGCGCGGCAACGATACCCATCGTCACCGAGAGTATCAGGCTGAAGAGGCTGAATTGGCCGATGACGGCATCGCGCGTCTCGGCGGCTTGGCGCACCGCCGCGACTTTGGCTCCCGGCAATTTCTCCCTTACCTGCTCGACTATGTCATCAATGGGACAATCTTTGCACCACGCCGAGACCTCCGCGAAGCTGACCTCGCCCGGCCGCTCAAGGATAGCCTGGGCCTGCTTCATGCCTATAAATATTAGTTCGTCTTCTTCCGTGCCGACCTGTCCGAGTACACCGGCGACCCGAAACTCTTCGCCGGAGATGTTTAAGCTATCCCCGGCGCCTGCCCCGAGTCTGCGCGCCGCTTTACCGCCGAGTAAGATCTCGCGGTCGTTGGCGGGACGAACGCCCTGCTTTATCTCCCACCACTTCTTAAGATCGAACTCATCTTTGAAGCGAACCCCGGCGAGCATCGTCTTCGACCCGTTTACCTCGACTATGCCGAGGAGTTTCGGCGAGACGACCTTTACGTTGGCGCTCTCCTCTATGGTGCGGATCTTTTCGAGGTCTTTCTCGGTGAGCGAGTGCGAGCCGTACTGCAAGCCGCCGACGGTCACACCCGCGTATGTGAGGGGCAAGCTCTCGCTCTTGGGCGTAATGACCATATTCGCTCCGTACTCGTCGATTTTGTCCTGCAGGTCCATATGCATGGCTCTGGAGACCGTGTATAATCCGACGATGACCGCTACGCCGACCGCGAGCCCGGCCACCAAAAGCGCGACCTTCGCGGGGTGCGTCTTTATATTCTTCCACGTTATGTGGTAGAGCCTCACAAAATTCACCTTTACATTAACTCTTAATCTTTATCTTAAACACTCATCGTTGACGCCGGGGTTTTGAGCCCCACGCCCCGTTTATTGCCCGCTTGCAACGCGCCCCTCGGGCGGGCGCACCACAAGTGCTTCCGATAGCGCGAGCGCGCGCCCCTCGGGCGGGCGACGATTACTTAGGACGCACTGGAAACAACGTCTCTGAGAACTCGCCGTTTCTAAAAGAAAGTTCGGTGACTGCTTTGCCGTCCTTCTTAATCGTAATCTCGTAATGACATCCTAAGCTTTCGGCCTCGGCGGTGACCTCACGGTCGCCCGTTCTCTCGGCATAGTAATCCATAGCGGCCTTCTCTATCGCGGCAAGCTCCGTCGAGGCGGCCTGCGAACCGCCGGGGGCAACCTGTGCGGCCGAAGAACCGCAACTATCGCCACAGCTACCGCCGCCGCAAGAGCCCGGTTCGAACGCGGCTGCCTGGTTCGAAGCAACCGATTTTATGACATTGTTGAACACGAGAAAGAGCGCGACAACCGCGACCCAAATCACCACATACTTGAGGGCCCGGCTCTTGGTGTCTTGCCTGGGGCTCACCTCGTCCGCTTCGCTCTTTGCCTCTTCGATCCTGCTCTCGTCCATAGGGGCCTCCTTACGCGTTGGCATACATAAACTCCGCTAATTCCATCGTCACTTTTTTATGCCGTAAGACCGATTCGCGATAGACTATTATTCATCGCCGACCGGCCTGTCGAGCGGCTGCGGCTCCCAGTCGGCCAGGTCGGCCTCGGCCAGCTCGATGTTTTTACCGACAAGTTCGTGCGCAATCGCATCGGCCGGATATAGCTTACATGAGCCGGAGATGCCGGCTTCGGTCTCAGGGTCGCGTTTGGTGCCGCAAGCATTACACGTCAGCGTCCCGTCGGCCTCAAAATGATGATACTTGGCCTGACAAGGCGGGCAATAACTTACTCCGGTAAAGAGTTCGCCCGAGGGCTTGATGTAAGCCATCATCGAGATTGATTGGCCGTCCTTCGGCCGAAGATACTCAAAAGATACGATGCGGTCGACGATGACGTCTCCCGCTTTGATTATTACTTTGCCGTCCTTAACCTCGGGAATAACCGGAACCATGTCTATCCGGCGGTCGTAAACGACCGGCTCGGTCAGTTTCTCCGGTTTAAAATCGGACGGCAAATACCTGCCGATATATTTTGCCTCGGCGGCTGTCGGTTGCACCGAACCCGGCGTCTTGCCCGAGTTTGCATAGGCGACTATGAAACCCACGATAGCTACAACCGCGACGCTCAGCACGACGTATAGAAGCGCCGGTTTCTTATTCTTCGGCTCGACAAAGTGTGCGCGCTTGCCTTTAAGCCTCTCATTAGCGTTCTTCTTATCCACAACTAATCACCTCTCTAAATCTTTTTATATCTAATCGGCCGGCAATGCCTTGGCCTGATACCCATGTCCGCGTCAAAAATAAACCGGGCACACGAGCAAGTCTATCTTAACACATCTACTACGGCCCATAGTAGTTAAACATAAAAAATTTTCACTACTTGCAACATCCGTGGTTCTTAGCCACGCAGTCCGGTCCCTTACAGCAACCACCGACCGCATTTGCGTCTATCGCCGGCTGCGCATATGCAAAGCCCGCAACGATCAGCACAATGGTTGCGCTTGCGACGATGCTCAGCATCAACCCGGAGATAGAGGGGCGCGCTTTTATCTTCGGGTCGAGAAGACGTTGAACACGGTCTTTAGCCGACGCTCTCCCGGAGAAAAACGTCGCGTACGCCGGCGAGAACGTCACGCCGCGGGTAACCCTGGCCACAGAGACGATAGCCTCGGCCAGCTCGACCGGTTTTGCGGTAAGCTCGACCGCGAAGTCGTCGGCGGCGTATTCCTTCTCGCGAACGAACAGGCCGAGCAAGTAGTGGCTTATCGGGAGAGGCCAGAGAAAATCACGGATGAAGATCGCGGCGAAGATCGCGAGGTTATCGCGACGCCGAACGTGGCCGATTTCGTGGGCGAGCAGCGCCGTCAGCTCATCATCTCTTAATTTGTCGATAAGCCCTTTAGAGATACATATAGAAGGGGCCAGCAGACCGTGCGTAAACGCCGCCACAGACTCGTCGTCGGCTATCCGAACCCTCATCTCTTCGGCGTTCAGCCCTAATAGGAGACGCTTAAGACGCGGCGATTCCTCTCCGTTGCGCTCATAACGCGCCGCCATCCTTCGGGCTGAAGCGAGCACAAGCACAGCTTTTACCAGCGCCGCGCCGAGCGCCACGATAGCCAAACTTACCAAAAGGTTCCGCGGGCTTCCTATAATTTGAGCGATGGATATATACGCGTCTTTGCATTCTGTCCCGAAACCCGCGCACGTCTCGGCGATACGCTTGACGGCAACGCCGTTCGCGAGCCACCGGTCGATGTTGTAGCCGATTGCCCCAATAGCCGCAAACCCCAATACGAGAAGGCCGATTATACTGATGCGCGTATTTCGCGAGGGCGTCTTGGTCATTCCTCTATCCGACTTCTCTTCTGCTTAATCAGGCGCTCAAGCTCGTCGAGGGTCGCTGTGTCTTCGGTGATGTTCTCGACAAAAAAACTTAAAGCTTGCTTTCCGAGGTCTTCATGGAAACCGTTGAATACCGAGGCGAACATGGTCTGGTTGAACTCTTCTTTGCTAAGGAGCGCCCTATAGAGATATTGCTTTCCGTTGCGCTCTTGAAATAGGATGTTTTTCTCGGCCAAGCGGCTCATTACCGTCATTACGGTCGTATAAGCTATTTCGCGGTCTCTCTCAAGGATACCGTGGATCTCCCTTACGCTTGCCGGGTCTTTCTCCCATACAAGCTCCATTATGTCGGCCTCAAGGTCACCGAGCATCTTTCTCACACCCGACTCGGCCGGTCGAAAACTTCCCAGCTTGAACCGCTTCATAAAAGCCTCTCAAGAAAACGTAAAACGATTTACTATGCTTTGTAGTATATCCTTTATTTGTCAGTTTGCCAATATTAAACACACCTTTTGTATGAAAAATCTCTTCACTTCCGATATTCTTGTGATAAAATGATTGCGGAACACAGATACCGGTAGGGGGTATATATGGGCGGCAGTCCCGACATTGGAATACTTATAGCGTTTACAGCGGGCATTATATCGTTCTTATCACCCTGTATTTTGCCGCTCATCCCAGGGTACCTCTCCTTTATATCGGGAATCTCCGTCGACCGCCTCGGCGAATCGAGCGGCCGGGAACGGTTCAAAATCCTATTCGCCACCCTCTTGTTTGTGGCCGGCTTTGCGACGATATTCGTCGGTCTGGGCGTATCGGCCGGCCTGGTAGGCGTTTCCTTGACGAACTATCAATCGATTATGACAAAAGTGGCCGGTATCACCATTATCCTGTTCGCCTTGTTCACAATGGATATCATTAAAATACCGCAGCTCTACAACACCAAGCGTTTTCAATCAAAGACCACGCGCCAACGGAGTCTATGGGGGGCGCTGCCGCTGGGCATGGCCTTTGGTTTCGCCTGGACACCGTGTGTCGGCCCGGTGCTCGGCTCGATATTCATGGTGGCCGCGACCGGCGACAACGTTAGTCAGGGAGCGGTACTCTTGAGCGTCTACGCCCTCGGCCTGGGTATTCCGTTTATCGCGACGGCGCTCTTCTTCAACACGGCGCTCAACGCGTTCGGCTGGATAAAAAGGAATTATCGCGCGGTAAATATAGTAAGCGGGGTACTACTGCTGGCAATGGGCATTTTAATACTGACCAATAAGATGGCGGCGGTCAACTCGTATATATTGAAACTGACCGGCTAGGTCTTCAAGCGACCGAGCCGGTGTTACCGGATGGTTTCGCCCCTCTGTGACGCCCAATGATATCTTCGTTTTTTCGATTAATCCTCGTCGGAGCGGACCGTAAATTAACCTAACGGCGCTGAGCGTTTGACATGCCGAAATTGATAATATTTTAGCATTCTGGGCGTTAAAATCGCTCTTATTATATTAAACCCGCTGTCCAGCACGTTTTTTTTTGGTAAAATTTGCTTGACAGTGACCTCTATGTAGCATTTATAATAACCGTATCGTAGCTTCCTAGAAGTCCTAACCGTATATACATTAGGCTAGCTCAGCTGAGTTAATGCTGCTGAGCGAGTGCTCGGCTCATAAGCATAAGCGGATATGATTTGCGATCAATATGTGTTATCATGTTACAAACTTTTGTGTTTTAACTAAAGTCAAATGCGCTTAAGCCGATGTCTCTTTAATGCAAGCAAAAACAACCATGGGGACGGTACATCAATGCCAGACTTAAAAGGGATGTCTTCCAGGACAAAAAAACTTATCTTAACGATAGCCGCTTCCCTCACGGTCTTTTCCATTGCTGTCGTGGTAGCCGGAACGGCTATGACGAGTCGTCCGCAAACCTGCAGCCTCTGCCACGCAATGCAAGAGCCTGTCAAAGCGTGGCAGGCCTCATCGCATGAAAAAATAACCTGTATCGAATGCCACCACAAGGAACCCGGCTATTTAGGGTTTGCCGTAGGTATTCCCACCAAGGTCAGTGAGGCTACGAAGCACATCACCGGCGACTATCAGATCCCGGTTAGAGCGAAGCACGACACCAAGAGTAAGGTCTGCCAAAAATGTCACGTTAGCTGGCGAAACGTATCCCCCGGCGGCGACCTTATCATACCCCACAATCTCCACTTCGAGAAACGCAAAATCGAATGCGTCGTATGCCACTCCTCGGTCGTCCACGGCGAGGACAGGGATAACGAGATTACGAGGCGTCCGGCAATGCAGCTCTGCTTGAGTTGCCACGATACCGGCAGAGAGAACGCGCCTATCCTTAAGTGTAAGGATTGCCATACTGAAAAAGGCGTACCGTCGAGCCATAACGAAAAAGATTGGTTCGAGATGCACGGGCAGCTCTATAAGGACCCGAATCATCCCGACAGCCAATGCGACGATTGCCATGGTTGGACGCCGACATTCTGCAGCGACTGCCATAAGAGCAAGCTTCCGACGACCCACTACGGCGGCAGCCAGTGGAAGACATTTCACAGCATTCGCGCCAAAGTCAGAAAGAGCGGTTGTCTGGTCTGTCATGACGCGAAGACCTTCTGTTATAGGTGTCACGATCCATTTGAAGATGTTGAGAAGGGTAAATAAACGTGAGCAACGAGGCTAAGGGATTGCTGGGTAAAATCAAAGATTTCTACAATAACAACCAACGCAAGGCGAATATCATCATAATCGCGATTGCGGCGTTTGGTGTCTTCACCTATGGAGCGCTCCAATATACCGGAAGTCCCGGCTTCTGCAAAAGTTGCCATGAGATGAACCCGGCCTTCGATAGCTGGAAAGCCTCGGTCCACTCGGAGGTAACCTGCTATTCGTGCCATATGCCGCCGGGCATCGTAAACTTCGCGACCCACAAAGTGATCGCCTTAAAGGAAGTCTACCTTCACTTTACGGTCTACAATAAGCCAAACGCGCCGAAGATAGTCGCACGTCAAAAAGAGCCGGTCAATGACGCCTGCGGTAATTGTCACTCCCTCAACAGGGAGATGGCGTTCGGCGGCGGTCTCAACGTGCCCCATAAGCTCCATATCGAACAAGGACTAAAGTGCACGACTTGTCACGCGAGAGTAGTTCACGGGCTCGGCGACGATAAGGCCCGCAAGCCGAAGATGGAAACGTGTATGAAGTGCCACGACGGCAAGAAAGCGCCCGATAAATGCGATGTCTGCCATACCAAGATGGGGACTCCTGAAAGTCATCAGCAGGCGAACTGGTTCAAAGTCCATGGTGAGCAATCCAAGACCATTAAATGTAACGAGTGCCATAACTGGAGACCCGACTGGTGTATGGATTGCCATACCAAGAAACCCGAATCGCACGCCGTGCGCTGGAGGTCGAACCATGGCTCGGCGGCGAAAGCTGCTCGGGACGGCTGCAACGCTTGCCACACGCTCGACTTCTGCATGCGCTGTCATGGTGTCCAACCTTAATAAGCGAGTATGCCGCTAAAGACTAGACGGTAAATCTAAACGCCGGGCGAGCACCGGTATTATCTGCAAGATTCTCGATATCTCAACTCCCGAACATGTTGGGCTCATTAATCCGCAATTCGACCTTGCCGAGGTTTGACTCAGAGCTCTCCGGCGCTTACGCAAAACAAAAGATACTCGCGGCTGTTGTAAAATCCCTCTCTTAATCCTAAGATTGAGACAGGAGGCCGAAGATGAACTGCGATGATGCCAGGCGTTCGCTCGCCGACTACACTGACGACCAACTAAGTGAAGATATTCGCCGCGACGTCGAGGAGCATCTCACAACATGCGGCGAATGCGCTGCTATACCGGCTAAGTTACGCGAACTTCCCCAGTCGTTGCGAGACATCCCTCCTCTTCTCGTCCCGGAATCCATATATCAGCAGCTAGCCGACAAAGCGGCCGGGACGTTTAAAGCTACAGCGGGTAGACGCAAAATCGCGCCCCGAGGCCTGGAACGGTTTGCGCGCTCGGCTACACTTGGCGTCGCCGCTATCTTCATAGCCGTGACTCTTGCCGCCTTCACCTTCGCCCTCATGTTCGATCAGGGGTTCGCAATACTGGATATCTTCAACATCAGTGACCTCGCGCCCGAACCGGGACAGAGTGCCGCTGAGAGGACCCTGAACCAGAGCTTTGAAGACCTCGTGTTAAAAGCAGAGAGCGGTGGCCCCAGAGCCTATGATTACCTCCCGCGCCCGGAAATCTTAGTGTCGGGAAAACACTACGCTGAGGATGCCTTGGAACAGGTCGCGATCCAGCCCATAATCGTCGCTTTTTCTCAGGAATACCGGACCGTCGAAGCAAAGCTCTACCGAGCCAACATCATATCTGAGATTACAGCTCAAGCGGCTATCCTTGGTCTGGAGAAGCGCGTTTTGGGTCGGTGTATGGAGACCATTCTTGCGACGACAAACGACCTCGCCCTCCCCTCTTACGTCGAAAAAGCCTTCTTGAACGAAAAAGAGGTCTTGTTTATCGTCGTCAACCGCACCGATGCGAAAAGCGGTAAACTGCTCACCGGAATCTCGGTCTTCGCGTTCGACCCTGCAACCGCATCCATTGTGGCGACCTGGCCGCAGACTCCATTGAGCCAGGCGGTCGAGTTGCGTGACATTAATCCGCACAAATCGCTTGCCTGCATCGCATGCCACCCTAACTTTGAGGGTTCGACAAAAGATCTCGAGGACGCAGGCTGGAAAGAGGTCGCCAAGCGTACCTGCTCGCAATGCCACAGCCACAAAAAGCAGCACGAAATTTATGCTAAGAGCATCCACGGGCAATTGGCGCTCAGCAAAAGAACCGGTAAAGGGGGCGTGCCGGCGCCGGCTTGCGGCGACTGCCACGATGCGCACGCGACGCTGGCATCGAACAAGAAACCGCAAACCCTTGCCGAGATGAGAACTCACGCCAAAAATATTTGCGGCGACTGCCATAAAGACTATTGGGAATCGTACAACGATTATTACCACGGTAAAGCATATAAAGCGGCCGCCCCCGACGCACCGGCATGTTGGGACTGCCACGGAAACCACGACATTCAACCTTCGCGCAATCCGAAATCGCGAGTATCCGGAAAAAACTTGCCGAAAACTTGTAGTGCCTGCCATGCGGAAGCTGAGCTAAAGTTCGTCAAATATGGAAAAATGGTGCATGGTATGAAAGCGGAGCAAGACAAAAGTCCGGTTTGGCGGCAATTCGACAGCGGGCTCGAAGCGTTGAAAGGACTTCTGAGATGAGATATGGCATTCAAAAAACGCCGGTCGAGTATCCGGCAAGGAGAGTGGAGAGGTCTGTTTGGTATGAAGTGCGGTAAGGCATTGCGCTTACTCCCCTTTTATTATGATGGGATTTTAAGACAGGAGCGCGCTGAAGAGGTCTCCTCACATATTCGCGCGTGCCCATCGTGCTCGGCTGAACTCCTTAAGATAGAACGGTTATCACAGGCGCTCTATTCGCTATCCGATGTAGAGCTACCGCGCTCGCTAGCGGAAGAACTCGAGTCGACTCTGCGCAAACGCAATATCCATCGGCTTTCGACAAAAGCAAGGCGCTACTCCATAGAGAAGCGCGCTTCCCTACTGCGCGCGGCTCTAAGCTTAGGATACGCGGCACTCGTCGCCGCAAGCGTTTTAGCTATAACCAAATCAGGTGTCTGGCAGAACCGGCAAGCGCCATCGGCAGGCGCCCCAGGCGCCCTTGAAAATCAGAATTCGCGACCACCCGTAAAACTTAAGCAGCCGCTCAAAGAGAAACGTGCGGAGCCGGGAGTGGAGAGCCTCGAGCGCTTTAAGGGAGGCATAGGGCTTTCGCTCCAACCCGAAGTGGCAATCTCAAAGCAGGACTACACGGTAGAAGATGTGGATGATGTGAAGTTCACGTCGGTCGTTCTAAGCTTTGCCGACCGATATACCGCGGAAGATGCGGTAGCTTTGCGCGGTAAAATGGTAAGTGGTATCATCGACGCCGCTGGACAGGCCGGCCAAGATATAGGCTCGACCTCGCGGGCACTGTCGACCGCGCTCGCCGCCATCGATAAACCCGCGCTCCCCGCGTACGCCGAACGCGCTAGCCTTCAGGGGCGCGACGTCTGGCTTTTTGTCCTGGTGTGGAGTCCCGGAGGCTCCACGGGGGCTCTTTCGAGCGCCTCGGTGGTCGCGGTCGACCCGGCGTCGAACGAGGTCGTGCTCACCAAATAATCTCAACGCTGACCGGATGGAAAAGGCGCTGACGTCTCTTTACTGAGGGGCTCGGCTAACCCTCGTGATGCGCATCGTGGGCGACTTCGGTGTTCGTGTTTTCCGCACGGTCCTCCTCACCCGATTTGTTTCTCCGCTCTTTTAAATCATGCGGCTTTATGCCGAAAAAGAAGAACAGCAGCGCCGGTAGATCCTCGGTGATCGCGAGATAGATATGCGCGCACATAAACGCACTCACGACCCAGGTCACGAAATAATGGACGGTTCTCACGTAGACCCGCGCCAGCGCAAGCCCTCCCACTGAGGATGCCGGCCAACCGAGAAGCTGCGGCGAAAACAGCAGCGCAAGCCCGGTCACTATCTGAATGAAGATTAACGTGGGAACCATGAGACCGTATGATGCTTTCTGCATCGGGTTATAGGTTGCGACGTGCGGTTTCGACTTGGCCATGAACGCATAGTATTTAAGCGTCGGCACAAAGGCCGTCATGTCTTTCTTGGTAAGCGCGAATTCGCGGTAATCCTTGCTCTTATGGAGAAACGCATAGCCGATTCTTATGAAGAATATCGCCGTGACGGCGAAAGCCGCGACATAGTGCAGATATTTGATGGTCGTGCGATTACCGAAAGGCAGTTCAAACGGAAATCGGATATATATGCCGCTCACCATCAACACGACCATCGAGCCCACCAACATCAAGTGCATAGAACGACGAACCAACGATGGTAATTCCACATGGTCGGGCCACTGCCATAATTTGAACCGCTTGCGGGCCCGACCGGTCATTACGTTGCCGGTAAAATGACCGACATACATGCCGATGATGACGAGTACCAGAAGCGCGGGCCCGATGACATCAAGCGCCAGGTTTATTTGTATGATGGGAAGCGACTCATTCATCAAACCCCGTTTCTGCCGAGACAACACAGAGGGCGTGAATCGCTTATGCGACTGCTATCTCGGGGCAACAAGATCGCACTTACATATTCAGCTTTGCGATTGCATCATACATCTTCGGCGCGGAGCAATCAAGCGCCGAGTAATACTAAGCGGCTTCGAGCCTTCGACCTTATTTTGAGGATCAGTATTAAGGCAAGGGTTTATTGTGCAAGGTCACGCGCTAATCAATACCGTGTTGATATCGCGCTACAGCGGTTTGTGGATAATTCCGTAGCACAAATTCCTTAAAATCTCCTTGTAAGTAACAAACCGTTATTACATAATATTATCGATATCTTTATCATCAATCGTTTAGCTGAGGCTTGGGGGGACTATGCCGGATACGGTGGAAGAGCCACAGAAAACATCGGGCGGAAAAACGGGAAAATTCAAGCGTGGGTATTTTTTGGCGATTGCCGTTGCCCTTCTGGCGCTCTTTCTAGCCATCCCCTATGCCTATACGTCCGACCCCAAGAGCTGCACCCTCTGCCACAGTATGGACAAATACTATGAATCGTGGCAAAAATCGACACATGCAACCGCCGCAAGCAATTGTTTTGAATGCCATGTTAAAGACGGCACTTTGAATATATGGGTCTACCGTATTAGCTTCTATCGTGAAATATACGCGAGCATAGTCGGCGCCGAACTCAAACCGGCCGGCGCCACCGTGCCCGGTGTGGATTCATGTCAGAAACAAGGGTGTCACAGCCTGAACCGGGTAAGTTCGGCTTCGGGTGATTTAAAGATAGACCACCGAGGGCATGTCACAAAAGCCAATATTTCATGTACGCAATGCCACACGGGCGCGGCCCATCCCAATGTCGGCAAAACCGGCGCGGTGATACCGGCGCGTAAGATGTGTAAGGGCTGTCACGCCACGCGCATGAACGATTGCTCGTTCTGCCATATCAAGAAACACGTGGGGACAAAGGGTTTTGTCCACGACTAGCGGAATCAAGCAAATCAACCCCCTGCTGTGCGAATGAAGTCTTGCAACTATGTAGCAGTTGTCACATAATAAGCGGAACAGACCTATGCTAACAGATGCATCGTGCCAAAGGGGTTTCTAATGTCCGAAGAAAACAGTCAACCTCAAGAAGAACCGACTGCCAAGGAAAAAAAGAGTCTGAAGAAGTACCTCGTCTTGGGTTTCATCGGACTGCTAATAACCTTTCTAGCCATCCCCTACGCCTATACTTCCAACCCGAAGAGCTGTACCCTCTGCCACAGTATGGATAAATACTACGAATCGTGGCAAAAATCGACACATACCATTGCGGCTAAAAACTGCTTCGACTGCCATATCGAGCAAGGCGCGGTCAGCCTCTGGATTTACCGGATCAGCTTTTACCGCGAGATATACGCGAGCATAGTCGGCGCCGAACTCAAACCGGCCGGCGCCACCGTGCCCGGTATCGACTCTTGCCAACGGAGCGGTTGTCATAGCCTAAACCGGGTAAGCTCGGCGTCGGGTGATATTAAAATCGACCATCGCGGACACGTCACCAAGGCCAACCTTTCCTGCATAAAATGCCACCCCGGCGCGGCCCATCCCAATGTCGGCAAAACCGGCGCGTTATTGCCGGCGCGGAAGATGTGTAAAGGCTGTCACGCCGCGCGAATGAACGATTGCTCGTTCTGCCATATCAAGAAACACGTGGGGACAAAGGGTTTTGTCCACGATTAATGGGTCGGGCCACACGCCGGCGTCTCCCATCATGCGCGAGTGCTATAGTCAAGAAGTTGCCCAATAATGACGTCAAGGATGCCCCTTAGTGTTGGTTTAAATGGATGATATAAGAGATAATCCCGACAGCGAAAAGCTCATAACCGAAGACGGCGTCGACGAGCGGCCCGACCCGGGCGGTAGCGAGCGCAAAAAACGCGGGGTACTTAAATACCTGCTCATTTTGGTTATCGTCTTCTTGGCCGTCCCCTACGCCTACACCTCCAACCCGAAGAGCTGTACCCTCTGCCACGGTATGGAAAAATACTACAAGTCGTGGCGGAAGTCGTCGCATTCGGTGGCGGTCAAAAACTGCTTCGGGTGTCACGTCAAGCAAGGCGCGGTCAGCCTCTGGATTTACCGGATCAGCTTTTACCGCGAGATATACGCGAGCATGGCCGGGGTCGAACTCAAGCCCGCCGGAGCTACCGTGCCCGGTATCGACTCTTGCCAACGGAGCGGTTGTCATAGCCTAAACCGGGAGAACTCCGCCTCGGGCGATATCAAAATCAATCACCGGATGCATACCACAAAAGTCGACATCGCCTGCATAAAATGCCACCCCGGCGCGGCCCATCCCGAAGTCGGCGATATCGGTGAACTCACGCCACACCGCAAACTATGCTTTGAGTGCCACCTGTCACGCAAGAACGACTGCGGCTTCTGCCACAACAAGCGCTTCTCCGACGCAAGGAGTTACGACCATTAATAATGTCGCTCGCCTTATTGCCTCATCTAAAAATGTATTCCGGGAGGCTCGCTTGTTAATATACGACCGCAATGTTACAATCGAGCAAAATGCGTAAGATAAATTTCCGAAACATAAAATCTAGAATTCGCTTCCCACGCCTCAACCTGCCGGAATCACGACAATCTCGCAAGAGGCTTTACGTCAGCGTAGCCGGGGTTGCGGGCATGCTTTTTCTGGTCGCGTTCGGGTACGGTTTCTGGTACACGTCGCAGCCGGGTTTTTGCGTGAGCTGCCACGAGATGAAGCCGGCGATTAGGGCTTGGAGGACATCGCTTCACTCGGAGGTTACCTGCAACACCTGCCACGCCTCCGGTATTACAGGTAGCCTTAAGCGGAAAACAAACCTGATAAATGAGGCATACCGGCATTTTACAAAATCGTATGATCCGCAGATAAACCGCGACAGCGAACTGAGCAAGAAAATTGATAACGACGGCTGCCTCCAATGCCACACGCCGAAACGAATAATCACGCCGCGTAAGTCCCTAATCATGAACCACAATATTCACCTCGAAAAAGGCGTCAACTGCACGACATGTCATAATCGCGCCGGACATCCCACGAGTCCCGGTTATCAGAACTTCATAAGCATGGACGGGTGCTTCCGTTGCCACGGTCTCTCAAAAGCCGCCCTGGCACCGGGGAGGTGCGACGCTTGCCACCCGAAAGACCCGAAGGTATTCGACCCCGTTCCGGTCTCACACAAAGTCGGAACATGGCGAGTGCCCGACCATGGAAAGATAGCGAAGCAAGACACCGCCACATGCTTTATGTGTCACAAGAAAACATACTGTCGAGGTTGCCACGGGGTCGATGTCCCCCACCCCGAAAAATTCGTCAAGGCGGAGCACGGCTCTTTAGGCAGCAAAAATCCGCAGGTCTGCCGGAAATGCCACCGCGAGAAGGATTTCTGCAACGCGTGTCACCACAAAGGCTACAATGAGCGATTGGGCGGCTGGGTGTCGATACATAAAAACGTCGTCGCCGTTACCGGCCCCGCGGTTTGCTTTGACTGCCACGGCCCGACCTACTGCGCCTGGTGCCACGTCCGCGGCGTAAAACAACCCTTGTCCGAGCGACCCGCCAAGAAGCAATAGGCGGTCATGCGGCTGCTCGCCCCGATTACCGGAATATCGTTGTCTATCCGGCTTTAATCGTTTAGCGCGAGCGACCATGATTACGCTGGTGAGCATTGCGATTGTCTCTTCCGCGTTGCCCCTACCACCTAAAAATACACAAGTGCATATTATTCATACTATGTCAATTCTTGACAAAGTCTCGTAGTCTGTGTCATATTTATAAATAAAAAGGTGGTTTATTGATGAGCAGAGGGACTCCTTTCCTCCTAAAAGCGATTACGGCGATCTTGGTCTTGGCGGTCGTTGGCACCGGAGGCGCAATCGTCCGCCACGTCGCCTTCGACAGCAAAGACACAACGCCCCGGACCGAGTCCGAACGCGCTCTTCTTCTCGCAGTGCAAGCGGTCAAAGTCAACCCTAACGATTCACGCGCCAGGATAAAACTCGCGGCGGTCTATCTGGATATCGGTCGCGTCAACACGGCGGTCAGCGAAGCGCGAATCGCTACGAAGCTCGCTCCCGACGACGCGGAAGCGTTTTACATTCTCGGCCTGGCCAACAAAGAAAAGGGAAACCTGACTGAAGCGGCCCGAACTCTCGAAAAAGCCGCCAAGATGGAGGGTAAACTAGCGCCGTTCTATCAAACCTGCTGGTCGGAGTTAGCGCGCATCTACTTGAAGCAGGAGAAATACAAGCAAGCAATCAAAGCATACGATGCCGCCTTGGGCTTCGGGCCGGAATCGGCTCTGCTCCTCTACGAGATGGGGCTCGTATACGAACAAAGCGGCGATAAGGGCAAGGCTATGGCATATTTCGAAGAAGCACTCCAGTTTGTGCCCGACTATAAAGAAGCGCAAGACGCGCTCGCTAAAGTAAAAAAAGAGAAGGCGACCGCGGCTAAGCCGGAAAAGCCCGCGGCTAAATGATTTAAATTTACGGTTGGAGGTTACTGTTTTGGCGACCGAACGGGTAACGATAGATTATACGACGAGGAGATATATCGCGTTTATAGCGGCGCTTCTCATCGCGCTCCTGACGCTGCTATTCCTCTACTTCGCATTGACGAAACCGCCTGTTTCCACGACAGCCAAGAAGCAGGAGGAGTTTAGGCACCTCTTCTCAATCTATGGTTTTGAGGGCGACCTGCTCCGCCGTCCCAGCGGCGTCGCGCTCGACGTCCAGGGACGGATATTCATCGCCGACACGAGCAAACAACGCGTCGTCGTTTTCGACCGGGAGGGCACATACTTAACCCAGTTCGGCAACCCGGGAACCGGCAAATACGAGTTTAAAGACCCCATCGCGGTCACCGTCTCCGAGGACGGACGCGTCTTCGTACTTTCAAAGACCTCGAAGAAAGTCGTGGTCTATAACGGCAATTTTGAGGCGATACACGAGATGAAATTTTCCAACGATGAGCCGCCGCTCGCGATGACTATCCATAAGGAACGGCTGTATGTTACTACTATCGGCGGCATTATGATAGGCGACCTCCAAGGCAACCTGATAAGCACGCTCGGCAAGCGCGGCATGGCGCCGGGAGAGTTCCAGCTGCCCGGAGGTATCGTTATCGGCGGCGACGACACCATATACGTCGCCGATAGCTTGAACTACCGCGTGCAGGCATTGAGTAAAGAGGGCGAGCCTCTCTGGCAATACGGGCAACCCCTCCCCCCCGATAAGGCCATCACCTACCAGGGCAAGGACAGAAAGTTCGGCCTGCCGGCGAGCATAGCGCTAGACGATAACGGTCATCTCTATGTCGTCGACGGCCTCAGCAGCGAAATTACACTGCTAGACACAAAGGGTGAGCGCGTCGATACCATCGGCGATATCGGCCATGACGACGGCTTCTTCTACTACCCCGCCGGTGTCGCCTACGCCGGCTCCGGGAAGCTCGTCCTGGCGGATAAGTATAACGACCGCGTCCAGGTCTTCCAGGTGCCGATAGCGATATCCGCGACCGACCGGATCTTCGCATGGGCGCCATACCTGCTCGTACTCTTGATACCGCTCCTGCTCCGGCTCCTTACACGCTCGCGCTTGCAGGTCGTCGCGACCGAGGATTTCCTCCAGAACGCGATTGCGGGAGATAGCGGAGAGAGTCTGGCAAGCGCGTTTAAGAGACTTGTCGTCCCGCCACAGACCGTCGAGCGGATGAGCGACGTGATACCGCGGGCGTTGCGCCTGACTGAGCGAGCGATCAATGAGCGTGAGCTGCAAACGCTCCCGATGCTCTCCGAGCTAACGGACGGACAAGCGTCCGAACTGGCGCTCGCGCATAGCATCAAAGGCAAGCGGCTTCTGCTGACGGAGTCGCCTCTGCTCAGAAAAGCCGCCGGCGAGTTAGGCATCGCGACTATGAACTATGCGGAGTTTTCGACCGCATACGGGACGAAGTAGGAGAAAGATGTTGATGAAAAGATCGATCGCCTTGCCCATATCCATAATCATGCTCCTCCTTGTCGGCGGCGCGTTAGGCTGCGCCGGTTCATCGGACGCCCCGCCGCCGGAGATGACTTTGCCCGATAAAACAAGGAGTGTATCGGTCTTCTACGCTACCGGCAAGACGCTGGTCGAGGAGCGCCATATCATCGCCGACGATAAAGAGGTCATAAAGACGACTCTCATCGCGTTGCTCGCCGCTCAACCAAAAAACAACACCGACATAGCGATAGTCCAACCGGAGTGCGACATACTCGCTGTAACCGTAGACGACAAAGGGGCGGCAACGGTCGATTTCAGCCGCGAAGTGCTCGATTTCGAAGCCTCGAAGAAAGAGAAAGTCCTCGCGTATGGCGCGATCATCGAGACGCTCAAACAGTTCGAGCAGATCAAATCGGTTAAATTCTCGGTCGAAGGGCAAGAAAAAGGTTCGCTTTCGGGTAAAGATGTACATAGGTTCTGGAACGACGTATCGCTTATCGGCCAACCCTGGAAAATAGATCGTAAGCAAACACCGGATGACCAATCGCAAGAAGAGACCTCGAATTAGCTTGAAGTAACGGTTTATATAATATATAATAGTCTTGACTACAAAGTATAGCTAAAAATAGTTCCATAAAGTATGCGCCGCAAAGGTGCGCACGGAACGGCTAGCTATCGAAAACTTACGCTGGTATTTGAGAATTTAAGTGCAATGTTGGGCCACTCTATCGACGAACGATGCTTTAACCGCAAGACTCATCGCAGCCGGCATCTTAGCATGCTTCCCCTACATTGATAACCGCATACGTCTGAACGGATCCCTTAAGCTTATTCCTAAGGAAAGGAGGTGAGAATTATGAAAAAAGCGATACTATTTGCGTTCGCCGCGATATTCGTGCTTACAATGGCCGGAACCGCCTTGGCCGTCAGCCCCACCACTTTTGACACCAACACCGGTTCATCGATGTGGACCTACAAGGATAGGGTCGATACCGCTGCCAAGACCGAGGGTTCGTACAAGGCGTTTGACGACCAGACAACCAAGATGTACAGCAACCCGCACGGCGGCTACGACACCGCGACCAACAAATGCAAGGTCTGCCATGCGGTCCACCGCGCGGAGGGCGCCTACTTCATGTTGCGCTCCGATACGCAGGACGATGCCTGCGACTATTGCCACATCGGAGGTTCGGCACACTCGACTAAGGTCGTCTACGACCTCAACGCCGCCGGCAAATCGACACCGAACGGCCACACGATCGGCGCGAGCGCGACTGTTCCTGACAGCTCGGTAAAACAATGGACGGAGCCGGTTACCCTGACGACGACCGACGCCAGCGGTACCGCCGTCAGCGAGACGGTCGACGTCCGTCGCTACAGCGCCGACCGGAACAAGATGTTCCGCTTCGCCAAGCACCACGGCCAGAGCGCCGCGGGAGCCAACAGAGCCGGCTACATGCGCATCGGCCCGCTCGCGCTTCGTTGCATGAACTGCCACCAGCCGCACAACGCCGTCAACATGGTTTGGCGACCGACCGCTCTGGAGACCGAAGCAAAGCTAGCCGGCGGTTACAAGCTGCTGCGGCTGATGCCGTCGGCATCGATTCAGGGGACCGCTACGATCGCAGGTCATTACGAAGATTATGATGTGGGTATGCAGACGCATAAGGCGTACACCGAGTACAATCCGGCGGCCGGCAAGGTCTACGTCAACGCCGCGAATACGATAAAGGTACCCGAGACCACAATGACGGCATCGAACACCGGCCCGGGCAAGACCATCTACACGGCGTACACGGGTGTTGAGGCTGCTCACCAGTACGGCCCGAAGCGCGACCCGCAGACCGTCAACCAGTACACCCTTTCGCCCTGGTGCGCCGACTGCCACAACCTGAACATCGGCTACTGGAAGAACACGTCAAACGCGGAACTCGGCTTTAAGAGCCACTCCGACCGGACGCACCCGGCACCGTACACCGGCGCGTACAACGGCCCGGCGCAGTGCTACAGCTGTCACCGGAACGACCTGCCGATCGTACCGGCAACAGTCCACTATGGTGACCCTGGAGGCTTCTATAAGGGTTGCGAACGTTGCCACTTCGGAACCGGCTCGTACAAGGTCGCAAAGGACGACGTCGATGGGGCGGGAACCAAGTCCGACTTCCCGCACAGCGGTCAAGGCAACACGATCAAGTTGCTCGGACCATGGCAGACCCAGGCAGATCCGGCGAAAACCACCAACATCTGGATGGATACGACCGGCACAGCTGCCAACGTCACCTCGAACAACCTCGACGGGGTGTGCTTGAGATGCCACGTTGGTATCGGCACGAACCATTAAGAGTTGTTTTTCACACACACAAAAGGAGGGGCCGGGACACTGGCCCTTCCTCTTTATGTACGCATTTATAAATTAACTGATAGAATATAAGCCGATATACCGGGTAGGAACAACATGGTGCGAGAGAGACGGAACGATGAAAAGCAAAACCATATAGTGCCGGAGAGACGCGCTTTCCGCATGCTTCTTCTCCTTGCCATCGTCTCCTCCCTGCTCATGGTCGTAATTATCGCGCTTGAATCCTCGGGCACATCCAGAGTTGAAAGGCCGACAACCGCGGCCGACGTAGCAGCGCCGCGCGAAGCAGTCGAACCGCCGGTCGCGCCGGTCACCCTCTTGCCCGAATCGATCCTGCAGTACGCGACGCGGGGGCGCCAGGCGATACCGGGGTCGGAGTTTCCCGCCGCCGAGGCGATTTACGAGGTATTAGACGCGAATATCGCGCTCGCGACGCCGGTCAATTCGTATGCCAAGGTCACCTTCTACCCGTCCGCGAGGGAGGCCGAGGAATCCATTTCCGAGGCGTTCAAAGAGAGATTTCCCAAAAGAAACGAAAACCTCTTGATAGGCTCGATGGCCATAAGTACCGGGTACGACAAGAGCGAGGGCAGCTATTTTATCGGCTGGACCAGGGAGAATTTCGCGATAACTATCAAGACATCGTTCCTCGACCACATTCCGGTCGACAAAAACGGCACCCTACAGAAGCACGCGATGCCCCTCGCGAAAGCCGTTATCGACGAGGCCAAGGTGGAATAAGCGATGAACGCACCTGTCAGGCCGGATAAAACCGAACAGGTCGACCGCGTCCTGCAAAGGGTCTACTACGGGCTACTCAGCGTCATCTTGGGTCTCTTCGTATACTTCAATATAGTCGGCGCCCTCGGGGCGATACCCGCCGTATGCGGCGTTTGCCACACGCCTTCGCATACGTCCTTGGCGCAATCTAAACACAGCGACATCGGGTGCGTATCATGCCACGCGGGCAACGAACCCTTCGGTATCCTCTCGCAGCGGTTAGCGCTCGCGCGGATGATCCCGGCCCAGCTCAGCGGTATCTACCGAAGACCCGTCACAACGGTCGTTCCCGCGAAGAACTGCATCAACTGCCACAAGCCTATCGCGACTAAAGTCGTCGAGAGCAAGGCTCTGCGGGTCAGCCACAAGGAGATACTGGCGGCAGGCTATGGGTGCGGTGACTGCCACAGCACCGTGGCTCACGGCAAGAGCGCCGCGCGACAGAACTTCGCCGAAATCAGCAAATGCCTGACATGCCATAATAATACCACCGCATCGAGCGAATGCGTTTCTTGCCACATCAATGATACCAAACGCGACCCGTCGCATCGCGTCCGGGGCGTGTGGCAGATATCCCACAGCGAGAATTGGCGCCAGACACACGGCATGGACAATTTGAACACCTGTCAGGCGTGTCATAGCAAATTCTATTGCGGCACCTGTCACAACACCGAGCTGCCGCACTCGAGTTCCTGGATTGTCTCTCACGGTAAAGAGGTAAAGAACTCGAACGAGGCCGCGGCGGGCTGCAAGCAGTGCCACAGCGAATCATTGTGCAATAACTGTCATTCGCTCGAGATGCCGCATCCGGGGAGCTTTTTGTCGCGGCATAGCGCCCTCGTCAAAAAAGACGGCGACAAAACCTGCTACCAATGCCACCTGAAAGAGTCGTGCGCCAGGTGCCATAAGTATCATACCCACCCGGGCATACCCGAGAACAAATTGAAGCTCTTGCGCGAGGAGGCCGGCCTTGATTAACGATCTCGACCTCTCCCAGCGCATAAACGATATCTTCGAAGATATTAGATACGTCTTCGGTAATCCCACATACGACACGAACCTCACGATACTGGTCGCGGTAATGCTCCTGGTCACGCTCGCGCTTCTCTTTGCGCTCGGCTACCTGGCGTACTCGTTCGCCACACGTAAGCGCTTGCGCGTTCGCCTCGAAGTGCCGGTTAGCGAGAGCCCGTACGCCGCCTGGGGACAGCGCTTTCTTATAGTCGCCGCTGTCGCGCTAACCTTCGTCGCTTTAAGTTCATATACGGCCAGGCCGAGTTTTTGCGCCAATTGCCATGGCAAGAGCACGGCGGTTATAGCACTCCGGTCCTCGACGCATAAAGGCGTCGAATGCCTCCAGTGCCATCAGCCCGCCGGTGCCACCGGGGCTCTGTTGCAGAAAATCGATTATTCGAGGTGGCTGTGGGTTTACGCGACGACGAATAAGATAGAGCCGGCGACCGCCTCCGTCGATGACGGCGCGTGCCTGCGCTGCCACGGCGAAGTGCGCTCGAAGACGGTAAGCCGCTATTCCATAAGAGTGCGCCATAGCGATTTTTTGCAAGACGGCGCCCGTTGCGTTGACTGCCATAACACGGTCGCCCATCCCGGTGCGGTCAAACCGGTGCGCGAACCGTCGATGGGCGGCTGCATCAAGTGCCACGACGGCAAGCGGGCCGCCGCGGAATGCTCTACCTGCCATGAAAAAGATATCGGGACCGCGATTCGAGAGCCCAAGCGCGACCGCATCAAAGCCGGCATCTTCGTCCAATGGGACTTCTGCTACCGCTGCCATAAAGAAAAGCGCTGCACGAATTGTCATGGCGTGACGATGCCGCACCCGCCGGACTGGGTTGCCAAAGCAAAACATGCGCGCCCGGCGTTTACCGACCGAGATGTCTGCTGGCGCTGCCATGATATCCCCTCGGCGCCGCTCCAACCGGCCATGCTCCAATCCTGCCCGTGCCATGGCACTATGGAATACCATGGCGCTCAAGAACTCTGGCGGACGAACCATGGCCCGATCGCGCTCGGCAGGCAGCCCGGCGATGGTGAAAACGACTACTGTTACGACTGCCATAGCGTGCGGCTCTGCGATTTCTGCCATCGCGAGGGCCGATATAAGGCCCGTACCGCGCCGACGCTCGATTGAATAGTCGAAAGGTAAACGGAGGGATTAAAGAGTCGCCTCGCCCGAGCCTATGAGTGCCCGGATCTTCCATCGCCCATCTTCTTTGACGACACTTATGAGAATCTCAGACTCGGAGTTTTTAGCGGGGACGACCACTTTACCGGTCGCAGCCGATACGAAGTAAGATTTGTCGATGAAAGTGTACTCGACCGTCGCGGCGTCTTTTGCGAGTTCGGTCACCTCAAACGCCTGATTCTCATGGATGCGCACCTTGTCTCTCCCCTCTTGTCGCAGTTTAGCGAGTTGTTTTTCGTATGGCGCCAAAAGATTTTCGGAGAAAGCTTGGTCGTATTCGGCGGAGACGCCCTTGAGCCAGATAGCGATATTTTCCTCGGTCTCGTTGAGAATCTGTCGCCGTACTTTGCCCCGCTCCAGCGGTTCGAGGCCGTCTTTCGACGGGGCGTTAGCCGTGACGTTCTTGATATCGACATCGACGCCGCCCGAGCCGCATCCTTGGAGAAGAAAGAGTACGACTAGCGATGTCCCGATGAGAATCGTTGTTTGTGCGTTTCGTCTCAGCAAACCCCTCACCTCTTCACGAATGCCGCTTCCACGACCGCACTCTCGAGACCGATACTCTCGGATATCGTGCCGCCGTTGATATCGTATGACTTTATCTCGTTCGGTCCGACATCCTTGACCGACACAGTCAGTTCTTTTAAAAGCTTGCCCTGCTTGTTGCGGACTTTGACCGCGAGTTTTACATACGAGCACCGCTGTTTGGCGATGTTCTTTACCGACCCGTAGATACGTACAACCTCGTAATCATCGATATAAAAGTTTGGCTCCTGCACTAAAAGTCGTTCGAATATCGCTTTCTGGTCTTTGATGACCTGGCCCGAGTTCGAGCCCGGCGGCGAGTTCTTTGACTGTCCGGCAAAAGCCGCCCATCCAAAACCGGCGATAACCGCTACTACCGCCAACACCAAGAGACGCTTGAAAAAACCCATACTCTTTCACCATGCCTAATTAAATTATACTATATTTTATTTGTAGCACAGACTACAAACTTTTACAATCTTTGCCGCCATCCTCCATCATGACGAGGGCCGGCGATTTGCGGGCTAAAACGTCCCCAGCCGCGAAACAGCAGGGGTCTTATAGGATCTTTCAATATAACCGGACGCTTCGGATACTACGATAACATGCTTTAAATATGTTAAGATAAAGCCGGTTATCTTGAAAAGAGGTGGTAACTATTTCAACGACTCTCGCGCGCGACCCAAAGCGCTTTTGGGGTTTTAATTTCAACGAGTCACTAATCATCGGCTTTGTCGCTCTCTATCCGTTACTCGCAAATCCTTTCGCATCGCCGGTCTTTGGGCTACCCAAACTCACCTTTCTTAAGCTGACAGCCGCAGCCATCGCCATAGCGTGGCTCGTTCGAGTAGCGCGCAAAGGATATTTCGAGCTGCCTAAATCGAGCTTGACCCTCCCCCTCTTAGCTTTTTTCTCAATTACTATTCTCTCCGGCATCCAATCGGTTCATCCTCTTACCTCGCTCAACGGACAATACGGGCGCTGGGAGGGATTGACGACTACCGCGACCTATTTAATTCTCTTCGCGGCCGCCTACGGTATCGCGAAAGACAAGGCGAAACACAGGCCGGTCACATTAGCAATAATAGGCTCGGCGGTTGTGGTCTCGCTCATAGCGCTCGTCGAATACTTCTGGACCAACCCATACCTGCTGGTAGCGAAGGTCTACTGCGCCGCCGGATTCGGCGAACCCAACCAGTTCGAGGCCGCGCGGAGCATGGCCTCGTTCGGAAACGCGACGTTTCTCGCCGCGTACCTCGGGATGGTGCTGCCGCTAATCGCCTCGGGTTTGCTTGCAAGCAAGAGGCATATCGCTCCCAAGCCGCTCCTTTACGCGGCCCTGTTCACGGTGGCGACCTCCCTTATGTTTACATTCGGCAGAGGCGCGTGGCTCGGCGCGGCCGCCGGAATCGCCTTGACCGGCGCTTTGCAACGGAAACACCTGTGGGCTAGCCGGCATGTGATCGCGATTGCGCTCCTCCTGGTCATAGCGGGCGTTACAATCGTGCAATTTAGCGCCGGCTCATATACCGTCGGCGGCCGGCTTGCCTCGATTCTCTCCATCGAAGGAAGCACCCTGACGCGAGTTCAGATGTGGGAGTCTTCGCTACCTCTCGTCGCCGAGAGACCGTTTCTCGGAGCGGGCCCCGACACCTTCAAATATGTCTTTGGGAAATACAAGCCCGAGGGTTGGGTCGAGCACATCTCCGACCCCCTCGTCGACAAGGCGCACAACGAGTTCTTACAATTAGCGGTGACGACCGGGCTTGCCGGGCTCGGGGCCTACCTATGGGTACTCGTCGCATTCGCGTGGGCCGGTATCGTCCGAATACGCAAGCTTGAAGAAGACAACGGCGCATGGCCGGCGGCCGGGGCGATGGGGGCGGCGCTCAGCTTCGCTATTCACCTCCAGTTCAATTTTAGCCACTTCTCGGTCTCCCCTTTCTTCTGGATAGCCGTAGGTCTGACCGCGGGCGTCTTTGAGGCGAGCGCCCCGCGCAAAACATTTATGCTAAATATCTCGGCACCCGCGCAAGCCGCGACCCTGAGCCTCCTCGCGATAGCGGCCCTGAGCCTGGCGATCCTAAGCACCGCTCCGCTCATGGCGGATATTCAATTCGCCAAAGGGCGCGAACTGTTGGCCCAACATAAGCCGGAGCCGGCACTGGCGCGATTCGAGTCGGCTATCGGCATCAACGGCCTCGAACCCACTTACCACGTATCGCTCGGCGAAACCATGCTCCGACTCGGAACAAGCAAGAACAGCGGCCGCCACATAAACCGGGGAATAGCCGCATTCGAACAGGCCCGCAAGCTCAATCCATCGGATGAGCAGGTGTATTTCCGGGCCGGAGCCGCCTTGCTGGAGGCAGGTCGAGGCGGCAGGCATGCGTTGCTGCGCCAAGTGATAACCCAGCACGAACTGGGGCTTGCGCTCAACCCGGTCATGGTCGACGCCTACATCGATATCGGCGTCGCACACGCTTACTTAAACGAGATCGACGAAGCGATAGGCGCCTGGCAAGACGCCCTTCAAATCGCCCCCGCCAACGACCGGGCTTATTTCAACCTCGGTTGGGCTTATGAGCAAAAAGGCGACGAGGGCCGGGCGAAAGATGCGTATCTCAAAGCCTATCAGTCGAATTCAAAGATGACCGAGGCGAAAGATGCGTATGACCGCTTGTAAAATCGGCAAATTTACTTTAATCTTTTCATTGAGGCTCATTGTATGACAATAACTAAAGACCCTGAAAACTCCGAATTTTTTAGAGACGGCATCGACGAAGAAACCGACCTACAAAAGCAACCGGAACAAAAGATAAGTATCTGGCTTGCGGGCTCCATTATTTTCTTCCTGCTGTTAGTCTTTGTTGTCTCCGCGTTAATAGTCCAGAGGGTATACTTTCAACCACCGGTCGTTCGAACGGCCGTCGAACGAGAGCTTCTCAAACACAAGACCGCCATTAAGGATAACCCCAACAACGCCGAAGCCTACGTCGGTCTCGCCGGCGTCTATCTCGAAGTGGAGCGGCCCGACAAAGCCGTCAAAGAACTGGAGAAGGCGCTACGACTCGAGCCTCGCTCTTGGAATGCCCGGTTTGAACTCGGTATGGCGTACGAGGCTCTGGGCAAGCCCGAAGAGGCCGTGAGCCAGTTTTTGAAAGCGTCCGCCATCGATCCCAACAACGAATACTCCTTCTATCAGCTCGGTAGGCTTTACCATAAGAAACGCGATTACGGGCAGGCCATACAGGCATATAAGAAAACGCTCAAAGTCAACGCTACCCTAGCCGATGTCCACTACTACCTTGGACAATGCTATGAAAAAACGAACAAGAAATCGCTCGCGAAACAGGAGTATGAGGAAGCGCTGAGATACGTAGACAGCTATCCCGAAGCTGAAAAAGCCTTGAAGCAATTAGAATAGGTAAGATAGATAGGTCGAGGAGTTATGCAGAGAATTAGTCTTAGAAGTTTCCTGGTAGCACTACTTGTGATATTGATGATAATGGCGGCGTTGCTGCTCTATCTCTACTTTATCATCTCGCGTCCGCTAGGCGCGACCGCCGTCGATACCAAGCAGATGAAACATGTCTTCAGCATCTACGGATTCGGCACTAAGACCGACGAGATGTTGTCCCGCCCGACCGATGTCGCCTTCGACGACAAGGGCAACATCTATATTGCGGACGCCGGCCACGCGCGCGTGCTCATCTTCCGCTCGTCCGGTCAGTTTCTAAGAAAAGTCGGCAAGAAAGGGTTCGGCAAGGGCGAACTGATGGAGCCGACCGGCGTCACCACATCGAAGGACGGGCGCATCTATGTCGCCGACAAAGCGCTTAGCAAGGTCGTCGTCTACGACGGAAAAGGTAAATTCCAGAGCGAGTTCAAGGTCATGGTGCCGTTTAAACCGCATGTGGAAAACGGCAAGCTATATCTTACCACCTACGGTCACATCATGATCTTCGACCTCAAGGGGCGCCTCCTTACAGAATGGGGCAAGCGCGGCCGCGAGGAGGGAGAATTCGACTGCCCAACCGGCATCGCGGTAGACAAAAACGGTAAGGTCTACGTATCCGATACCCTCAATCTAAGAATCCAAGCATTATCGAGAAGCGGCGAGGTGCTGTGGGTAAAAGGTAAGCCCGCCGCGGACATCAAGGCGGCCGACCGTGCCTTCGGGCTGCCCGCCGGCATGGCGCTGGACGAGAAAAACCTGCTCTACCTGATCGATGCCTTCGATAATTCGGTCAAGGTCATCGATGCGAAAGGGAAACAACTGGCGACCTTGGGCAAAAAAGGCGTCAAAGAAGGCGAGTTCAACCAGCCCTCGAGCATCGCATATGACCAGAACGGCGTCTTCGCGATTGCGGATAAATTCAACGACCGGGTTCAGGTCGTCAAAATAACCATTGAGTAGGTCTGCGTGTTCGCTGCTTGCAAGGCTCTGGTATGAATTACCATAAAAACCTTGAGCCTATACAAGCTTTATGTTAGTATTGTTGTAGCTAATCACTACGTAAACTCTCAAACATTCGGTTTTAGTGTAAGCAAGTTTCAACAACGGGTTTTATATGACATTTTGTAAAAAGAGTTTAGTCCTCGTAGCTTTAGTTCTCAGCCTAATCACAGCAACAGCATCCATAGCCGCAGCCGAAGGTTATATTGTCCCACAACAAGCCACCAGCACACCATCGGGTCCGCACGGGGGCTACGTATCGACTTCGAATAAATGCAAGGAATGTCACGCGGTTCATCTCGCGACAGGCTCCTACATGCTGACGAGAGCCAATACGAGAGCCGAAACGTGTAATTTCTGCCATGGGGTTGCGGGCGCGGGTGTCGGCACTAAAGTTGCCTTGAACGAGGAAGGCCACGGCCTTACCGCGACCCAGAAAAACGCGGAGACTCTTACCGCGCCGGATGACACGATTAACCCGTACACCATTCAGACGAGCAAATGGGGCTGTGTCGAATGTCACTCACCGCATGACAACAAGACCGTTAAACTCGCCGGCAACACCTCGACAAAGCTATTGAAGCAAGACCCAAACCAGGGCAAGACTTATCTGTATTACAACCCCTCTCTCATTAACACGTCGACCAAAGAGACGACACAAACGTTGTCGCACTGGTGCTCAACCTGCCATAACGCGAACTTCGGCATGCATACCGACGCTAAGCAAGTTCTCATCAGCGGCACGACACAAACGGCTTACGGCCATGATGTCTCGGGCGCAGGCTATACCACCGACACCGCCGGCTTTGCCGTCGTCAAGCCGCTTGACGGCATAAACTCCGGGCCGACCTGCAAACAGTGCCACACCGCAACCGGTACCGGCGGCAAATTCCCGCACTCATCCGAGAGCACCTCGACTACCGGCGATCCGGTTAGTACCCCGGACATGCTGAAGTCGGGCAGCAAGTCGACCGAACTCGACGGTGTCTGCAACAGCTGCCACAACACAAAATCGCTCCAATAGGCATCTGGGTCATCTTCCCCCGACTTATTATTTGACTGCTACCCCTACCAGCCCTTATTTAAAACAGCAAACTTGCTTATGTTTCCAGTTTTTGCGATAATATGGAGTAGTAAGATCCGCAATAGCAATAGTGTTTTGGCGGTGATTGTTTGCCGAATAACTTAGGCCACGCACAATTCCTTACTTTCAAAAACTATTTGTCGCAGCAACTTAATATCTCGGAAAGCCGGCTACGATTTCGCTATCGTCCGGCTTTTAGTGTTGGCTACAGGAGGTCTCGATAAATGCCGGCCACGAACGCATCACAAAACTCTAATCATAAGTACCTGTTTATCGCGGCGGCTCTGGTGGTAATAATAGCCATTGGCGCATATGCGATTATCGGCAACAACGACAAGAACGGTACCGAACAAGCCAAGGTCTCAAAAGAAGAAGCCGCCAAAGCGCGCGAAAAAGGGCTCGACTTCTATAAGAAGGGAGACTGGGACAGCGCACTCGATGAGTTTGAGAGAGCGGTTGCGGGAAATCCCGGAGACCTCTACGCGCTGATGCAACTCGCCTATACTTACGAACGAAAGGGACAGCTCGACGAGGCCTTCCAGCAGTACGAGGCCCTACTTAACCTCGACGCTAAGTCCGCCGATGCTCACTATAATATGGGTAGGATTCTGGTGCAAAAGAAAGAGCTTGACAAGGCTATTGTGGAGCTTGAGACGGCGGCAAAAATGAACGCCGACTTCACAGCGGTTCGAGCCGACTTAGCCGAAGCGTACGTGCGGAAAAAGGAGTTTGAAAAAGCCCTTGCCACATATGCGGAGCTGGAAAAGATCATTACCGTCAGCAGCAGTGACAATATCTACCTGTCGCACATATTCTACGCCAAAGGCGACATTTACAAAAGAATGGGACAGCGAGCAAATGCAAAAGCTATGTTTACCAAGGCCCTTGAGCTGAACGAGAACAACAAGGACGCCTCGACAGCGCTTATCGGCCTCAAATAGCCGGTTTTTCTAGATGGACCCATCAAAAAATGCAAGACCATGTGTGCAAGAAGCAGTACCCGAGTGTGTTTGTTGCAGTAAGCTTTTAGCAAGTGCGGTTCCCTAATGGTAGTCTAGGTCGTTGCAGAAGTGATGCACAGAGACGAACGCTTCTTTTGCGCCCATTTGAAGTTTGGGTGGTATGTCTCAATTTTCGTTGCGTAGCAATAGATTATCATACGATTCATTGACAAAAGCAGCCCTGTTTCTGGGGATTGTTTTGCTTTTGTTGTTTTTTTCGAGCACTGCAAGCGCTTTTGGAGCCACCGAGGAGACCTTGACCGCCAGCAACCTCCCGCCCGCTAATGCCTCGCATCTGCAAGGTTCTTCGAACGTCATTGGTGACGTTCTTTATCTTTACGCACCTCTCGGTGATGGCATAACAGTCGCAAATATCACCGTTCGCCAGGTCGGCACCGCTTTGGATTCAGATATATCTTTGCTGAAGCTGATTCGTGACGTCAACGGCAACAGAGTATACGACGTCGGCACTGATACCATCATCGCCTCAACTACGACCGCTAGCGGTGTCGCCTCTTTCACCGGTATCAATCTGGCAATCTCATCTAATACAACCGAAACGATCTTGGTGGCATTCGACATATCGGGAAGCGCTAGTGTGGGCGCGAAGATACAAAGTAACCTTATTTACGCGAGTGGCGATATCGTAGTCGTCGCTCCAGATAAAGTTGCGAACTACGGCAACCTATCTGGCGCCACTTTAACCATTGAGGACAAGCCGGATACGCTTACTGTGGGACAGAGTACGGTCTCCCCGCGCGACGTCATCGTCGACACCGGCGACCAGCTCATGCAGGTGCTCGAGGTAACCGTCAATGAAGACAAGGCGAAGTTGACCGCGCTCTCGGTGACGAGGATAGGCACGGCGACCGATAGCGATACCGCCTCGGAAGGCGTTAAGCTGTGGTACGACGCAGACAATAATGGGGCTGTCTCAAACCCGGACTGGCAGCTCTCGACATCAAAGACCTTTAGCGGTGGTCGTGTAACCTTCGATAATATAAAGCTCGCTGAGATAACAACGGCGACGCCCGCGCGCTTGCTGGTAACCTATAACCTCACCGCGAATGCTACCATCGACCGCACCATCGGCGCCTCGATAGAATCGAGCGCGAGTGTCGAGGTAGCGCCGCCGGACCTCAAAGCCCTGACAGCGGAGCCTCTGGCCGGCCCGCTGCACACAATCGCGCCGACACCGCCGACGGCCCCGACCGGGCTGCAAATCACCGCCGGCGCGAACAGCCGGTTCTCGCTCAGTTGGAAGAGCAACCCGGCAAGCGAAAACGTGAAACACTATAGTGTCTACCGCTCGACGACAAGCGATGGCCTATTCAGCTTGGTGGGCACAACAACTGTTACCCAATACACCGACACGGTGACGGTATCCGGCAGCTATTGGTACAGGCTCGCGGCCGTCAACCGAAGCGGCGAGAGCATCAGGAGCGCGGTGGAGACGGCCAAAAACGTTGACCTTACCATCACGCTGGGTTTGGCGGACACGACAACGACCATCGAGAGCGCGGATGCGTCCGTCAAGCTCATCATCCCTCCAAGCACGCGCTACGCGAACAAGACGTTTACGATACGAAGCGCCTCGAGGCCGCCGGGCGTCAAGATGGTAAGCAGGTTCTACTTCGAGTTGGCAACCGATGCCGTAGAGCCGTTCGACCCATCATTGACGCTAATCATGAAATGCATCAACCCGGTCGATGAATCGGTCGCCATCTATCACTTCAATGACGCGAACAAGTGGGAAGGCGTAACCGGCGGCACCTACATCTACGACGGTTATCCCGACAATTACGACGTCGGCTATACCAACATAACGAAGTTCTCAGGCTACGCTGCGGCAGACTTGGCGTTTGGCGGGTATAACTACCCGCAACAATACACCGCCAAGCCGAAAGGCCCGCACGGCGGCTACGCCGACACGACCAACAAGTGCAAAGAGTGCCATGCGGTGCATCTCGCAACCGGCAGCTATAAACTGACGAGAGCGAGTTCGCACGGCGAGACGTGCGCGTTCTGCCACGGTATTGGCGGCACGGCAAGCGTCACCGTCATACTCGATGCCGAAGGTCATGGGCTCTCGCCAAGCGAACAAGCCGGCATGATAATCGCGCCCGGCGACACCCATCCGGCTTATACCAAAAACGCCTCGTCGTGGGGTTGCCTGGAGTGCCACTCGGTACACGACAACAAAACAGTAAAACTAGCCGGTCTTAGCTCGAACAAACTGCTCAAAGCCGACCCGAACCCCGCCAAGAGCGGTGGTTACAGCTACTACACGCCGGTCGAAGGTGAAACGACACAGACGGTAAGCCAGTGGTGCTCCGCGTGCCACAACGCTAATTTCGGTGCGAGCAACGACGGGAAACCGGTCCTTAAGGGGTCGGTATCCGCGACCGTCTTCGGACATGCGTCGTCGAGTCACGGCATGACGACTACACCTGACGGAAGCCCGCGGGTAACGCTTGATGACGGGAAAAACAATGGCCCTACCTGCTACGATTGCCATAAGGCAGACGGCAGAACAGGCGTAAACGAATTCCCGCATTCGTCCGGCGCGGCTCCATCGATGCTCAAAGCCGGAAGCAACGCCTTGCAGTTAGACAATGTCTGCGTCGGATGCCATAGGACTTCTTCCCTGCCCTAACCGGACCCGCGATTGGTAATGCGATTCTTCGGTCGTTTTCAACTCCCTCAGAATGACGGATTGTCGATGTATGTGTGATGGAGTACTAATTCTTCAACGGTTTTGCCTTTTTAATGGGATTTTTGAGGGTATAATCGGTCGTCTCCTTGTGGCAGATGAGACAAAACTCCTCCGACCGGTGGCAATTTTGGCACGATGCGGCGGATACCTTCGAAGCGGGACCATGCCGCTTTACCCAACCTGTGCCGTGCGGCGAATCCGCGTGACATTCCCGGCAGTGCGCCGGCTGATGGCACTCCGCGCAGAGTTTCTTGCTCACAAAACCTTCTGTGGCGTGTTTTCCCGTCTTCCAGTCGTTGGGGTGCGGAATCGGCAGAGTATGGCATTCGAGACATCTCTTGGTCGAATGGCAATTGCCGCAGGTTATCTTGTCCGGCAAACTCGCCGCCGGATACTCATCCCTCTTGATGCTCGTAGGAATCTCACCGGTACTCAGATGGCAAGTCGCGCATTCGGCCGATGCCTTCTTCTGGTTGTGGCAATCGACGCACCGGCTCATGCCGAAGTTGTCGAGCTTCCGCTTCTCAACATGGAAGAGAGTTTTGGATGAATGGCAGTCCATGCATTTAAAACCCGCCTCTATCGGTTCTTTGTGCTCCATCTTGACGATACGTTTAGCCCGAACCCGCAAGAGCACGTCGCTGTGACAGCGCAGGCACGCTTCATTCGATATCGATCCTTCGCTCACTTCGCCGACCATCTCGGATTTTGCGATCGCCATCTCTACCAGCTGTAACTTCTCGATGAAGACGCCGGAAATACCGGGTTCCTGGTGGCAACCGGCACAAGATACTTCTTTATGGACGGTCTTGCTCGCGTTCTTATACGCGGGCTGCATCTCGTGGCAGCTAGCGCAAAACTCCTGTTTCGATGAGTAAAACATCGCGGCGCCAAGCGTGCCGATGGTAAACAAGCCGGCGAGCGCGCCGGCGATATAGCGAATCCGAATGCTTCGACGTAGCTTTTTCTCCTCCACGTGACGCAACGGTTTCTCGCTCGGGTGAACGAAGAATATGGCGATTGTGACGAGGACTATAAAGATGACGAGGATGCCGAGGCCAATTAGGACCGGTATCTCCCTCATATGAAGTTCTGGCTGGCGTACAGCGTCGATCATGCGATCGATTAGGCCGCCGATGACCGGTTCGCTCATTCCTTACCCTTCTCGTTATCCGCGTCGCCGCAACGATGGACATGTTTTTCATGGCACGATTTGCAATCTTTTGCGGAATGGCACGACAGGCACACCTTCTCGCCCACCAATCTCTCTTGCACGACGTGGGTATTTATCCACAATGGTCTATGCGGCATCGTAACCTTGTGGCACCCGCGGCAGAGGCTCTCTTCCTTATGGCACATCCGGCAGTCTTCAGGGTTGCGCTTAGCTTCTTCGCCATGAATATAGGGCCAGCCTTCCGGGTGCGGGACCGCCGAGTGGCAACGCTCGCAATCTTTTTCAAAATGGCACGATTTGCAGATTGAAAGGCTCCTTGAGCCATGAAGTTTCGGCCAATTCTCATCGTGGTTGATACCCCAGGTCTGGGCGGGCTTCATGCCCAGCCAGACGCTGTCGAGGTGACATGTCTCACATCGCGCGGACGCCTCCTCGTCATTATGGCAAGAACTGCACTTCTCCATCATCGAAACCTTATTGGCAGCCGGTTTTCGACTGTGGGCCACTCCGTCGTGACAGTCAACGCAATTAATTCCGGCTTCAATTATCTCCCGGTGGCTCACCATCACTTTGAATTTTGTCTTAACACCGCGCACAACATCATCGTGGCAACTTAGGCAGTTCTTGTTATCGACGGGCGATTTCATCGAGAGGCGGAAGTCGCCGTTTATATAATTATAAAACATCCTTCCCTGCTCGAGCTTTTGAATGGGCAGACTCATGACACTGGCCTTCTTATGACACGCGGAGCAGATAATCCCATTGTGCCGAGATGCCCGCAGCTCCTTGGATGCGGCTTTCATCGGGTGGCAGGCCTGACAAGCAATGGGATGAGATGTAAGCGACGATACGATGACGAGTACGGCCAGAATGGTCGCGAGAAAAAGGGGTATCGGCAAGCCGTATAGGCGTTCGATGCCGAACTTGTCGAGCAGGCTCCGAACGACAAAATAGAAGATCGTAAGAAAGACAAAGGCTAAAGCCAGCGACACGATTACGACATCAGCGTCACTAAACCTGTCCAATAAGACCTTGATATCCGTAGGCAATGCCACTTCCTAAATACCACCAATATTATAAGATTACCTGCTGACCGCCGTATTTGTTAGAGCGAGGGTCTCGATGTGTAAGGGATGGCGTTGCTATAAACCAGCGGCATCGTGCATATGAATTATATCACAAACCGACTGCCTGCCGCATGCTTTTGGCAAAGACCTCTCTGTTATAAGACCAACCCGCCATATGTCGTTTGCGGGCGCCGATAAACCTCGTGATTAGCGATAAAATATGAAGTCTGTACGCGGCCATAACGCTGTGTATCCCGATTATGTTATTATTAAGCCGAAAGTATCCTCAAGGAGTGAACGATATTAACAGGCGGCTCTTCGCGACCATCATCTTTCTGATAACGCTGCTCGGCACGGCCGGCATCCTCTATTACTCCGTCGCTAACGTGGCGGACAACGAAGACCCGAAACCGGCCCTCAAGAGCAACGCGCCCACCTTTGATTCTACTATTGCAGGCAAAAACGAGGCGCAACTTAGCGGTCCGCTAAACCTTGTCTATAGCGACGGCTTGCTATTCATAACAGACACCGAAAACCTACGCCTTGCCGTATATTCACAGACCGGGTCGTTTAAACGCACGATTGATTTGCGGGCGGAAAACATCGCGATTAAACCTCTCGGGATAACCATAGACGAAAAACGGCGCCTCTATGTATCGGTTTCGCAAGGCTCCGACAACACTATCCTCGTGTTTGACAGAAGCGGACGTTTCCTCTACCGATTCCCCGAAGACGCCGGGAACTCCGGTTCTTATATCACACCCGGAAAAGCGATGGCGCTCTTTGCCCATGGCGACAAACTATATGTGACCGACATAGTCGACCATGACATCAAAGTCTACAGCTTAGAAGGAGACCTCGTCACCCGGTTCGGCCGACCCGGTTCGGCCAAGGGCGAGTTTTTGTACCCTAACGGCATAGCGGCCGATAATAGCGGAAAAATATTTGTAAGCGACTCGAACAATGCGCGCGTGCAGGTCTTTGCCGCGAACGGCGAGTTCCTCCGCCTCTTCGCGCAGCCCGGCGGCGACGCGCTGGCTTTGCCGCGGGGTATGGCATTAGACGGCAAAGGAAGGCTCCATATCGTCGACACCCTAAAACATAAAGTCTTTGTCTTCACAAAAGAGGGTCGCTTTCTATATTCATACGGCAAGTTCGGAACAGACGATGGCGGCTTATCTTACCCGAACGGAATTGCCATAGACACGACGAGCGGCAAGATATATGTGGCGGACAAGACCAATAACCGCGTCTCGGTTTGGGAGTAGAACTTGGTCTCCCCAGTCGAACTTGCCTCACCTATATTGAGCAAGCCGCCGATAATTGATATATTAGAGTTGGAGGTATTTCGCCTCCCTGTAGTGTTTTTGGTCGATTTTTGGCCATTGCAGAAGGAGCTACGTAAGGGTGACAGCTCGGCTTAGATTATTTCGTAAATCCGCCTTCATCTCACCATTAACCGTTTTCATACTAATAGCGGGCGCAATGTTCCTAGCCCTCTTGTCGCCTGCTACGGTGTGGGCGGGCACGATATCGGTCAGCTCCGAGCCGGCCGCGCGAGGAAGCGTGACCCCGGGCACGGGTAAGCTGCTTATGCAGCGGCTGGTGCTGCGAACCGATGCCGGCACAGCGCAATGGTCTGCTATAAAACTGAGCGAGTTCGGAACGAGCGACGCCAGCCCCACAATCGAGGCGGTCACTATCTACAAAGAGACAAACGGCGTTGGCGACCTGCAGTTTAGCGGCACCGCCGACACGACGGTCAGCGCGTCGCCCCCCACATTCGGCGCGGATGAGACGGTCTTTACGTTCGGCGCGGCGCAGGCTTTAAGCGAAACCCCGCAGACGTTCTATATCGTCTACAAAGTAAGCAAGCTGGCGAATACCAGCGGTGGTCGAACTATCGGTTCGCGGTTGAGCGACCAGACCTATATAATCGCCGACAGCACAGTCGGGGCCTTCACCAACCTGCAATCGAGAGAGCTGACGCTGGTCTCCTCGGCGCACGCGACCGACGCCAACCCTAGTCCCTTCTCGTCGACGACCAACCTTTGCCAAACCTGTCACGCGGTCCATCTCGCGCCTGATTTCGGGCCCGAGTTCAACCTTACCGGCGGCGACAGGACCCGCCGGATTCTAAAGCAACCCTATTTCGAGAGCCCCGCGGTGCTCAACTACTACCCGTCCGACACCTATAACGCCCTCTGCTTTAGCTGCCATGACGGAACCGGCTCGAACATCGATATCAAATCCAAGTACAATTCGACCAATCCCAATATCAAGTACCCTGGCCACCGCACCAAACGAGAATCGACCGAGACCGTCGGTTACAAACCGCCGAACGCGCCGCCCAACAAGTATTTTGTCGGCACAAAATTGCCCTGTATGCTCTGCCATGACATACATACGTCGAACCGGAAAAGCCACAAGATGCTCGCCGACAAACTCTATGAATATGCGGTCGCCCAAGGCTGGCAAGACCCAAATGATAACGGCCGAATCGATTCGACAAATGACGAGATGTGCGTCGTCTGCCATATGCGCCCGAATGAGACGACACGAACCGCGATGATCGTCTTCGGCTACCGGTTGATCCTGCCCTCAAAACCAGGACATGACGCAAACATCTCGGGCTGCACGAATTCTTTGTGCCACGGGAACGTCCACGAACTCAACTAAGACTAAGCACGAATGACTCTTGCATGCAATACCCCGCCGCGTCTGCTACAATGGTTATGGTTAGACCTTTGTTGACGCACGACGCCTCACGCAAACCACCAATCGGTACCGAACTGCGCACGTGAGGACACGCCTGCAAAATCACAGCACGCTTAGGGCACAAAACGGATACCCGAAGGTGTAAGCATTCCGTTATAATATGGGCGCCGCATAGTAAATCGTAGTTTTTTCGGAGGAATTAGCTTGGGCAAGCGCGCTTCAATCAGAAAGGATCGGACGCAACGAATACAACCCGGTATCGGTAAAGCGGTCGTCATAACGCTCGCCGTGCTGATTTTAATATCGCTATTAGGGGTGGGCGTAAGATTCTTCTCGAAAGGGCCCGCAACCGATTTAGCCCCCCAACAAAATGCCGACCAGCCGATTATCGATGGTAAGCAAGCAATCATAGAGAAGTACAATAAAGGCGAGTTCGTCGAGGTCATCCCAAGCCTGGAGAAGTATCTCTCAGGAAACCCGAACGACCAAGAAGTGCGGGAACTTCTGGCGTCGGCGTATCTCTTGAGCGGCAACGGGGCCCGCTCGGTCCAGGAATACCAGACCATCCTCAAGTCAAAACCCGGCGATGCTGATACCCTATATAAAATCGGCGTAGTCTTGCAGCACATGGACAGGGGCAACGAGGCGATAACTTACCTCAATCAAGCGGTTAAGGCAGCGCCGGATGTGATTCTTTTCCACTCCGAGTTAGCCAGAGCCAACACCAGGGCGAAGTTTTACCGAGAAGCTATCGAAGAATGGAAGATAGTCCTCAATCTCCTGCCTCCCGCCGACAAGGCCAGGGCAAGCGCGCTCGCGGAGGTCGCAAATGTCCACATACTCCAAGGCGAATTCGCGCTCGCCAAAGAGGCTATCGCGAACGGCTTGAAGATCGAGCCGGCGAGCGACGCGCTTTTAGAGCTTGAAAAAAAACTAGGTGGACAAATCCAGGTCGAGCCGGCGCCGAGTTTAGAGGAGACCGCCGGTGGAAATTAGACAGCTTCGCCCGTTGTGCTTGCGCTCACTAAAACTTCTAATCGCCGTCTTCTTGATCATCACGGGCGCTCAAGGCTCGGCGGCGGCGAGCCAGGTTATAGTAAACGGCTCCTTCGAGAAGGACCTCGGTGAATGGCGGGTACGTGAGGTGACCAAGGGAGCCGTCTTCCAGTGGGATGAGGCCGGAGCCGGCGCCGATGGCGGGGCTCTTTTCAAGACGACAGGCCGGAGCCGGCGGGGTGAGACGCAAGCCAGCCAAAACAAGTGGGTTCATATCGAGTCCGGAAGCCGAGGCTTGCTAAGATTTTCATGGAAAAAGAATTGGTCGGCAATCCTCCCGATAGAGCACAAAGTCTACGTCAACCTGATAAAACCCGACCAAACCGTCGCGTCGATTTGGTCGAACAAGACGCTCCTCAACGACAACACCTGGCGAGTCGAGTCGATAGACGTCAGCCGCTTTCTCGACCAGAAGGGGCAGTATTCCCTGGTAGTAGGAGCGTCTTTTGAGAACGGCAAGGCCAACAACGCCGCCACTTACGCATGGTTCGACAACGTTAGCCTGGAAGTCTCGAACAGCATGCTCAAAGGACCAAAGACCTCTTTTTTAATGCCGTCCGGCCGCGATAAGATAGTCGGCAAAACATACCTGGTCACAGGTATCGCTCACGACGATATCGGCGTCTCGAAAGTGCGGGTGGCTATCGAGCGCCTCTACGACAACACCTACTGGAACGGAAATAGCTGGGTGGCGACCGAGTTCTGGAACGAGGCTAAGTCTTCCGGTTCCAGCGGAAACACCGTCGCGTCCTGGAGGTATAAATGGCAGTTGCCGACGAGCGATGGCGCCCTCTACAGGCTCTACGCGCGCACCGAGAACATCACTTCAAACACCGAGCTGACACCGGCTGAAAGTATCGCCCAGGTCGACAATGTCGGCCCGACCGGCAGCATCTATGTCGAAGGCGAAGCCGAGTACGTAAATACCGAAGCGGTACGGATCGATATCGATATAAAGGGCGCGACTAAGATGCGATTCAGCGCGGACGACGCGAAGACTTGGTTCCCCTGGGAAAGCTACAAGGCATCGAAGAAGCTGACACTGCCGGAAGGCGACGACACAAAAATCGTCACCGCGCAATTCAAGGACGACTCCGGCAACAGCTACCAGATATCCGATAGCATCATCCTCGACACGACGCAACCGGTGACCAGGCATATCTTCCCCGCGCAAAAAGCCAAGAATATCTCGACAGATTCGAGCGTCGGCGTGGTGTTCTACGAAAAGATGGCTCCCTGGAGCTTCCGGAACGACGGCACGGAACTCGGCTCTACCTTCTATCTCAAGCAAGGTTCGCGCTGGGTGGCGGCTAAGGTATCATATGACGACAAAACCAAGACCGCGAAGCTCGTCCCTTACGGCCCGCTGGATTCAGGCACGACCTATACTGTCCACCTTAAAGACCTGATTAAGGATAAGGCCGGCAATTCGCTTGCCGCTAATTTTTCGTGGGACTTTACGACCAGCGGCTCATACACGTCCCTTTTTAAGGAAACGGTCGGCGCCGTGGGCGGCACTATTCATGGCGGCGACCAATCGATAAGCCTCGAAGTGCCCGCCGATGCGCTGACGGCGGAGACACTCCTCACCATCGAGGAGCTGAGAGATAAGAAAGTACCCCCGATGAAGGGTATGACCAGGTATAGCCCGGTATACCAGCTGTCGCCCAAAGAGCTTCCTTTCAACACGGCGGCGCTGCTGAAAATAAAATACAGACAGGATGAAGTCCATAATCCGACCGAGCTGCGACTAGTCTCCTTCGATGAAGAACGGGAGAAGTGGTTGCCGGTGCAAAACGCGGTAATCGACCTGGTCAACAGCCAAATAACAGCCAAAATAACAAAACTGATGACCGTCACCGTGACCGCCCAGGACGATGCTTCACCGCCCTCGACCACTATTATAGCGCCGACCGGCGCCTCTGAGATTACGGGAAGACTCTTCAATATCTTCGGCGTATCGCGCGACAATTCCGGTATCGCCCGCCTGGATATATCGATAAGGCGCCAATCCGACAACGCCTACTGGACCGGCTCCGAGTGGCAGCCGACGGAAGTTTGGCTGAAAACAAAGGTGGTAACCGAGAAAGACCGCTCCAAGGCAACCTGGTCTTACGGTTGGCGGCTCCCGGACAACAAGTTCACGGTCTATGAGATACGCGCTCGCGCGACGGACAAGAGCGGCAACGTGGAGTCAAACGCCGACCTGGTACGGGTACGGTTGAGGTAGGCGTCCTGACTTCTAGGAAGCTTTAACGGCCAGGGTCGAGGAATAAAACTGGTGGTTATTTCTGCCCTGTTCTTTGGCGTAATACAGGGCTGCGTCCGCGTTCTTAAGAAGAAAACGCGCGTCTTGGCCATGATTTGGATAGAGACTGATTCCGATACTAGTCGTGATATGGAATTCGTGTCCATCTAAATCAAATGGTGGCCTCATAGCTTCAAAGATTTTCTGAGCGACTTGCGACGCATCTTTTGCGCAATCTATCTGCGTCAGGAGCAATACAAACTCGTCGCCGCCGAAACGGGCGATAAAATCACTTTCGCGGAGGCATTCTTTTAGCCTGCCGCTAACGTCTTGCAATAGCTGATCCCCCACGCAATGCCCGAGCGTATCGTTGACCGTTTTGAAGTTATCCAGGTCAAGAAAGATTACAGCCATCATTTCCTGGTTTCGTTGCGCCAGCATTATCGCCGAGTTGAGCTGTTCGGTAAAGAACATTCGATTGGGCAGGTCGGTCAGTGAATCATAATAAGCCATATGCTCGATGATCTTTTCGCTTCTCTTACGCTCAGTGATATCACGTGAAATACCTAGCACGGCGCTTATCTCTCCCGCCTCATTACGGATAGGAGTCAATCTCGTTCCAATCCAAAGCTCTCCCCTCGCTAACGGCAGTGCGCTCTCGCCATAGAACGGTTTGCCGTGTTTCATAACATCGCCGAGACTCTCCCCAAGCTGCCGTGCGGTCTCAGGCGGGAAAAAGTCTTCGACTGAAAGGCCTACGGCTTCGTCCTGATTAAGCCCTATATGCTCAGAGACGAAGTAATTTACATATTCGATATATCCGTCTCTATTTATGATGAAGATCATGTCATGCGCCGCTTCGGCCAGTGTCCGGTAGCGTTCCTCGCTTGCCTTAAGAGCCTCTTCGGCGCGTTTGCGCCGGGTGATATCTTCAAAGCTTTCGACGCCGCCGACTATATTGCCCTTCTCGTCTCGGAGCAGATCGAGGTTTTTCGCGGCCGTAAGAAGCGCCCCGTCTTTTCTGCGGATCGTGCATATCTTGCCGATAATAGGCTCGACGAGTTCGCATTGGAACAGGCCGCATTTCGTCGAGCACGGCGACATGGCAAAGACAGTGCAATTCTTGCCCATGACCTCCTCGGCACGATAGCCGGTGATTTCCTCGGCCTGCTTATTGAAGCTGGTAATGTTGCCGTTTGTGTCCACAGTGAAGATAGCGCTCGGTACAAGCCTGAATATATGCTCGGCCCAATCCCTGGAAGCACGAAATGCCTGTTCGGTCTTGCGCCGCTCAGTGATGTCGGTGACGATGAGCAGGCACGCCTCCTTGGCGTCATACACAGTCGAGCTTCCCCTGATCTCAACCGGAATCAAAGTCCCGTTCTTGCGGCGCAAAGTCGCGTCGCAGACAAAATTTTGCCCCTGCCGCGATTGATTCCGTGTCGAGGCGCTATGTTCGGATAACGACGCCCCGGAATCGAGTCGTTCGACATTCATCCCTATTAGGTCTTTAGCCGGATAACCGGTAAGCTCTTCCGCCTTTTTGTTCGCTTCCAGCAAAACGCCCTTCTCATCGAGGAGCAAGACGGCTATGTTCGCACCGTTGATGACCGTTTGATATCTATTTTGGGACGATTGATTACTCGACATGCTGCCTCCTTTAGTGTTATATCGGCAGTATTGCGATTCGCTAAATCCTGTTTTACCCGCTTATTCATAGGAGGGTAAATCTTGCACGGTTCGACTTTTTAAGGCCGACATCACACACTCCAAGCATTAGCGGTACGGAAGCGGTGCCGGCGACGGGCTGACCCGGCGGATATGCTCTCCGGAATATCTAGAACTTGTCATCTGCGCTCGCATAACATCGCTCGGGGCGCAACTTTTTGGCGTAAAAGCAAGAAGCCGCCAACTTCTTGCTGGCGGCTTTTGATATTTATACCGTTACAAGTGGTGGCCGGGGACGGACTTGAACCGCCGACACGGGGATTTTCAGTCCCCTGCTCTACCAACTGAGCTACCCGGCCTTTTTCAAATATTAAGACCGACATTTAGCCGGTCTTATAGCTACCTTAATAGATTACGAGAATCGATAGAAAAAATCAAGGTTTATGGCATTTTCACGCATTATCACCTGCATAATGCGTGACGGCGGCCTGCGCTACATAGCTTTTCTGTGAAATCCTGACATTATCCCGTGTATTGGCTATGATGTAATTATGCCCGAAACAGCGGTCGTCTTTATAACCGGAAATAACAATAAATACAGCTTGGCCGCTCTAGTCGGAGCGCTCGAAAGCACGCCCTCGACCGCCGCCGTGCCCGTCCATTTCTTGCCGGGAAAAAACCTTGAGCTGCTTTGCGAGAGCATCCGGCCCTTAGCCGAGATCCACGAGCGGCTGCTCGTCTGTTTTTCATTCGCCACCACCGGCATAGTCGCCGTACACACAATATTGAGAGCGCTACGTATGCATTTAAACCCAAGTGGCATCGTCTACATGGCGGGCGGCCCACACCCCACCGGCGACCCCGCAGGGACACTAGCGCTCGGTTTCGACATCGTCGTCGTCAGCGAGGGCGAAGAGAGCTTGCCCGAGCTGGTGGCCGCGCTATCCGCGGGTAACCCTGTCGACGAGATAAAAGGAATCGCGCTTCAGCGCAACGGCGAGGTCTTAAAGACGGCAAAGAGGCCGCCGGTCGAGCTCGACCGGTTCGCCCCGTTTTCGGTGGCGCGCAACCGACTCTCCCCTATCGAGATTAGCCGCGGCTGCCCGTTCGCGTGCCGGTTCTGCCAAACATCCTACATCTTCGGCACCAGGATGCGCCACCGCAGTATCGACGAGATAACAAAACACATCGCCCTTAGCAAAGCCAACGGCACGCGCGACTTCCGGTTCATCTCGCCCAACGCCCTCGCTTACGGCTCGGCCGATGGACGGAGTGTCGATTTTGAGGCGATTGAAGAGCTGCTCAGAGCCGCTTCGGCGATTACCGGGCGTGAACACCTCTACTTCGGCTCGTTTCCGTCGGAGGTGCGCCCAGAGGCCATCTCTAAAGAAGCCCTCGAGCTTATCACGACCTATGCAGCGACCAAGATGGTCGTCATCGGAGCGCAGAGCGGAAGCCAGCGTATTCTGGACAGCTTAAACCGGCGCCACACCGTAGATGATGTCAGCAAAGCCGTCGCGCTCATCCTCGAAGCGGGGCTAACCGCGAGTGTCGACTTTATCTTCGGGCTGCCCGGCGAGACCGACGACGACAAACGGCTCTCTATAGAGATGATTGAAGAGCTCACCGCGATGGGCGCGCGCGTCCACAGCCACACATTCATACCGCTTCCGGGAACGCCCCTTGCCGAGAGCGCGGCCGGTGTGGTCGATGAAGAGCTCGCCCGCTACCTGAGCCGCCTGGCCAACAAGGGACTCCAGTTCGGACAGTGGAAAAAGCAGCAGCGCCTCGCCGAAGAGTCGACTAGCTTTAGAAGCGGTTTTACCGGTTAGCTGCTATTTGGCCCGCCTGGGCGGGTCTTTGCCGTTTTCGGCGTTCACGAAGAGCCAAACTTTGTGTATGATGAGAAATAGACGCGCATCGAATTAGCAGCCAAGGAGTGGTAATCATTAAGGTTAGGCCCGCGATCGCGTTAATCGCCGATGATAAAGTTCTGCTGATGAGATATCGTTACGACCAGACCGACGTCTGGGGTATACCCGGCGGCGGTGTGGCCGACGGTGAAACGCTCATCGAAGCGCTCGTGCGCGAGATGGACGAAGAGCTTGGCGTGCAGATAGAGGTCGAAGGCCTGCTATGCCTGGCCGAGACGGAGCCGGCCGGCAAGGTCAAACACACGCTCCACAGCGTCTTCTACGGCCGCGTAAAAAGCGGCGTGGCGGCGCTAAACCCGGTCCACACGACCGCCCTCTCGCTGGAATGGGTTCCGGCAAGCGAAATCGGCGGACTTGTATTATATCCACCGATTAATGATACGCTCTTTGGCGCCCTGCATGAGAGGCGCGAACCTGTCTACCTGGGGATTATCGCTCGACCCTGGTATGGTTAACTCTTGATGCTTATTCCCTAAGCCAGACCTAGTTCGGCCTTTATCTTCTTCGATTTTTCCTCGAGTTTTTCGCGGTTTGATACGCGTTTGTCATCTAGGCGTTTCGCGAGTTCGGCATCGCCGACCGCGATTATCTGGCAAGCCAAGAGCGCCGCGTTGACCGCGCCATCGACGGCGACTGTCGCAACCGGAATACCCGGCGGCATCATGACCGTCGAATAAAGGGCATCGACGCCCTTGAGCGCCCCCGATTTTATGGGCACCCCTATAACCGGTAAGGTCGTATTAGCCGCGACCACGCCGGCCAGGTGGGCTGCCATGCCGGCGGCGGCGATGATAACCGCAAGGCCGCGCTCGCGAGCTGTCCTGGCATACTCAGCGGTCTTGTCGGGCATGCGGTGCGCGGACGAGATGTTGAGTTCATAAGCCACGCCCATCTCCTTCAAGGTCTCAGCGGCTTTTTCCATAACGGAGAGGTCGCTGTCGCTCCCCATCAGGATACCGACACGTGGCGACGATTCATTATGATGCATAGTATTCCTCCATTCGCATTAGCCGAATCTAAAAAGCCTGTTCGGGCGCATCGCCCTCACATTTAATTCATCCCCTAGAACGTTCAATCTATTCTCTGTTTGCCATTTTCAGTGCTGCGAAAAAGCCACCCGAAAAGGTGACTTTCATGGCGGGAGCGACGGGATTCGAACCCGCGATCACCGGCGTGACAGGCCGGGATGTTAACCGCTACACTACGCCCCCAAGTATTTCGTTAACGGCTTTTCTGAACGCCTCGTACTTCCTACCTAGCAAGCAGTTCTCGGAAACATCCTCGTAGAAATAGCCAAAGAGAATTATACCGTCTTTCATTGCGTATTGCAACTGCTAAGACCCCTTAGCACGCGTGATCGAACCGCCCTTCACCTGCGCCGAAATGAGTAAGACATCCCGAAGCTCCTCAAGAAAGCGCTTATTGCCGCAAATAAACCGAACCGTTAGAAACTGCCTGAGCTTATCGTACCTCTTTTCAAGCTAAAGACGAAAACCCACACGGCCGCCTCCATGTCAGACTATTCATAATGTGTCCACATCCTGATGACTTTCACCGTCTTGATATCATCGAGAACCTGGTAGACCAGGCGATGTTGTATGTTGATTCGTCTGGAGTAAGCGCCGGAGAGGTCACCCATGAGCTTCTCGAACGGCGGTGGGTTCCGGTAATGGTCTTCTCGGAGGACATCCAATAGGCGAGTGGCCTGGGCCTTAAGGTCTGATTGTGCTATCTTCGCAGCGTCCTTCTGAGCCTGTTTTGTAAAAACTAGGCGCCGGCTCACCAGCCGGGCTCCTCATCGCACTCCTCGACAGGAGTCTTAAGACCAGTCCCGATGGATTCTCGCATGCCGGGTATCGACGTAAGATACAAAGTCTCTTGGATCGCTCGCCAGTCCTCCTCGGAGACGAGAACCGCCGAATTCCGCTTACCTACGATCTGAATGGGTTCGTGCGTCTCCTTTACCTCGTCAACCAGCTTATATAAGCGTTTTCTTGCTTCTGATGCTGATAACGTTGTCATTTACGCCAACCTCCTTTGCGTACCACATATCGTACGCTAGCCTTGCGCCTATGTCAAGTCATATTGATGGCGAGCGGCTGCTCAATCGTTTCTTCGTCGAAGCCGATGATTTTTAGAAACGCGGTCACCACGCGCGGGTCAAACTGTGCGTCCGAGCAGCAGAGAAGCACGCTGATGGCGAGTCCTGGCCTTAATCCCGCCGGGTAGGCTCTATCCGAGGTCATGGCATTGTAGGGATCCAAAATCGCGACGATACGAGACTCGATGGGGATGTCCTCACCAGTAAGTCGGTCGGGATAGCCGTACCCGTTCCAGCGCTTGTGATGATGACGATAAGCGACGCGATATGCTGAATGGTTCAAGAAAGAGGCACCGGGCAGTTTTTGCCCGATCATCTTCTATCCATTTGTTATGCGATTTGAAGTAAATTATTTACTTGACTTACTTTGGTTACTAAGGTAACTTTACTAATATGAATACGACAGCCAAATCTAAGCCTAAGAAAACATTTCCGCTTGAGATTGAAGAAAGTCTGCACAAAGCTCTCAAGCACAAGGCTATTGAGTCGGATATGTCTCTTCATGCATACATCATTGACGCGCTGGTTTCGAGAGTCAATGAAGAAACCGCCAATTATAACGCCGGTGGAAAAACGGAAGAAAACCGGTGGAAAAAGTGAAAACTTCCACTGAATCCATCAACTGCTTTCAGTCAGATATATTTTCCGGAACTGGCCCGGTTCAGATTATCCACGGTGACGTTCGGCAGAAACTTGCTCTGATCCCAAACGATATCTTTCACTGCTGCGTCACTTCTCCTCCCTATTGGGGGATGCGTGATTACGGGTGCGAGGGGCAAATAGGGGCAGAGACGGAGATCAATGACTATATCGCGCATCTGGTCGAAGTATTTCGTGAAGTTCGGCGAGTGCTGCGGTCCGATGGCACTCTCTGGCTCAATATAGGCAACACATATACGTCTGGTGGAAGAGCCTGGCGTCAATCGGATGCAAAAAACATGGGACGTGCAATGTCCTATCGCCCCGACACCCCGACGGGGCTTAAGCCCAAAGACCTGATTGGTGTTGCCTGGATGCTGGCTATGGCACTTCAACTCGATGGCTGGTATCTGCGCTCAGATATCATCTGGTACAAACCAAACTGCCAGCCCGAGTCGGTCAAAGACAGGGTAACCGTGTCGCATGAATACATTTTTATGCTTTCAAAGAGCGAAAATTACTATTTTGATCAGGCGTCAATTAAAGAGCGAACAGCTGACGGCAAGTCCCTCAAAAACAAGCGGACCGTTTGGCAAATCAATACAGAGCCTTGCAAGGAAGCCCACTTCGCCGTCTTTCCGAGAGCATTGGTTCGCCCCTGCATCCTAGCAGGCTCACCAAAAGATGGATTGGTGCTGGACCCCTTCTTCGGCAGTGGCACTGTGGGAGTGGTGGCCATTGAGACGGGGCGCAGGTGCGTCGGCGTAGAACTGAAAGCCGCCTATATTGACATTGCCAAGCAACGCCTGTCGACGGTTACACCAACTCTCGATCCTGATTTTGCTGCAGGGAGTCAAACTGCCAAGAAGCATGAACCTTACATAACCCCTTCTTTAGGCTTTTAATCTGCAATTTACGTTCTCCGCCTCCATCAAAGTAGAGGCTGAAAAGAAGCTCCCCGGCATTTTCAACAAAACAGTACCCGGGTTTTGGGTATTGGACGCTTTCTGTCCTCATCTCAAATCGCCCCGCTGATGCTTTTTCCAGCAGCTTCTTTGGTATTTCAACAAGTTCATACAGGTAATCTGGTTCGCCCTTTCTCAACGCCCGCAACACTAAAATACGGTCAATGCCTGCAAGGTTATCCAGAAACTGTTGACAAAGACCAACCAAATCATTTGGGTCATCTCCCCATTGCCCACCACCAAGCTCCATAAATTTTGAGATATGCAGAATATCAGCACGAATAGCTTTAGCGGCCTCGGTCTTGAGTGAGACATTGTTCTCGCTTATCTTTATGTCATAGCCTCGTCTACCTCGTTGCGCCAACTCTGCCGTCACGCCTGATGCGCGAAGAACAGCCTCCAAAGCAAACTCAAACTTATCCTTGGAAAAAGGCTCTCTTGAAAAGCAGTGATGAATTCTCAAGATGTCTCCAAAGTCCAACAGGGCAGATTCCGATATGACATCCGAATCAGACACCCTCGCGATTGTCCAAGGTTGCGAGAATACCTGCACCATATTCTGAACAAGAGCAAGCCGGTAGTCGCTCAACTCCGGTATTTCTGCAATTAACTGCGTGATTTTCTCTTCGCGAGTCATATTAGCACAGTCCCCTTCATGACCATTGTTTTGCACAACAGCGCCATTCTATCAAACAGCCCAGACTGCAACTGAAATTTGCCTTATCTTTGTAATTGCCTTTATTTTTTCGCATAACGATGTCTATATTGATTCATATAATACTCCAAACTTGTTACCAGTATTATATAAGAGACCTGCAAAAAATGTCACCTGCAGTTAAATCAATGCTAAATGCATCTGTTTTGATAAAATGCTCGTTTACTATAGCGTCTTATACAGATCAATATATAACCCTCCTTGCAACCGCCTTATTTAACCTTATGGTATATCTAACGGGCTGCAAAACCCGTTGGCCGCAATTTAGGACACGTGAGTAAACCATTGTCGTTTTCACGCCCTTGCGATGCGGGAGTTCTAGGAGTGTTCGGATATCAAAACCGCCTTGCAACAGGTGAGTTGTGAAGAAGTGCGCGAGAGTTAGTCCTTGAGCAACAACATGATGACGCGGGTAGCAATGTAACTTAAGGACATTCACGATGAAGGTTATAGAAAAGAGAAAACCCCAGCAGAACTGGGGTGTGTGGGAGTTACAGGATTTGAACCTGTGGCCCTCTGCTTGTAAGGCAGACGCTCTCCCGCTGAGCTAAACTCCCATTAACGGGCGAAATACGCACTGGCGCCCTTTTCGATTCTCGGTTAAATCGCTCTGGGCGATTCTTCCCTAAACTTCGTGCCCTTGCAGGAGGAATATTTAAAGCAATTCCTCCTGTGTTGCCTCACTTCGTTCGTGCCCCCAGGGGAATTCGAATCCCCGCCGCCGCCTTGAAAGGGCGGTGTCCTAGGCCCCTAGACGATGGGGGCATGGTGAGCCGTGAAGGGCTCGAACCTTCGACACCCGGATTAAAAGTCCGGTGCTCTACCAACTGAGCTAACGGCCCAAGTCATTTAGGTATAAATGCCTTGAACAAAAATATTGTAGCGGCACACGCTATACCGCTACAGCAAAAGTTATGATACTACAGGTTAATGCCGGATGTCAATCCTATAATCGCCGCACCAGCCAAACCTCTCCGCACAAACCGATACGCCCTGCCTCGCGAAAAAGGCTGGGTTTACAAGTAAGCCCAGCCTAAAATACTAAGCCCTTTTTTAGTGGCGGAAATGGCGCTTGCCGGTGAAGACCAGCGCGATGCCGTGCTCGTTGGCCGCCGCGATGACCTCGTCGTCGCGGACGGAACCGCCCGGCTCGGCGATACACGCCGCGCCCGCCTCGACCGCCGCATCAAGACCGTCCCTAAACGGGAAGAAAGCGTCCGATGCCACGACCGCGCCTTTGACTTTGTCGCCGCCCTTGCGCGCCCCGAGCCAAGTCGAGTCGACCCTGCTCATCTGGCCGGCGCCGACGCCGACGGTCGCCCGGTCTTTGACGTAGATGATGGCGTTCGACTTGACGTGTTTCGCGACCTTCCAGGCAAAGACCATGTCTTTCCACTGCGCGTCGGTCGGCTTGACCTCGCTGACCACCTGCCAGTTGGCGGCGGACTCTTCGATGTTGTCGAAGTCCTGCACGAGAACCCCGCCGTCTACCCGACGCAGGTCGCGCCCGAAGTAGGTCTTCTTGGTTACGCCGCCGGTATCGATTAGCCTGAGGTCCGACTTTCTCGTCAAGACATCGAGCGCTTCCTGGTCGTATCCTGGGGCGATGACGACTTCGATGAATATCCGCGCAATCTTCTCGGCGGTCGCCTTATCTACCATCTGGTTGACGGCGACAATGCCGCCGAACGCCGATATGGTGTCGCTTTCATACGCTTTCTGGTACGCGTCGGCGAGATCGGAGCCGACCGCGCAGCCGCACGAGTTGTTGTGCTTGATGATGGCGCACGCGGGCTCTTCGAACTCACACGCCAAGCCCCACGCCGCATCCATATCCAAGATATTGTTGTAAGAGAGCTCTTTGCCGTGGATTTGCTTGAAGTTGACCAGCGCGTCCTCCGGGGCGCCCGCCTGGCGATAATACGCCGCTTTCTGGTGCGGGTTCTCGCCGTAGCGCGGCTCCATTATCTTTTCGAAGGTGTAGCTTACGACATCCGGGAACTCGTCTTTTCCCGCCAGATATTGGGCGATGGTCGAGTCGTACTGTCCGGTATGCTTAAAAGCCGCCCGGCAGAGCGCGAAGCGTGTATCCCGCCCGATAGCCCCGTCGTTCGCCTGCATCTCATCGATAATCTTCGCATACCACATCGATTCCACGACGACCGCCACGCCCTCGAAGTTCTTAGCCGCCGCCCGAATCATCGTCGGCCCGCCGATATCGATATTTTCAATCGCGTCATCGAGCACGACATCGGGTTTAGCGATGGTCGCCGCGAAGGGATAGAGATTGACGCAGACCAGATCGATGGGGCCGATACCGGCCTCTTCTATCTGGCGCATGTGGTCCTCTTTTCTGCGGTCCGCCAAGATGCCCCCGGCGATTTTGGGATGCATGGTCTTGACGCGCCCCTCCATCATCTCGGGAAAACCCGTGTAGTCGGAGACCTCGATGACCTCGATGCCGGCATCGCGCAGCGCCTTGGCGGTACCGCCGGTCGAGAGAATCTCTACGCCAAAGGTCGACAAGCCTTTTGCGAACTCGACGATTCCGGTCTTATCCGAGACGCTTACAATCGCTCTTTGAATCTTGATTTTATCTATCATCCATCGCCTCCTATAGTCAACGTTTACGTTTTACTCAACACTTATGCTTACAAGCGAATATTCCACTAAAGATTATACTTTAAGCTTGAAGGTTCGGCTATGGAAGTTGCGATAGTTTTTGTTACGAACTAACAGCGGCTCGCGTGCGGTTCATGACATGACCACGCCCCTACTCCTTAATCCGCACTTTCCTACCGACGACCTCCAGGCGGCCCTCGGAGTAGAGCTTGATGGCTTCGGGCAGTATCCGGTGCTCGATTTCGTGGACTCGCGCAGCGAGCGTCTCTTCGGTATCGTCTTCGCGAACGGCGAGCGCTTCCTGGAGGATTATAGGGCCTTCGTCGAAGACCTCGTTGGCGAAGTGTACGGTGACCCCGGCGACCTTTACGCCATAGTCGAGGGCGTCTTTGATGCCGTGGGCGCCGGCGAAAGAAGGCAGAAGCGCCGGGTGGAGATTGACGACCCGGTTTACGTAGGCATCGAGAACCTCTTTGCCGAGAAGGCGCATGTAGCCCGCCATCACGACCAGCTCGACGTCGTGCTCTTTGAGCGTGTCCCGAATCGCGCTGTTGTAGGACGCCTCGTCGGCGAAGGCTTTGCGCGGCAAGACGACGCGCGCTATGCCGTGCTGCTCGGCGCGGACCAGGCCGTAAGCGTCGGCGCGGTTGCTGATGACGACCGCGACCTCGGCCCCGAGTTCGCCGGCCTCGCAGCTGTCGATGACGGCCTGCAGGTTCGACCCGCTTCCCGATATCAAAACACCGAGCTTAACCGACATATCTCGTCTCTCCTTTGCCGGCGACGACCTCGCCTATCACATAGACCTCCTCGCCTTCGGCGATGAGGATATCACGCGCTTTCTCGGCGTCGCCTTTGGCGACCACGACGACCATGCCGATACCCATGTTGAAGGTCTTGAGCATCTCATCGAGCGCGACGCCGCCCTCGCGCTGCACGAACTCGATGACCGGCGTCGTCTCCCAGGAACCGAGCGCAAGCTCGGCGTCGACGGTCCGCGGCAGGATTCGCGGTATATTGTTGGTCAGGCCGCCTCCCGTGATGTGGGCGAGTCCTTTTATGTTGAATTCTCTCATCAGCATCCGAATGCTCTTTACGTAGATTCTCGTCGGCTCGATTAGCTCTTCGCCCAGACTGCGACCGCCGTCCCAATAAGCGCGCTCCAGTAAAAATCCGCCATCATCTACCAACTTTCGGACGAGTGAGTAGCCGTTGCTATGCAGGCCCGATGAGGCAAGGCCAAGTATAACGTCGCCTTTTTCGATTTTTTCACCGGTGATTATATCGGGCTTGTCGACGACGCCGACGGCAAAACCCGCCAGGTCGTACTCGCCGGGCTCGTAGAAGCCGGGCATCTCGGCGGTCTCACCGCCGAGCAAGGCGCAGCCCGCCTGCCGGCACCCCTCGGCGATACCTTCGATGACCGCCGCCGCCTGATGCGGCTCGAGCGTGCCGGTCGCGAAGTAGTCGAGAAAGAATAGCGGCTCGGCCCCCTGCACGAGGATATCGTTGACACACATCGCCACCAGGTCGATGCCGACAGTGTCGTGCCTGTTGAGCGCCTGCGCGATTTTGAGCTTGGTCCCGACGCCATCGGTTCCCGAAACCAAAACCGGCTCTTTGTATCTTGCGGTATCAAGTGAAAAAAGGCCGCCGAAGCCGCCTATGTCGGTCAAAACGCCCGGTCGAAAGGTCGATCGCACCGATTTTTTTATGAGTTCGACCACCTTTTCGCCCGCGTCGATATCGACGCCCGCGTCCTTGTAGGTAAGCCCCTTCTTATCCTGTTTATCCATCTACCTTGGCTTGCTCCTCTTCCAGCATCAACTTGGTTATCTTTAAGTCATCCGGCACATCGACCGGATAATTTCCGTCAAAACACGCGAGACAGAAGTCCTCGCGTTTATTACCGGTCGCCCTGACCAGTCCTTCGAGGCTTAAGTAGCTCAGACTGTCGGCCCCGATAAATTTACGTATCGCCTCATTGGTGTTGACCGCGGCTACGAGCTGGCCCTGGTCGGCCGTGTCGATACCGTAGAAGCACGGCCACTCGACCGGCGGCGAACTGACGCGCATATGGACCTCGGTCGCGCCCGCCTCGCGCAGCATCGCCACGAGCTTCTGGCTGGTGTTGCCGCGCACAACGCTGTCATCGACGACGACTACCCGCTTGCCCTTGACTACTTCGCTAAGCGGGTTGAGCTTGAGCTTTATGCCGACCTGGCGTATCGTCTGCGTCGGCTGTATAAAAGTCCGCCCTATATAGCGGTTTTTTACGAAAGCTTCGCGATATGGGATACCCGATTCCTGCGAATAGCCGATTGCCGCCGGCACCCCTGAATCCGGCACCCCGGTGACGAGGTCGGCGTCGCAGGGAGCCTCTTTGGCCAGCTCGATACCCATCGCCTCGCGCGCGCTGTAGAGCAGCCGCCCGAGAAGTTTGGTGTCGGGGCGGGCAAAATATATAAACTCAAATATACAGAGCGAAGATTTCTTGGGCTCGGCGCCTTGTTCGCTGCGCAGCCCGTTTTGGTCGATGATGATAAGCTCACCCGGTGCGACATCTCGAACATACTCCGCGCCGACGATGTCGAGCGCGCAGCTCTCCGAAGCGACGACATAATGCTCGCCGCGTTTACCGATGACCATCGGGCGTATGCCGTACGGGTCGCGCATGCCGTAGAGGGTCTGCTCGGTCAAGATGAGGACGGAGTAAGCCCCGTTTATCATCTTCATAGTCTCTTTGATGGCCTGCTCGATTCCCATCCCCTGGTCGGCCCGCGACGCCACGAGCGACGCGATGACCTCGCTATCGGAGGTCGACCGGAAACGGATGCCCTCTTTGCGCATATCTTCGCGGAGTTCTTGCATGTTGATGAGGTTGCCGTTGTGCGCGAGCGCGACGCTCCCGCCGCTGAAGGTCTTATAGACCGGCTGCGCGTTCTCCCACAGGCTCGAGCCCGTCGTGGAATAGCGCACGTGCCCTATCGCGATATCGCCCTGGAGTGTGCCGAGGTTGCGCTCATCAAAGACCTGCGTCAAAAGACCCATGTCTTTATAGATGATGGTGGACTGCCCGTCCGAGACCGCCATGCCGGCGCTCTCCTGTCCCCGGTGCTGGAGAGTGTGCAACCCGAAGTAGGTCAGCCTGCTAACATCCTCTCCGGGCGCGTATATCCCGAAGACTCCACAGGCCTCTTCGGGCTTGTCGGGCCGATTGTCGTCAAACTCAGAACTCAACGTTTTCTCCTCGCGGATTTAGTGACTATAGAATAGCAGATATCTTTGGTGAGATACAGGTGTAAGCTTACAGGGGATGTAGCCGGCTTTGGTTAGAGGAGCTTGGCATTCGCAGGATGATTTTCTTACCGTCCCCGTTGGGACCAAGCAATCCGAAGATACCTTCCCCGATAACCAGGTCGATACCTTTGAGCGCTTCGATATTGTGGTCGGAATGGGGCGAAATTTACAGTCTGTTCCCCTGTACTGGCTCGGCGGCTCCTTCTCTTGAGAAATCGAATTTGTGATCTGCTATTTCTCCGAGTAGCATAGTTGTATCAAAATCATCAAAAAACCCTGATCTAATGTTCCTTCGTCAACATAAGGTGTCTGAAGGGCAGCTTTTAGGCAAAAGTGGCTTTTCTCACGGTAGTTATTGGCAAACAGAAGTGCTCTAGCAGCATGAAACATGGACTCCAATGAAGCTAAGCTCTTCTAACCCCATTTTAATTGATTGATTTATTTCTTTTCTGCGTTAACTACACTACTTATTGCATCATAACTATCCTTCTCCACTGCTTGAGGTGTTGGGATTTGGCTAAGTGGCGCAGGGATATAAACAACTCCCCCATCAGGCGCACCATTTTGTTCAAAATAAAACTTCAACGAATCAGGAATAAGCTTCCCGTGAGAATCAAGTGTGCCTGCAACCTTAACCCGCACAACACCTGTCTGATCGGTATTGATACACTGGTTTAATTCCTGGCGCCAAATCTCGATATCTTTGTTGGCTGCCTCTAATTGCTTTTGCGAAAGCTTCTTCGCGTTATTCTTCATGAAGGCAGAGCGCCCTTTAAGAGCAGGTGCATCATCGGCTTTAGCATAATTTAAACGATATTCTCTCTCGGTATGAAATACTGCTGAGACCTCTGCGCCAGAACTTTCTTGAGAGACAAGGGATATCTTCGTATCAAGTAGCTTCCAGTGCCTAAGATCCGTATCTTTTTTAAGATAATCGCCTAATTGTGCCTGCAGCTCTTTGATTGTTACTGAAGATAGTTGTTTGTTTTGATTATTGCTAGCTATAGCGTATCCAGTGATAACAATTAAAAGTAAGAGCGTAAAAAAGATTAGACTTTTACTCATGATAAGCCTCCCAGCGCTAGTTGAGCCAGAATCAAATTTATTGCAAATACTAAATGATTATCTTGCAGATATTAGTTTAGCAGCATCTACTAAACCAGAGCCTTGTTCCTCTGGCGTTGTATTTTGGAGATAGCTTGCCGTTCTTTTTAATTGCTCCAAAATCTGAAGAGGTGTAAGCTCAGGATTGATCTGCAATTTCAAGGCTACAGCACCAGTAACATGTGGTGCTGCCATGCTGGTGCCATTTAAGGTTGCATAACCCCCATTGTTAAAAGTCGAATAAATATTACTTCCCGGTGCAGCTACGTCAATTTCTGGACCACGGCTGCTAAACGATGTAACTAGATTATTCTCGTCGGTTGCGGCAACAGCAATTACCTCATTAAATCTAGCTGGATAATTCACAGTATTTAAACCTGGCCCATTATTTCCAGCCGCCGCTACAATAATTAGGCCAGTGCTGCAAGCGTTCTTTACAGCCTTATGTAAAGCTTTGCTGTAAGTGGTTGTTCCAAGACTCATATTCGCAACCTGTATACGGTTATCCACTGCCCATTGCAAGCCCTCGATAACATCGGAAATCCTACCTGACCCTGTTTTATCTAAAACTTTTACTGCAAAAAGCTCAGCCTTTGGTGCTGCACCTATAACACCAATACTATTATCAACTGCAGCTACAATGCCGGCAACATGGCTACCGTGACCATGATCATCGTTTGCGCTTGCCTTACGGTTGATTGCGTTAAAACCGCCTTTTACGTTTGCAGCTAAATCCGGATGGGCTATATCAATTCCAGTATCGATAACCGCAACTTTAACCCCTGAGCCTATCGATACTGGCCATACAAGGTCTGCGTTAATCCTATCTATGCCCCAGGGTAAAGCCTGGGTTGATTCAGCGATGGTTTTGCCACCTAAAGCGACAACGATTCCATCATTCTCAATTCCAATAACACCAGGGCTCTTAGCCAAAGCTGTCTGCGCTTCTGATGGCAACACAGCAACTGCGGCGTTTATTAAATGGAGGTGTTTCAAGCGGTATCCGTATTTGCGAATCAAAGCGTCTTGCGCTTCCGGCTTTACCTTATTATCAAATAGAATGATCTTTCTTTCGTAGGTCTTGCTGCCAGAAGCTGCTACGATCGAGGCAGTCAACATTAATACTATGCAAATAAGCATACATGAAAGCGCTAATCTCTTTTGCATTTTGTACTCTCCTTAACTAAGGGATTCGCTTAGAAATTGTTTAACCCAAAATCGGATTCGACCCAATACCAACAGAGCGCACGAAACGTGCGATCCTAATTATAAGCTATCGCCTGCCTTAATCCTATTAATTGCCCTGAACGCTATATGATCCCTTATAATCCCTTTAGCTATAGAAAACCGTGGCCTAATAAGAATTTCCAAGACCAAAATGCAAAAGATTATATAGAAGACCGCTGCTGCGGCCAAGCAAGGGAAACAAAAACGTCCCGACAAGATAAATTGCGCTATTTGGAGGTACAGCGCGAAACTAGCAGATATGGCAGAGATAACTAAAGCTAAATATTGTAAGCTTGTATGGCGATTAGCAAATAGAATAATAGCTGCTAATACAAGAGAAACAACAATACCTAGAATAGCGATATAAATACCATTAACCTTAAGAAAACTTACCTGGTTGCAAGATGGGCAGCTATTCGCGTTATATCTAACCCATGTTGTGTGGGCAAGTAAAATTGCGTTTAGCAAGCAAAGAACAGCTATCTTATTAAACCTGTTGGCTAGCAATTTATCTCTCCTTATACAATAGTTAGACTTGTTAGACTTATTTCCAAAGCTGGCCAAGCTTAGAAAGCTTACTAAGGGCAGCTATGTCTCTATAGACGCGATCACCCCTGAAAAGGCGATATGTATGTGCCTGATAACCCTAAGAATTAGCCTGATTGCAAGATGAGCATGCTGGACTGTACTTGATCCAGATTATATAGTGTACGCAAGAAAGTGTTGACTAAGCAAAGAAATGCCCTATTATATGTTTGCGAACAACATCCCCTCCTACTTAAAATGGATGCTAGACATATATGCGGTGCATAGACTACGAAGTCACATATTACCAAGCCAGACCATCGCCTAGCGAGGTGACGGCCTGGCTTAGCCGATTTATTCTTGAAAGCGCTCGGTTGTTATCTCAATCCGCTGCTTAAAACTCATTTACGCAAGCTTTTATTAATATATTACATAATAGTAATAAGCGTCTGAGATTGTGCCGTTCCATATATACCATTTCCTATCGCTTGTATGGGCTGCAAGTCTTCTGGTTGTACCATCGTTAGATACCATCATCATGGCATGATATGCAGAACCTCCACTCATTAAGAAAAATGGATAGCCAGCAACACACTGGTTAAGATTTGTTGCCTGGTTCATATAACCATTTAATACCATGTATGTACGGAGACCATTCGCAGTCCACCACTCTGGCCTGGAATAGTTTTGATCATAATACCAGTAATTGCTCGTTGGTATTCCACCTGCTCGCATCGACTGGGATATATAATCCGCACAATCAGCACAAAGTTTGTATGTGGGATAAACATTGGTATTCCAATAATAAGGATTTGCTAATATACTACTGGTGCATAAGGCGGATGTATTAGAGGTATAATAGTTAGCATAATTAGCAGCACTAATACGGTTATAATTCGCGCTTGCTGATATTTGTTTTTTCATGTTAAGCGTATCTTTAACCGTGCTACTTATTGCATCATAACTATCCTTCTCCACTGCTTGAGGTGTTGGGATTTGGCTAAGTGGCGCAGGGATATAAACAACTCCCCCATCAGGCGCACCATTTTGTTCAAAATAAAACTTCAACGAATCAGGAATAAGCTTCCCGTGAGAATCAAGTGTGCCTGCAACCTTAACCCGCACAACACCTGTCTGATCGGTATTGATACACTGGTTTAATTCCTGGCGCCAAATCTCGATATCTTTGTTGGCTGCCTCTAATTGCTTTTGCGAAAGCTTCTTCGCGTTATTCTTCATGAAGGCAGAGCGCCCTTTAAGAGCAGGTGCATCATCGGCTTTAGCATAATTTAAACGATATTCTCTCTCGGTATGAAATACTGCTGAGACCTCTGCGCCAGAACTTTCTTGAGAGACAAGGGATATCTTCGTATCAAGTAGCTTCCAGTGCCTAAGATCCGTATCTTTTTTAAGATAATCGCCTAATTGTGCCTGCAGCTCTTTGACAACATCCGGGGCTAGACTTGCCTTTTGGTTACTAGACGTAGTGTTAGCGGCGGCAAAAGCAGCTATCATGGGTATACTAAAAAGCAATAGCATAATAACCAGCGCTGCTAGTATGCCTGTAGGTCTTCTCTTATAAGAAATCATATTTTGGACTCCTTCTACTAATCGTCACAGCATTACTTGATCAGAGTTTGGGATACCATCACCGAAATTCTCTTTTCACCTCACTCTCTTTTCCCTAGACTATATAGGATGACTTGATATCCCCCTTATCCTTAAACCGTCGAGAATATATATGTGGTTAAATAGCAGCTGCTCAATCGCATTATCTCGGTATATGAACAATGTAGTCGACTTTCATTGGAGTTGTTCTTATGTTCCCACCCAAAATACCATAGTGCTGTGGGCCTACGCGTACCGCCCTATCGCATGCAGTTCACATATATTGCCAACATTCGTTCTACGTTATCAGTATTGCTAACTACCTATAGGGTACTAGGCATGCTTTCGACGGGCAATAACCAAATATAACTAATAATAGCTATTGCGAGGAGGTGCTCTGTTTAATAACGCCAGGTCGCCACTGAGCCGGCTGGGCGGAGCTTTTTTGAACAGTCGGCGGTAATGCTAACTGTATGGCTTCGAAACAAGAACCAGCTGTCGATATCCAGTCAAACTGGATTGACAGGCTAGCTAGTCGTTGCTATAGTGTGTCGTAGTATCATGCTAACACATGTCTATAGTGTGGTTTTAAAGGTTGGAGGGTGAACGATGGAGCATCGAGTAACCGGCCGTGAGAGGCAGGTTCTAAGGCTTATCAGCCAAGGCCTCGCCAATAAAGAGATTGCGGCTCGCCTCAATCTAAGCAAACACACCATAGACAACCATTGCCGGAAGATCTTTCGAAAGCTCGATGTTGGCGATCGCTTCGCGGCGGTTGATGCCGCCAAAGATGAGGGAATCATTGCCGCCGACGGGCAAGGCGAACCAATCGTCTAGATTATGGTCAATCTTACCTATCCCCACCGCAACGCTTCGCGCCCGCCTACAGCTCTTTCATCACATAATCGACCGCGTTTTTGAATATCGCCAGGCCATCGCCCTCGTCCGCAAGCCGCTCACGCGTCCAGCGCGGGTGCTGGGTGCGCACGACATAGTTCTCGATACCGCGTATGAAGACGCAGTTCGAGAGCGGGTTGGCCTTGAGATGGACCCAGCGGTCCTCGAACTTGCCGGAGTCGTTGTGGGTTAGCGTGACGTCCTGGCGCATATACTCGCCGTCGAAACCGGGGGGAGTAGGAACTGGCCAATGACGCCGACTTGAGAACGCGGGCTCTGCGTGATCCGGTCGCTTCGGGTTCCGCCGAGGTCAAAGCGAGAACGGCGACGGCCGCATATCCCCGTTGCGCGATCCGAGGCCGCCTCTGCCCGGCACTTTGCTCGCCCGCGAGTTTCAAGGCCGCGACATTGTGGTCAAGACAATCCTTTGTGACGCCGCACATTGAGAGCCTTCCATTCGAGAAGCGGCTGGCCTTGTATGCGTCGCTGAAGGGATGCATCGCCGGTCAAAATCGTCGGGTCGATAGCCCCTCGGTCCAGCAGCAGATCCAAAAACGCCCGCTCGGAGTCCGTGAAGGGCAGGACCGCGGATAGACCTTCGCGGCATTCCCTTACAAGGCGCGCCCCGTATTCGGCTAACTCCGCTTGGACCTCGGCCGCATTGACGCGCAGCGTGGGAACCAACTGCTTGGCCAAGTCCAGCGTGTTCTTCAGGCATCCGCCTGACGGTGAAGCCCTCCCGAGCAAAGACCGCTTGAACAGCCTGCTCGACCTTAGGACGCTCGGCGAGCATGCCATCACGATCTTCGGCTCCCACGTAGTTCAGATCGATGTCGACGGAGAGCCGGGGCACATCGAAGATGAAAAGGTTCAGGGCCGTGCCGCCCTTGAGTACCAGCTTCTCTTTGAGAAATGGGTGACTTCGCAAGGCGTCCAGCAACCCAAGCAGGTGGGCGACCTTCTCGAGCACATCCGGTCTGAAACCCGTCGCTCCCGCTTCGGCAGCCAGCTTCTCGGGGGAGATTTTCATAGTACCTCCCCCCACACCCGTTCGAGCACTTCCTTGGGAACCACCAAGTTCCATTCCGACACGAGGCGACCGGATGTCCGCTTGGCGCGGTCCAGATAATGCGGTTGTCGCGGGAGCAGGTCGTGAAGCGCCTTGAGATGACGGTCCTCCACCATCAAAGTTTCACGGTGCTGGTCGAGAAAGAACCCCACCTTCGCCCCGGTGGTCGCATTTCCGAGCAGGAGCGCGTACTCCACGATCTTGTCGAGATCGAAGAATTCGACGGATTCCAGCGACCGCCAGATTTCCTCCCAGCTTCCCGAGAGGTCGGGACGATTCAGGACATCGACCAAGGTCCGTTCCAGACTCGTAACCCTCAGCTCCTGACCGGCGCGCTCCGCGGTCGAAACGCCGAAATGCTCCTTCCCCACACGGAGAAGAGCCTGGGGAAACTTCGTCCCCCGGAAAACATGGGAGCGGAACGTCAGGGGGCCGAGCGGGCGAGACGCCGAATAGGTGAAGTATTCCTGTACCGAGTAAGCCCTCCCGTGAAATTCAAGCGCCGTATGATGCGACAGGATCGCATCCACGGTCAGCTTCGCGGCTACGAGAAATGGGTCGACCGAAAACGAATCGGTGTCGGCTCCTGCCGGGATTACGGCATACAACCCGCGCCGCGCCCGGACGACCCGTCCGGCCTTCTGGTGGTACGCCAGGAGCGCCTCCTGCGCCCGCCCGCCGACTTCACCATGGGACGACAGATGCTTGGCCAACTCCCCTCCGGTGAAAACCGGGTGCTTTCGGAAAAACTCATCATGTTTCATCGTCGGCATCCTTGACTTAGTTTCGCGTTACCCATAGTAATATTATGGGTATTGAGTTCAAAAGTCAAGCGCTAAGCTTGGGTTTCTTGACTACCCAACAAGGGCAAGTTTCCGCGCAGTTCGGAGTGCCTGGAAAACCGGTAAACTCAAATCTGATTATATATGACCGCAAAAGCGATTCCTACCGGCCGCAAATTATGGGCCGGGCGATCACTGGACCCGCAAGGGGTATAGCTCTGGAGGAATTTCCCGTCGTGCGGATCACCTGGGAGAAGTGGAAAAGCGAACATCCGGACACGCTGGTTTTGTCCCGCGATACCGGTTTTTTCCGTAATTAGCACTACAGCGAAAGATCTATTCATAACTCTACCAACGCAAATCTTTCCATAGCTCTTTTCCGATGAGAAAGATACGCTATCATGTTCCGTTTGAGATGGTACATTATTTCATCAAGTGTCCTGCGATATATTCGCTTGTCCCCCGTTAGAGATGCTGCAACCAAACGTTTGGCCTGCGGCATAGTCAACGTCACCGTTTTTTTTAAACCGGATACGTAAAATCAAGGTGAAAAGGCGAGCCATCATCACGAACAGCATATGCCTGTGCCAAGCTTTGCAGGAACGGGTTTCGTAGTGTCCCATGCCCAAATGGCTTTTGCATTCTTCAAAGCACTGTTCAATTGGCCAACGCATGGTAGCCACGCGGTGCAACACTTCTACCGGGGTGTTACCAGGAGCATCGCAGAGCGAGTACTTGATCCTACCGTTGGCATAGCGACGGATATATAACCATACCGGCTCTCCTGCCACCACATAATTCCCATACTTGGTGGAGCTGGAACAAGAAACGCAGTAAACAAACTCTTAAAAGACCATTTCAGCCTAGAGAAGCACCTGGCGAGAACGTTAGCGGGCTTAAAGTCGCGAATAGCTACCATAATTACCGGTCTTACTATTGACTTCCCGGAGAAAAAGGCTATACTCTAAGTAATTGAGATTGCGTCTCGTTCTCATAGTGTTGACAATAATTATCAATGTCATTTCGATTATCCGAGGGGGTGATAACGATTTACAACTTGGAGGATGAATTTCTTAAACATTAATTCAAACAATTTAGAGAGGTGGAGAAAGAGTGAAGGCAGCATTGTTCGAAAGTAAGGGCAGCGTAAAAAAATTAATGGCGGTGTTGTTGGTTTTTGGTTTTATATTGGGTGCTTTCCCCATGGTTCCGGGGCAAGCTACAGCTGATGCCAAAGCAAACACTAAAGTGAGTATCGACGGAAAGACTGTAAAATTTGATGTAGCTCCCAGAGTAATTCGAGGCACCATGATGGTTCCCTTACGGGGTGCTACGGAAAACCTGGGCGGTAAAGCTACCTGGGATAAAAAGACCCGTACCATAACGGCGACCAAAGATAGCGTTGTATTAAAAATGACCGTTGGAAGCAAAGTTGCTTACATAAGTGGAAAGAAAACCGCTTTAACGGTTGCCCCTATAATAGTACGTGGCCACACCCTAGTACCCCTGCGTTTTATCAGTGAAGGTTTTGGTTATCAAGTACATTGGAGCGGCGCCACTAAAACCATGACCATTAGTAAAAAGGGCACCCCGGGGGGAGTAGTTAATATCTATACCTCCCGCCATTATGGAGTAGAACCGGTATTTGCCGAGTTCACTAAAGAAACGGGCATCAGAGTACGCTTCACCTCTGGTCCCGATGCTTTGTTGCGGGAGCGGATTAAGGCTGAAGGCAAAAACACCCCTGCTGACATTTATATGACCGTAGATGCCGGTAACCTTTGGTTAGCCGCTCAGGATGGTCTATTACAATCGGTTAACAGTTCAGTCCTTAAAAAGAATATCCCTGAAAACCTACGAGATGACAAAGACCGTTGGTTTGGTTTAACCAAGCGGGTTCGGACTATCATGTATAACCCTAAAAAAGTTAAAGCATCAGAGTTATCCACTTACGAAGATCTAGCTAATCCTGAGTGGAAGGGCAGGCTAATTTTGCGTCCAGGCACCCATGTTTATACCCAATCTTTAGTGGCAAATTTAATTGCTACTTACGGACCTGAAAGGGCTGAAAAGATCGTTAAAGGCTGGATGGCAAATGAACCAAAATTCATTGACAGTGACAGCCGTATCTTAGAGACCCTGGCAGCTGGTGGCGGAGATGTTGCTATCACTAACCACTATTACTTAGGTCGCTTGCTGGAAAAGGATCCTTCCTTCCCAATCAAAGTACTATGGGCTGAGCAAGACAGAAAAGGAGTTCATGCCAATATCAGTGGCGCCGGTGTGACAACCCATGCTGATAATAAGGAAAATGCCATCCGTTTATTAGAATGGTTAAGTGGTGCTAAGGGACAAAAATTATTTGCTGATACTAATCATGAGTATCCAACTAATCCTAAGCTTGCTCCCCATTCTATCATTGCAAAGTTTGGCGGTTTCAAAGAGGATAGTGTAGATAAAAGTGAGTTTGGTCGCCTACAAGCAGATGCTGTTAAATTATTAGAAAAAGTCGGCTATAAATAAAATTAGATGAGAATTTATACATCGGTAGTCAATAAATTTCTACCAGGGCTGGGGAGGCTACTAAGCCTCCCTGCCCTTCCCTTTCTGATTGCCGCTTTGATAATTGCACCCATTTTAGTTGTTACTTCCGCTCTTCTAACACCTACATGGGACATATGGCAACACCTTTGGGAAAATCTCTTACCTGAAATGGTACGCAATACAGCTCTGCTCTTAATAGGAGTAGGGGTGGGAACTTTTGTTATAGGCACTAGTATGGCATGGCTGGTGGTGGCGTATCGCTTCCCCGGCCAATCTGTATTTGAATGGTTGTTACTTTTACCTTTAGTAATTCCCACTTATATCATGGGCTTTATTTATATGTCCACTTTCGATTATGCCGGTCCGGTGCAGACCTTTTTGCGTCAGTGGCTGGGTAGCTCAGACTGGTTCCCGGAGATCCGCTCAGGGGCGGGAGCCGTTTTAGTGATGACCTTGGCCCTTTATCCCTATGTCTACATGTTGGCCAAAGCAGGATTTCAGGGGCTGTCCTCCACTGCTTACGAAGCGGCCCGGGTTGCGGGCTTTGGACTAGGTAAATTCTTTCTACGGATTGGCATCCCTCTTATTAGGCCTGCTATAGCCGGGGGGGTGTCCTTGGCGCTAATGGAGGCTTTGGCTGATTTTGCCACAGTGCGGTATTTCAACTTTCCTACCCTTTCAGAGGGAGTGATGAAGGTCTGGGTTGGCATGATGGATCTGGGAACGGCCCGGGAATTGGCGGGGTTATTGGCTATGGTGGCCTTGGCATTAATCTTGTTTGAACTGGCACTAAGGGGACGGTCGCGCTATTACCAGACGGGAGGTAAATCGCCGGGGATACCCCGAACCCAACTGGTTGGATGGCGAAAATGGGCGGCGACAGCTTTATGTACATTGGTGGTGGCTATGGCTTTTGGTCTACCCATAATACAACTGGTGTTGTGGGCATCGGAAGAAATTACCGCCATGCCTGAAGGAACCTTAGAGGTTTATATGGGCTTGATTTTAAATAGTCTCTTACTGGCCGGTTTGGCAGCCTTATTTGCCGTGATCGGCGCTTTAATAATGGCCAGCGGTGTGCGTATCGGTGGCGGAAAATTGGCTAAATTCCTGGCTCGGATATCCACCATAGGTTATGCGATGCCGGGGGCCGTCATTGCGGTAGGGATTATAATAACAGTAACCACTCTGGATCATGGGCTTAATCGCTTGCTGGAGAAATATTGGGATGCGGGTTTTGGGCTGTTGATAACCGGCTCAATCGCCGGGCTGGTCTATGGTTATGTGGTGCGCTATATGGCTGTTGCATATAACAGTATAGATGTGAGTATGGAGAAGTTGACCCCTAATCTTACCTTGGCTGCCCGGATTTTGCGGGCCGGTAAGTGGCGGATTATGTGGCGGATTCACTTGCCCTTGGCGGCACCTGGAATTTTCGCCGGGGCGGCCTTGGTTTTTGTGGACGTAATGAAGGAATTACCTATTACCGTTATGCTGCGACCCTTTGGATATGACACCCTGGCGGTTTGGGTCTGGCAAATGGCCGCGGAATCCATGTGGGCCAGTACTGCTATACCTGCCCTAACTATCGTGCTGGTGGGCTTGATACCAGTAATTTATCTGACACGGATCACAGCCGGTAAATAAGATGACTTACTTTTGTACAGGAGGATAGATGGTGGTTGTTGAGAATAATGGTACTCCACGGGTGGAATTACATAATGTATCACGGTTTTTCGGAGACGTTAAGGCCGTCAACAATGTTACATTCAGCATCAAGGAAGGGGAGTTCTTCTCCTTGCTTGGCCCCTCTGGGTGTGGTAAGACTACCACCCTTAGATTGATTGCGGGACTAGATCGTCCTGACGACGGGACCGTTACTATCGGTCAGGAAGTAGTGGCAAGGGGGCAGGTTTGGGTAGGGCCGGAGAAACGGGGTATTGGTGTAGTTTTTCAGGATTATGCTTTATTTCCCCATATGACGGTGGAACAAAACATAGCCTTCGGTTTAGATGGCCTATCTAAGGAAAAGGTTCGCAAAAAAATTGAGGAAATGTTGACAGTGGTGGGGTTGGTAGGTCTTGGAAAGCGTTATCCTCATGAGTTATCCGGCGGACAGTCTCAGAGGGTGGCGTTGGCCAGATCCCTTGCCCCGTTGCCCAAAGTAATCCTTTTGGATGAGCCCTTTTCCAATCTCGATGCCGACCTGCGGGAAGAATTGCGTAATGAAACAAGGCAAATTCTTAAGGAAAGAGGTGCGACCACCATTTTGGTCACCCATGACCAGGAAGAGGCTTTTTCCCTGTCGGATCGGGTGGGGGTACTTAATAATGGCGGATTGGAACAGATAGGCACCCCGGCGGAAATCTATCATCAGCCCAGTACTCGTTTTGTGGCCGATTTTGTGGGTAAAGCAGATTTCGTGGCTGGTTCGGTAGAGGGGGGAGTGGTAATCTCCGATATCGGGTCCTTTCCGCTAAACGGAGAACAACTAGCTGAAAACAAAGTCGTAGAGTTAATGATTCGACCGGATGACGTTGACTTCGTGGAGGATGTGGGCGGTAACGCTACCATCATGGAGGCTCGTTTTCTGGGGGCGTCCATACTGTATGTACTGCAGCTTAATAGCGGGAAGGTGCTTCATTCTCTTAAACCCTCCACTAAAGCTATTCCTACCGGAGCTAAGGTGCGGATTATGGTTGATGCGGCTCATATCGTACTTTTTACTTGTTAAGCGTACTACTGTAGGACAACCGGCGTTTTTCTAAGCCTAAATTTTTACCGGACAGTAGTGCGCATTACGTCTGATGCGAATAATTCTGCGACGATTGTAGCTTGAAAATAAAATCATCAAGCACCATAACCCAGTAGCTTGTCGCTGTAGCTAGCATGTAGCTCTTACAGCTCTCTTTGCACATAATCGACCGCGTTTTTGAATATCGCCAGGCCGTCCCCTTCGTCTGAGAGCCGCTCGCGGGTCCAGCGCGGGTGCTGGGTGCGCATGACATAGTTCTCGGGGTGCGGCATCATGCCGAAGACGCGCCCCGTCTCATCACAGATGCCGGCGATGTGCTCGACCGAGCCGTTGGGGTTGATTGGATAGCCGCCATGCGCGCCGTGCTCGTCGACATACTCGACGGCCACCTGCCCGTTTTGCCGCAGACGCGCGAGCGCCGCGTCGTCTTTGGGGATGAACTTGCCCTCACCGTGGCAGATAGGCACGTAGATGACCTTCTCGATACCGCGCGTGAAGACGCATTTCGATTGCGGGTTGGCCTTGAGATGGACCCAGCGGTCCTCGAACTTGCCGGAGTCGTTGTGGGTTAGCGTGACGTCCTGGCGCATGTAGTCGCCGTCGAAACCGGGAAGAATCCCGAGCTTGACCATCACCTGAAACCCGTTGCAGACGCCGAGAACGAGCTTGCCGTCCCCGACGAACTCCAGCAGGTCGTTCTTGAGCTTGTATTTTAGCTTATTCGCCAAGACCTTTCCCGAAGCGATATCGTCGCCGAACGAGAAGCCGCCCGGCAACATCAATATCTGGTAATCTTTGAGCTTCTTCCTGCCGTCGACGAGGTCGTTTATGTGGACGCGCTCGGCGTCGCCTCCCGCCAGCATAAACGCGTTCCGCGCGTCGCCATCGCGGTTGATGCCCGCCGCCAGAAGAACGAGTACTCTAGGTTTTTCACTCATTTGTATCACCACCTGAGAGGCGCTTGCCACGCCTCTTTTAGCTCGTCATTGCCTGCATCTATTAGGGTGGCGCCGTCCGCGCCCGTTATTGTTATCTTGCTGTCGCCGGTGACCTCCCCGACCGCCGTCGGCGCGTTGCCGGCTAGGGCCGCCTCAAAAGCCGCCCGGTTGTCTTGCGAAACCGTCACCACAAAGCGGCTGTTCGACTCGGAGAATAGCAGTACTTCATCGGGGAGCTCGCCTAAGGCCGGCGCCTGCGAGATATCGATGCGCATTCCCAGGCCGCCCGCGAACGCCGACTCGGCCGCCGCTGCGGCGATGCCGCCCTCGGAGCAATCGTGGCACGAAGCCACCAGCCCTTCCCGCATCGCGCTGTGGAGCGCCCGGTAGAGCGCGAGCGCGCTCGCGGTATCGACCGCGGGCACGTTTCGCCCTTTATGGCCGTTTAGCATATAGTAGTGCGAGCCGCCCAGTTCGTCCTTGGTTAATCCGAGCACGTAAACCACATCGCCGGGGGCTTTCGCGTCCATCGTGACCGCGCGCTCGACATCGGGGACGATGCCGATGGCCGAAATCAATAAGGTCGGCGGGATGGCGATGGTCTTATCCCCCAGTTTATATTCGTTGTGAAAGCTGTCTTTGCCCGATATGAACGGCGTCCCCAGGCCGACCGCAGTGTCGTAGCAGGCCTTATTCGCCCGCACCAGTTGCGCGAGCTTGTGGTCGCCATCGGGGTTGGTATCCGAAAGAATCGGGTTGCCCCAGCAGAAGTTATCTAAAATCGCCACCCGGTCGGGGTCGCCCCCCACCGCGACGATATTTCGAACCGCCTCGTCGATTGCGGAGGCCGCCATCGCGTAGGTGTCGATCTCGCCGTACTTGGGGTTGATGCCGTTGGCCACCGCGATGCCGCGCGTCGAGTCGATGCGCGGGCGGATGACAGCCGCGTCGGAGGGGCCGTCATTGGCGATACCGACCAGCGGCTTGACGACGCTACCGCCTTGAACCTCGTGGTCGTACTGGCGAATCACCCACTCCTTGGAGCAGACATTGTAGCTGCCCAGGATCTTTTTGAGCGCCCCGGTGAGCGAGGCGGAATCGCCGCCCTTGAGCGCCGGCTCGGCTTCGGCCTGCGGGCGCCATGCCGCGGTAAGTTGCAGGCCCGGCAGCCCCTCGTGGACGAATTCGCTGTTTAGATATAGAACGGTCTTGCCGTCGTATTTTACGTGGATTTTTCCCGAATCGGTAAAGGTGCCGATTACCGTCGCCTCGACATCACGGCGCTCGCACAACTTGAGAAACGCGTCGATATCCTCGGGCGGGACCGCCAGCGTCATCCGCTCTTGCGACTCGGAGACCCACAATTCCCAGGGATGAAGGCCCGCGTACTTGAGCGGCGCTTTCTCGAGGTCGACCTCGCAACCGCCGCTGAACTCGCTCATCTCGCCGACCGATGACGAGAGCCCGCCGGCCCCGTTGTCGGTAATCGCCCGGTAGAGCCCGAGTTCCCGCGCCTCTTTGAGCGCGTCCTGCATCTTGCGCTGGACGATTGGCGCGCCTATCTGCACCGCCGCCGATGAAGTCCCCTCGTCGAGCGCGACCGATGAGAAGGTCGCCCCGTGGATACCGTCCTTGCCGATGCGTCCGCCGACCATCACGATGAGGTCGCCCGGCTCGACATGTTTTTCGTGCGACGGCTTGCCGTTGATGACCTTCTTCATGAAGCCGCCGGTACCGCAATAGACCAGCGGGTTGTATACATATGCCTCATCGAAGAGGATAGCCCCGTTGACGGTGGGGATGCCGATTTTGTTACCGCCGTCTTCAACCCCCTTGCGCACGCCTTTGAAGATGCGCTTCGGGTGGAGGACGCTCGGCGGGAGCTTCTCGTACGGGAAGTCCGGCGGCCCGAAACAGAAGACGTCGGTGTTGAATATCAGCTCCGAGCCGATGCCGGTCCCCATCGGGTCGCGATTGACCCCGACGATACCGGTGATGGCGCCGCCGTACGGGTCGAGCGCCGACGGATGGTTGTGCGTCTCGACTTTAAAGACCATATTGTAATCGTCATCGAAGGTGACGACACCGGCGTTATCGACGAAGACCGAGACCAGCCAATCCTTTTTGGTGCGCGCTATCTCTTCGGTCGCCCGGCGAATGTATTGCTTGAAGAGGCTCGCGATGCGCTCGGTCGAGCCCTCCTCGGTGTATTCTATGTTGGCGTTGAATATCTTATGCTTGCAGTGCTCGCTCCAGGTCTGGGCGAGCATCTCGAGTTCGACATCGGTCGGGCGGGCGCTCAACCCGACGCGTTCGCGCTCGGCGGTCAATGCGTCGTCTTTGAAATAATCGCGAATGAGGCGCATCTCCTCGAGGTTGAGAGAGAGAACGCCTTGGCGGCTTATCTCGATGAGTTCCTCGTCGGAGACATCGAGGTCGACCTCGGCGACGACGGGTTTGAACTCCGCCGGTTGCGCGGGGCCCGCGACATACTCGGCGGTCGCCTGGATATCCGCGCCGGCACCCCAAATCTGGAAGTGCTCGATGAGCGAGTTTGCGAGCAACCCGAGACAGATGCGCCTGGCGTCGTCCTCGGTAAGGTTCCCGTTGAGTAAATAGAGCTTAGAGGTATGGACCGCTTCCCCTTCGGGATATTCTATTGATAGCAAGTCCTCGATTCCTTCGACCGCGGTCGCGCCGACGTTGTCGGTGACGCCGGGTTTGTAGCCGACTTCGATAGCGACCGTAAAGGGCTTGCCGGTGTTTTCGTTGATATGGTAGGTCTGGGTGATGGGGTCGGTAAGCAAATCCCGCGCGACCGCTTCCGCCTGCTCGCGTGAGAGGCGCGCGCTGATAGTATATACATCTATAGTCTGAACCGACTCGACGTCGATTCGCAAATCCTCGATTATCTGTTTCTTGACCGAGTTCCCGAGGGCATCGGTGATGCCGGGCTTAAGTGCGACTTCTACCCGCCACATTTAGCTACTGACACCTGCCTTTGCGGCCGCTCTCACGCCCGCTATGCATGCCGGCCGCATGCGTGCCGCAGGTGAACCCGCCGCCCGCCTCGACCTATCTATTATTTGCTGAGATTTGGCTATCACGTGCCCTCCTAAAACTCGGTATCGTCCCGGCCTGTTACGCAACTCAATATTATACACAAGTTTTTGTGCAAGTTTACTGACAAGCCGGCGCTTTTACAAATGAAATGCGGCTTACTCAAGCCTGGGGTCAGGTCTTTATTTTTTATTATTGCTTCGCGTGCGCAGCACGCTCGACTAATCGTCGAGCCTCTCCAAGCGCTTGAAGACGGTCTCCACATTGCGCAAGAAATAATCGGTGCTGAAAAGCTCGTCGAGTTCCTCGTCGGGGATGAGCTTCGCGACCTCCGCATCGGCTTTGAGCAAACCCTTAAGTTCGCCCTCGCCCCGCCACGTCGCCATGGCGTTGCGCTGGACCAACTGGTAGGCCTCCTCGCGCGTTATACCCTTGTCGACGAGCGCGAGCAGGACGCGGGATGAGTAGATGAGCCCGCCCGTTATGTCGAGATTCTTCCGCATGTTTTCCGGGTAGACGAGAAGGCCTTCGATGAGCCATTTGAGCTTGCCGAGCATATAGTCGAGGAGCATGGTGCTGTCGGGGATGATGATGCGCTCGACCGATGAATGCGAGATGTCGCGCTCGTGCCAGAGCGCCACGTTCTCCAGCGCCACCAGCGCGTTTGCGCGCAAGACGCGCGCCTGGCCGGCCAGGCGCTCGGCGATAATCGGGTTGCGCTTGTGCGGCATAGCCGAGGAGCCCTTCTGGCCTTTGGCAAAGGGTTCCTCGACCTCGCGCGTCTCCGTCTTCTGCAGGGCGCGCACCTCGACGGCAATTTTTTCGATGGTCGCCGCGCAAATTGCGAGCGCTGTCATGTATTCGGCGTGCCGGTCGCGCTGGAGCACCTGGGTGGAGACGGGCGCCGGGGTGAGGCCGAGCCGCTCGCAGACAAACTCCTCGACCCACGGGTCGATATTAGAGTAGGTGCCGACCGCCCCGGAGAGTTTCCCGACCGAGATGGCCGCTTTGGCGCGCTCCAGGCGGTTGAGGTTGCGGTGCATCTCAAACGCCCAGTTGGCGAATTTGAGGCCGAAGGTCATCGGCTCGGCCTGGATGCCGTGGGTGCGCCCCACGCATACCAGGTCTTTATACTCTAAAGCCTTGGCTTTTAAAAGGTTGACGATTTCGCGCACATCCTCGATGAGAATGTCGACGGCCTCTTTCATCTGGACCGCCAGGCCGGTATCGACGACGTCGGATGAGGTCAGCCCGTAGTGGACGTAGCGCGACGCCGGGCCGACGTTTTCGGCGACGTTGGTTAGAAACGCGATGACGTCGTGGTGGGTCTCCGCCTCGATTACCCCGATGCGCTCGACCGAGAAAGCCGCCTTATCCTTTATCTCCCGGAGGGCGTCCTCCGGGACTACGCCCAGCTTCACATGGGCTTCGGTGGCGAGAATCTCAATCTCCAGCCATTTGTCGAACTTATTCCTTAATTCCCATATGGCTCTCATCCGCGGCCGCGAATATCTCTCTATCATTTACAAACCACTCCTTTGCCGTCGGTTAATCGTATGGAAACCCATCGCGGGCGAGAAGGCCCGCAATGAACTGATATCTATATAGACGCCGCGCCTGGAAGAGCACGCGGCAAACATCTCTGCTCAACTCTATCCCATATCGACAGCGCGGAGCGCGATGTCTTTGCGGTAATGCATGCCCTCAAAATTGATCTTCTCAATCGCCGCGTACGCGCGCTCGCGCGCCTGCGCGAAGTCCGTCCCCAGCGCGCTCACATTGAGCACCCTGCCCCCGGCAGTCACAATTTTGCCCTCGCTCAGCTTAGTCCCCGCGTGGAAGACGGCGACGCCCTCCATCGCCGATGCCTCATCGAGGCCGGTTATCTCAAAACCGGTCTCATAATCGCTCGGATAACCGCCGGAGGCCAGGACTACGGTCGCGCAGACCTCGTCCTTCCATTTCAGCTTGACGCGAGAGATATCGCCCTCGGCGACCGCGAGCATCGGCTCGATGATGTCGCTTTCGAGGCGCGGCAGAATCGCCTGCGTCTCGGGGTCGCCGAAGCGCGCGTTGAACTCGAGAACCCTCGGCCCGGTCTTTGTTAGCATCAAGCCGGCGTAGATAACACCCCGGTATTCGATGCCCTCGGCGGACAAGCCCGCTATCATCGGCTTCAAAACCAACTCCACGATATCCTCATAGAGTTCAGCGGTAACGATCGGGACTGGCGAGTACGAGCCCATGCCTCCGGTATTTAAGCCCTCGTCGCCATCGTAAGCGCGCTTGTAATCCTGCGCCGGGACCATCGGCATCACGTTTTTTCCATCACTAAATGCAAGCACCGAAAGCTCCGACCCCTCCATGTATTCTTCGATGACCACTTGGTCGCCCGCCGCTCCGAATTGCCCCTTGACCAGGCAGCTCCTAACCGCGTCCTCAGCCTCCGCCAGCGTCTTCGCTATAAAGACCCCTTTGCCCGCGGCCAGACCGTCGGCTTTGACGACATAGGGGGCGTCGAGCGTTGCGAGATACGCGGCGGCTTCGCCATAGTCCGTAAAGAGCTTGGCGGCGGCGGTCGGCACGCCGTATTTTTCCATGATGTCCTTGGCGAAGATCTTGCTCCCCTCGAGCTGAGCCGCTTTCGCGCTCGGCCCGAATACTTTGAGCCCGCGGGCGGCAAAGACATCGGTTATCCCGGCGACAAGCGGAACCTCGGGGCCGACGACCGTCAAGCCTATCGCCTGGGCTTGAGCGAAATCGGCGAGCGCATTGAAATCGGATGGGTCGATTGGAACGTCCGTTGCCTCGCGCGCGATTCCGCCGTTTCCCGGCACGCAGAAGACCTCGTCCACCATCGGGCTCTGTTTTATCTTCCATACCAGGGCATGCTCGCGCCCCCCGCTCCCAATCACCAGTACTTTCAATGCTTGCCCCCTATCGTCTATCTGCGACATCGATTCAATCGATCATTCATGCATTCATTCTTCCAAAACGGTTTACGTGCCTCAATCCTCGCCACCGGTATTATTCGAAATGCTCCACACCAAAGCATCACCACAGCGATACCCATATACTTTATGCGCGGTCCGCGAATACAAAAACTTGAATACATAAAAAGCTGGGTCATCTGGTTCGATTATAAATTCTTGTTCGCGCGTGGAGCATGCGCATCAGAATTTCCGGTCTCAGGCTTTGTACACTCTACCAATTCTACGCAAAACCGGTTTTAGCTGCAAGAAGCATAAATCCGGGATGAGCGCTTCTATCCGCCTAGAGGATGACCCTTTTCGACCGCTTGCATGATTAAAAAAACGCTCAATAAGGGTAGAATTTTTGTATGGTAGATGCGATAGTGGCATTATCGATTAAAAAACGTGAGGTTGAGACTTTGAGAATTAAAGCAACGCTCGTACTGTTGCCGGTAATCTTGTTCACGCTGCTTCTGGCGCCGCTCGCGGTGTACGCCGACACCGAGACGGCCGCCGGTACGCCGCCGGAATTCGAAAATATCGGACTCCTCAAAGACGGTAAGGTTATCGTGACCGAGCCCGGTGCCGCGACTCGGGCGACCGTCAAGCCCCCGGCCACGAGCAGCACCAAAATCCTGCGCGACGGCACGGTGGTCTCTCCTGCCACGACCGTTCCCGCCACGCCTAAACCCGCAAAAGCCGCCGCCAAGACCGCCACGACCGGCAATACGGCAAAGAACTCATCCGCGCCGGTTTCGACGACTAAGGACGCCGCCGTGACAACACAAAGCTCAGTCGCTACCGTGACCAGCCACAACAATACCGTTGTCGTCAAAGGAGCGCGCGTCGGCAACCCCGCCGTCGCTTCCAAAGAGAACCTGCCGCTCACCGTTATGGACCTAAAGCCCTACTTCGCCATCGCGATTCTGTTGATTATCATCGGCAGGACCACCTACACGAAGGCCATCCCTCACGCCTAGCGCTTGCGCAATACGCAAGGTACGGTTTGCTTAACGCGCGCCGCAACTTATAATAAACATTGAAGAATACGTAATATTGCCGGCTTAGTCACCGGGCGCCTACCATGTTAGACATCTTTCCGATATGGGAATATTTCTAACATCGAAAGCCGTAAGTCCGGCCCCTAATGCGGGGTTCGATTTTGCGGATAGAAGACGGTGGCGCTAACAGGTAGCGCATAGTGCTATAATGCGCCGGCGCCGAAAGCGCGAGTCACCGCCGAACGAGAAGGATGTGTCAACGCTCTTATGGAAAATGTTGTCCGGGCGAATGAGTTCGCAGATGCGGGAGGCCGCGCTTTAGCCCAGCCGGTCGCATCGATAATCATCCCGATCCATAACGAAGAGTCGTTCTTGGCCGGGGCGCTGGCGGAACTCCAGGCCGGCTTGGAGAAGACAGGCGTAGCATACGAGCTGATTCTGTGCGAAAACGGCAGCACCGATAAGACCCGCGAGCTGGCGTTTTCGCTAGCCGACGAGACACCGCACACCCGCCTGCTGACCACGGATTCGCCGGATTACGGGGGCGCCATGAAGCTGGGTGTCCTCGCCGCGAACGGGCCGCACATCATCGTCTTCGACATCGATTACTTTAGTGTGCGATTTATGAATGAGGCTCTTGCTCTGCTCGAAAATTACGATGTAGTGCTCGCCTCTAAACTCGCGCCCGGGACCGAGGATAAACGGGGACTGGCGCGCCAGACCATAACACGAGGCTTCAGCCTGATCCTTAAGCTGCTATTTAACACAAAGCTGAGCGACACGCACGGGATGAAGGCTTTCCGTCGCAGGAAAATCGAGGCGCTGGCGCTCCAAAGCCGCATGTCGAAGGACCTTTTCGATACGGAACTCGTATTGCGCGCCGAGCGGAGCGGACTCAAGATAAAAGAGATGCCCATCGTTATAGAGGAAAAGCGCGCCGCCCGCTCCAGTATTCTCAAAAGGATTCCGCGAACCGTCTTCGGCCTGCTTAGATTGCGCTATTTCTTTACTATCGAGAGCCGGCGCGAACGCCGCGCGTAGAGCGCGTTTACCAGACTTCTCTATATAAGAGGGGGCAATTATCGATACCTTTACGCGGAAAGATACGAAATCGAAGGCGTCGCTCTATGTCACCGCGATAAGTTTCGCGGTCATCTACCTGACACTGCTCTCCTTTTTCAGGCCGGAGCTTATCCTTTCGCCGACAACGACCGCGGGCGGCGACACCGGCGCGCATCATTACGTCGCCGACTACTTGATAAACCACCTGTTGCCGCAAGGCAAGATAACGGGTTGGTCGCCCGGCTGGTATGCCGGCTTCCCCATGCTCCATTTCTATTTCCCCTTCCCGTTTATGATAATCGCGCTGCTCAACGTATTCATGCAATACGAGGTCGCGTTCAAGCTCGGCACGATTCTCGGGGTATTCCTCTTGCCGGCGATGACATACGGGGCCTTTCGGGTGTTGGGGTTCAGGTTCCCGCTGCCTATTATGGCCGCGGCATTCAGCCTCCCGTTCCTCTTTATGGAGAGCTATTCTATCTACGGAGCCAATATTTTGAGTACGCTCGCGGGGGAATTCGGCTACAGCCTCAGTTTCTCGCTGACCATTCTCTTCTTCGCGCTCCTCTACCGCGACGTAAAGGAGCAGCGCTTTCGGGTCTCGACCGGCGTCCTCCTCGGCATCATCACCCTCTCGCACCTGGTCACGACGATTATGATAGTCATCATGTCGACGTATTATATCTTCAGCAGGTTGAACTTGAAGCGTTTCGGCATCTTAGCCGGCGTCTTCGGGCTCGGTTTTGTCTTGAGTTCGTTCTGGGGCCTCCCGTTTGTGGCGAAACTCCAGTATACGGCACACATGCAGTGGGACCAATTGAGCGGGCTAAACGAACTCATCCCGGAGCCATTGCGTCTTTTCTTCCCGCTGACCATAATCGGGGTCGTCGGCGCCCTCGCCAAACGAGATGAGCGCGTCTACTTTTTGCTCTGGAGTCTCATCGTCTCAGCGTCGCTCTTCTTCCTGCTTCCAGCGGGGCGCATCTGGAACGGGCGGCTCCTCCCCTTCTTCTATTTCTTCTCGTTCGTCTGGGCCGCCTATGGGCTCTGGTTCTTGCGCAAAGTCCTCGCCCAACTCTTATATGATTATGTCCTCATACCTAAACGCCACTCCGACTATATCCTCGGCGCGCTCGCGGCGGCTATCGCGGCTGTTGCGGTATTCGGCGTCGGCAACCGGGTTGCCGACGACTGGATTGAGTGGAACTACTCCGGCTATGAAGGGAAAGCGCAGTGGTCGAGCTACAACGAGATAAACGAATATATCAAAGGCCTGCCTCCGGGCCGGGTGATGATAGAGCACGCCAATGCCATAGACAGATTCGGCACCCCGCGCGCTTTCGAACTCTTGCCCTATTTCGCGAACCACCCGACAATGGAGGGAACGCTCATGGAGGCCTCGCTTACGGCGCCTTTTCACTTCGTCAACCAATCCGAGCTGTCTAAAGAGCCGAGCCACGCAATTTTAGGCGTCAATTACCCGCCGCTCAACGTGGCCGACGGCATCAGACACCTTAAGGTCTACAACATCCCCTATTTCCTGGCCATATCGGACGAGGTAAAGAGCGAAGCCGACAAAATCGACGACCTGGAGCTATTAAAGAAATTCAAAGTAAAAGGCACCGATATGGAGTTCGCCCTCTACGAAACCGAGACCGAGGGGTATGTAACGATTCCCGAATACCAACCGCTTTTGGCGGAGACGACCAACTGGCGCCAGACCGCGCTCGAGTGGTACGCGCGACCTGAGCTGCTGGATACACCGCTCATCGAGCTGGACCACGCCAAAGAGCTTAAAGGCAAGTATAAAATGGTCGGAGCCGCGACGGACAAGATGGTAAGCAAACGCATTGATACCGGTGGGCGGGTCAGCAACGTACAAATCAAAGACGACGAGCTTACTTTCTCGACAACCGCCATCGGTGTGCCCCATTGGATAAAGATTTCATACTTTCCGAACTGGAAGGTTTCCGGCGCCGACGGGCCGTATTTGGCGTCGCCTTCACTGATGATGGTGATTCCGAAGCAAAAGAATGTCCGCCTCTACTATGGAAGCACCTTTGTAGATGTCTTCGCGGCGTGGTTCGGGGCGCTCGGCTGGTGCGCGGTCCTCGCTTACGGCTTGCGGTTTGCCTGGCGGCGTTTCGCGGTGCGGGCGAGCGCTTCGGTCCGCCTCGGTGACGGGCTTGCCGGCGCCGAACTCCAAGGCGAAGCGGAAAGGAGCAATATCTAGGTGTCGCTATATCGCGTCCTCGACGGCGAATTTGAGAAAGTCGCAGCGTCCGGTTGGCCGGAGCAGCTCAAGGAGCTGGTCATAGAGAAGCTGGTAGAAGGAGATGGGCTCCTCCCGGAGCGGCTCCTCGTCATCGACGGCTGGGGGGCTCCGGAGGGCGCGACAGGCCTCATCGCCCTAGACCGGCAAGGCTCACTCGTGGTGCTGCTCATCGCCGACTCCACGACATCGCCACAAGCGATAGAGGCCGCATCCGCGCTCGCATGGAACCTGCGGTATACTTCCTTCGTCGAGTTGGACGCGGTATACGCGAAATACCTTGCCCAAAAGAGCCGGCTCGGCAGCGAGCTGGCTAAATCACATGCCGAATTCTATGCGCAGGGTAACGTCCTCGACAGAGGGCTCTTCAATCAGAACCAGCGCGTGCTGGTGCTGGCGCCCGAATACCCCGAGCCGACCCTGGACGCTATGCGCTGGCGCAGGCTAGAGCTGCAAATAGACGCTTATTCGCTCGCCTTCATCGATGCCGGGCCCGACATTAGCCTAGCGCGGATCGAGCCGGTAAACCTTATCGGCGCGGGCCGTATAGCGACCTTCTTCTCGCTCATCTTTAAAGCTCCCGCGGCCGTCATCGGGCGACTCGCCTCAGGAGCGCTCGATTCCGATGAGAAAAAAGACGAGCCCGGCGATGCGGGCGGCGTTGAAGCGGAGAGTCTCCCAAACGAACGCCCGTCCAGGTATGCGAAGCAGACCTATGAATACGCGGCGCTCGGCGCAATGATGCTCTTATACATAGCCACCTTTTCGTTCTTGACGGTTCGCATGCACAACAACTTCAGCACCTACGGATTCGACCTCGGCATATTCGACCAGGGAATCTGGCTCCTTAGCCGGCTCAAGGAACCGTTCATCACCGTGCGCGGCCTTCACCTCTTCGGCGAGCACCTCTCATTCAACCTGCTGCTGGTAGCCCCGCTCTATAAAATCTGGCCCGACGTCCGTCTCTTGCTGGTTTTACAGACCATGGTACTGGCTATCGGCGCGCTCCCGGTCTACCTGCTGGCAAAGGAGCGGCTTAAGAACGGGATCCTGTCATTGGCCATGGCGGCATCGTACCTGCTCTATCCGGCGCTCCAATGGCTCAATCACGACCAGTTCCACCCGGACGCGCTGGCGACACCCGCCTTGCTCTTCGCATTTTACCTCGCTAAAAAACGGCGTTATACACTCTTCGCGGTCAGCGCTCTCGTCGCGGTGCTCGCAAAGGAAGATGTCGCGCTCGTAATGATTATGATGGGACTATACCTCGCGGTCACCGACAACCGCACGGTCGGGTTTGCAACCTCCCTGGCGTCACTCGCCTGGTTTGTGGTCGGTATAAAATACATTCTTCCCGCGTTTAACGGGACAAGCCTCTTCTATGCCCAAAATTTTTCCAGGCTCGGCTCGACGCTGGGAGAGGTCGCCATCAATACCCTGACCAAACCCGGCCTCATCTTGCCCATCATAATACAAGAGAGCAATCTCATATATTTCACACAACTGCTGGCACCGGTCGCGTTTTCACCGCTAGCCAGTATCGAGGTCTTGCTCATATCGCTCCCCGCGCTCTTCTCCAACGCCGTAAGCCGGCAGGGCTATATGCACAATATCGAGTATCACTACACCGCGACCATCATCCCGTTCGTCTTCGCCGGGGCGATTCTCGCCATCGAAAAACTCGCGCTTAAGAAGAGAGAAGCGGTCGTTGTGGCCGCCCTGCTCGTCGCGGTGGCGCTGACGTCGAACTTCTTCTGGAGCCCATCGCCGATATCGAGCCGACACCAGCGGGCTTTCGTCGTCATCGACGAGGCGAGACGCGCTTCTATGGAGAGGGCCGTCGCATTAATACCGGATGACGCCGTGGTCAGCGCGTCCTACGTCTTCGTGCCGCACCTGACGCACCGCGAAAAGATATATGAGTTCCCGAATCCTTACGCCGCGGTCAACTGGGGCGTAAACGGCGAAAACCCGGCCGATAAGAATACTATAGACTTTGTTATCGTAGATTTTTCCCAGCTCGGTTCCGACCAGCGGAAAATCGTAAGCACGCTGCGCAACACCGCATTTACGCAGGTCTTTAGTAGAAATGATATTTTGGTTTTAAAACGGGATTAGGCATGAAGCTCGGCGACGAGTTCAAGACGCTGCCGGCGCGGAGCTGCGGGAAGCGTTGCGTACCCGGCGTCGAGTTCGTGTTAAGCGCTGGACGTAAGACGCATAGGATAGATTTGAGGTTGAAAGAATGGCTGCCGGCAAAAGGGCGATGATTTATAGGATAGTGGGACTCTCGCTCATAGCGGTCGGCGCCTATATCCTGCTGCAAATCGCCTTCACGGATGTATATACGGGCTATAAACAGCGGCAACTCCAGAACGATTGGGATAAGGCCGCTGCCGGCGTCTCCGAGGAGCAGGAGTGCGCACCCGCTCTCTTGTCGTCGATAGAGGATTCGCCGACGATCGAGCGCGCGGCGGCGACCCTGGACGAAACAGAGGAGTCGCAAGAGGCGATCGGCGAAGCGAAGAAATCCCGGTCGGCGGAGACCGTTGCCGAAGAGAAAGCCGCGCCGCCCACGACCAAAGCGCGTCAAAAATTCAAGGAGAAGGAGCCGTTTGCCCGCATCGTCATCCCCAAAATCGACCTCGACGCCATCGTCGTCGAAGGCGTCGGCGCGGAGGCCTTAAAGCTGGGGCCGGGTCATATGGAGGAGACCGCCCACCCCGGTGAGCACGGCAACATGGTCATCTCCGGGCACCGCGTCACCTATAGCAGGCCCTTTTTCTACCTGGATGAGCTTGTCAAAGGCGATCTGATCCTCGTCAGCGACGCCACCGAGCAGCACGCCTACTATGTGGTCGAGACCAAAGTCGTTAAGCCGACCGAAATCAGCGTCATCGAGCCGACCGAAGACCGGACTTTGACCCTTACCACCTGCAATCCCCGGTTTTCCGCAAAGACCAGGCTTATCATCGTGGCGAAGATGCGCGACGGTGAGTAGCGATTATCGCAATATGGTCTGTTCGCGGCTCGGCCCGACCGAAATCATCGTTATGGGCGCCCCGATAAGCTCCTGAAGCCGGTCGACATAAGCGCGGGCCGCTTTGGGAAGCGCGTCGTACGTGACGATACCGCTGATATCCGTATTCCAGCCCTCGACCTCTTCATAGATAGGCTTCGCGCCGTGGAAGACCGTCTGATGGTAGGGCATATAGTCATATACCTTGCCCTCGTATTCATAGCCTACGCAAATCTTTAAGGTCTCAAAGGGCGAGAGCACATCGAGTTTGGTCAAGGCGATTTCGGTCAACCCGTTGATTTTGGCGGTGTATTTAAGAATGACTGCGTCGAACCAGCCGCAGCGCCGCGCGCGACCCGTCGTCGTGCCGAACTCGACGCCCACCTTGCGCATCAACTCTCCGGTATCATCCTCGAGTTCCGTCGGGAAGGGGCCCGCGCCGACGCGCGTCGTGTAGGCCTTGGCGATTCCGATGATGCGTTTGACCCTGAGCGGGCTTACACCCGCGCCGACGCACGCCCCGCCCGCTATAGGCGAAGACGAGGTCACAAAAGGATAGGTTCCGTAATCGAGATCGAGCATCATCCCCTGCGCGCCCTCTAGTAAGACGTTCTTGCCCTCGTCGAGCGAGTCGTTTATGATGCGGCTCGCATCGCCGATGATGCCGTTGAGCCGCTCGGCGTATCCCTTGTACTCATCGACGATTTCGTCGACATCGAGAGGTTCCGTGTCGTAGATTTTCGTAAGCACCTGGTTCTTAAAGGTCAGCGCGACCTCGAGCTTCTCGCGGAATATCTTCATATCGAGCAGGTCTTGTACCCGCAGACCGACGCGCGACGCTTTGTCGGTATAGGCCGGACCGATGCCCAAGCCGGTCGTGCCGATTTTATACGAGCCGAGTTTTAGCTCGGACGCCTGGTCGAGCAACCGGTGGTAGGGCATTATAAGATGGGCATTCGCGCTTAGCACCAGGTTGGGACGATCGATTCCCAACTCCGCGACCTCATCGAGTTCCTTGATGAGCGCTTTGGGGTCGATGACCAAGCCCGATGCTATAACGCAAATAATGTTGGAGTGAAGAATGCCCGAGGGCAAAAGATGGAGCTTGAGTTCGTGACCGTCGGCGATGACGGTATGGCCGGCGTTGTGACCTCCCTGATAGCGTACTACGAGGTCCATCTCGTTGGCCAGCCAATCGGTGACCTTTCCTTTTCCTTCATCTCCCCACTGTGTCCCCATGAGAATTGTCGCAGGCATTATTTCCTCCCAGCTAACGAGTCAAGTATTGCGCGAGCCGCGACGATTCCGCTGGCCGAGGACTGAATCAAACCCCTGGTCACGCCAGCCCCGTCGCCTATCGCATAAAGATTTTCTATCTCCGTCTCGAGCGCGGACGTAAGCCGCAGCCGCGATGAGTAAAACTTTACCTCTACCCCGTAGAGGAGTGCGTTCCTGGAATTTACGCCCGGCGCCAGCTCATCGAGCGCTTCGAGCATCTCCATTATGTCGGACAAATACCTATAAGGCAGCACAAAACTCAAGTCACCCGGTGTCGCATCGCCATAGGTCGGACGCACCGTGCCCCTGGCGATCCTCTCGGGGGTCGAACGACGCCCGTCCTTCAGGTCGCCGAGGCGTTGGACCAAGATACCGTCTCCGAGAAGGTTGGCGAGCCGCGCTATATACTTCGCGTAGGCTATCGGCTCTTTGAACGGTTCCGTAAACATCGTGCTGACCAGGAGCGCGAAATTGGTGTTCTCCGTCTTTTTTTCGGCATAGCTATGGCCGTTTACGGTTATCACGCCATCGACGGCCTCGGAGGCTACCACGCCATACGGGCAGACGCAGAACGTGCGCACCCGGTCCTCGAACGACTTCGTGTTGTAAATGAGCTTCGGCTCGTAGAGTTCTTTGGTCAGGGGCTCCATGACCGCGGCGGGAACCTCGACGCGAACCCCTATGTCAACGGCATTGTTCACAACCGATAAACCGAGCCTTCTCGCTTCGGCGCTGAGCCAGTCGGCGCCCTCCCTGCCGGGTGCGGCTATTACATAGCGGCCCGTTATCTCCTCACCGTCGGCGGTTCGAACACCGGTTACGCGCCCATCCTCGGTCAGCAGGTTCTCGACCGGTGTTCCGGTCCTTATGTCAACGTGCGCATCGAGCCGGTCCCTCATCAACTTGATGATATCGTAAGAACGGTCGGTCCCCATGTGGCGGACTTTCATCGCAATGAGCCGCATATCGGCCAGGAGCGCCCGGCTTTGCAACTGCCTGATATTCTCGTCGTTGGTCCCGTGGACCTCGCTCGTAGCGCCGAATTCGCGATAGACGTGGTCCGCATAGTCGATAAGACGCGCGAGTTCGTCGTCGCCGACGTAATCTCCGAGCCATCCCCCAATCTCGGTTGAGAGAGTCAGCTTGCCGTCGCTGAACGCTCCGGCGCCGCCCCAACCCGAGGTGATACGACAAGGTTTACAATGGGCGCATTTCCCGGTAGACCGTTCTAAGCAGTCCCGCTTTTCGACGTCGGGACCCTTCTCGAGTATCAGAACTCTGGGTTCGCCTTCCTTGGCAAGCTCTAGAGCTGCAAAGATACCGGCCGGCCCACTGCCGACTATGATGACATCATAATCCGCCATCGCTCACACCCTTACGCGCACAAAAAAACTCAAACAGAAGGCCACCCGAAGCCTCAACGCTAAAATCCCGCCGTCTATCTGAGTCCTACCGGTCCATTATTGTGCCTGCGCCTTTAGACACAGCCACCTCTCGACCTATCCCAAAGTCGCTTTCGGATAAAATCAAGCCTCGCACCAGCCACGATACTTGTGAACAAGCGCGTAACCAGCATAGCTAAACGGCCAGTCAAAGTCAAGAAAACCGGACTCAAAAGCCCAGCTTGGCTGTGGCGGTTTAGCCTAAGGTCGGCCGCACCGCTTTCGCCGCCGCATCATGAAAGGACGCGCGCTTGGATTGGGAAATCGCGTTTGGGATATTATTGGCGAAGATAGCGAAAGGTGAGCATTGCATTTTTATTTACTCTTCCATGGTTTGTTTAGATCTCGGCTGCCGTGGATGAGGCCTAATATTATAATACGGGATTTCTCAACGTGGTAGATGATCCTGTAATCTCTTATTAAAAGCTCACGAACGCTAGAATCATCGAGTTCGGGAACGATGCGCCCTCTCTTAGAAAACGAACTGAGCGTTTTACTGGAATCTAATATCTCTTGAACAAATGAGGTGGCATATGCGGCAGAATCCCTCGCGATATAGTTAGCGAGTGCTTCGATATCAGCAACAGCTTCTGCTGACCAGACTACTTCTCGAGCCATTCCGACATCCGCGCTTCGACTTCCTGCTGTGTATGGGTGCGACCTTCTTTAGCATCATCAAGACCACGCTCGATCTTCTGCAAAACGTAAAGATGATATTGGACGTCTTCAATCGTGCAGTCATCCGGCAAGCGAGATAAAAGATCGCTGACTTCTTTTTTTACTGCGTGCATAATTCATCCTCCTCCTAAGTATGAATTATACCACATCAAAAGTGTGCCTGCGGCATATAAGAATCTCGGTATAATCGCAATACTCTTTTTCAGAGATGCTGGAGTATCGATCGTGTGCTTGACCGTCAATCTTTGAAAAGGAAATGCTCGCTTAGCTGTTCTTCGCGAGGTCGGCGAATTTGGTGTAGTGTTCGAGGAACGCGAGGCGCACGACGCCTACGGGACCGTTCCTGTGCTTGGCGACGACAATCTCTGCGGTGCCCCGTTCTTCCATGGCGTCGATATCGTCGGGGTTGCCGTAGATGTTGCGGTGGATAAACATCACGATGTCTGCGTCCTGTTCAATAGCTCCGCTGTTGTGACTAACAACCCCATCTACCAGCCAATTTGATGGTCCTGGTACGGTCAAATCGTATGTTTCCTCTTCTCCATCCGGCTCGACGCGAACGACAGTGTCCCAGAAAAGATCGCTGGTTGCATGTGTCCGAAGCCAATCATCATCGAGAAGTTCAGAATACTGAGCTATTATGGCTCTGGAAGGAGCATAATCGAAATAGACGCTTCCTCCATGGGTTAAGCCACGCATTCGTGCCATTGCACAACCGCTTATTCCTTGATCCGCCATTCCTTGCTTAACATGGGCAAAAATCTCCATCGGCAATGTATCTACGTTCGTATTTGGAGTTTTGTAGCGCAAATACTGGAACAGCTTATCCGCCGGCCCTACCCGTGGTCCAAAAGCTCCCACGTTCTCCAAGAAGCACAGCTGGTCATCGACACCCGATACACAAACGTTGTACCAGGGGCGTGATGTTCCTTGCTGGGCTTTCCGTATCCTTGCAACAATTCCTAATCTCAGCAGGAGGAATGCGACATCTTCTGCTAGAAGCCTGCTAGAGGTGCTAAAGAAAACGCTAGCGCTGCCTCTCTGATTGGTCTTTCTAACATGTATTGCGCCATCCGTCGCCCAAAGATGTCTGAGCAACAGGCCGACTTGCCGATTGGATAGTTTGAACGCCTCCTGTGGGATGCGCTTCTCGTGCGACCGTTGGTTAAATACCCCGAGTTCCCTCAACCATGCGTTAACACCGGCGGGTGCCCAACGATTGCCGTTGCCGCTTATTAGAAGCTGATGCCATTGCCCTCGACCTTTATATCTTTTGACTTCGGCTCCAAATTCTTCCTCAGCCGTAAACTTTACTAAACGGCTATTATCTTCCGACGCGGTCGCATATCTCATCGGCTGACCCGAAAGATAGCTACCATCACCAATCAGCTGACCTAACAGCGCTATGCGTTCATCCGGCCACTCAACCGTGTCAACAGGCTCCGGAATCTCGCGAGCTATGGCTAATCTATCGCCTACGGACAATTCACCTATGCGTTTCCAACCTTCCAAACCAAGCAGGCGATGTTTTTCCGTAGCACGAATCTCCCTTCCGCTTGCCAACTTCACCTTAAAAACAGGCCTCACACCAACCGACCATACCTTATCGCTTCTTGCCGAGATGATGTCGCCATCCGGTGAGATAGCGAGCACGTCTGGTTCTGTGCCGACCAGGTCTCGTATCGGGACGCGGCGTCCGTCGGTAAGAACAACTAGCGTATCTCCGGTAACGCATTCGCGCAGGTCGGAGAGTTGTGGGCGTTTGTCGCTGCGGTGCTCGACGGCTCTTGAGAGCTGCGAGAGCGCGATGACGGGGACGCCGAGTTCCTTGGCGAGTATCTTCAAACCACGAGAAATCTCGGCAATCTCTTGCTGGCGGTTTTCAACCCGGCGGTACGACTGCATAAGCTGTAAGTAGTCGACGACGATAGCCCCCGGCGAATGGCGCGCAAAAAGGCGCCGGGCCTTGGCCCTGACCTCCATAATACCGATGCTTGGGGTGTCGTCGATGTAGATGGGCGTCTCCGCCAGCCGCCCGACCGCTCCCGAGAGCTTCGACCAGTCCTCATCCCTGAGCTGGCCGGTCCTCAAGCGGTGGCTATCGATGCGCGCCTCAGAACACATCATACGCTGGACTAGCTGCTGCCTGCTCATCTCAAGGCTGAATACGGCTACGGGCAGGTTGTCGAGGCCCATGTTCGCGGCGAGATTGAGCGCGAACGCGGTCTTGCCCATTGCGGGGCGCGCCGCTACGATGATAAGGTCGCCGGGGTGAATGCCGGCGAGAAGCTGGTCTAGGTCGGCGAAGCCCGTCGGGGTGCCGGTGATTTGTTCTTTCTTTTCGAAAAGCTGCTCGACGACCTCAAAGCCTTCTTTGAGAAGGTCTTTGATGGCGATAAACTTCTCGGCCATGCGCTTGTGGGCGATGGCGAAAATCAGGCTTTCGGCCCGGTCTATCAAGCCGTCGACGTCTTCGGGGCCTTCATAGCCGAGCGCCGCTATCTCGGTCGATACTTTGATAAGCGAGCGCAGTGTTGCGTTGCGCTCGACTATCTTAGCATAATACTTGGCGTTCGCCGCGCTCGGCACTAAGCTTACGAGCGTGTGAATATATGATTTTCCCCCGCACGACTCGAGATAGCCCTTCGACGATAGCGATTCCGCCAGGGTTATCGGGTCGACAGGGTCTCCTTTGGCGTAGAGATCGACCGCCGTCTCAAAGACGCGCCGGTGGGCTTCGGAATAGAAGTCATCGGCTTTGATGTCCTCGAATATTTCGGCGATGGCATCGCTTGAGATAAGCATCGCGCCGAGCAACGATTGTTCCGCCTCGAGATTATGGGGCGGAACCCTGTCGAACTGCGCAAGATGATGCGGTCTATCTGCCGCTTTCATTACCCCTCTTTGGCTGAGACTACATTTATCGATACGACGGCCTCGACGCCCGGATAGATCTTTACCGTTACCGGATGCAAGCCGAGTTCTTTGATTGCGCCGGCGATATCGACTTTCTTTCTATCGACCTCGATTTTAAGCTGCGCCGTAATAGCCTCCGCGACCTCTTTCGCGGTAATCGAGCCATAGAGCTTGCCGCCCTCGCCCGCTTTCGCTTCGACTGTGACCTCTTTATCCTTGATGCTATCCGCAAGTTCTTGCGCTTCCGAAAGCTCATGGGCTTGCCTCTTAGAGGTCGTCGCCTTCTTGTGCTCCCAGTCCTTTAGCGTTCCGGGCGTAGCCACGACGGCCATTCCCCTGGGAACGAGGTAATTCTGGGCATAGCCTCTGGCAACTTCGACCACCTCGCCGATTCTGCCGAGACCGCCCACGGTCTCTTTAAGGATTACCTTCATCTTCTCCTCCAACATACATTTAAAATAATTCTTAAGCGATATTTTTAAATCGAAGCCGGCACCGGGACCGCACACCCAACCATGTACGTGCTACTACTGAAACACGTTGACTACGTGCGGTTTTTAGTTCCGACTCCCCGATAATTCAAGCATTCTTGAATCTATAATCTTAGCATAAGTATACCCTCTCGTCGATTTTATCCCGCGTGCCGACGGCATTTGCTTGCGCAACGGAAAGACATGCAAAATCTGCAAGCGACCGAGTCGCCAAACGGGGCTCTATGCTTGAGCCCCGTTCTTTGCCGCGTCTACTACTGCTTCTGGGAATAGGGAATGAGCGCCATTTCGCGCGCCCTCTTTATCGCAATCGACAAGTCGCGCTGGTGCTGAGCACAGGTGCCGGTCACCCTGCGCGGCCTGATTTTGCCGCGGTCGCTCATGAAGCGCCGCAACAGGTTCGTGTCTTTGAAATCGATATAATCGATTTTATCCTTACAGAAACCGCAGTACTTCCGCCTGGGTTTTCTAACGTAATCTGCCATGCAAATCCTCTCCTATTAAAATGGGATATCGTCGAAATCGCCTTCGCCGAGCGCTTGGAGGTCGGCCTCGGCGCTTTCGGCCATTGATTCCTCGCCGCGACCGGCGGCCTTGTTGAGAAACTGTACCCGGTTGGCGACAACCTCCACCACGGAGCGCTTCTGGCCGTCCGGCGCCTCCCAAGAGCGCCACCGCAGCCTGCCCTCCACAAGTACCGGTGAGCCTTTACGCAGGTGCTCGTTGCAGAGTTCGGCTTGCCGTCCCCATGCGACAACAGTAAAGTAATTCGGCTCATCGACCCAATTACCGCTATTATCCTGGTACCTGTTGTTTACGGCTATGCCGATGTTGGCGACAGCCGTCCCGCTCGGCGTAAACCTTAGTTCAGGGTCTCTTGTCAGATTCCCTATAAGAAATACTTTGTTCAAACTAGCCATGTTTCCCCCTACTTTCCTTGACGGATAATCATATGACGAATGACTCCATCTGTTATCTTAAGGATACGGTCTAGCTCGCTAATGGTTTGATTTTCACCTAGAAGGTCGAAGACGGCATAAAAGCCGTCGGTGTTTTGACCAATTTGATGGGCAAGGCGGCGTTTTCCCCATTTGTTTACATTCTCGATTTTACCGCCGTTTTTTACAGCGACATCGGAAAACTTGGCGATCAAAGCATCGAGCGCATCTGTTTCCAAAGCGGGCTCGAGAATGACCATGCATTCGTAGTTCCTCACTTTTTCACCTCCCTCGGGCTAACGGCTTCAGTTGAGCTGAAGCAGGAGTATGGAACCTAACAATTATAGCAGCTACATGGGGGTTTAGCAAGATGCTACCCGAGCATATTTTCGAGCATATTTTCTCGAACGCAAACCATGCGACCACGAAGCATGCTTTTCGCTGTTTCCACCACGCCGGCCTATATATAAACCACTGTCGAGCGCCACAATTAATCGCTAGAATGGGCGAACTTCCATATGCCCTCCCAGACTCCCGCGGAAGGATTCGTCAAATCGCCGACATTGGCGATTTTCTCACTACGCGCGTCTTTGCGGAATCCAGGGCAGAGCCTTACATTAAGCCGCGAATGCGCTTATCGCAGGCGCCTCCGTCAAAGCTGACAGCGCCGGTTTCTTAACACGCCGGGCGAAACGGAAACTCGCTATGGCGGTAAAGGTCAGCGCGAAGGCTAAGACCAAGTCGGGGAGGAGTTTCGACTTGAATACGGCGCGCTTCGACACGGTCGAGGCGGGTGCGGTTTCGCTCGCCCGTCCGGCGGTCGCCGGAGCTGGTGGACGCGCAGCCCGCAGGTCCGCCTCTTTTGCGCTGAACGGATTTGGACCCGCTCTAGTGCTTACTGTTTGCAGCTCTGATACACGTTGAGATTTAACAGCCGCCCGGCCGACCCGAGTTGAGCCGGACAGCACTATATTCGGCAATGCTTGGGGTATGTTTTGCGGCACAACCGACCCCCGGTAACTGGATGTAGACCCGTCCGATGCGGCTTGTTCGAGCTTGCCGGCGTAAGAGACGCTTGCGCTTTTTTGTACTGCGGGAACGGAAGGAAGCACTCGAGTGCCGCCATTGATTACTTCTTGCGCAGCCTGGGTCTTTGCCGACGCTAAAGCAGCGATGTTCGACGGTAGTTCCGCCAACCGGATAGTGGTCGACGGCGCTTCGATTTGTGGCTGGCCGGGCGTACCTGTTTGCGGCGCCCGGCTAAATTGCTGCTCGGGCATGCCGGTTTGGGACGTAACACCCTGGGGCGCCGCGCCCGACGTGGTCGCGGTGGCCGCCGCGGGCAAACCCACCGCTGCCGCCACCGTTTGGACGACGGCGCTTTGCTCGACCGGAGCCTCGGTGGTGCGCGGCGCTTCAGCGCCGGCCCGGGGACCGGTCTGCCCCGCAGCCGGCACGGGTTGGATATCCGACGCCGGCTCGGCAATGCGAGCCGTCAAATAATCCTGCGGGTTCAAATAGCGCTTGTCGTCACGGGTTGCCGTCTCGAAAAGCCCGAAGTGAAGATGGGGCTCCTCGCTCGAGGGGTCTCCATCGGCGCTCAAGGCTCCGATGACGGCACCCTTGGCTACGTTTTGGCCCTTCGCCACGCCCGCTTCGACGGGAAAGTAAGAGGTCGAATGCCCGTCGGGGTGGTCGATTGAGACGCACGGCTCGCCGCGCGGAGTCCGGCCGACCCAATAAACGACCCCCTCTTCCGCAGCCGCTATCCGGCTGCCGACCGCCGCCGCGATATCTATTCCGCGATGCTCGCCGGGGCTGAAGGGAGTTATGATCGCCCCGTCGGTCGGCCACGAGAGGTAAACGCCCGCCAACGCTGCCGGGGTCGGCAAAGTAAACAACAGCAATAACGCGTAGCCAAAAAAAGCATATTTTCGATTCACAACGGCGCCCCTCCATTATATATGTGTTAGCGCTAATATGTTTTAGTGCTTTTATGTTTTAGATACTATCATGACGTTCTCGGCTGTGCAAGCCTTTTTAGCCGCTCTTCTCGACTTTGACGTTTACCCTAAACGCCCTGCTGTTCCCCGCTCGGTCATACGCGATAATGCGCATAATATAATCGCCCGCCGCGACCCTATTACCGACGGTGCCCACGCCGCTCCAAAGAATTCGCCTCTGCCCGGCGCCGACCGTTGGCAACTCGCTCTCATAAAGGACGGTGCCGTAAACGGGATAGCCTCCGACTATGGGATGGACTCTCACGACGTATCTGACCGGCTCATCGGGCAAGACCAGCACTTCTGCGCGCGGCCTGCTACTGTTTATAACGCGGTTCTTGACACTATAACAGAGCTTCGGGCCAACGGTATCGACGGTAAAAGTCCATGACGTGCCGCCCTTGTTGCCGGCAAGGTCACGCGCTGAGACTACAACCCGATGTACGCCGTCGGCAAGAATAGTTTGCGGTCGGTAAGCGGCAAAGCCGTCGACGAAGCGCGGTGCCGCTTCTGCGCCGTCTATGGTAAACGTGACGCTCTCTGTGTCGACACCGGTGCCAAACGGGTCTTCTACGATTTTTACGCGCACCTCCGGCACCGACGAATTGATAAAAGAACCCGCTATAGGGAAAAGATCGGTAATAGTCGGTCCGGAAAGGTCGGCGAGACGCTCCGGGTCGGTTTCACCCTCTATCAAGAGTCTTTTCCAGAACAGCCCGAGGGGCTCTTCGTATGCGCTCAATCGTCCCGACAACCTCATCCATAAGTCCTCGCTCATCGATGACCGAGACGTTTACGCTATAGCGACCTTCCAGCGTCTCCGTCTCGACTATCGCTATGAGACCCTTCGCGCGGGCGCTGTCGATAATCGCATCCCAGAGAAGCGCGTCTTCTTCGCCGGCGGAGATACTGTTGGTTTGACGGCTAGCCCAATCTTCATCCGGATTAATCGTTGCGGCCTTGAAGGCGGCTCCGCTCAAGGATAGCCCCGCCGGCACGGCCATGAGGGGCTTCTTGTAATACGGCACGACCTGGCGGGCAAAATCGGGTATGCCGCCCCGTGGCGTCGGCACATTCGTCCAGGCATAGACCGCCGTTTCGGACAGGGCCAGATTACTCTCCGCCTGCTTTTTCCGCATGGCTGTCAGAAATTTCAGCCGTTTGGCCGGGTCTGTTGCTACCGGGCTTTTCGCGTACGCGAATTGAACGAGCGCCATCTTCAAAGACCAGCGCAGCATGCGACCGCGTATGAAGGATTTGGGGAGGGTTGTTTTAAGAGTTTTTTGCTTTAATTCCCTATCGCTTGGTTTATCTTCGTCATCATCATCTATAGTGCTTTCGTGGATAGCTATAAGCCTGTAATTAAAGAGCGCCTTGTATATCTGACGGTCGTCGAAGACAAACGAGACCGATAGCGGTTGATACATGGGCCCACGCGTGATAAACGAGTATATATCGTAGAGGCACTCTCCGATAAAGTGCTTTTTCTCACCGCGAGTGCCTTTCGGGCAAATCGGGAATAGGTTGTCGCTGTGCGCGACCCAGTCGGCCGCGATGTGACCGCCCCAGCCGAGCGCCCGCGCCCGCTCTTCGTCGGAGACGGAGCCGTTTTTTCCTGAGACTTTGAGCATGAGATAACCGAAGTTGGGTTTATCCGCGACGGGTCTCGATTGGCCGGTTATCTTTGGATTGGGAGAATGGAAATAATCCGACCAATTCTGACGTCTCCCCTTTTCATCCGGGATAGAAGGGCCGCGCCCGGTCCATTCGATAATCATGTCCGGGCCGGTTCCGCTCATCCCGAAAGCCGCCGCCGGCTCGATACCGACCGAGCGGTTGATATGATAATGCGTAATCCCGCTCCAGGCCGCCGCCGTTCCGTTCAAGCAAAGGACTAGTGCCAAAGCCAGGGCTAAGACCGGGCACGCAAAACCTCTCGTCCTATTCTTTTTCATACCATTCTCCATCATAGCTGGTGTTGGACAAAGGCATCTTAGACCATCCCCGCCGGTTGACGTATTTTACGCGACTGCCGGATTCCGTTGGAGGCTCTTCGAAACCCAAATATGTGGTACACCCATCCTCCGGAACATAATCGAGCGGAAAGAGCGGGGAGGACATTATCTTGATAGAGTACTCGAGAGCTAAACCAAGCTCTTCACCGCCCTTAAAGTCCGCGTAAACATAGGTATCGCTTATGTGGCCATATCCGCCGGGCAGCTCTCGAACGTTTTTTCTTGGGCTCAACATGAAATGCGGCGCAATCTGCTTCTCGGAATACGGTTCCTCGTAACCGTAGCCGCCGCCAAGATGATAGCTTTGCTTCCGAAGCTCCGGCACATAGACCTTTAGCATCATGCCATGTTCGGTATCGACGAGAGATATCTTGGAGTCTGGAAACTCTTTGACCCGATACTCCTCATAATCCCGCGTCAACGCGTCGAATATCTCCTGCGTCGGCTTGCCCTCTTTGGTCGGGAACGGCAGGTAGACCGTTACGTCCTTTAAGACTTCGCCCTTCTTCGGAGAGATCGTAAAGCTATAGCCGAAACTGACATCCTGTTTTCGGCCGCAGCCGGCAACGAGCAAAAGCGCCGCCAGCAGAACCAAAAAGACAACCCCTGTCGCTTTATTAAATGCTCTCTCGTCCTTCCTAAATATCATCCGTCACCAACCCCATCTCCTCACTAAACGCCTATTCGCCTTCGGCGATACATAAACCCGCTTTTTTATTAAACACTAGTTCACCTTTGGCTAAACATAAACCCGCTTTTTCGCCAAGCGCCGACTCACGTTTGGCTATACATAAGCCCGCTTTTTCGCTAAATATCGGACGCCGCCCGCACCGCCGCGCCGCCCCGGTACTTCCGGCCGTCGCCGGTTTGCGCCAAGACCTGCAACGCATAATCGCCATCGGGTGCTATAAGAACACCCTTATCCCCGAAAGCGGCCGCGAGACCCGCGTCGACCATTTCGGGAAAGTCGATAATACCGTACCACGTAACTTTATGTTCGCCGGCGTCATATTGAACGTTATCGACCAGACGGCGGACCGGCTTGCCGTGTGAATCGAGGACGTCGACCGTAACCGTCGCCGGAGCATCGAGCATAAACGCGATGGTCGCTTGTCCGGCTTCGCAATCGTATGGATTAATAACGCCCGTGCTCGCCGTCACCGGCAGCGGCAACGGTTCGGGTTGAGTCTCGGTAAAACATGCGAGCTGCATGGTGCTCAGATTGAGCACGACCGAGTCCCCGGCAATCGCCGGCGACGGGTCGATACCGTACCAATCGCCGTAGCGCAACCCGGCCAAATACTCCCAAACCAGCTCGCCGGTCGCGGCGTTTAACACGTAAAGGCGGCCATCCGAATGGTCGAGGGCCTGTTTATGATGGTGGCTGGAGCCGACGAAGACGAAGCCGTTCGCCGGCGCGACCGATGCCCCGACAACACTGTTCTTCGAGTTAAAAGTCCACTTCGTCTGGCCGTTTTCCGCGTCTATGGCGGTAACCGTGCCCCAGTAAAGCGTCGAGCCGTCAAGCGTAATCGATGCCGTCGCCCCATAGTTATCACCGGTAAAGCGGCTCCAGACCACGGTGCCTTTTTCGCGGTCTATCCGGTAGAGCGTATACGGAGTCGAAACATAGACCGACGTCGCGCTCAGGGTCGGCATGGAGTATGAGCCGCCATCGCCGAACGACCACTCGAAGCGCCCGTCGCGCGCGTCGAATGCCGCGAGTTCGGAGCCGCCGACTACCACCATGCCGTCGAGAAGCGCGGGGGCCGACAACACCTTGGAGCGCTCGATACTCCAGATGCCGGCGCCGGTCGCGCCGTCTAGGGCGCACAGCCTTCCGTTCGCTGTCGTCACATACAAGCGATGCCCGTATATCGCGGGTGAATTCGGTCTGCCGCCCACATCGACCGACCAGCGAACAACGCCGTCGGCGGCGCCTAGCGCAAGCAAGCGCCCATCATCGGTTCCGGCATAGACCATCCCGTTTGCGAGCGCCGGGGTGCCGGCGACAAATACGTCTGGTGCGGTCCAGAGCGGTTTTCCGTTCTCCATCGATATCGCCTGGAGTTGTCCGTGGTTTATCGTCCGCGGAATAAGGTCGTAGGTGCTCCATCGCTGTCCCGCATAGACAACCCCGTCGGCTATGACCGGTCTGGTTCGCCTTTCGCCGGGCGAAGTTTGCGGCCCTTTGACCCATGTCGACTTTAACGGCGGCCTGATTCGCGCGCTTGCGTTCGAGCCGCTGCGCTGCGCGTCATACTGAAACATCGGCCAGCTCGCGGCAAGAGCGTCTGGTACGCCTGCCGCGAGGACGATCAGTGCTGATATGGCCAAAGCCGGAAACTTCTTCAACAGGAGCGCCCCTTTCAATAGTAAATCTTTTGCACCAATGTTCTTTTGCATAAATACGCCAAAGCAGACGCGATTCCTTCTAAGTCGAGAAAAATTTTTATCCCGCGCGAAAATCGCGGGTATCCTCACCGACGGGCGGGCGTCCCCGCAGCAAAATGCCCCCTTAAACCATTTATACTAATAATTTCATATGACGTTTAGCGGTTTCACAAAAGCATTATCCCCGCTCAAATAGGTTAAAGGTATTATTTGTAGCAACCGATAGGAGTCCTGAGTATCCAAACCCCCGAATTATTGGTAGTAATTGAAGGAGTGAGCCGAGTGAACTGCTGGGAGATGAAAAAGTGCGGACGGAACTTATCGAACGATTGTCCCGCCTATCCGGCTAATGGCCGTGAATGCTGGCGGGTCGCCGGGACGATGTGCGGCGGAAAAGTGCAGGGCACCTTCGCGCAAAAATTAGCCAGTTGCATAGAATGTGATTTTTATAGGTTGGTTAAGGGGCAATCTTAGCGAGAACAGTTCGCCCCGGAATACGCTCGCGAACACTCATGTTGGAAACGATCGGACGTGAAAACCTTTGCCCGCGCAGCTATACGGCGAGCCGCAGGGCTAACACTACCCCTCGACGGACCCCGGGTCGGCGGTATCTTGCGTTTGCGCGCGCTCGATAAAACCGCGAAACCGGCGGTCGAAATCGTACCTGATCAGGCGCACTTTGCGCCCGCAGCCACGGCAGGTAAGCCCGATATCCATACCGAGCCTGGTAATCTCCCACTCGTTGACCCCGCAGGGGTGCTGTTTCTTGAGCGTAACTATGTCGCCGACGTTTATCCTGACTATCTCAACCATTGTATTCCCCGAGAATTATCATACAACGCGGCGGGAGTAAAATGAAGTTTTGTCGCGCCTCTGCCTTCGCCTTTTGCCATTGTCATAAAGGTAGGTTTGGTTTAAAGTAGCTTATACCGAGCGGCATCACGGATCGCTGCGTTTGCGACGGTCCGGCATCACCGCAACAACAACAGCAGCCGAATGAATATATGCGCCGCCGGCTATCTTAGGGAGGCAAGGATGAAGAGCAGGGCTATCGTTACGGTGTTGGGACAAGACCGCGTAGGCATAGTCGCGGGCGTCAGCCGGGTGCTCGCCGAGAACAACGTCAACATCGACGATATCAGCCAGACCATCATGCAAGACTTCTTTACGATGATAATGCTGGTCACGATCGATGAAAACGAGATATCCATCGGCGACCTGCAGGATAAACTGAGCGCGGTCGGCGACGAACTCGGGCTGAAGATAACCGTCCGGCACGAAGATATCTTCCGATTCATGCACAGGGTTTAGGGGGCGGCGCGGATGTTGATTCATCCTGAGGAAATACGCGAAACAATTGAGATGATACAAGAGCAGACGCTCGATATTAGGACCGTTACCATGGGTATCAGCTTGCGCGACTGCTGCGACCCCGACGGCGACAGGCTCCTGAAGAATATATTCGACAAAATCATCTCCTCCGCCGGAAACCTTGTAGCGGTCGCGAAATCGCTGCAGAATAAATACGGCATACCCATCGTCAACAAGCGGGTCTCGGTCTCGGCGATATCGGCGATAGCCGAATCGAGCGACCTCGAAGACTACACCCCCATAGCTAAAGTCTTGGATAGGGCGGCCAGGGAGATAGGCGTCGATTTTATAGGCGGCTTCACCGCGCTCGTCCACAAAGGAGAGACACCGGGCGACACGCGCCTCATCGCCTCCATCCCGAAAGCGCTCTCGACGACCGAGCGCCTCTGCTCGTCGATTAATGTCGCCTCCAGCAAGGCCGGCATCAACATGGACGCGGTCTTGAAGATGTCCGTAGTCATCAAAGAGACGGCGGAGCTGACCCGCGAGCGCGACGGTATCGGCTGCGGCAAGCTGGTCGTCTTCGCGAACATCCCCGAGGACAACCCCTTCATGGCCGGCGCTTACCACGGCTTCGGCGAGCCCGACCGGGTGATAAATGTCGGCATCAGCGGCCCCGGTGTGGTGCGGGCGATGCTCGCCAAGTACCCCGACGTCGACCTCATGAAGGTGGCCGAGCTTATCAAACAGACCGCCTTTAAAATAACCCGGATGGGAGAGCTTATCGGGCGCGAATCGGCGGCGCTCCTCGGCGCGACGCAAGGCGTGGTCGACCTCTCGCTCGCCCCTACCCCGACGCCTGGCGACAGCGTCGCGCAAATAATCGAGGCGATGGGCGTCGAGCGCTGCGGCGCACCCGGAACGACAGCCGCGCTCGCGCTCTTAAACGACGCCGTCAAAAAAGGCGGGGCGATGGCGACCTCGTCGACGGGCGGGCTATCGGGCGCGTTCATCCCGGTCAGCGAGGATTTGGCGATGGCCGAAGCGGTTGCGGTCGGCGCTTTGAATATCGAGAAACTCGAGGCGATGACAGCGGTCTGCTCGGTCGGCTTGGATATGGTCGTCATCCCCGGCGACACGCCGGTCGAGACGATTGCCGGCATCATCGCCGACCAGATGGCGATAGCGGTCGTAAACCACAAGGCGGCGGGGGTACGCATCATCCCGGCACCGGGCAAAGCGGCGGGCGAAACGGTAGACTACGGCGGCCTTCTGGGCAGCGCCCCGGTCATGCGGGTAAGCGAGTTCTCCTCGGCGGGGTTTGTGCGGCGCGGGGGTCGGATTCCGGCTCCGCTGACTAGTCTTAATAATTAAGACAGCGAGTGCGCCCATACCGTCGTTAAACTATTCGAAATAGCACACTGCTGGTGTATCATAATAGAATAGTCGGTCAATCTTTGGTGGGGTGAATTGTTTCATGCAGATCAGAAAAGAAGAAATTCCAATCATAAAATCAGGACTTGAAATGAAAAAGAAGACTTTAAACTTCAAACTGAAGCAATATAAAGAACGCTTAAAGAGATTTGAAGAAAAGTATAACATGTCTACCCGTGAATTCCTGAAGAAATACAATGCAGGCGAACTTGGAGATGAGGCGTACCTTCTTGAGTGGGAATACCTCGCCGACGCAGCCAATTTAACGAAACAGGAGCTTAAAGAAGTAGAGAAAATTAGTCTATGAGAGCCTACTTTCTTCAAGTCCAGGAAAAATTGTCGGAGATTGCCCCGATAATCTCAACCGTTGAAATTGATTTTGAAGAAGATGAGCTTTTAGGAATTGAGTCCATCAAGGGAAGACTGAGTTTTATCGATGGATCGGTCCTTGATTTTTCAGAAATGCTGCTATTAGACAGGCGCCGCTATCGTTTCCATTACATGGATGCAAAGAATAAGCTCATCGTTCGCTGGGATAATGTGCCCCACTATCGCCACCTGCCAACATTTCCATCTCACAAACATGTATCCATTGAGGTGGAATCAGCAGAGCCCATAAGCCTTATTGACGCATTAAATGAAATCGCTCTCATGGTTAAGATTTAGCGAAAAGAAGAGGGCGCTTCGGTCACGTGGCTGGTTGTTGCTCTTCCGGCTTAATACTCACATTAATCAAAGAAGCCGTTTTTCTTTGCCAACGCAATCGCCTCAAAGCGATCCTTCACGTCGAGCTTGGCAAAAACCTTCTTCAGATGGTTGTTTATTGTGTGTATGCTTCGGTCGAGTTCGTGCGCGATTTCTTTGTTTGTCAGGCCTTCGCAGATCAATCCTAGGATTTGCTTTTCACGCCCGGTTATGCGATTCGCCATAATCGTAGCCCCTCTCGACCGTCATTATGTATATCGCTCAAAGGATAGGGCATTAAGCCTTCAGGGTTTGAAACATAATTATAGCAGTAGTTGCCGGAATTGCACAAGCTTTTCGTCGTATGTTGGCTGAGTTATATATAAGAAAAGCTGCGGCTCAAGCTCCCGCAGCTTCTCAGTACAAATCGCTATATAGCTGTGTCGTTGGCGCCGTTGTTCGTTGGATTCGCGGGCGCTATGCTATGCGCTCGGCCTCCTCGGCGATTTCCTCGCCCTTCTTCCGTGCTATCGACCGGACGCTCTCCATCGCCCCGGATGCCCGCTCGCCGATGCGGCCTCGCATCTCGGAGCCGCTCGATGGAGCCGTCATCATGCCAAAGAGCACTCCCATCGTAAAGGATGAGACGGAGACGAGCGCGAACATCAGAAGATTCCTGTCGCGCGCCAAGCCCAGCAGCTCCTGGGCGCGCTCCCGGAGTTGCTCCCCGGCGTTCATAGGCGACCTTCTCAAGAGCCGTAATTGTGCCATGCGGTCTTCCCCCTTTCATGAAGCCAATACAGATGGTATCTTCCCAATACCGGGGCCGGATAAACGAAAGAGCCCGGCGGCGGGCTCTTTGCGCTTTATGCTTTTCTAAACAGGCCTTTTACTTCTTGACCTTGCTCGTCAAATACTCGTGGATGGCGTTTGCCGCTGTGCGACCCGCGCCGGCTGCGAGGATGACCGTCGCCGCGCCGGTGACGATATCGCCGCCCGCGTAAACGCCCGGCTTCGAGGTCGCGCCGTTCTCATCCGCTGTGATATAGCCCCACTTGTTGAGTTCCAGGTCGGGGGTCGAATCCGGGATAATCGGATTCGATTTGGTGCCGATAGACATGACGACGGTATCGACCTCGAGGATATACTCCGAACCGGGGATCTCGACCGGGCGACGCCTGCCGGACTCATCCGGCTCACCGAGTTCCATCTTGACGCACTTCATGCCGCGAACCCAGCCGCCTTCGCCGACAATTTCGGTCGGGTTGTTGAGAAGCCTAAAGTCGATACCCTCCTCTATCGCGTGGTGGACCTCTTCGGCGCGCGCGGGAAGCTCCTCCATCGAGCGTCGATATACGAGGTATACCTTCTCGGCGCCGAGGCGCAGAGCGGTTCTCGCCGCATCCATGGCGACATTTCCGCCGCCGACGACCGCGACGTGCCGGCCTTTCTGGATGGGCGTATCGTACTCCGGGAAGAGGTAAGCTTTCATCAGGTTGGTCCTGGTCAAGAACTCATTTGCCGAGTAAACACCGTTTAGGTTCTCGCCGGGGATATTCATAAACATCGGCAGGCCCGCGCCGGAGCCGATAAAGACCGCGTCGAAGTCGGCGAGCAGCTCATCGATGGTGCTCATCTTGCCGACGACCGCGTTGACCTTTAGGTCTACCCCAAGCGCCTTGATACCGTCGACCTCGGATTGAACGATTGCTTTCGGAAGCCTGAACTCCGGGATACCGTAGACGAGCACGCCGCCGGCTTTGTGGAGCGCCTCAAGGATGGTGACCTTGTGGCCCATCTTCGCGAGGTCGGCCGCGACGACGAGGCCGGCCGGGCCGGAGCCGACGACCGCGACCTTGAAACCGGAAGGCTTAGGTGCTACCACTTCGCCGTTGTTGCTTCCGCCATGCTCGCGCTCGTAATCGGCGACGAAGCGCTCGAGGCGACCGATGGCGACCGCTTCGTTCTTCTTTATCAGCGTGCAAAGCGCCTCGCACTGGCTCTCCTGCGGGCAAACCCTGCCGCAGACCGCCGGAAGCGGATTTTTCGTCTTGATCTCCTTGGCCGCGCCGATAAAATCGCCTTCCTTGACCTTTTTGATAAACTCCGATATCGGCACCTCGACCGGGCAGCCGGCGACACACGGCTGCTTCGCGCAGAACAGACAGCGGTTCGCCTCGCGCATCGCGTCTTCGGCGCTATAGCCCAGGGTGACTTCTTCAAAGTTTCCGCCGCGCGCTTTCGCATCCTGCTCAGGCATACCTGTGCGCGACTTGCGCAGCTCTTTCAATTCTTCTTTTGTATATTCCGGTATCTTAATCTCCGCCATTTCCTGCCTCTCCTTACTTCACACTCGGGACACAATTGCACTGGTAGTTCTCCATAGCGACCTTTTCCTCATTGAGATAGGTGCGCTGTCTGGACATCAATAGATCCCAATCGACCTGGTGGCCGTCGAAATCCGGTCCATCGGTGCAGCCGAACATCGTCTTGCCGCCGACCGATACGCGGCAGGCGCCGCACATGCCGGTGCCGTCGACCATAATCGGGTTGAGGCTGACGAATGTCTTGACGTTGTAGGGCTGTGTCGTAAGGGAGACGAACTTCATCATGATGGCCGGGCCGATGGCCATGACCCAATCGACGCCGTTCTTCTCTATCTCATCTTTAAGGACTTCGGTGACGAGGCCTTTGTGGCCCTTGCTGCCGTCGTCGGTGCTGACTAAAACCCGGTCGCTAAACTCGCCGAGTTCTTTCTCGTAAATAAGAAGGTCGGCCGAGCGCGCGCCGATTATCGATGTTACCGTGTTCCCGGCCGTTTTAAGCGCTTTGCCGATAGGATACATCGGCGCCGCACCGAAACCGCCGCCGACCAGGGCTACGCGCCCATAATTCTCGATGGGGGTGGAATGACCCATCGGGCCCGCCACGTCGAGAACCTCGTCGCCGACATTTAGTGCGGCAAATTTCGAAGAGGTAACGCCGACCGTCATAACGATAAGCCCAAGGGTTCCTTCTTCGGGATTGATGGCCGCGAGTGAAAGCGGAATCCGTTCTCCGTGGTCATCCACGCGGATGACCACGAACTGGCCCGCCTTGGCCGATTTGGCGATCTCCGGTGCCGAAATCTTAGCGGTGACCAGGTCGGATCGCAGAACTTGTTTTTCTAGAATCTTAGCCAATTTGCTCTCCTCTCCAATGATGCAAAAAAAACACAGAAACTCTGTAACGCTTGTAACTGCTATAGCAAAAGTACCTTACATCTTAGCTTTGCCGGTAAAAGTTGTCAAGATTTTGTCAAGCTTCTTAATCGGTGTTCGCAAAGCTCAACACCATAGTCGCAGCAATATCACGGAAGTTCGAGCGAAGACTAAAAAGGGTCCGCGCCTCCGGCGAAACCCTATCGACGATTTTCTGTTACCGGTAGGCTATTTTACCCTTGCCGACGGGACTTTTACGCGACCGGCACCCTACCCCGAAGCAACCTTCGCTTGTTTGTCGGACGATGGGTGCACCAACGGCTTGGCGTTTTCCGTGCCCTCCAGTTCCCATTTGCCGCACCGTCCGCCCCAGCAGGCGAGCGTCTTGCCTTCGGCCTGTATCTTAACGATTTCGCAATTATTCTCGCAGCCCTTGCAGTGAAAACTGCGCGTCTGATACTCGGCGGCCGAAACCGAGAACCCGTTGAAGTTGGTCGCGCCGTCACGCACGGCGGCTTTGGCCAACAACGCCGCCCCTATAGCGCCCATCACGTGGTGGTGCTCGGGAATGACGACCTCCATCTGGAGCGCCTCTTCGAACGCGCGCTTCATGCCGGCGTTCGCCGCGACCCCGCCCTGAAAGACGATGGGCGCGGCCAACTCCTTGCCTTTAGCGAGGTTGTTGAGGTAATTGCGGACCAGCGCCTGGCAGAGACCGTAGACGATATCCTCCATGCGATAGCCTATCTGCTGCTTGTGAATCATATCCGACTCGGCGAAGACCGAGCAACGCCCGGCTATCTGGCACGGGACGGCCGCTTTGAGCGCGTGCCCTCCGAACTCTTCGATAGGGATGCCGAGGCGCGCCGACTGGTGGTCCAGGAACGAGCCTGTCCCCGCCGCGCAGACGGTGTTCATCGCGAAATCGACGACGATTCCGTCGCGGAGCAAGATGATTTTCGAATCCTGTCCGCCAATCTCAAGGACCGTGCGCACCTGCGGCGCCACATGGGAGGCGGCGATGGCGTGCGCGGTAATCTCGTTCTTTATGATGTCCGCGCCGATGATGACGCCGCTTAAGTAACGGGCGCTCCCCGTCGTGCCGACCCCGGCTATCTCGACAGCGTGCGCCAAATCGCTCTCAAGCTCTTTTATCCCCTCTTGCACGGCGTTTATCGGCCGCCCTTGCGTCCGGCGATAGATGAGGCTTACCACCTCACCCCGCTCGTCCAATACCACCAGGTTCGTGCTGACCGAACCAACGTCTACGCCCAAAAAACCCCTCATGCCATACATCCTCCGAATCAAGTTATCAGTATATCAGTAGCCGGCTATAGGTGTTATTGCTAACGTGGCTCAGGACTTTAGCCCTGACTGCCCGCTTACCGCACGCTCCCGACCGCTTCTAGCGACTTTCTTTCTTTGTATGCTTTCTTACTTGCGAGAAGGTCGATGAAGGCTTCGATGCGCGTGAGCACGCCGGCTTTACCCGTCTGCTCATCGATGACGAGCGAGAGGGTCGGGATGTCGAAATCCTTGCTTATCCGCGGCAAAATCGATTTCGCTATGATGTCGGGCATACAGGTAAACGGGAAGAGGTGGAGTACCCCGTCGAAGCCCTCCTTCGCGAATATGACGGTATGCCCGACGCTCGGCAGGCCTTCGCCGCCCACAAAGTGGTTGAGGTACGGCTTCGCCGCGCGGGCCACCTCGTCGTTGCTAATCCCCGAGACCTGGTTTTCCTTCGAGGGACTTATCCAGTCGGTCAGGTAGACCGCCCGCTCCAGAGATATGCCCATGTGCCCGAGGTGCTCTTCGATGTCGAAATTGACGAAGGGCTCAAGGAGCACATAAAACTCGCCGATGACGCCCATCTTCACGCACGGCCGCTCCATATCTTTTTCGACGGCCTCCAGAATGGCGAAGGCCGCCGCCCTGGCCGCCTCTATCTCGTCTTCGCTTATAGCGGGGCGCATCGTCTCGAGCGCCTGCTTGTATGCTTTGGTCGTGGCGCCGCGCGCGGCCTCGTACGCCCGGTACTTGAGCGCATACTTCTCGAGTTCGTCCAAGATGCGCGCTTTGCGAAACGACACCTTTATCAGACGCCAAATCTCATAGATAGATTTGCCCGGCGCCAAAACCTTGAGCGTATCGACGAATTGTTTGAGGCCCGCAGGCGGCGGCTCTAAGACGACCATGTCGAACTTAAAGCCGGCGTCGCGCAGGACACACTTTTGTATCTCGGCGTAGTAGCCGAACCGGCAAGGCCCGATGCCGCCGGCCATCAAGAGCGTGTCCGCTCCCACACCCAGCGCTTCGATAAAATTGCCGATGGTTATTTTAAGCGGCAGGCAGGCAAACTCGGGCGCGTAGCCCACACCCAACTGCAACGTTTTAATCGTCGTCTTCGGGGGGACGATATAATCGAGTCCCGAGCGGTCGAAGACATCCGAGAGGACCATCTCCAATTTTCCCATATGGGGAAAGGTAACTATCATCTATTGCCGCCTCCATCTGAGCATGTCCACAAAAGCCTCGACCCTGGTTATCATGCCGGCTTCGCCGCTGTGCTCGTCGACGACGAGCGACATTAGCGGCATGCCGCCCTTGCGCCTCACCTCGCTCTCGAGCAACGTCTGGATGAGCGAGTCGGGCCCGCAGGCGAACGAGAGCACATAAATTATACCGTCGACCGATTTGGTGTTGAGCCAATGAAACACCGAGCCGACGACCTCTCGCTCGTATGACCAGAAGAGCCGTTTCGGCAACTTGCCCGCCTCGCGGTGGAGAAGAGCGGGCGAGAGCATATCGGTCGTGACGACATCGACATCCCACTGGCGCAGTTTCTTGATGAGATTGAGACTGGTATAAGGGTCGTAGATGTTATAAGGGTGACCGGCGATACCGATACGCAGGCTGCCCCCGGATGGCGCCGCCGCCTCTCCGGCCATCGCCTCCACCGGCGTCAGGCCGGCTTCGAGACGCCTTTCATAGGCCTTCTGCGCCGCGATACCCGAACCCCAAGCCCTGATTATGCGCATCTTGCGGCGCGTAAATGTCTTCCCGAAAGCAAGGATAGCCTCGTAACGCTTGCGCCGGCTCAGCCTGCTATTGAAGACCGGGTCGAGGATGTCCGGGAGCGACCCGTCGACGGAGCGCGCCAAATCGGGCAGGCCCAAGAACTTCGGGCAGGTATAAGCCCGCTTCTCAACGCTTACGACACGCGGCACAAAGAGCGCGTCCGCCTTGTCTTTCAAGTCGACGAGATGCCCGAAGAAGACCTTGACCGGCAGGCACAGCTCGTTTTCTCCGAGCGATGTGCCGGTATTTATCATCTTCTTCGTGGTCGAACCGGAGACCACTACCTCCGCCCCGAGCCCTTCCAGGAAAGTGGACCAAAGCGGGTAATATTTGTAATAGAGAAGCGCCTGCGCTATACCCACGGTGGCACCCATGTGCTGATTACCCTCCAACCGTCAAAATCACAAATTTCTTATTTTTTTGTACTACGATTATTCAACCACTATATACCCGATTCCTGCTCGTTCTGACAAATTCTCTCCCGACCTCCGCGATGCCGCAACCTGACTTCTCCGCAGTCAAAAATATGACGAATCCAAGGGTCGGTTTTTGAGCGATCTGGAAAAGTAGCCGCTGATTGGCCGGATAATAGACGCGAAACTTGCGCCGGTCACTTCCTGTTAAACGACAAACCCCGCGGATTAATCCGCGGGGTTTGTCGTTGATTATTCCGTCGCCGCAAGCAGGTATTGCCAAAGGCTTTTATTGCGCCCGCTATCTAGCCGCGCGACTACTCTCGGGCTTCATTTTCTATTTCGGTATCGCCGACTTCCTCGTTATTGTCTTCGACTGCGGGAGCGGCCGGGGTCGGCTGGGTCGGCTTGTCGCCAGACCTTTTATCGTCTTCCGCGTCATCGGCATCCTCGCGCTTAACGTCTTTACCGTCGGTCGCAGGCTCATCGTCTTCATCCTTCGAAGAATCGCCGGTTTGCCTGTCGTCCGCCTTACCCTCGATTACGTCATCGAACGTATCGAGTGTCGGGTCCGCTTTAATCGCCTCTTTAAGCTTTGCCAACGCGTCGGCCTCAGAGAGCCCGTCTTCTTTTATGTCTATCATCGCCGATACTATGGTGGTCAGCTCTTCCAGGCCGATATCGGCTTTTATCGCTTCCCTAAGCGTCGCCATAGCTACATTTCCGGCTATCCCCGCTTCGTGCATATCGATTAACGCCGCGGTGATCGTACTGAACTCCTCTAAAAACTTTTCTTTATCGAGACCGAGTTCCTTATCCAGATTGAGCAGCGCCGGATAATTCTCAGAAGATATCCCCGCTTCGTGCATATCGATTAACGCCGCCGTTATGGTGGTTAACTCCTCCAGGCCCGGGTCGGCTTTGAGCGCGCCTTTCAATGCGTCCACAATAACCGACTCCGCAATCCCGGCCTCGGCCATATCGATCGCCGCGGCCACTATCGTCTCGAATTCCTCATGAAGCTTTTCCGGCTCGACGCCCGCGTTTTTGCTCTCGCCAATCAAAACCAGCAAGGCCTCGACGCTCTTGGGCGATATCCCCGCTTCGATTAAATCGGCATAATCTTCAGGAAGCAGCCCCTTCGCACTCGCGGCCTCGTACAGCTCGTTGCTGATGACAACACTTACCACGTTAGCAGCCATGCCGCTCGCGGCTAACGCGTCCTCCGCGGCCTCGCCCGCAACATCGGCCACATCGCCCAAATCACTCAGTCCATCCGCTTCAGGGTCATTCGCAGGACGTAAGGCTATAACTACCTCCGCATCGCGCACCAAAAACCCCTCCGAAACGAGCGCGTCAATGATTCCGCCCAACGCTTTTTTCAAATCCGCATCCGCCACGTCGAGCTTGGCCAGCAGCTTGCTTCCATCTTCATTGAGACCCTCAATCCCGATTACTGTGTTATTCTTGTCGAGCGCGAGCTGCAACGACGGATTGACCTGCAGTGTTAGATACGCGCTCGTCTGCTCGCCGGTGAAGAAGGGTATTACCCCGGCGACCGCAAACAACAACACGAGAGCGGGTACGATCACTATCAACTTGGATTTCATGCTTATCACTCTCCTAAATCTCCTGAAGGGCGCCGATAGGGCACCCCCTTGTCTTTTCTGGAGACAACCCGAGCTGAGTAACGCCCTTCTCAGATTTTGCCTGTGAGCCGGCGCATCGAGTTCGGGAAGGTCCAGGCTTTCCAGTTTTTCGATAATGTCTTTCTTTTCCACTTAAATCGCCCTTCCTGTACGTATAACGCCTTACTCCGCAAAAGGTTGCAAAATATCCCTACTTATCCATAGATTTTCTTAATCTTTCTAAGCCCCGATGGAGCAGCGACTTTACCGTACCTTCGGATTTTCCCAGAATGCTTCCGATTTCTTTAATCCGTTTCGCTTCAAAGAAACGGAGCACGATGACTTCTTGGTATTTGAACGGCAATTCGCTGATCTTTTTCCGACACGCAAGGAACTCTTCGTAGCGGTTTAGGGCATCTTGGACTTCGATAAACTCCGCCTCCAGGTCATAGCCGGAATCGAGCGCGAGTCCCTCCGCCTCCAGCAAATAATCGAGCGAGGCCGTCTTGTACGTGCCCTTCCTGAAGTAGCTTCTCGCTTCGTTGGTCGCGATTTTGTAGAGCCATGCGGAAAACGATAGGCCTCTCCATTCAAATCTCTTAAGGCCTTTCATCGCCTTATAAAACGTCTCGGCGGTTATGTCTTGCGCAAGTTCTATATCTCCCGTCATTCTAAGGATATAGTTGAAAATGCTTGAATAATACGCGTCGTACAGCCGCCCGAACGCCGCGGGGTCGCTCTGTGCTTGCTCTATTAAATCCTCTTCATCGGCAAAATCTGCCTCGTCTGCGAATATCACGGGCCTGCGGCAATCCTTCCCGCTAAGACTCATAGTATGAATAAGTAGGCCGCTCTCAGCTAAGCGTCTGTGCTTTTGTCGCCTCAAAGACGATGATGCCGTCTTTGACACCCACAATTACACTATCGCCCTCTTTAACGCGCCCCTCAAGGATTTTAAGCGCGAGGCTATCCTGCAGCTTGCGCTGGATGGCGCGCTTCAGCGGACGCGCGCCGTATAGCGGGTCGAAGCCCTCGTGCGCGAGATACTCCTTGGCCTCATCGGTAAGGTGAAGCGTTATCCCGTGCTCGGCGACGCGTCGCTCCAGATGGCCGATTTGTATCTCGATTATCTTCTTGATGTCATCGAGGGTCAGGCGGTTGAAAATGACCGTCTCATCGACGCGGTTCAAGAACTCGGGCCTGAAATGGGCACGCATCTCATCATCGACTTTGCCGCGTATCTTGACCATATCGGTCATCTCCTGGATATGCTGGCTGCCGATGTTCGATGTCATTATGATTATGGTGTTCTTAAAATCGACGGTGCGGCCTTTGCCGTCGGTAAGACGCCCGTCGTCGAGTATCTGCAGGAGTACGTTGAAGACGTCGCCATGCGCTTTTTCTATCTCATCGAGAAGGAGTACGGCATAGGGGCGCCGGCGAACCGCTTCGGTCAGCTGCCCGCCCTCCTCGTAACCGACATAGCCGGGAGGCGCGCCGATTAGCCGCGATACGGTGTGTTTTTCCATGTATTCGCTCATGTCGATACGGATCATCGAGCGCTCGTCGTCGAAGAGAAACTCGGCTAAAGCGCGAGCCAGCTCGGTCTTGCCGACGCCGGTCGGCCCGAGAAAGATAAACGAGCCGAGCGGGCGATTGGGGTCTTGCAGGCCGGCGCGCGCCCGGCGGATGGCGTTGGCGACGGCGGAGACCGCCTCGTCCTGGCCGATAACACGCTCGTGGAGCTTGCCCTCCATGGCGACCAGTTTTTCTATTTCGCCCTCCATGAGCCTCGCAACGGGGATATTCGTCCACTCCGAGACGACCTCGGCTATGTCTTCCTCATCGACCTCTTCTTTCAGCATCTTCTGGTCTTTCTGCAGTTCGAGAAGGCGTCGGTTCTTGTCCTCCAATTCTTTTTCGAACGAGAGGATGTCGCCGTACTGAAGCTTTGCCGCAAGCGCTAAATCCCCCGCACGCTCGGCCGCCGCCGCATCGGTCTTTGCCTGCTCGATTAGCTCTTTGAGCCGGCTTATCTCGGTGATCGCCTGCTTCTCGTTCTGCCAGTGCGCGCGCATATGAAAGGTCTTCTCTTTGAGTTCGGCGAGGCCTTTATCTATGCCGGCAAGCCGCGCTAACGCGGCCTTGGTCTTGTCGTTTCGCAAAGCCTGTCGCTCTATCTCGAGCTTCTTGATGCGCCGCTCTGTCTCGTCTATCTCAGTCGGCAGGCTGTCTATCTCGATGCGCAACCCGGAGGCGGCCTCATCGATGAGGTCGATAGCCTTATCCGGCAAGAAGCGGTCGGTGATATAGCGGTTCGACATAACCGCCGCCGCGACAAGCGCCGAGTCGGTAATGCGCACACCGTGGTGTATCTCGTAGCGCTCTTTGAGGCCCCGCAAAATCGCGATGGTATCCTCGACCGAGGGCTCGCCGACGAGTATCGGCTGGAAACGCCGCTCCAGCGCCGCGTCTTTTTCAATATACTTGCGGAATTCGTCGATGGTGGTGGCGCCGATTGCCCGCAGCTCACCGCGCGCGAGCGCCGGCTTCAAAAGGTTGGCGGCATCGACCGCGCCCTCGGCGGCGCCCGCCCCGACCAGCGTATGAAGCTCGTCTATGAAGAGGACTATCTCGCCTTCGGCGTCGGTGACCTCCTTGAGTACCGCTTTTAGGCGGTCCTCGAACTCACCCCGGTACTTGGCTCCGGCGATGAGGGCGCCGAGGTCGAGCGAGACCACCCGTTTATCTTTGAGGCCTTCGGGCACGTCCCCGCCGACAACGCGCTGCGCGAGCCCCTCGGCGATGGCGGTCTTGCCTACGCCGGGGTCGCCGATGAGAACGGGATTGTTCTTGGTCCGTCGCGAAAGCACCTGTATGACCCGGCGAATCTCGTCGTCGCGCCCGATGACCGGGTCGAGTTTGCCGAGCCGGGCGAGCCTCGTCAAATCCCGGCTATACTTCTCGAGCGCCTGGTATTTCTCCTCCGGGCTCTGGTCGGTCACCCGCCGGCTTCCGCGCACGTCCACGAGAACCTTGAGAACCGCTTCTTTGGTAACGCCGAGCGAACTCAACATCTTTCCGACCGTTCCCTTATCCGCGGCGAGCGCGAGAAGCAGGTGCTCGGTACTGACATACTCGTCTTTAAGCCCTTCGGCCTCGATGAAGGCCGCGTCGATAGTGCTCTTCAACTCCGGTGCTATATAGGTCGCGCCCGCGCCCGAGACCTTGGGCCGGCGGTCGAGTTCGGCTTGAATCCGTTCTTTGATCGTGTCGGGGTCGAGAGCGAGTTTCCGCAATATCGGCGCCGCTACGCCGTCCGCCTGGCCGACCAGGGCCAACAAGAGATGTTCGCCTTCGACCTGCTGGTGGCCCATACTGTCCGCCAGCCGCTGGGCTTCGCCGAGCGCCTCCTGGGATTTTATCGTAAATTTATCCAACCTCATCTTCTTTCACCTTCTTGCATGCGCTTAGCACTTCTCTTTGCGGAGCACGATCTTGCCCCGGCGCATCGGCACGAGGGCGCTCTGCCGTATCTTGCCGAGTTCTTCGTCGAGCGCGCCCCGGAGCTTGGCGGTCTGCTTCTCGAGCGCCTCCATAAGCCCCTGCAGTTCTTCAATCTCGTCTTGGAGTTCGAATATCTTGACGACCCCGGCTAGGTTTACGCCGAGTCCCTGGGTGAGCATCTGTATTAGCTTTAAGCGGTCGACATCGCGCTGCGAGTACAACCTCGTCGAACCCTGGGTACGCTTCGGGTCGATAAGTTTCTTCCGTTCGTAAATGCGGAGCGTCTGCGGGTGCATCCCCGCGAGTTTCGCCGCCACGCTTATCATATAAACCGGCTCGTCGTACATCTTCTCTCCTTAGGGGACGTTGTTTCCAGTGCGTCCTAACTTCCCACTCCAAATATCATTGAACAATCGCACGGCCCTTAGGTCTCGCGATTCGCGTTACTCTTTAAAATTCTTCCTCGGGTCTTCCTTGCGGGCATCGGCAAACCTCACGAGCAGCTCTTTTTCGGCTCCCGAGAGTTCTGTCGGCACGGTTATGCGGACCTTGGCGAGCATATCGCCCCGGCCCGTCCCTTTAAGCTTGGGCGCTCCTTTGCCGCGGAGGCGGAAGGTCCGGCCCTCCTGGGTACCGGCGGGAATCTTCAAGGAGACGCTACCGTCGACGGTGGGCGCCTCGATACTAGCTCCGAGGGCCGCTTCGGTAAAGGTAATCGGGAGGTCGAGCTGGATGTCGCTGCCGTTCCTGATGAAATAGGGGTGTTTGGCGACCTTGGCGACGACATAGAGGTCGCCGTGGGGCCCGCCGTTCAAGCCGGCTTGCCCTTTGCCTTTGAACCTGAGCTTGCTGCCGTCGGCGACACCGGCCGGGATCTTTATCGTCTCACTCTTCTGTGCGCGTATGCGGCCGTTGCCCCGGCAAGCCGCGCAGGGTCTCTCGACTATGCTTCCCTGGCCGCCGCAATTCGGGCACGCCCGACTGATACTGAAGATACCCTGGTCGTCCGCGACCACGCCGCGTCCGCCGCACGCCGCGCAGGCAACCCTCCCCGAGCCGGATGCCGCGCCTGTCCCGCCACACGACGAACAGGTCTCTTCCCTGTCGACCGAGAGCGTAACGGTCTTACCCTTAAGCGCCTCGTCGAAGGTGAGGCTTACGTTATACGTTATATCGGAGCCTTTGGTCCGCGTCTGCTGCGGCCTCGCTCCACCGCGCCCGACGCCCGCGCCGCCCCCGAAAAGGTCGAAGAGGTCGCCGAAGCCGTTAAACGAGAATCCCTGGTCAGCGCCACCGGCAGTGCTCCGTCCGCCACCCGGGCCGGGGCCGCCGAAATAGCGCCCCATCTCGTCGTATTCCTTGCGCTTTTTCGCGTCTTTAAGAACCTCATAGGCCTCGCTTATTTCTTTGAACTTCTCTTCCGTCGTCGAATCGCTCTTGTTCGCGTCGGGATGATATTTCCGCGCGAGCTTGCGGTACGCATCTTTTATCTCTTTCCGCGTCGCATTCTTGCTCACCCCGAGAACCGCGTAGTAATCCTTATATGTCCTGCTCGAACTCATCCGCCATCACCATTATCAGCTGTCAGGAATTAGCTATCAGATTGTCAGGGCTAAAGCCCTGAGCTACGAGTGCTAGCCGCACCCTCGTTCCGCACCCGCTTTCTACTTTGCGACTTTTACCATCGCCGGGCGCAACAGCCTTCCCTTCAGCTCATAGCCCTTCTGTAGAACTTCAATCACCGTATTCTCGGCGTGCCCTTCGCTTTCGACCTGCAGGACGGCCTCGTGCCGCTCGGGGTCGAACTCCCGGCCCAAGGGGTCGATGACTTCGACACACTCCTTCGCCAGCAACGCGTTGAGCTGCGTATAGATAAGCTCAAAGCCTTCGGTCAAGCTCGCGCTCGATGCTCCGGCTTCCGCCGCGTGAAGCGCCCGCTCGATATTGTCGATGAGCGGCAGCAGCTCCCGCATTACGGTCTGCGTCGCATACTGGACAATCTGTTCTTGCTCCCGCAGCATCCGCTTGCGATAATTGTCCATCTCAGCCTGGACCCGCTTGGCCATATCCAAGTATTCCGCCGCGTCCGCCTCTTTCCGACTCAAGCGCTCTTTCAAATCCTCATAGCTCTCGCCCGGCGCGCCCTCCGGCCCGGCTTCTTCGCCGTCCACTGCGTCGACCTCTGCCGATACCGGCTCCGCCGGGTCGTCGCCAAATCCATTCCGGTTTTTATCCCCTGTCAAAACTATCACCTCAAACGCCGGGAAGGAATTTTCCTCCCCCGTCTTACTTCGCTTCGCCTTCTTCGTCGACTACTTCGAAATCGGCATCGACGACGTCCTCAGCCTCGCCCGCGGCTTCATCGCCCGCGCCCGGAGCCGCCTGCTGTTGCTGCTCGTATACGGCCTGGCCGATTTTGTACGATTGCTCAAGCAACACTTCGTGCGCCTTCTTTATCTGCTCGACGTCGGAGCCCTTAAGCGCCTCTTTCGCGTCGGCTACCGCTTTCTCGATCGCCTCTTTGTCGGCGTCGGTCAGCTTCTCGCCCACATCTTTGAGCGTGCGCTCGGTCGTGTATACCAGGTTATCCGCATTGTTTCGCACCTCGGCTTCTTCGCGGCGCTTGCGGTCTTCTTCCGCGTGCGACTTGGACTCGTCGACCATCCGGTCTATCTCATCCTTGTTGAGCGCGGTGGCGCCGGTAACCGTGATGCGCTGCTCTTTGCCGGTGCCCAAATCTTTCGCCGAGACGTTGACTATGCCGTTGGCGTCGATGTCGAAAGCGACCTCGACCTGCGGCACGCCTCGCGGCGCCGGCGGCATGTCCACCAGATGGAACCGCCCTAAGGTCTTATTGTAGGCCGCCATCTCGCGCTCGCCCTGGAGTACGTGTATCTCAACGCTCGTCTGTCCGTCGGCGGCGGTCGTAAATATCTCGCTTTTTCGCGTCGGAATCGTCGTGTTTCTCTCGATAAGCTTCGTGAAGACGCCCCCGAGCGTCTCGATTCCGAGCGAGAGCGGGGTGACGTCGAGGAGAAGAATGTCTTTTACCTCTCCCATGAGCACGCCGGCCTGGATGGCCGCGCCGGCCGCTACTACCTCGTCCGGGTTGACGCCCATGTGCGGGTCTTTGCCGGTATACTCCTTTACCATCTCCTGTACCGCCGGCATCCTGGTGGAGCCGCCGACGAGGATGACGTGATCGATGTCGTCGGCGCTTACGCCGGCGTCTTTCATCGCCTGCTGAACCGGCTTACGGCACCGGTCGAGATAGTCGGTCGTCATCCGCTGGAACTCAGTGCGAGTCAGCGACATCTCGAGGTGCTTCGGCCCTTCGGCGTCGGCTGTGATAAACGGGAGATTTATGTTGGTCGAAAGCGTCGTGGACAGCTCCATCTTCGCCTTCTCCGCCGTCTCCTTGAGGCGCTGAAGCGCCATCTTGTCGTTGCGTAAATCGATACCGTATTTCGACTTGAAGTCGTCGGCCATCCAGTCGATTACCTTCTGGTCCCAATCGTCGCCGCCGAGATGGTTGTCGCCCGCGGTCGCCCGCACCTCGAAAACACCGTCGCCGATGTCGAGAATTGAGACGTCGAAGGTACCCCCACCCAGGTCGAAGATGAGAATCGTCTGGTCATGCTCTTTGTCGAGACCGTACGCGAGCGCGGCGGCCGTCGGCTCGTTGATAATACGTAAGACCTCGAGACCCGCTATCTTGCCGGCGTCTTTCGTCGCCTGGCGCTGCGCGTCCTCGAAGTAAGCGGGAACCGTGATGACCGCCTGGGTAATCTTCTCGCCGAGATACGCCTCCGCGTCCCTCTTGAATTTCCGCAAAATGAAGGCGGATATCTGCTGCGGCGTATAATCCTTACCGTCGATATCTATCTTCCAGTCGGTGCCCATATGGCGCTTGACCGATGCGATAGTCCGCTCCGGATTTGTAATCGCCTGGCGTTTGGCAACCTCGCCGGTGAGCACCTCGCCGGTCTTGGAAAACGCGATGACCGAAGGCGTGACCCTCCCGCCTTCCGCGTTGGCTATTACCTTCGGCTCACCAACCTCGAGAATCGCCATACATGAATTTGTCGTTCCAAGATCGATACCTAAAGCTTTTGGCATAAAAAACACTCCTATCGCTATATTTTTGTCATAAGTATAAAATCTAAGTCTGGTATTGTCAAGATTTATGACGGCGACCTTATTATAGTTATCGGCTGACCTTTGAGGCCTTTAATTATTTTTTGATTTATTCTTGCGGCGACGCAACTCGGCGGTTCGCAGTAAATAATCGCCAAATTCTCTTTGTCAAATCACTTTACAAGCGGCTAGCAGTCATGTATAAGATTTATTGTGTAGCGTACGGCCTATTTATTAGGGAGGAATTATAATGTCAAAACCATTAATCGATGTCGATGAGTGCTCCGGCTGCGGAACCTGCATAGACAGCTGCCCGAACGATGTGTTCGAACTCGTCGACGACATCGCAAAAGCTACCGATGCGGATAGCTGCGACGGCTGCAAGGCTTGCGAAGAAGAATGCGCGATGGAAGCCATCACCATAGAGGACTAAGCTATTATCCTAAGACCTGAAAACGCCGGACGCGGGTTTGGCGTCTTTTTTGTATACAAGAAAATAGGCTCCCCCTAAACCGGCTACCCACGCTCGGTCGAGTCTTCGCTTTTATGTTAGCGCGCTCGACATCGACGACAAAAGGTCTGGTGCCGCGCCAAGAACAAAACAAAGTTTTGCTCTTGGCGCGTTTATCTGGTAAAAATATTATTAAGCGACGGTTTGTGCTTCGCTTTTGCGTGAGACGTTTTTCGCCCTCGACATGACGCTTCAGCGCCACAAAGCTTAAGCCGAACACGGATAGAGGAATGGGGGGCTTTGATTGAAAAAAATACTAAGCGGTATTCCGGGGTTGGATGATTTGCTCGATGGGGGGCTGTACGAGAGAAGCTCGACCGTCATTGCGGGCCCTCCGGGTACCGGGAAGACGACCTTTGCGACGCAATTCATATACCAGGGCGCGGCCGCGCTCGACGAAGCGGGTATATTTATAACATTCGAGGAATTCCCGGAGATCATCTATCGCGACGCCATGAATTTCGGCTGGGATTTGAAGGAGCAAGAGGCGGCCGGAAAGCTAAGAATAATCTTCACGTCACCCGCGGTTCTCAAAAGCGAACTCGAGAAAGAAAACGGCCTAGTCGATAGATTGGTCGCCGAAATCGGCGCTAAACGCATAGTCATCGACTCGGTCACGCTGATGGAGCAGATAAGCCGCGATACCATCGAACTCAGGCAACTCTTTAATAGCCTTATAAACGGCCTAAAGCGACTAGGGCTGACGACGGTATTGACGAGCGAAGTCCCGCTCCTCTTCGGCCACGAGAACACATTCGAGACGAGCATAGGTTTTGTCGTCGACAACATACTATTTTTACGTTACGTTGAGATAGAGAGCGAGCTTGAGACCGCTCTGACTATCTTGAAGGTGCGCGGGAGCAAACACGCTAAAGATATCCGCAAATATGAAATCGCGGAGAACGGGGTGACCATCGAGGCCAAGTTCTCGGGCCACCAGGGAATCCTGACCGGATTCCCATCGAGAATGATCAGCGGAAAGACGCTCCTTGAGGAAGGCCTTATCCGCAAAAAAAGGTAATCGAGATGAGCTTTATCGTAGCAGTCGAAACACTCAACTTCATCCTGGCGAGTCTGGCGGCTCTGATATCCCTGGGAATCTTGCGAAAGGTGGCCGGCAACCTCGCCGCGAGCTGGCGATACGCGGTGGTAGCCTTCCAAATACTCGCGATGGCGACGCTCTTTGCCGTCATCAACGAATTGGGGGTCATCTCGATAGCGGGTGTCGGCTCGGACCTGTTGAGAAACACCGCGCATTTCGTCTTCATCATACTCGCCTTCTTCGGGCTGCTCCGTAATTACCAACTAATACGGAATTTGACCGAGCGTGATTCGTAATGACAGTCGTCGACCTTCTCGCCATAGTCGTGGCCGTAACCGGCCTCGCGGCGGCCGTCATCGCGCGAAAAATCTGGCTCATGGTCGAAGGCGACCTGGCGGCGAGCTGGCGATGGTTGCTGCCGAGCGTGCCGGTCTATGCCGTCTCTTATACCATCCTTATCATACATAATTTTATGAGAAAATTCGGTACGCCCGACCCCGTGCTGAGCATCGATTTTGAATTAAACATCCTGGAAAAGCAGTCGCTGTTCAGCATGCAAGTGTGGGAGCCGATAATACTGGTGTTGCGAAACATGCAGGTACTGGTGGAAATGGTATTCCTGGTGCTGGTCATAGTCGGCCTCGCCAGACAGTACCGGCTGTTTCAAAAGCTTGCTGAAAAGCAAGGCTAGATTGAGGAAATCGAATGAATAGAAAGATAGCTAAGTTCGTTAAAAGCTTAAACGAGAAGACAAAACCCATTGTGCTTGAGATACTGGAATCGCCGACCAAGTGGAATCTCATCCAGTTTTACAAAGCCAACCCCTTTTCCATACACACGCCGCGAGGCCTTGCCAACATCATCGGACGCAAACCATCCGCGGTGTCGAAAGAGGTCGAGTGCCTGGCGCGAGCCGGTGTGCTCAAAAAAATATCGGACAACGAAGACCTGTCGGCCATTTATTCGTACGACCCTGAAAAAGTCATGGTCAAGATAGTAGACTCTTTGGTCGGAATGTGCGGCGAATCGCGTGAGACAATCCAAGAGCTTATCGAGGCCATTAAAAAGTCCTAGCCGCGCTCACACAGCTAGACCCGTAACCGTAACAGCCGTAGCAACGTCCCCCACTTACACTTGGCAATCCTGAAGAATGCCTGTAAACTATTGTCAATAATATGTGGCGCGCATTTCTTGGGAGGTTCGTCTTGGACGAAAAGGACTTTGCGGAATTGATATCGGTGTTCTTGAAAGGCAGCGAACAGGGCAAGGACGCCGCGGAGAAGGAGAAGGGGTCGGCGGATGACGCGTTCGACCCGGAATCGTCTTCAAACGAAGCAGAGGTTCGCAAGAACATCATCGAAGCACTAGCCGAACGAATAAAAGAATCCCAGGAAGCGGAAGAAGTAGCGGTAAACGCCCGGTCCGAAGCCGCGACAATGGCGCCGAACACCGGGATAAGCTACGAGGCGGCAGGGGTCGAAAACCCCCCGGAGACCCCCGGAGAAGAGACGCCGGAGGTCGAAGAGGAGCTTATCACAAAAGAAGAGGTAGACCAGCTCCTCAGCAAAGAAGAGCCGGCCGAAATAGTCACCCTGCAGCAAATATTGCACCGCTTCACCGCGCTCGACGGCGTAATCGCCGCGCTCTTGGTCACCCGCGACGGCTTTGTCGTAGACTACGCCTCCAACATCGAATTCGAACTCGACATGGTAAGCGCGGTCGTCGCGACCGGTTTCGGCATGCTCGATAGAGTCGGCTCCGAACTCGAGCGGGGCGCGCTCTCGACCGCCATGCTCGAATACGAGGAGGGCACGGTCGTCATCTCACCGCTCGTCCCCGATATCGCGCTGGTAATCATCGCATCCCAATGGACGACACTCGGGCGCATCCGCTGGGAGATAAAGAAGTACGGCGACGAGTTGATAGCCAATCTCTAAGCGCTTTGTCCCACTGCTTATGCGACGCCGCTCTGCGGGTCGCCTGGCCTTTAGACATTGCGGCGACTCGTTTTGTTCCATCCCGGCACCTGGCGTTCGCCCCGGCTTTTTAAGAGCGGGCTTCTGTGCTATTCTTTCATCGTAATGACGTTAGAACTGAGGATGGGATACGAGCTGGTCGAGAGCCTCGCCGCCATAAAGGAACAAAACGGGAGATTGATCGTCTAAGTCAACCACCCCGCCCTAAAGGGCGGAGCTTGTGAAAGCAAGCTTAAGTTGACCAGGGAGAGTGAGATGTGAACTACATCGAACTCCGTTACCAACGGGTCGTTAAGACGCACCAGCGAATGCTTCCTCAGTTCGCTGCTCTGCAAGACCCGGATCATGCTGGCGAAAGGTAAAGCGCCGAAGGTTCGGGTCGCTGCTGACAAGCAGGAGCCGGTTGGTGACATTCCCGAGGGGAGACGCCTCGCAAGGGGCGCGTCACAGGGCTCGTAAGGGCTGAACAAAAGGAGTTTTCGATGGCAGTGTTTGTTTTGGATCGCAGAAAGAAGCCGCTGATGCCGTGCAGCGAGAAACGTGCTCGCCTGTTACTTGAGCGCGGTCGTGCGCGCGTGCATCGCTTGTACCCGTTCACGATCCGACTGGTGGATCGCACGCAAGAGCAATCCACGCTCCAGCCCGTGCGCCTGGGCATCGACCCCGGCAGTGCGCTCACGGGTCTGGCGCTGGCGCGCGAGAGCGAGGTCGTGGACAGGGAAACAGGCGAGGTCATTTTGACGCGGTGCGTCCTTTTTCTGGCCGAGTTGCAGCATCGTGGGCACGCAATCCGCGACTCTCTCACGCGGCGCCGCGCATTCCGCCGCCGCCGGCGCACTGCGAACCTGCGTCACCGTGCCCCGCGCTTTAACAACCGGCGCAAGCCCGAGGGTTGGCTCGCGCCGAGCTTGCGGCATCGAGTGGACACCACGTTGACCTGGGTGACTCGTCTTCGCAGTCTCGCGCCGGTGGCGGCCATCAGCCAGGAACTCGTGCGTTTCGACACCCAGGCCATGCAGACCCCGGAAATCTCCGGCGTCGAGTACCAGCAAGGCACGCTCGCGGCCTACGAGGTGCGCGAATACCTGCTGGAGAAATGGCAACGGCGCTGCGCCTACTGCGATGCCGAGAACACTCCGCTGGAGATCGAGCACATCACGGCCCGCAGCAAAGGCGGCGGTAACCGGGCCTCGAACCTGGCTCTGGCCTGCGTGCCCTGCAACCAAAAGAAGGGCAGCCGCGACGTGCGCGAGTTTTTAGGCGCGCAACCCGAGCGAGTCAAGCGCATTCTGGTGTGGGCCAAGGCTCCGTTGCGCGATGCGGCCGCAGTCAACAGCACGCGCTGGGCGCTGCTCAACGCGCTCAAGGCTACCGGCCTTCCGGTCGAGATCGCAAGCGGCGGCCGCACGAAGTGGAATCGTTCGCGCCTGGGCGTGCCTAAGACCCATGCCCTCGATGCGCTGTGCGTGGGCAAAGTGGGCGCCGTCGAGGACTGGCTGGCACCTGCGTTGGCGATCAAGGCGACCGGGCGCGGCGCCTACCAGCGCACGCGCCTGACGGCGCGGGGATTCCCACGTGGGTGTCTCATGCGCCGGAAACAAGTGCATGGCTTCCAGACTGGCGACATGGTGAAAGCCGTGGTGCCCAGTGGAAAGAAAGCGGGAGTTCACCGTGGTCGCGCAGGAGTACGTGCCTCGGGGAGTTTTAATATCCAGACGCCGCAAGGTGTCGTACAAGGCGTATCGCACAAGCACTGCCGGTTGATCCAGCGTGCGGATGGGTACGGCTATTCGTTCACCCAAATAGCAAACCAGAAAGGAGAGCGGGTGCAGGGCCACGCTTCGCATGACGCGCTATCCCTCCTCGGCATGAATGCCGGGGTTTCCCGCGCAAACTGATGAAAAGGGCATTCCCGCCGCTGGCGCTCTTTGCCGGCGCCTATGTGGCGGGTATAGCAATATCCGAATGGCTAGATATAAAGTTGAGCTATACGCTATGCGCACTACTAGCAGCCAATATAGCTCTAATCATAGTCACAAGACAAAGGGTAAACTATAGGTATATACTAGCGGTAATTGCCCTGGTTTTACTCGGCGTGACCCTAACCGCACTCGCTTCAGAACGGCTGGACGCGGGCTTTCTGAGCAAAGCGGCCACTGACGGCGCTTACGTCAAGGTCGAGGGGACGCTCATAAACGACGCTGTCTATCACCGGGGGCAGACGCGCTTCGATATCCGGGTCGCGCGGCTAGATGACGGAAGGCGGGACTGGGCGCTCAGGGAATATGCGCGTATCCAAATCCGCTCGGATGAAAAAATCGAGCTGCACGCGGGGCAAGCGGTCAGCGTATCGGGCAAAGCGCGCCTGCCGAAATCAACCGGCGATTTCGATTACCGGCGCTATCTTTACTATCGCGGCATTACAGCTACTATAAATTCCAATCTCGATGATATAGTGCGGGCGGAGTCGAATCGGGGCGATATTTCGGCGTTTCTCTTAAAAGGGGCGGGCGTTTCACGCGTCTGGATAAGGGAGTGCAACGCGGCCCGCTTCGGCAGCGGCGATGAAGCCGGCCTGCTCAACGGTATCGTCTTAGGGGATACCTCGATGTTGAGCGAGAGCGTCGACGAGGCTTTCAAGACGACCGGCCTTACCCATATCGTCGCCGCGTCGGGCATGAACATCGCGCTTATCGTCGGCGCGCTCTGGCCGCTCCTTCACCTCATACGACTACCCGCTGTTTGCCAATACGCGGTGCTGGTCATAGCCGCGGCCTCCTACACGCTGCTCGCGGGGATGCAGCCCTCGATCACCAGGGCGTTTCTCATGGCCTGCGTCGGCCTTACCGCGTGGTTTTTCGGCGGGAACAAAAACCATCTCGCATCGCTAGCCGCCGCGGCCCTCATTATCCTGATTCTCGACCCGTTCGCGCTCTACGATATCGGCTTTCAACTCTCGTTCGCCGCGACCGGCGCGATCATCCTCTTGGTCCCGCTTTTCGAGCGGATGGCCGCCGACACCCCGCGAGCGCTCCGCTCGGCGCTCGCGGTCACGCTCGCCGCGCAAGTCGGGGTCGTCCCCATCATGGTCTATTATTTCGGTTACCTCTCGACGATATCGCTCATCGCCAATCTCGTCGTCGCGCCCCTGGCCGGGCCGATTCTCATCCTTGGTATGGCGGTCGTCCCCATCGAGGCGATAGCGCCGCTTCTCGCGACCCCCGTATATTTCATAGTCGGCCTGCTGCTGAAAGTGATGATACGGACAGCCGCTTTCCTCGCGAACGTGCCCGGTGGCGCTGTCTATTTTAAGCAGCCGGGTTTGGCGATAGCGGTCGCGTCTTACGCCGTCTTGGGCGCGGGCCTTTTCTTCTTGCGCACGCTAAATGTCAGGTTAAGGCTCGCGCATATAGCAATGCTCTTGATAGCGGTCTCCGCTGCTTCGATATGGTGGCAGGCGGGGATGGCGACGGCTCCATCGCAACTCGAGGCGGTCTTCTTGGATGTAGGCCAAGGCGACGCCGCGCTGCTGACCGCGCCTGATGGGGCGCGGGTTCTCGTCGACACCGGGCCGAACGCGGCCGCGCTCAAGCGGCTCCTTGCCGAGCGGGGGGTCAACCGAATCGACACGATTATCTTCAGCCATGAGCACGCCGACCATGTCGATGGGGTCCATGGGATATTGCAAAGCTGCAACGTAGGCGCGGTCGCGTATCCTCGTGCCATGGGGGAATCCGATGAGGGCGGGGCGCTAATCAGGCAGATAGAGAAGAGCGGAATAGAGTGTATAGCGCTCGATGACGGCGACACCCTCGAATTGGGTTCGGTATTGAGGCTGGACGTCCTTCTTGCGAGCGAGTACGCGGGAGACGGCCGCGACGATTCGGCGGTCTTCACCGCGCGTTATCGCGACTTCGACATCTTGTTCACCGGCGATGCGGGCGAGGAGACCGAGGCGTCGTTGCTCGCGCGGGGCGACGAGTTCGATATCGACGTCGACGTCTTGAAAGTCGGCCATCACGGGAGCGCGTATTCGAGCGGCGATGATTTTCTGCGCGAGGTAAAGCCGGAGGTCGCGGTCGTCTCGGTCGGCGGGGACAACCGGTACGGCCACCCGTCACGCGCCGCGCTCGACAGGCTCAAGGCAGCCGGCTCGAAAATCTACCGCACAGACCTCCACGGGGATGTTACAATTAAATCCGACGGGGAGACCTACCGTGTCTACGTGGAGAAGCAGGCAGACTAATCAAGAGGTTGCGTCAATCACTAGAATAACCAATTCGCCGTTATCGATTGCGTAAATAATTCTAAAAGCCCCAATTCTTAATTTCCAACGATCCTTTAGTTCACCCACTATATCGAGCCTACCTGTGTAAACGCCTATGTCCACTGGAAGTCCCAAGATGATGGGACTTGGGCCAAAGAGCTAATGGTTTTGCACTCCAAGGAGATCGACTGGGATTATTTGGCGAAAAGAGCGGGAGAGGAACGTGTCGAAGCCGCTCTTGCCGAGCTAAAAGAGGAGTTTTGAGAGCATGAGAAAGATAAACTGGGATGAATACAAGGCTAGAAGAGCCGGTTTTGCCAGGGTTAAAGCCGAGCACGGTCTTGACAGAAAGCCTTCCTCCCGCGTTAGGGACATGGAGGAGAGAAACCTCTTAATTCAGCTTGACAAGGCCCGGCTCGAAGCCTGGAAAGAAGAGGGCAAATTCGAGATTTTGGGCGCCAGAAAGATCAGGTTCCGGGTCAATCGGTAAGCGCGAGGGGTTAAACCCCACTGCATACCCAGGCTAAAACCTCTTGCCGTTCTTGCCGAGTTTACTTATAAGTATTATACTCGCGAGTATAATACTAAAAATACGATTTCATGAGCGTGCGGTATGATTCGCAGCTCGTACTTTTGGCCGATTGTACCGCTCTATAGATGCTTAATCAAATTATTTGCTCACAAGCATGGGGGAGCCGGGCAAGAATCTTGTCTTTCGGATATCGCTGGATGCTACAATAGGGTTGAAACCAGATTGGTCGAGAGCAAGGACGGCAATGAACGGTCAGATAAAAAAGCCGCAAAAACAAAAACCGTTAAAACCAGTCTATCTTATACACGGCGACAAGAAACTGATAGACGACGCCTTGGCGCGCCTGAAAAAACGCATCTCCGCGCAGTTTGACCTCGATTTTAACTACGACCAATTCAACGGCGCGGAGGCAAGCGCCGTGAAGATAATCCAGGCCGCGAACACCCTGCCGTTCATGTCGGAGAAGCGCCTGGTCGTCGTGAAAAATGCCGATAAGCCGGCAAAAGACGACGTCGCAAAGCTTGCCGAATACGCCGAGAAACCGTCCGAGTTCGCTTGCGTTGTCTTTGTCTCGAACAGCGCCAACAAGACGAGTCGTCTCTACAAGGCGGTCGAAAAGACGGGCGAAATCGCCGAATACTCGCTCAAAATCCTCAACAAAAGCCCTACGGTCTGGATTAAAGAGCAGTTCGCGGCGCGCGGCAAACTCGTCTCCGATGCCGTCGCCAGGCACCTGCTGCATGTGGTCGGCGCCGACCTCGACCGGCTCGGCACCGAAATCGAGAAGGTAAGCCTCTACTGCGAAGATGAGCGCATCATCGACCCCGACGATGTCGACCCCGTTGTCACCAGGTCAACGGAGGTATCGATATTCGACCTCTCGACACACATAGGGGAGCGCAACGTCCCAAAGGCCATCGAACTCCTCGACCGGTTGCTCACTCAAAAAGAGGCGCCGCTCAGTCTTCTTAGTCTCATCGCGCGCCACTTTCGCCTTATCCTGCGGACGAAGGTGTGGACGGAGGCCGGGCGCGACAGCAAGTTCCTAGTCGAGAACCTCACAGGCGCCGGCGGCAAGAAACTCCCGCCCTTCGTAGTCTCCAAATACCGCGACCAGAGCCGCAACTTCTCCATCGAAGAGCTTAAGCGAGCATTCGAGCTGCTGCTCACAGCCGACATCGCCCTAAAGTCCAGCCCCCAGCCGCCCGAGGCCGTGTTGGAGGATTTAGTCGTGCGGCTGGCGGTTTAGCCGCATTAGCTTGCGATACGAAAATTATTAAGCCTCGTGCTTCTCAATCCCTCTTACTGCGGATTGGTTGCGACTGAGCTTCTACGAGGCGCAAAAGGAGATGAAGAGCTTAGTACACTCAATGATCTTTTTAGCACGTTATGCCGAATTGAAGAATCTTATGAAACATTTTACAGGGCTGGAGTGCTTGGATATTCTTTAGCAAGAAAAGGGATTAATATTTCGACCGTGGATTTGGCTATAGCCCAAATATGCCTAGATAATGAGATATTAATTTTTACCCATGATAAGCACTTCAATATTATAGCGGACCATTCGGCATTAAACGTTTTGTCTTAAGACAGGGGAATGGACAAGGGCTTTAAGGTCGGTGAATGAGGCGGTTCGTTCTTAGCTCAGGGAAGCACCCTGCGGGTGCATGCGCTTACTCTCTATTTGGACAAACGAGCAGCAAGAGCGAAGTAATAGAAGTAGCGGTTTAAATCCTCAGGCGAACTATTGTATTTATTTCCCCCCAAGATTGCATCACAAAAGACTTCTCTTGCGCGCGTTATTTCTTTCAGGCGATGGCGCCAACGAGGATCACTTATTGTTAAATCGAATAGTTCAAGAGCGCGGTCAAATGCGTTTTCAAGCAGCTGTTGATCTTTGTTTTGAAAACGAAAGGCGCGGTTTACCTCGCTGCCGATATTACCCAATTGTTCGGCCAAAGAAAGCTTCCGCCAGTTCCCTTGCGCTAAATCGCTGTGTTTAATATTCATCGCACAATTAATTTGTTTATAATTTCTAAAATCTTCTCTCTTATCTCTGGATTTTCGATATCTCCTGAGCGATTGTTCTGTGAAGGCTTTATGTTAATCATTGAATCAAACTCAACCCATTCTTTCTCCGGTTTCTCTGGATATAAATTAAAACCCCATAGATATTCTTGCCGACCTCCTTGCTCCAAGAGAAGCGCTTCTTCGTCAGCGTGTAGTTCACCACCAATAACCAATATCTCTTTATCAAGATCAACTACAGCTTTGACTAAATCACCGAATTGATCCTTGGCAATATTTATCAATTCTTCTAAAGTTGTGGGATTCTGTACTATTTTCATAAGATAATATGAAGCCGCTAACCTAACAAAAAAATTTAAACAAGAATGGCATCTAGACCTTTATATCCAAGTTTGTTATCGCTTAAAAACCGAAACATATATTGGTAACGGTCAAGATAGTTGCACTAGCGTTGATATTATAAAACAGGCGTCTTTATATAACAAGGCCACGGAAAAATCAGGTTCCGGGTCGACGACCCCATAAACGACCCCATAAAATTGATAAAAGCTGAGCAGCGGGGTAAGATGGTCTTAAGAAGGAGGCGATGTTAAATGGCCCGTCCAGCTCAAAAGAAAGACAAATACACTTATGAGGACTATCTGCGCCTGCCCGAAGATAAGCGGTACGAGTTAATTAGAGGGGAACTAGTAATGGTACCAGCGCCTAAGACGAAGCATCAGAGGATTTCTTTAAGGCTACTGCGCTTATTGTCGGATTATGTAGAAAAAAACAACGCAGGCGAAATTTTCCCGGCGCCTACCGACGTTTACTTTGATGATGAAAACGTTGTGCAGCCGGATATATTATTTATCTCAAAGGAACGACAAGAAATCATCACCGAGGATAACATTAAAGGCGCCCCCGATTTGGTCGTTGAGATAGTTTCGCCTTCTTCCGCATATTATGACCTTGTCAAAAAGAAGAAAATCTACGCCAGGTTCGGTGTTAAAGAGTACTGGGCTGTTGACCCCGAAGAAAAGACCGTCGAGGTCTACCTGTCGGCTGATGTCTTTAAAGTAGCTCAAAGTTTATCAGAAGGGGATAGCCTATCCTCGGCGATGTTTCCGGGATTATCAGTCGACCTTATAGAGTTGTTTAAGTAAATTAACTAAGTTAGCCTATGCCGCCTTTGCCGCTTGCTATATCCACCTTGAGATATCTGATTAGTTATGAGATACTCGTTCCGTTTATCCGTTTCTATTGGCACTAACTTTGCGAGGTTAATTTCTCTTTAATCCACATTCTTACCAAAGAGGTGTAACTGAGGCCTTTCTCTTGCGCGATTTTTTTAAGTTTTTCGATTTCATTTGGCTCAAGCCTAAAAGTGATTTGCGCTTTTCTTGGACGAACAAATCTAGCCTGAGCTTCTTCGGTATCTTTTGCAAACTCAGAGAAATCATGCGTTTCCCAAAGCTCTCTCACTAAATGATAAAATGCTTATATATGATACGCGTCAAGCAGGTTTTGCAAAGATTCCGCATGCTGTCCATGAAGTTTAGCAGCTCAGGGCGGCTGGGGAGGTCTGACCCCGCTCACCGAATTAACAAAACATTAAGAAATGTTTAACCATTAGTCGTTGATTCTTCGGTATTATATCAATAGAAGCAGGCAAATGGCTGCTTAACTAGGCGTTAGGAAAGTATTACGAGTATTGCAAAAGTTTCTCAAAAACCTGGTCGAGTACTTTTTTCAACTTATATTCGCTGAGATATTGATTTTATAAGATTCTCTAATAACGCTTGCCATAGTATCGATGAAATGCTAGGTTAAGTCGTAACACTATATGGTTCACATGATAAGCATCGCGGCAAGCATCGCAGCCTCTGTCTCGCAATGATCACTGCAGGAAACCGCACTCAATGCACTCAATGTCAAAATCAATATCTCATCTAAATGAATAAAATAAATAGTAAGTCATCGATGCGCGAGCAAATTAATGCTTGCGGTAATAGTTAACGGCAGGGCAAGAAGCTACTAAAGGAAGCTGCTAAAAAAGCCGTGAGTTTTTTGGGTTAACAAGAAAATAAGAGGGGGGATGCTGTCACATCCCCCGAAAGCAGGCGCCCTTGGGTTGGGACCGTTAAGCCTGCACTTGTATTATCGGGTATTTTTCCCTGTTCATCAAGTGCGAACAAGCCAACTACCTCCCAAGCGTCTGCTTTCGCAGAGAGATCCGGCGACCCGTTTCATCCGTCGATGGAGAAAGACATCGCGAAAGACATCGCGATTGTCGACACCGATGCGGCTGAAGCGGTTGCTTAAAGATCGAATATCCCTTGAGCGGGGAAGCGAAAGGAGGGGAGAACGGGAGAACGAGTTTTAGCATGCTCAAAAAGGCCTGGTTCGAAAAGGCCTGGTTCGCACAGAGCTTCGCGGACAACAGTCCGCGGAAAAGACTACTAAGAGGAGAATTAACATGAAGAAAATCGTATTGAGCCTTTTGACAATCGCCGTCGTTGCCGCTTTGGCGGCCGGGGCAACGTTTGCCGTATTCACCAGTACGGCTACGAACCCGAACAACACCTTCGGCACTGGAACGCTTACAATAAAGGAGGGTACGGCTACTGCCGAAGCGAACATCAGCAACATGAAGCCGGGCGAGACCAAAATCGTCAAGATCCCTGTAAACAGCACCGGTACGCTTCCGCTTAATTACACGGTAGAAACAACGCTTACCGGTACCATCATGCTCGGCCAAGCTGCTAATGACCCGCGTGTTAGCGCTGTCTGGATCGATAACGTGCACAAAACCTCCCTACCGGCTACGGACAGCCTGTCGGCGGCCGGCGGCACCGACCCCTCTGACCTTGTAGAGATCCACATCACTCTACCCTCTGCCGCGGACAACGCGTACCAGGGTAAAACCGGCAACCTGTCCGTGACGTTCAATGCGACACAGCAGTAAGGCGGGGTCTTCTAGCTTAAGGGTGGAGCACTATGAGAACAAAGAGAACAAAGCTATTAAGCCTGGGGTTGTTGCTCCTCACGTCGTGCCTCTTAATCGGCGGCGCAATTTTTACTTTTGCGCTCTTTACCGGTAGCGCCGCGAGCGGCGCGAACGCTTTTGCCGCGGGCACTTTAAAGCTCGATGTGCAAAACGACGGCACGGGCGCCAATTTTCCACTTTTCGTCGCAACGACCGACGGCGAGCTTAAGCCGGGGCGCGCTTTACCCGGAAGAACCTTGAAGGTTTTAAATGTCGGCACGCTGCCGTTTAAACTAAGCGGGTTAAATGCCGCGCTCTACAACGACCCGCAGACCGCGGCGGATGATCGCGTGCTGGCCCAAGGTTTGTGGGTTAAGGTATTCGAACTCGAAGCAAGCAACCCAACTAATAAGTTATTTATTTGGGAGGGCAGGATGAGTGATTTAGCGGTAGCGGATGGGGTGTCGGTAGCCGGTATTCAGACGGTTTATCCACCGTCTATCACACCCACACCTACGGTTAAAGAGATATCGCTCCTTATCGAGATATCCATGCCTTCGGATACGCTCACGCCGCTTGCCGATCACAATGGTGACGGCTTCCGGGACGACAACGACTACCAGGGGCTTAAGTTGAGAGCTGATTTAGGAGTTACCGGTCAGCAGTTGATACCGTAGCGGCATGCGGCCATAGCAGTTGCGGTTTTATTAGGGCGGCTACAATTAGAGCGGTTGCGGCCATAGCCGTGATAGCCGGGGCCGGGGTAGTTACAGCCGTTATGGAAGGGCATGGAAGGGGCAAAAGCTAACACGAGAGCGTTTGCTTGCCCTGCCGGGTTAGGCTACAAAAAGAGGTACGAGGGGCTCGAAAACACCGGCGGCCGGGCCGCCGCCGGTGTCCCCTTAAATAGTCATATTAGCGTGAGACGTATTGGTAAGTAAGTCCGTGCCATAGCTTTAAAGCTTTAATCAGGTCTGGTGAGGTATGTTAAAGAGACTATCGAACGGGATTTTTTTAATAACTATAATCGCGATTATCGGCTCTTTAGGTTTTGTCGCAACCGGCGCCATTAAGGCCGACATAGGTTTAAAAGATATAAAATCGCTAAGGCCGCTGGTCGTTCTTACCGGCAGCATGCATCCCGCAATGGGTGTTGGAAGCCTTGCGTTGATGCAAGAGCTAAACCCAAGCGGTATCGAACGGATAGTCGAAGGCGATGTAGTTACCTTCAGAAATCCCGAGGACCCGACAAAAATTATCACCCACCGGATTGTCGATGTGAAAGAGCGGGATGGACACCGGATTTTTAAGACCAAGGGCGACGCCAATGAAGGCGTTGACTCCTGGGCGGTGACACCTGGGGCCGTTGTGGGCAAAGTCGGTTTTTCGATCCCCTACCTCGGCTACGCGCTAAGTTTTATCAAGACTAAGAAGGGCTACGTCTTGCTCGTCCTTATTCCGGCCCTTTTAATCATCCTCAGCGAGTCGAGAAAGATTATCGGCCACTTAAGAAAAGACAATAGAAAAGATAATAGCTTAGACTCAGAGACACCAAGCGACGGCACAGCGACCAAGGCGACGGCCTTGTTGTTGTGCGCCTTGCTAACGTCGTTCAGCACGGTTCAGCACTCGTACGCGGTATTTACAGATAGTAAATCGGTCTATGCGGTTCCATTCAGGGCCGCCTCGTTCGATGATGCTTTTATGTTAACGGTCGGTCGGGCAAAAGCTATTAGGCACCCGCGGATTAACCAAAATCGCCCGGTAGTGTTTCCTATCGCAAGCGTGGATGAATTAAGCGCTCTCAGCCTCGATTTTGGCCATGTACCGCCCGGCAACAGCAACAATTCACCCGACGTTTTCAGGGTGAAGAATATTTTTGACGGTAATCTGCGCATTACCGCCGAGGCGGAAGGGGCAATCGCGCCGCTTATCGATAGGATTTCATTTAGCAGGAGGCGCGACGATCGGACTCGCTACGTGATGACGCCGGGTGAGGAAGTCTCCGTAAATATAAAACTCGGGGCGGCGACGGATATACCGGAGGGTATTTATACCGGCTATATTAAATTAGAGGCGCTCAACGGTTTCTTCTTAAAGAAAATTCCAGCCGTGGTCGAGGTGGTTTCCGTAGCTTTACGCGACGCCGACGTGACCCGTGCCGACGCGATAAACGAGAACAACGAGCCCGACGCTATCGGTGGGAAGAGTGAAGAGTTAGGGGTGAACGAGCCCGACGCCCTAAACGAGAACACAACGTCCAGCGCCCTAAACGAGAACAACGAGCCCGACATTGCCGGCGCCGACGTGACCCGTGCCGACGTGATCGGTGTTGATGCTACCAGCACGACCCCAGGGACCCAGGGGGTCAGACCTCGGTATCCCCATTTACCAGCATATCAGTAACGCTCCTTTGCTTTCTTCAAATTCAGCGCTTCCTAAAAATACCCGGTCTCGGGTCTTTTGTTTTGATTGATAAGCATTTCGCCCGCAGGGGAGAGAGATTGCTTTAGGCGAGGTTGACATATCATCGGGGTTAGGTGCGGATACCGTCCAGGGGGTCAGTCCAGGGGGTCAGACCTCATTATCCCCATTTACCAGCATATCAGTAACGCTCCTTTGCTTTCTTCAAATTCAGCGCTTCCTAAAAATACCCGGTCTCGGGTCCTTTGTTTTGATTGATAAGCATTTCGCCCGCAGGGGAGAGAGATTGCTTTAGGCGAGGTTGACATATCATCGGGGTTAGGTGCGGATACCGCCAACAGCACAAGAGCTTGACATAGAATAGGTCGAGAACTAGTGTTAAGCCATGCTACAGAAACCACAGCTCGATGTATCAGGGATTGCGTACCGCATGTATTTTTGATACGCAAGGCAAGCTTGCTTGTCCGGCGTCAATTATTTCTTCCTACCGGTAATTTTAATTGTCGCTGGATAACGTTACTACCGTGCAGCAGTGGATAGCTTGAGTAAGGATAGCCGACAACTTCCTTAGTTAAGGGTTAATTTTAGCTGTTCAAGATAGTCAGGGAGGTTTGACCCCAACACCTTGGTTCTTTTGTTATAATTAAGATAAATGCTTGTTTATTGTTTTCTTGATAGGAGAGAGATATGAAATATACACGAATAACAGTTGACCCTAAGCAAATGGGAGGCATTCCTTGCATTAGGGGTTTACGCATTCCTGTAGCAACTGTGGTCGAGATGGTTGCCGATGGGATGACTGAAGATGAGATTCTTCGCACCTTTCCCGACCTTGAACACGAAGATATTCGCGAGGCATTGCATTATGCAGCAGAAGCGGTAAGGGAGCGTGAGCTTCCACTGGTAAAAGTGTCATGAAGTTTCTGATAGATAAGATAGGGGAGGAGCTTCGGGCATACTTGGAAATCCTTATTAGCGACAGGCAAAGAGTGCCTGTCGGCGAGGCGGCTTTTTAGCAGGAGGGTAGCCGATGTGCGTCCCTGTTTCCAAGGAGGTCTGACCCCGCTCAGCCCCGCTCAGCAGAGGCTCCTAACTTTGCGAGGTAAATTTCTCTTTAATCCACATTCTTACCAAAGAGGTGTAACTGAGGCCTTTCTCTTGCGCGATTATTTTAAGTTTTTCGATTTCATTTGGCTCAAGCCTAAAAGTGATTTGCGCTTTTCTTGGACGAACAAATCTAGCCTGAGCTTCTTCGGTATCTTTTGCAAACTCAGAGAAATCATGCGTTACCCAAAACTCTCTTATGTCTTCGACTGTCTTAAACTCGGGTATTTTTTTCATAGCTTTTATTATTTACCCCTCCTATGATAATATTTTCGCTCTTTTTCAGTCATGTCTCGAGCAGTAACAACACATTTATTGAGCAACACTCGATGTTACGCATTCGATAGCAATGGTTTAAGATTAGTGCTTTGTATATAATATAATCGAGATTATAGCTCAGGGGATTAAGGAGTAGAACTTATGAATTTACAATTAACTATTGAGATATGGAAAAAAGGCACTTGGTATTTGGCAAGAACTCCAGAGCTGGACTTTATTTCTCAGGGAGAAACAGTTGAAGAAGCAAAAAAGAATCTTTTAGAAGTTGTAAAAATGCAATTTAGAGAGATGGGTGACTTAGGAACCCTTGAGGAGTATCTAGCTGAGCATGGTTTTGAAACTAAAGATGATACTCTGGTGTCGCAAGCTGAGATAATCGGCTTTGAAAAATCGATGATTAAGGTATCCTAATGCCAAGATTAACCCCTGCTAATTGGAGGACTCTTGTGAAGATGTTTCAGATGTTTGGATGTGAATATAAACGCAAGGAAGGTTCCCATCATGTCTTGCGCTATCCCGGTGCAAAGCGAGCGGTTGTGATTCCTGAATATAATGAGGTAGACGTTGAAATTATCAAGAACAACATGCGAACTGTTGGCATGACCAGAGAACAATATTTTGATTTACTTGGTAAAGTATAATGACCTGGTCGGTTGTGCGCGGTATCAAGCGAAGAGACATCTTTGTTAGATAATCCAGGGGGTCAGACCTCGTTATCCCCATTTACCAGCGTATTAGTAGCTCTACAAGGCTCGATGTATCAGGGGTTGTGCACCGCATGTATTTTTGATACGCAAGGCAAGCTTGCTATAATCATATATTAAGATAAAAAGTAAGGTTAGCTTGGTAAAACGAATAGAAACGATTAGAATTGGACATGTATTTCAAGATAATTGGGGCGATTCGGGAGATTGAAACTATTGCGGCAGGTCGTGGAGTAAAGAATTTGAATCGTTTAAATAAGATATACGGAAAAGCAAACTGGAGAAAATTAAAAGGTATTTGCCGGGTAGAATTGGACAACGGCGCTATCTTTGAGGCGGAAGTGCACTGGTACGAAGGGCATGGCATTGGGAAGAGAGAGATAAAGATCAAAAGATATTTATAGGGAGACCGTCATGGGAAGACATTTTATGATATGCGTTGATAACGGCGGTTATGAATCATCACTGGAGACAAGAAAACTCTATGAGGTGTTAACCGACAAAGTGGCTGAAAAACAACATCAGATAAGAGTCGTTGATGAATCAGGCGAGGATTATCTATATCCCGAAAGGTTTTTTGCTCCAGTAAGATTACCCCGTGTCACAAAAGAAAAACTAGAATCGATAACAGCATAGTGCCAGGGGTGCCGGGGGTCAGACCTCATTGTCCCCATTTACCAGCATATCAGTAAATCTATTTTCAAATGCAGTGTTTCCCAAAACTCTCTTATGCCTTCGATAGCCTTAAACTCGGATATTTTTTCACGGCTCGCGCTATTTATCTCTCAGCAGTAAGCAATATAATAATTTGCTTACCGGTATAGACATCCTCCGCTGGTATGAACCGAAAATCAGCCTGCCGACCAATAACAATAGGGGCGCGTGCATGCGAAACTATAAACACAAGCATGACGAAGAGCAAGCGCAACGAAAAGCAAGCGCAAGCAATTATTGCGATTTTTGTGTCGTGTAGCAATTGTGCCTGGTCGAACGGCGCAACGAAAAGCAAACGCAAGCAATTATTGCGATTAAGGTTCAAGAAACAGATAAGAAGTACCACGACTGACAGCCTCTTTGCAGCAACGGAATCATGTTTGCGAAAGAAATTTTTACGCAAGAAAGGAGGTTGTTATGAAGAGATTAATCACGAGTATTATGACCTTTGTTATAACCTTTGCTCTGCTGTTCACGGCCAATGCAGCATTTGCGGCGAGCCAGGGTTCACTTAGTGTCAGCCCCGCAACCGTAGATTCAAACGGGACGGTTTCGGCCACGGGCGGCGGTTTTCAGCCGATGGCCGATGTAACGGTCAAGTTTGACGGGGACGGTGCTAAAGTCGTCAAGTCCGATATCAACGGCAACATATCGTTTAGTTATAAAGTTCCGCCAAGCATAAGCAAGGGTATGCACTCATTATCCGCTCAAGGTCCCTCAAGCGGAACCCATCCTGACGACTCTATCGAACCGTACTCCACCGGAAGCCGGGTTCTTATCGGCTCGTTGAATGTAGTCGAGAAGCGGCCCGTCTTAGGTGAGCAAGTAAAGCCGGAGCAAACAGCTACGCCAAGCAAGCCGGTGGCATCGACAAAAGGGCAATTACCATATACCGGCGGCACACCGCTTTGGGTTCTACTAATAGCCGGTCTGGCCTTAACGGTCGTTGGATTCGGTATCAAAGTGCTTAAGCAAAACTAAAAGGTCTGATTCCTCGTTTGTGTAATACCCGCAAGTAACTCCTAACATCTAGAAGTGTTGGCCGCTGCTCATAAAAGTCACTCGGAATGAGCGAACCCCGAAATCCGGATGTATACGCGCGCAGTATAGAAGTGTGCTCGCTATGCCGACATATACCGTACCGACATATACCGTAGCACCGCGGAAACATTCAGTGCGCAACTGCGTTGGCTGCGACTATATGGCCAGTGGCTGCGACTATATGGCCAGGACTCGAGGCGCACACCGATATGGAGTAAATATGGAAGAGCAACTTGAAATCGTTCAGTTTCTCAAGATAATCGCGAAAAGGAAGGGCATTGTCGTAATCGGCACTGCCCTCTGTGTTCTATTGGCCGTGATTGCGACGATGTACATGACGCCGCGATACGATGCGACAGCCAAAATATTGGTAGCGCAGGCTCAGGCGCCCCTCAACGATCAATCATCCTCTGAATCGTACCAGGCCGTTCTCCTTAGTCAGCAGCTCGCCAAGACCTTTAGTGAGATAATGGTCAGCCGCACGCTGGCAGAGCGGGTCATAACACGGCTGGAGCTTCCTTTGTTGCCCGATGACCTGATGAAAAAAGTAAAGGCGCAGCCGATACGCGACACCCAGCTCATCGTCCTTAAGGTAACGGATGTCGATCCGAAGCGCGCCAAGGATATCGCCAACACCTATGCGGATGAATTCATCGCGTTTATCCCGTCGACCGCTCCCGGGGCATCACAGATGAAGGTCAGCATGGTCGAATCGGCTATCGTAGCGTTGCAACCGGTGACCCCAAAGCCGCTTCTCAACACGGTACTAGCCTTTATGCTCGGTTTGAGTATGAGCATAGGTTTTGCCTTCGTTCTCGAAAAGCTCGACGTGACCGTGAAAGAGCCGGAGATGCTCGAACAACTTCTCGGCATAACGTCGTTAGGCCTCGTGCCGAAATCACAGCAGCCGCTCCTTCTGGGCGACAACAACACTGATACGTCTGAATCGATGAGACGGATCAGGACCAATCTTCAGTACCTCAATTTCGACCAGTCGATACGATCTTTCGCGGTGACGAGCCCCGAGACAGGGGATGGAAAGACCACTTTGGCATCGAATTTAGCGATGGTCTTTGCCCAGGCCGGGCAGAACGTTTTACTTGTCGATTGCGATTTGAGAAGACCGTCCATCGGTAAGGTTTTCCACCTGCGGGAAGCACCAGGGCTCTCAAATGTTCTAATAGGCGCCGCCGACGCCGACTCGGTTGTCGTCGCGAGCGGGGTAGACGGTTTAAGTATTGTTACAAGCGGACCGATTCCGCCGAACCCCGCCGATCTGTTGAATTCGGAGCGCATGGATGATTTGCTGGCAAGATTCGAGAGCCGGTTCGATATTGTTATCCTTGATTGCCCGCCGGTGCCGGCTTTATCCGACACGGTGATTCTTGCGTCGAAAGCCGACGCCGTTCTTATGGTTTCGAGTTTTGGTAGATCGAAGAAAGCCGACATGCTCGCCGCGCGGAACGCGCTTGCCAAGGTGGGCGCGCGAATTCTCGGCTTTGTCATAAACGGTGCACGGACTTCAAAACAGAATGGTTATTATAATCAACCATATACCAGCCGGCAGGCTCTACGTGATGCGCTCCGCAATTTACCCCGCGATATAAGAGGTGGTTGATTACTATCGGTGTCTTAAGAAAGAAGACGAACCAGGATAACTCATCGCGTGTTCATAGGACTAAAGATAACCGCGCTAAGAGAAAAAACACAAGGCTTCTCTTACTCGTGCTTGTGATTCTGCTTGCGCTAACCGCTACGATAGCCGGTCGCAGCATCGTCAGCGACCTGTTAGGCGTGCAAAAGTGGCTCATCAATGGCCAAGATAGTCTGCGGTCGGCCTATATTGCTGCTGAGAAAGGAGAATTCGACAAATCCCAGCTAAACTTCGAACAAGCGCAAAACAGCTTTATGGACGCCGGCATAATCATGAGCAAGCCCGGCGTGACCATGCTTGCGATTGTCCCCGTCGCCAACTCAAACCTCGAAGCGGTTCGTCGTTTGACCGAGGCGGGCATCGAGGTAGCGTATGCCGGCGAGGCACTGACTCAAGCCTCGACGAAGTTCTCTAAAAAACAGGGTAAGTTCGATATCAGCATCGATAACGGAATGGTAGATATTAAACCATTCATAGAGGCACAACCAGATATCGACCGGGCACACCTGCACGTGCTTCAAGCGATGGCGGCTTTCGATAAGATACCCGACGGATATCTTATCCCTCAAATAAAGAGCGCGAAGAAAAGGCTCGGAGAAGAGCTTCCGACGTTGAAAACCCTTGTCTCAAAGGCCAAGGTGACCTTCGATGTCTTACCCGGAGTCATGGGGGGAGAGGGGAAGAGGCGCTATTTCCTCGCGATTCAGAACAATGCCGAACTGCGCGCGACAGGCGGTCTTATCGGCAACTACGGGTTACTGACGGTCGACAACGGCGCCATAAAGCTTGACGAATTCGACGAGATACTCGCCATCGACAATCCAGCCAAACCGATTGACGCCCCCGAGGATTTTGCCGCACGGTATAGCCGTTTTGAAGGGGCGCGCATCTGGTCGAACGTGAACATGAGCCCCGACTTTCCGACTGTAAGCAGGGTCTTGCTCAAGTTCTTTGAGAGCGTGCGGGGTGAGAAGCTCGATGGAGTCATCACCATCGACCCGGTCGGGCTCTCGTACCTGCTCGATGCCATCGGGCCACTCACCCTTGCCGATACGGGTGTCACGATTGACTCGGGCAACGCTGTCGAGTGGACGCTTGTCAAGGCGTACAAGGATTTTCCACAGCGTGACACGCGCAAGGATTTCTTGGCGGATATCGCGCAAGCGGTCTGGGGGCGCATCATCACCGGGCAGGTGGCGGATAAATCGAAACTCGTAGAGCAGTTCGGGCTGGCGTTATCTGAAAAACATATGGCTTTGTACAGCACCGACGAAAGCGAGCAAAAGATAGCGGAGAGTCTGGGTTATGCCGGTGAGTTGATGCCGACGACCAATGACTATCTACAGGTCGTTATGCAAAACCACGGGGCGAACAAGGTCGATATCTATATGCACCAAGAGATAAAGCATACGATTGATTTGAGACCGGACGGCTCGGGGCTCGCGACCCTGTCTATCGATATTTCAAACAAAACTCCGGCTTCAGGCCTGCCGACCTATGTTACAGGCGAGAACTCCTTAGGGGCCAAGGGCGGTCTGAGCAACACATGGCTGAGTGTCTATGTGCCGAAGGGCGCCCAATTGCTGAGCGCAAAACTTGACGGCGAGGCCGGTGTAATCGAGATAAACCGCGAAAAAGACAAGACGGTCTTTTCGAGATATGTAAAAGTACCACCCGGTGCGAACAAGGTCGTGGAGTTATCGTATGAGCTGCCGTATGTGCTTGTCTTCGATAAGAGCGGCATTGACTATAGATTTGACTGGCAGGCTCAGCCGGTCATCAATAAGCCCACCGTCACGTCGAGGGTTACGCTTCCCGACGGGTTTGCCATCAGCGAGTTGCCCGACGGGTTTGCGCGGAAGGGCCACAACGCCGCGTACTCCGGAACACTCTCAAAGGACAAGTCCTTTGATTTTGGGCTTATCGATAACCGATAGAGAAGTAGAGATAACCTTACATTGCCGCACGCCTCGCGCGAATGAACGCGAGACAGGCTGCAAGCGAATGAACGCGAGACAGGCTGCAAGCGAATGAACGCGAGACAGGCTGCAAGCGAATGAACGCGAGACAGGCTGCGAGAAAGAACTGGAGGAACGGCGCAAGTGAGGAAAGAGCGCTCAAAAGACACTTTGAACAAAATTTCTAACCTGATGCTGGCTGTCGGGCTTATTTGCCTGGTGGTGCCAGCCGGCCTATGGCTTAACGCAAAATACTACCAGTGGAATGAAGCTAAAAAATGGCAGCCGATTGCACGCGTTTCGGCCGATAGTGACCGCTCGGCCTCGGTTGCCGTGAAAGACGGCGACGATAACATTGGTGGGTCTACCGATGGGAGTGCCACCGCCGGCGATATCGCTGACTTAGTAGCCGACGGTCCAGCGGCTACGGGGAAGAGTATCGGGTTTATCGTCATACCAAAGCTTGACCTCAACCTTAGCATTATAGAGGGTGAGACCTGGACCAATCTGGCAAAAAGCCCCGCACGTGTCTCAAAGACCGCACAAATCGGCGCCATCGGTACTTCACTTATATCGGGACACCGCACCATGTTCTCGGCGCCCTTCCGCGACCTCGACCGGCTGGATATCTCGGACCGTGTGTTCGTCTATACCGAGCAAGCGCTTTTTGTATACACGGTCATCGGGATAAAAAGAGTAAAACCGGACGACTGGAGTGATATAGAATCGGGTGTTGAGCGAAGACTCGTACTCTCGACCTGCGACCCTGTGTACTCGGCGGCCAAACGTCTCTTAGTCATAGCGCGGTTGAGCAACGCTCAAAAGCTGGACGACGCGAAATAGCAGCGGGACGAGGGCTTTGCGAACTGCCGGACATCTCGTGTTAGGCGGCCGTCGGCGGCGAGCGGTGCCCTCAAGAGTCGATCTCTTAAGCCCGATAGAATAGGGGATCGAGGGGTACGATATCGGCGCTAAAAGTAGGCGATTATGTCAATATTAAACAATGATGTGGCCGAGCAACCTTGTACGGCACGAGCGGAGCTTTTTCAAAGCATAATAAGGCAGCTAAAACTTACAAGGCTGAAGCAGCCTGTTTTTTTGTTGGTCGACGCGGCGCTCGTCGTTATCGCACTTTTCATGTCGTTCTTGCTGCGTTTCGGCATGAGCGTCCCGCAGACCTATATGGCTACTCTCATCGCAATCCTGCCGATTGCGATATTGACGAAAGTGCCGGTCTTTTATGCCTTCGGTTTCTATCAACAACTGTGGCAATACGCGAGTATGAAAGAGGGCCTCAGGTTGTTGGGCGGGATAACATCCGCCTCGTTTCTGTTTCTCGGAGTTCTCTGGTTGAGCCAAAATATTACCATCCCGCGCGGAGTGTTTATCATCGACTGGATGCTGACTTTGTCGCTCATCGGCGGGAGTTATTTTTTGATTCGAGCCCAAAAAGACCTCTTTCCGACACTCAACTTCGCAGTCCATGACGGGGAACGGACACAGGTCATTATCGTCGGCGCCGGCGCCGCGGGGAGCGGCCTTGTCAAACAGATGCAGTCGAGCCCGGAGTGCGGCTACCGGCCCATCGCGATATTAGACGATGACCCCGCGAAGAACGGGCTGATGATTCACGGCATCGAGGTTGTAGGGGCAAGTACGGCAATCCCGACTATCCTGGCGAAATATCCTGTCGACGAGATAATCCTGGCGATTCCTTCGGCTGCGGTGAGAGATAGACGGCGCATTGCGCTGGAGTGCCGGGAGATAGGCATTGCCTGCAAGACCGTACCCGACCTCTCCGAACTCGTCGGCGGCAACATAAGCCTCTCGCAGATTCGCGATATCGACCCCAAGGAACTGCTCGGCAGAAAAGAGGTCGATACCGATTTAAGAGATACGATTACCTGCTATAAAAACAGGACCGTACTGATAACCGGAGCGGCAGGTTCCATTGGCTCTGAGATTTGCCGCCAGGTCGTTTACCTGAAACCGGCCAGAGTCATCGCCACCGATATCTCGGAGAACGGGCTCTACCACCTCGACGAAGAGATGCGGGCTAGTTTAAACTTGGGCCGGGCGCCGCTTGAGATTAATATAATGGATGTTCGGGACAAGCACGCTATCGAGCGGGCCTTTAACGCATACAAACCGGACATAGTATTCCACGCTGCGGCCTACAAGCATGTGCCGATGATGGAGAACCATATGCTCGAGGCTATGGAGAACAATTTTGTCGGTACGCGTAATGTGATAGAAGCCGTTACACGCCATAAGTGCGAGCGGTTCACGCTCATATCTACCGATAAGGCCGTCAACCCGACAAGCGTCATGGGTCTATCGAAACAACTGGGAGAACGGTCTGTGCGGGCGGCGGCAAGCAAGGACGGCGGCACCAAGTTCATGGCGGTCAGGTTCGGCAATGTTTTGGGGAGTAACGGCAGTGTTATTCCTAAGTTTAAGAGGCAGATTCGCGACAATGAACCGATAACCGTCACCCATCGCGAAATAACCCGGTACTTCATGACTATCCAAGAAGCGGTATACCTGGTTACCCAGGCGACCGCTATCGGCAAGGGCGGGGAAGTCTTCGTACTCGATATGGGTGAGCCGATAAACATCTATGATTTAGCCGTGAGCATGGTGCGGCTCTCGGGTTTTGAGCCCGATGAGGATATACCGATTCAGGTGACGGGTTTGAGGCCGGGAGAGAAGTTGTATGAAGAACTATTTGCCGAAGGGGAAAGCATTAATCGAACCATTCATCCTAAGATAAACGAGGCATGGAACGAGTACGACAGGGTTGCGGATGCCGGGTTCCTGAAAGGGCTTGAAAATATCGTTAGAACGGGCGACGAGAAGAGGCTTGCAAGAAAATTGAGCGATGTGTCTATTGCGGCATCCGGCAAATTCGACACGAACGTTCGCTTTGGGGCTTAGTTTCAAGCATTGCTCCGGCGATTAATTATCTGAATTGCTAATAAGCGTGTCACAAGCTCATGCAAGTGAAATACGAGATAAAAATTTAAAATTAAGTCACCGGCGTAATAATAATGGTGGTGTAAGGTCATTGCAGCAGAACGATGCAGGAAAATTTCAGGTAAACATTGCAGCTGAGCCCATAATGGTTTCCGGACTATCGTTGAGGCAGAACTTCTCTTGGACCCTCGTCGGCAATATTGTCTATGCGGCCTGCCAGTGGGGGATGCTCGTCGTCCTCGCGAAGATGGGCAGCCCGGTGATGGTCGGGCAGTTCGCGTTGGGGCTGGCTGTAACTGCTCCCATTATCATGTTTGCAAATTTGCAGTTGCGGGCTGTGCAAGCGACCGATGCCCGGCACGAATACCTCTTCGACGACTACCTTAGCCTTCGTTTAGCCACGACCATTGCGGCGCTTGCTGCTATCGCAGGTGTGGTTATTTTCTCGGGATATAGAAGCGAGACGGCGCTTGTAATCTTGGCCGTGGGCGTGGCTAAGGCGTTCGAAGCGATAAGCGATGTCTTCTATGGACGGCTGCAGCAGCATGAGCGTATGGATAGAATCGCCAAATCGATGATAATAAAGGGCCCGCTGTCATTGCTGGCCCTTGGTTTTGGCGTTTATCTTACTGATAGTACGCTGTGGGGCGCGGTAGGACTGGCTGTTGCTTGGGCACTCGTGCTCGTCAGCTACGATGTGCGCAGTGGCTTGACGCTTAAGGGGCGGGATGCAGGTGTGGCTGATGTATCTGCTGATGGGGGTCGCCGGGTGGCACCGAGGCCTCGCTGGATCAACAAAACATCGTTCGCCTTAATTAAGTTGTCGCTACCTCTCGGCTTCGTGATGCTGCTGATATCACTTAACGCAAACATCCCGCGCTATTTTATCGAGCATTATCTCGGCGAGCGGGAGCTAGGCATCTTCGCCGCCATCGCCTATCTTATGGTGGCCGGGGGCATGGTAGTAAATGCGCTCGGGCAATCCGCAAGCCCGCGTTTGGCTAAGCATTATGCCGCGGCTGAGGCCAAGCCGTTTCGACATTTGCTCGGCAAGCTTATCGCGATATCTGCGTTGTTGGGTCTTGCGGGCGTGGCAATCGTTGCGGTTGCCGGCGAGACCATCTTAACGATGATATACAAGCCTGAGTATGCGCAACATCTCGATGTTTTTCTTCTACTCATGGTAGCGACGGGGCTTGGTTTTAGCGCCTCGTTTTTAGGTTATGCGATGACAGCGGCGCGGTACTTCAGGGTGCAAGCACCGCTATTTGCTATGGTAACGGCGGTGTCAATACTAACATGTTTATGGTTGGTCCCGTTATATGGGCTCAGCGGTGCGGCTGTGGCGCTAGTTATCGCTGCGGCGGTGCAGCTCTTGGGCAGCCTGGCGATTACCGTATTTGCGATTTATAAACTTAGCATTTGCGCGAAGGTGGCGATGGCTCATGACTCCATCTAGCGTGAGACCCATAAGGATAATGCACGTAGTCGGCGGCATGGAGCGCGCGGGCACCGAAACATGGCTCATGCATGTTTTGCGAAACATCGACCGCGACGCGTTCCAGATGGACTTTGTCGTCCACACCGACCAGCCCTGCGCTTTCGACGAAGAGATTCGGGACCTAGGCTCAAAGGTCATACCTTGCTTGAATCACGCCAATCCGGTCGCCTACGCCTGCAATTTCAACCGGATTCTGCGGCGTCACGGGCCTTACGATGTTGTCCATAGCCATGTTCACAATTTCAGCGGCTATATTCTGTGGCTTGCGCGCCGGACTGGAGTGCCTATGCGCATCGCACATAGCCACCTCGATACCAGTGACTTTGATGATGCCTCATCGCACGTCAGGCGTCTATATATATCTTTAACAAAGCGGATGATGAGAAATAGCGCGACCCATGGTTTGGCAGCGAGCGAGAAGGCGGCCATAGCTTTGTTTGGTGAGGATTGGGCGGCCGATGCCAGATGGCAGATTCTTTATTGCGGCATCGACTTGAATCCCTTTGCCGAACCGGTCGACGCAACGGTCGTGCGCGCAGAATTGGGCATAGCCGCCGACTCGTTCGTCCTCGGGCATGTCGGCAGGTTTATGGAGCAGAAAAACCACGGATTTCTAATCGATATCGCAGTGGAGGTCGCGCGTCGTGAGTCGAATATGCGCTTGCTGCTGGTCGGCGATGGTCTTTTACAGGAGGAGATTAGACAAAAAATCGTTGATAAGGGTCTTGCGGACTATGTGATTATGGCTGGCGTACGTGAAGACGTGGCGAGGCTTATGCTCGGAGCTATAGATGTTTTCGTCTTTCCTTCGCTATATGAGGGACTTGGCCTTGTATTAATTGAAGCCCAAGCAGCTGGTCTTCCATGCGTCATCTCAGACGTGATTCCCAGCGAAGCCGATCTTGACGGTCGGCTAATATCACGACAACCGCTTGCGACGTCAGCCTCGGAGTGGGCGGAAGTCATACTGACATTAAACCGACATTCTCTAAACACTGACAAAATCGAGTATTTTATGAAGGTTAAGCGGAGCGATTTTAATATAGCGTCAAGTATGAGTAAATTAGTAGAGGTCTATTATGGCTAGCCATACGCCCGCGGAGTTCAACGCAATACTCAAAGCGTCGCAGCAGGAAGCGTCGAGCGGACCGGCCGAGACGCTACGGTTGCGAAAAAGCAGAATGCTTTTTTTTGCGCTTGGTTTCTATCTGTTGGCACAGGCCTTCATGATACCGGTTCGGGCCGTCGGGCCGTCGTGGGCCATCTGGCCGACGCTTGCCGACATCGCACTGCTCATGCTCTTGTTGGCGTTCTTGCCGTACATAGCGGCCGGCTTAAGGGTTATTTCGCAAGCAAATAAAGTGGTTTTCAATAATCTATTGATTGTTTTTTGTGGCGCGGCCTTGTCATACTTCGTCTTTATTCGTTTCTATCCCGGATGGAGTCCTGACGCCGCATTCGATCGCTCTAATGTTATCTTCGGCGCATTCCAGCTTTACCGGTTGGCTCAATTTATCCTCATATTCTGGATAACTGCGCAGATACCCCTTACCGAGAAGCGCATCACTGTGCTTCGTCGAATCGTCGATGGCGCCTTCATATTTACGACTATCACGGTTGTCCTTACATATTTCGATATTCTTCCGAAAAGCGCTCTTGTCGCGCACTTGCCCTCTGATTTAAGCGTCGCCGGTCCCTGGGTTTTTTATTCCACGAGTTTCGCCGGCAAGGGCTGGGGAACGATAGGATACAACCACGCATATGTAGCCGCGCAGTTGCTCATGCTCGCTGCCCTGCGTATATACCTGAGTTCGGCCAGCAAAGCGTTCGCCAACGGGACAATATTGTTTGTGACTACGCTGGCGATATTTATGAGCGGGAGCCGTGCCGGCTTGGCGGCGGCACTGCTTTTTGCGGTAACGGTTCTGTACAAGAAGCCGATTTACATAATAGCCATAGTCGTTATCGGGGCGGTCGCAGTGCTGGCCTCCATGAGCTTGGTTGGTGGTTTATCGGTTGCGGATAGCTCGTTCAGTCTCATAGGTTCGACGTTCGAACGGCAATTAGCCCTCGGTAGTGCATACGAGTCTGAGAGCTTGAACGGCAGGGACACGATATGGTTAGACTATCTGGTGCGCCTCAATGAGGCGCCCAAGCTCTGGGTCTTCGGGTCAGGGTTTGGCGCGGCGGGCGGTCAAAACGCCCACCTTCTCTATTTACAAATAATCTATGAGGTCGGCTTGATAGGCCTAGTAGTGTTCGCATGGCTTATACACAGGGTGCTTTCTTATTTAAGTGTATGCGAGCGGGGTGTCAAGCCACTATTTTGGGTTACGATTGCTTTCTTGCTATCGGGTTTCTCGCAAGAGACGTTCTATCCGGTTCCGTCGTTCGGACACTTTTTAGGTTTTTATCTTTGCTCGTTGGCGATAGCGCTTCGTGTGCGTGAGGTTGACGATGAAAGTGAGCAAGGCCCGGATTTTGGATGCGGCACAAACATGACAGCATAGTAGGGCGAGCTGACATGGGGTTACAGGCAGAATGATGGCAGTAGTGGCGCATATACATAAGCCGATTATATCAAGGAGCTTATCAAATTGAACTTCATCGTATTTCTGGAGTCACTTTCTCTAAGTCTCGGTGGTAAAGCACTTAAGGAGGTTGTTGGTTAGATCATGCGTGTTTCCATTGGTCTTCCTTTTTATAATGCACAGCGCACGCTTGCTGATGCAATTCGCTCAATATTTGCACAAACTATTGACGACTGGGAACTCATCCTTGTCGATGACGGTTCGTCCGATGGCTCTGCTGACATCGCGCGTGCTGTGAGCGATCCACGAGTCAGGGTTGTGAGTGGTGGTGTCAATAAAGGACTTCCTTGCAGGCTAAATCAGATCGCACGGCTGGCTAAAGGTGAATATATTGCGCGCATGGATGCCGATGACCTGATGCATCCTGACCGATTAGCCCTTCAACTACAGTATCTTGACGCAAATCCGACGGTCGATGTCGTTTTTACGGCGATATACACGATAGACGAGAATAACATACCGGTCGGTGCTCGAAGTTTTGCAGAGCTTGACCTTAGGCCTAAAGCTTTATTGCGACACGCCTTGGCAGCTCATGTGACCATGATGGGCCGCGTAGAGTGGTTTCGCGACAACCTTTATGATGGTAATTTTGTTCGCGCTGAAGACCATGAATTATGGTGTCGCACCTACGGACATACCGCCTTTGACAAGATTCGACAACCACTGCTTTTTGTTCGTGAACCTACCGATGTAAATCTCAACAACTACTTGCACAGCTGCAAAACAGATCGGAAGATATTTAAGATATATGGTCCTTCGATGGTGGGGTGGCCTACAACAATAGAACTTGTGGTCAAATCGCATCTTAAAGGTCAGCTTTACCGCGTTTTTACGGCGTTGGGCAAGCAAGATGCTCTCCTCAGGATGAGAAACAATACGCTCAGCGAACACGAAAAGGAAACAGCAGCGCAGGTTATTCAACACATATTAGCGGCTCATGTACCTGGCTTTACCGCCTATGTATTACGTGAGGAGTGCTTAATGTGATATACGGATGGTGGACCGGGTTTGATGTGAAATGCTAAGTGCAAGACTGCGGGGTCTAATGGTGATGTTTAAACCAAGAGATTCACACATAATAAATTTGTCGAAGGCTGGGCCAACGATTATATGCATGACCACGGTACCTCAGACACTAAGATTTTTTGTTGGTCAAATCGGATATTTGAAGGAGCGGGGTATAGACGTCCATTGTCTGTCCTCACCAGGTCCGGAGCTTGACGAATTTGCTTTGTGTGAACGAGTTCCTGTTCACGCCATTGAAATGCCTCGACGCATAACGCCCTTGCGCGACATTGCAGCGGTTCTAAGAATCTGGCGGCGATTGCACATCGTTAAGCCACACATTGTTCATGCCCACACGCCCAAAGGCGGACTACTTGGAATGGTGGGTGCATGGTTGGCGCGAGTGCCCGTACGCATCTATCATATTCACGGTTTACCCTTCATGACCGCTACGGGATACAAAAGGGTCCTGCTAATATTGACCGAGAAATTGGCTTGCCGCCTTGCCGACCAAGTCTTATGTGTCAGCGACTCGATTCTCGGGGTGGCTGTGGGCGCGGGCATTTGTCAGGCAAACAAAATCAAGGTGCTGCATAACGGGAGCATTAATGGCGTCGACTCAAAAGCGATGTTCAATCCGATGAAAAAAACACAGGACGCGCGGACTCGTGTCTGTGAAAACTACAATATTCCAGAAGAGGCTCGAATTATCGGCTATGTCGGCCGAATCGTTCGCGATAAGGGTATCGCGGAATTAGCAGGCGCCTGGAACGTTTTGCGGAAGCAATCCCCGGAATTTCATCTGGTCGTCGTCGGGGCCTTCGAATCGCAAGACCCTGTACAAGAAGACGTAATACAAATGCTTTATGATGATGCGCGCGTGCATTTCACTGGCAGAGTCAAGGACCCCTCGGAGCTGTACGGGGTGATGGATGTCCTAGCTTTGCCGAGTTATCGCGAGGGATTCCCTGTTGTGCCCATGGAGGCCGCCGCCATGGCGGTGCCCGTCGTGGCGACCCGTGTGCCCGGCTGTATCGACGCGGTCCAAGACAATGTGACCGGTGCGCTCGTGCCTGCATATGACGCGGCGGCGCTGCGAGAAGCGATCGCGCGGTATCTACAAGACCCCGAGTTGCGGCGAGCCCATGGGCAGGCTGGGCGAATGCGAGTTGAGCGCGATTTTCAGCCGGAGGTGATATGGGAAGCGCTCTATGCTGAATATGGCCGCTTATTGAAGGAGAAGCGGCTTTTTTCAGATTCCACGGAATCAAAACATGCGCATAGTATACCGGGAAAGAAGAGCTATCGTTTTCTCATAAGTAGAGCCCTAAAAGCAGCGATAGATTTTGGCGTAGCTTTAGTAGGGCTAGTCGTGCTCAGCCCTTTGCTGGTTGCTATAGCCTTATTAGTCCGAATATATTTAGGGTCACCGGTGCTGTTCCGTCAGGAGCGCCCTGGTTTTAAAGGCGCGCCGTTTATCATCTATAAGTTTCGAACGATGAGCAACGCACGCGATTCACACGGCGAACTCTTGCCCGACGAAGAACGTCTCAATCGTCTTGGGAGTTTCTTACGAAGTTCAAGCCTTGATGAGTTGCCGGAACTCTTAAACGTATTAAAAGGGGAGATGAGCCTGGTCGGGCCGCGTCCCTTAATGATGGAGTATCTCGACAGATATACGCCCGAGCAAGCGCGCAGGCATGACGTGAAGCCCGGAATAACCGGTTGGGTGCAGATCAATGGTCGCAATTTACTGACTTGGGATGAGAAATTTGTCTTAGACCTCTGGTATGTAGATAACTGGACATGGTGGCTTGATGTCAAGATATGCCTGATGACAGTACTCAAGGTGCTAAAACGAGAAGGAATAAGTGCTGAAGGGTATGCAGTAATGCCCGAGTTTATGGGGTCGGAGAAGAAATAGCCGATTAGGTTTTAGTTACGGATTTATAAAGAGAGGCGTACTTTGATGAAGGAAATACCGTCTCGTTGGGAACATGGTTCTGAATTTCACCTTTTTTCATACGATCAGCAGAACTCAATCTCTATTCCCTGGAGCGATAGTGGACAGCTATTTGGTTCCGGACGCTATGCGTTTCGCGCGCTGCTGCAGCACGGCGTAGCTACTCGCGGGTGGCGCCGGTTGTGGATGCCAAGCTATTTTTGTCCGCCGGTTGTGACGGCCGCGTTATCAACAGGGATAAAAGTAGCTATATATGACGATGGTCCTGAGAATATACAGCCGGATTTCAAACTGTTAGATTTTCGAAAGGGTGATGTGCTACACCTTAGCAATTATTTTGGCTTACGCACAAAATACTCTGCTTTGAATATTGACCGAAGCTTAATCGAAGTGATCGAGAATCATACGCACGATCCATGGTCAACCTGGGCGAGGACCAGTAATGCCGACTGGTGTATTGCCTCTTTAAGAAAGACACTTCCTATCCCGGACGGTGGCATTGTCTGGACGCCGAAAGGACACCAGTTACCTGAAGCTGCACCTGTTAGTGATTTGCACCAAAGTGCATCTTTAGAAAAGCTTGCCGCAATGGTTCTTAAGAATTTGTATTTAGAGGGCAAACAGATAGATAAGGAAGTTTTTCGCCGCATGGCTGTTTCAAGCGAGAACCTCCTTGCCGCCGGTGAGATATCCGGAATACCAGACTGGACTGCTAATATGCTTGGCACCTTCCCGGTTGAGGAGTGGCGTCAACAACGACGTCGCAACCATCGCGTCTTGGTAAATGCATTAGCGAACGTATCCTGGCTAAGCGTACTCATGCCTGCGGACGGTGCGGATGTTACGCCTTTTGCTGGAATTCTTATATTTGACAATGCAGCTCGGTGCAGACACATACGCCAGGCGCTGGCAGCTTCGCACATCTACACAGCCGTTCACTGGTCTCTGGATGAACCGGTTATTAAAGGAATACAGCAGAAGCATATTGATTTGAGCAGCCGCTTGTTTTCTGTCCATTGCGATATGCGATATATTGATGCTGATATGGAATATGTCGCATCACTTATCTATAAGTTTGGCGAAGAATATTGCGAAGGAGGAAGTGCGTCGTGATAGCGGAGTTTGTGAAGCCGAATGACGCAAGGTGGTCGCGCATACTCAGAGAAACGCGCCACGATTTCTATCATCTTCCCGAATATATCGAGTTTGCGGCAAAACATGAAGGTGGTGAACCTGTCGTATTCTACGCCGAATACGGGGATGATGTCTTTTTGGCGCCGTTGCTGCTTCGAGGCATTCCGACGGAGCTTGGAAGGGCGCATGGGTTGCGCGATGCGGCGACATCGTATGGATACCCGTCGCCGATACTTAAGAGCGAAAATCGTCCCGCTTCACTCTTGCGCTTCCTGCGAGCATTCGCGCAATGCGCGGTGGAAGAAAGAATCGTCACCGCGTTTATCCGCCTACACCCCATGCTGTCACTGCCCATAGACGGCTTGGAGAAATACGGCGCGCTCTTCCGGCACGGCCAGACCGTCTATATCGACCTTACTTTGCCATCAGAGCAGATTTGGTCGCAGGTCAGGCGTGACCATCGGGCAAACTTACGCAAGTTAGACAAATCCGGGTTTGAAGCGGTCATGGATGATTGGGACTTATACAAGCCTTTTATGCAGCTATACCGGGCCAACATGAACCGCAAGGACGCGAGCGATTTCTATATGTTTTCAGACGACTATTTTCAAGATTTGCGGGAATCGTTGGGCGGGGGGTTGCATCTTTGCGCGGTCTTGTCGCCAGCCGGGGATGTGGCCGCCGCAGGATTGTTTGTTGTCACAAATAAAATAGTACAATTTCATCTTTCCGGCACTGCTGATGGGTATCTTAAGCAAGCGCCCGCGAAGATGATGTTGGATCACGTTTGGCGTTGGGCAAAAGAGGCCGGTAACGAGGTCTTCCACTTGGGAGGCGGTGTTGGGGGCAACGACGATTCGCTTTTCAAGTTTAAGGCCGGGTTCTCCGACTGCCGAGCCGATTTCTATACATACAGGATGGTTCTCGACAAGCAGAAGTATGGCATGCTGATGAACGAGCACGCTGAAGAATTCGCAGACTCAAGTAACGGCGATCCACATTTCTTTCCCGGCTATCGCAAGCCGATGGGGACTCGCGGCTTCGGTGAGCCTACGCTCGAAGGGGCGGTGAGTTCATGAACGTGTTTCTGACGCGCGCAAGGGGTGGTGGAGGAAGAGCTAACCCGGGGTTTAGAAGGGGCGGTGAGTTCATGAACGTGTTTCTGACATGTACAAGGCACTGTAACTATATGGTTGAATACCATAAGAGAACCGCGGTAGGGATGAGTGCGTTCTAGTGAGACTGATAAATACTCTTGCCATCGACGGCGGCAACCCCATCCGCACCAAACCCTTCGCACCGTGGCCTCATTTCGAGCAAGACGAAATCGAGGCGGTTGAGGCTGTCCTAAAATCCGGCAAGGTCAACTACTGGACGGGTGATGAAGGCCGGCATTTCGAGCGTGAATTCGCCGCTTACACCGGCTGCGATTTTGCTGTGGCCTTGGCTAACGGGACGGTCGCGCTCGAACTGGCGCTCTACGCACTCGGCATAGGCCCTGGCGATGATGTTATCGTGCCGAGCCGGACGTTTATCGCATCGGCAAGCGCCATCGTCATGCGGGGTGCGACGCCGGTCATGGCCGATGTCGACCGCGTAAGCCAGAACATAACCGCCGAGACTATCGCGGTGGCCCTTACGCCGAAAACACAGGCCGTTATCGTGGTCCATCTCGCGGGGTGGCCGTGCGACATGGATTCTATCATGGAATTCGCCCGGAAAAACGGCCTCGCGATCATCGAAGACTGCGCCCAAGCGCACGGCGCCAAGTACAAGGGGCGGCCTGTCGGCTCGCTCGGTGATGTCGCAGCGTTCTCGTTCTGCCAGGATAAGATTATAACGACCGGTGGAGAAGGCGGCATGCTTACCACTAACGACAAAGATGTCTGGGAGAAGGCATGGTCGTTTAAGGACCATGGAAAAAGTTATGACGCGGTATTTAACCGCAAGCACCCGCCGGGTTTTCGCTGGGTACATGAGACATTCGGGACGAACTGGCGATTGACCGAGATGCAGTCGACCATCGGCAGGGTCGCGTTGAAGAAACTGGACGCATGGGTCACAGCCCGGCGTGCGCACGCAGGTATTTTAACTGAGCGGTTTTCAAGGCTTCCGGCCCTGCGCGTGACTCAGCCAACAGACGACATTTACCACGCCTATTACAAGTACTATGTGTTTCTCCAACCCGAACTCCTCAAGGACGGGTGGAACCGCGACCGCATCATGGAAGCCATCAACGCCGAGGGCATCCCGTGCTCATCGGGGAGTTGTAGCGAGATATATCTCGAGAAAGCATTCGACAAGGACGGTCTTCGCCCGACTAAACGTCTCGAGGTCGCAAAAGAACTCGGCGAGACGAGCCTCATGTTTCTGGTTCATCCGACCCTGAGCGAAGAAGATATATCCGATACATGCGCCTCAGTCGAGAAGGTCATGGCTGCGGCTACGCGCTAAAGCTCAAGCGCCAGGCTATGTCCAGCTCTTGCCGGCACACATAGGGCACAGGGCACGAAAACCCGATATACTCGATGTACGTCCCCTAGAGGTTACCCTAGAGGTTAGAGGTTCTATAGGACAACGTTTTTACGAATCTCGCGCACCTTGACTAAGTTAATGACTTAGTCTATTATGATTTAAGAGGTGTTAAACATGGTAACGGTCAACATTTATGAGGCAAAAACCAAATTCTCTAAACTTCTAAGTCGGGTTGAAGGTGGAGAGGAGATAATTATCGCAAAGGCGGGAAGGCCGATAGCCCGTATCGTTCCTCTATCCTCAAAGGCTGAAAAGCGTATGCCGGGCAGCGCGAAAGGACGCATTATTATAAAAGAAAGTTTTTTTGAGCCTTTGCCTGAAGAAATATTGAGGGAGTTTGAGGAATGATCGCTTTGATGGACACGCATGTGTTTTTATGGTGGATCACCGAAGACCCGAGGCTTCCGGCCGCCGTAATCGAGTTAATCAGCAATAGCGATAACGAGTTATTTTTCAGTGCTGCAAGCTGCTGGGAAATAGCGATAAAGGCTCAACTTAGCAAAATTGAAACGACTGGCGAACCTGAAGATTTTATACCCGATCAGATGGCCAAGAACGCAGTCCAGGGGCTGCCAATACAATTAAGCCACGCATTACATGTGTATAATCTCCCCAACCATCACAGAGATCCTTTTGACCGCATGATTGTGGCTCAGGCGCAATTAGAGAGAATGCCTGTAATAACTTCTGATCCATTAATAGCGAAGTATGACGTTACTGTGTTCTGGAATGAGAGCTAATCTCTAAGCCGCCATTTTTTCTACGCCGGCATGACTTTAAATGCGCCGCCAAGCACAAAACGTATCGTCGCCATATTGACCAACTCAAGCAAGAGCTATAGTATCTGCAGTGAAATGAATTCCTTAAAGAGCTTTAAAACATATCAAACCCTCGGCCGATGGCTTCTTGTTCTCATCTGTCTAGGGACAATCGCGTACTTTTCCGGCCAAACCTTTGCGGAGCAGGATTTGCGACCGAAAATCCGTCAACAGGAACGCTTCGTCGAGGCGATCAAGAGCCTACCCGAGGTCGAGTTCACATATAGTAGAAAACCGCTCAATAACCTGCGAAACCCGGTCGATTTTGCCCATTTCTGGATTCGAAAGGGGGCGCACGTACTCGTCTACGGCATCTTTGGGTTAGCGCTCTTGGCGGCTTTGGGAGACTTGCGCATGCGTTTGTGGAAGAAGTGGATGGTTGTTCTTGCGCTGGTATTCGTCGTTGCCTTATTAGATGAGTGGCACCAGTCTATTGTCGGCGACCGGACAGGCATGTTCAGGGACATCGTGCTTGATACGGTTGGCTTCGTCGTAATCTCAAGCATCGCGCTCATAGTGAGAATCACAGCACGCCGTTTTCGTTCTATGGCTCGACCCTTTTAATGGGAACAAGGGGATGCGAACAAGGAACAAGGGGACGCACCTCGGATATATCGGTTTCCATAAAGAGATTTTCTCTCCCCGCACGCAGCAAAGGATATCATTACCAGGGTCAGGTCTAGTCTGATTTTTGCTAGAGGTAAAACTGTGGCCAAGTCAAGGCTTGCAGCTCTAAGAGGGCAAAAACAACTATCGTGGCCGCCTAGAAATCTAGGAAACTGCCCTGTTTGCAGTCGTAGGGGTCAGACCTCATTATCCTCATTTATCGTAGGGGTCAGACCTCATTATCCTCATTTACCAGCGTATTTATAACTCTATTTTCAAATTCAGCACTTCCTAAGAATATCCGGTTTCTAATCAGTTGTTTTGGCTGATAAGCGCTGTGTTGAATCATTGATTGGGAACGCAAGGGATAGGAAAGACTTCGTCCGCGCACGCAAAAACAAACCGATCAATATTTAACCGGTTCGTTCAAGGTTTAGTCAATTAATGAGCAGTCGCCTGGAAAGCCTAGCTTCCCAGCCCGTTGAGCTTTTTCATCATCTTTGATTTCTTGTTGGCGGCGTTGTTCTTGTGGATGATGCCTTTCTCAGCGGCCCTATCGAACTGCTTCACGGCGGCGTTCATCGCTGACGCAGTCGCGTCTTTGTCGCCGCTTGTCCACGCGCTGTTAAACTTTGCCGCGAATGTTTTAAGCGCTGACTTCGCGCTTTTGTTCCGCTGGCGTTGGCGCTCGGCCACTTTGATGCGTTTGATTTGTGACTTTATGTTTGCCAAGGTAATCCTCCTTTTATACACGTAAAACAGAAAAATTCTATCACATTGCCGCGCTTATCGCAAGCATAACCGCACGATAAGCTTAAAGGCGTGTCAAATATTTCGCGGGGGTCAGTCGCGGGGGTCAGACCTCACTATCCTCATTTACCAGCGTATTTATAACTCTATTTTCAAATTCAGCACTTCCTAAGAATATCCGGTTTCGAATCAATTGTTTTGGCTGATAGGCACTGCGCTTCTTTTTCTTTTCGACAAAGGCTTGAAATCTCTTTTGTTGAGTTATAGGTCTTTTGCCAAAATAGGAGAAGATCTCTTCCCGTTCGATCAATAGGTTGTCATCGCTGCCACTTATGTCGTCTTTTAAATACAGTGGGTAGCTTGAGTAAGGATAGTCTGTAACTTCCTTGACTAGGCCTGCTCGAACAGGGTTTTGGTGAATATAACGGAGAAGTTCAAGCAGGTGAGGTTCTTCTTCTACTAACACACTCTTATAGCGGCCTTGGAATAGATGGCCGCATCGCGTGTATTTTCTGTTTACGTACATGGTATAGGCGGTGTGCAGCGTTTGCATAATCCTTGATAAGCTTCCGTTTTCGGTGGTTTTAAGTAGCAGATGGGTGTGGTTTGGCATTAGGCAAAACGCATAGAGAGAAAACCGATACTTTTCTTTTGCCTGGGTCAGGTATTTGATAAAAGCGAGATAGTCGTTCTTTTCCCAGAAGATAAGCTCCCGGTTGTTACCACGGGCGGTGACATGATAGAGAAGGTAAGGAATATCAAACCGAGGTTTTCTTGCCAACTTACACCCCTTCTGTAATTTGCTTAACCAACAATTATCTCATAGGTGCTATCGCGTAGTAGCATATAATAGCAATAGCATAAAAAAGCAAATGCATGTATAGTATAGAACAGATGATATTTAAGAACAACAGAAATAAGTGCACATTGCTTAGAAGAAAAGAATGTTGGTCGGAAGAAAAGAATGCATGTGAAGAAAAATAATTCTGTTGTTGTTAGGCGGATTAGGCGGAAGAAATAATTGACGCCGGACAGGCGCCGGACAAGAAGGCATACTGAAAAAACGAGCACACGTTAGTCATAAGAAAAAGAAAAAACCAACAGGAGGAAAGCAGATACGAGGGGGAATCGGTCTGCCTGCGCCCTTTCGGTAAATCAGTGTTTTGTTATTTAAGTGTAACAAGAAATTAAGATACGAGGGGAAAAAGGGGGAAAGCGAGATTAGGGATTAGTCTTAGCTGGTCAGGGCAGTCTGGGAGGTCTGACCCCGCCTATACCCCGCCCCTACGGTTTCGAATCGACTGTTTTTATATGTCCTCTATGCCGATAATAATAACATTGCAATGTTATTATTATTAAATTACAATGACATTGAGGTGTAATCAATGGACCTGTTAACGTTTAATCCTTGGTGGCGTGAGGGTAGATTGCATGCAGCCTTGGTGGGGAAAAAGCGAAAAATATTTACCGAAGTATTGAGCTATCTTGACCTAAGACAAATTCTCATATTTTCGGGCCTAAGGCGGGTCGGTAAAACAACCCTGATGTTTCAGCTTATCGAGGAACTTCTATCAAGAGGGATAAATCCTTATCATATCCTCTATTTTTCCTTTGACGACGAGATTAGCGAAATAAAGAATATTTTTGACATTTTTGAAAAAGAGGTGCTCAAGGAGCGCATTTCGGGTGTCGGGAATGTCTATGTCTTCTTTGACGAAGTGCAGAAACTTGAGAATTGGCCGGAAAAAGTAAAGATCATCTATGACCTTTACCCGAATTGCAAGGTATTTCTTTCGGGCTCGGCTGCAATAAACATCATAAAAGGAACAAAGGAGAGTTTAGCTGGTAGGTTTTTTGATTTTCGCATCGAGCCCCTTAGTTTTGATGAGCACCTAATATTCAAAGGAGTGGAGATTGACAACGAAAGGGAAGACATATTTGAGGTAGAGATAAAAAGGCATCTTAATGACTTTCTTAAAACCGGCGGTTTTATTGAGGCGATGCACTTCAACGACATGCAACTAAAAAAATATTTCAAAGAAGGATTACTGGAGCGCATAGTTTATAAGGATATCCCGGGCGCTTTTTCGGTTAGTTCGCCCGATCTCTTAAACCGGCTTGTGCGCATTTGTGCGGGGAGGCCGGGCATTTATCTTGATTATAAAAACATAGCCAATGATTTGGGTTACGATCAGAGAACAATTGCGGACTATTTTTCCTATCTGGATCACGCTTTACTTATAAACAAGCTTTATAATTATTCGCCCAACCTTCTAGCCAGCGAGAAAAAGATGAAGAGGGCGTATCTTTCAAATACAGCGTTTACGCTGGCTCTTTCAGAAAAAGTAGAATTGCCCATTTTACTTGAGCAGTTTTTTGTACAGCTTTTCAAGGCAAGGTTTTTCTCCAGAACACCGCAAAAAGACGAAGTTGATATAGTTCTTGTCGCCGACAAGCGTCTTATGCCGGTAGAAGTTAAGATAAAGCCCGAGATTAGAGAAAGAGATATTGTGCCGATAATTAAGTTTTTGAAAAAAACCGGCTCAAAGAAAGGCTGCTTGATCTCGGGTGGCGACGAGAAGACTTTTGTTAAAAATGGCTTTATCGTAAAGGTTATACCTTACTGGAAATACTGGAGCATGCAAAGGGAAATAGAAATGTAGCTTATACTACAATCCAACAAAACAGGAGCCAACAAAACAGGAGCCCGCAAAACAGGTGCCAGGCATCTGGCTGTAAACAAGATTAACGATTAGGATTAGCAGCTCAGGATAGCCGAGGAGGTCTGACCCCGTGTTTACCCCGTGTTTAAGATTGCGCTATGCTATAATTGTTAAGATTTTGACTGCGGATTTTCTTATTTACCACTTGTTTTTCTAATTAGAGGTGCCGGGCGCAAAAATGCGAAATGGAGAATACGTAGCAGCAACAGAAGAGTTCAAGGCGCCATCGATTGCAAAATCTACCGCGAAGATGTCTATAGCGACAATATTCAGTCGAGGGACCGGCTTCATAAAGACGATGGTGCTGGCCTACGCTATCGGCATAGGTCCGATTGCCGATGCGTTCAATACCGCCAACGTTATGCCCAATATTATCTTCGAGCTGGTTATGGGCGGAATTTTGGGCTCGGTTATCATCCCGGTCTATATCCAATATCTAACAGACAAAGGGGATGAAGAATCCCGCTACATGATAAGCAACCTCACGAATATTATTTTTGTCCTGGGTATTGCGTTGAGTTCGCTAGGTTTTTTATTTGCACCGGCTATCGTTGGATTGATGACCATGCACGACCCGTCGAAGGCGACCCCGCTGATGATATTTTTCTTCAGAGTGTTCTCCCTCAAGATAATGTTTTACGCGTTGGCTGCGGTGTTTACCGGCGCGCTTAACTCACAGCGCCGGTTCACGATACCGATGGCGGCACCGATCTTCAATAACCTGGTCGTCATTGTAGCGGTTCTGGCCCTGTACGTTCCGTTTAGCGAAAGCAACCCCGATTTCGCCTTGGCGGCGTTGGCCATCGGAACGATGATGGGCGTAGTGGTGATGGCCCTGGTGCAAATCCCGTCGGTCTTAAAGATAGGCTTAAGACCACGGCTCTCTTTTGACTTGCGCCACCCGGCGGTCAAGCAGGTAACAAGATTAGGCATTCCGATGCTCGGGTTTGCGGCCACCACCCAAGCCAACACGTTTATCATCTATTCTCTGTTGCAGCCATTCGATAAAGGCCCGACCGCCTACGCATACGCGCTGGCGTTCTTTCAGTTGCCCTACGCGATATTTATCGTCTCGATTACGACCGCCATCTTCCCGGAACTTTCTCGGTATGCGAATAACAAGGATTTTCAGAGCTTCAAGAAGACCCTCTCGCTCGGCGTCCGTTCGACCTCGTTTATTACCATCCCGTCGGCTATCTTTGTCGGGTTAATGGCAAAGCCGATTATCGGCCTCACGCTCCAGCACGGGCTATTCGACGAAGCCGGCACGACGATTACGGCGGCGGTGCTGACGTCCTTTGCTTTCGCACTCCTATCGTTTTCACTTTACAATATGTTGACCAGGGTATATTATTCACTCCAGGACACAAAAACGCCGTTAAAGATAGGTGCCGTCAGCGTTCCGTTGCAGATTCTGTTTAACTTCCTATTCATCGGTATCATGGGGGTTCCCGGTCTGCCTTTGGCATACGCGCTGGCGCTTACTTTTGCCGTCATAGCCCAGCTTTATGTGCTGCGACGTAAGATTGGCCCGATTGGGGCTTCGCATATGCTTAAAGGGATGGGAAAGCAGGCCATGGCGGCGATTCCGGCGGGGGGCGCGATGTATCTCGTTTCCCACGGGGTCGGGGGCCTGGAGTTACCGCGTATGCTCGGGCTCGCTGCTCAAATCGGAGGCGCGGCGGCGCTCGGCTTTGTCGTCTATCTCGGGCTGTCCCTATTGTTCGGTGTTGAAGAGGTCGATTTTATTAAGAAGTTATTAAGGAAGTTTAAGGGCGCGAAAGCGGCATCTATATAATGAATCACAATATAATGAATCAACAGAATATCAGAAATTTTAGCATTATCGCCCATATAGACCACGGCAAGTCGACGCTTGCCGACAGGATGCTCGAGGTCACGCATACGGTCTCGGGTCGCGAGATGATGAACCAGGTCCTCGACTCGATGGACCTCGAGCGCGAGCGCGGCATCACTATAAAAGCCCGCGCCGTGCGCATTAACTACAAGGCCAAAGACGGGCAGGATTACATCCTCAACCTTATCGACACCCCCGGACACGTCGACTTCACATACGAGGTCTCGCGCAGCCTCGCCGCCTGCGAGGGGGCGCTGCTCGTCGTCGATGCGGCCCAGGGAGTCGAGGCGCAAACACTCGCAAACACTTTCTTGGCGCTCGAGAACGACCTCGAGGTCGTTCCGGTCATCAACAAAATCGACCTTCCCAGCGCCGACCCCGTCAGGGTGGCCAGGGAGATAGAGGAGAGCCTCGCCATCGATACGAGCGATGCGCTGCTGGTTAGCGCTAAGACAGGGGAGGGCACGCTCGACGTGCTCGAAGCTATCGTAAGAAAGATTCCCGCGCCCTCGGGCAAGCCGGATGCGCCGCTAAAAGCGCTAATATTCGACTCGCTGTTCGATTCGTACCGGGGCGTTATCGTCTATATCCGCGTGGTAGACGGCTCGATAAAAAAAGGCGACAAAATCAAGATGATGGCGACCGGGCGCGTGGCCGAGGTCGAAGAGATAGGCGTGCTCCGCCCCGAGATGCAGAAGGTGGGCGAGCTTGCGGCGGGTGAGGTCGGCTATCTTATCGCCGGCGTCAAGGATGTGCGCGACAGCAAGGTCGGCGACACGATAACGAATGCGAAACACGGCGCCGAGACGCCGCTTCCCGGCTACAGCGAGGTCAAACCGATGGTCTTCTCGGGCCTATACCCGGTCGACGGGGGCCAATATGAGGATTTGCGCGACGCGCTCGCGAAATTGCAGCTAAACGACCCGGCGCTCATGTACGAGCCGGAGACCTCTTCGGCGCTCGGCTTCGGTTTCAGGTGCGGTTTTCTCGGGCTGCTCCATATGGAGATAATCAAGGAGCGCCTCGAGCGCGAATACAACCTGGAGCTGGTGGCGACCGCGCCGAGCGTGTCGTATAGAATAACCAGGACCAACGGGGAGCAGAGCGCTATCAGGAATCCTTCGGATATGCCCCAGCCCCACGAGGTGGAGACGATGGAGGAGCCGTTCGTCTCGGCCGTGATTCTGCTGCCGCCGGAATACGTCGGCGCTATCATGGACATATGTCAGGATCGGCGCGGTGAGTTCAAGAATATGCAGTATTTGAGCGAGAACCGGGTCGAACTCCATTATGAGCTGCCGCTCTCCGAGATATTGCTCGACTTCTTTAACCAGCTCAAGTCGCGCACCCGCGGTTACGCGTCGCTCGACTATGAGCACCTGGGGTATCGCCGGACCGAGCTGGTCAAACTAGACGTGATGTTGGCCGGTACGCCGGTCGACGCGTTTTCCAGCATCGTTCCGAAGGAAAAGGCCTATTACCGGGGCAAAGAACTCGTGGCCAAGCTCCATGAGATAATCCCGAAGCAGATGTTCGAGGTCGCCATCCAGGCGGCGATAGGGAGCAAGATAATCGCGCGTGAGACCGTCAAAGCGAGGCGCAAAGACGTTACCGCCAAGTGCTACGGCGGCGACATCAGCAGAAAGCGCAAGCTTCTCGAGAAGCAGAAGGAAGGCAAGCGCAAGATGAAGCAGGTCGGACGGGTAGAAGTACCGCAAGACGCTTTCATGCAGGTGCTAAGGGTGGAGGATAAGTAGCGAAGCGAGTCACCGTCTCCGCTGGTAAGGACGACCCCTGTGAAAAGCAAAGCCCGTTTATTAGAACAACTGAAAAGCGTTCCGCACAGCCCCGGCGTCTATCTCTTCCGGGATATCGACGCCAAAGTAATATATGTAGGTAAGGCGAAATCCCTCAAGAACCGCGTGCGTTCGTATTTCCACAATAGGGGTATGGACCCCAAGACCAGGGCGCTCGTCGAGCGTATCGCCGACTTCGATTTCCACGTGACCGGCAATGAAATAGAGGCGCTCGTGCTCGAGTGCAACCTTATAAAGAAATACCGCCCGGTTTTCAACGTCTCATACCGGGACGACAAGAGCTATCCCTATCTAGCGATAACCTGGCAGGACGAGTTCCCGCGAATCATGGTGACGCGGGAGCGCCACAAGAAGGGCACGAAATATTACGGCCCCTACACGAGTGTGCAGCCGGTGCGCGAGACTTTCGACACCTTAAGGCGGATATTCCCGTTCCGGACATGCAAGCGCGCCAAACCCGGCAAATCGACCGGCTCGCCGTGCCTCAACTACCACATCAAACGCTGCCTGGGGCCGTGCATCGGCGCGGTCGCCAAAGACGAGTACCGGGCGATGATGGAGCAGGTCGAGTCCTTCTTGGAGGGGCGCCCTAACCCCGTCGTCAAGCAACTCGAAGTCGAGATGGAGGCGGCGGCGGCGGGTCTGGAGTTCGAGCGCGCGGCGCGCGTCCGCGACCGGCTCGAAGCCGCCCGGCATGTCCTGCGGAAACAGAAGATCGTCTCGGAAGCCGGTGAGGACTACGACGCTATCGGTTACAGCCTCGACGATTCGCTGGCCGGCGTCAACCTGCTCGTCGTGCGCGACGGCAAGCTTATCGGCAGCGATAATTTCGTTCTGGCGCGGGGTGCGCTCGACGACGATGTAGTCGGCGCGTTCATCAAAGAGCATTATCTCTCATCGGTCGCCGTGCCTCCGCAAATAATCGTGCCGGGCGCGGTCGAAGACCGGGAGTTGATAGAGGAATGGTTGGGCCTTCGTCGCGGCTCCAAAGTGACCATAAAGACGGCGCAACGGGGGGCGAAGCGGGATTTATTGGAGACGGCGTCGGCAAATTCCCGGTACGCGCTGGTGATGTCGGCCATAAAATATTCATGGGAGCGGGAGTCGGCCTCGCTTGCCTTGACATCGCTCACGAGCGCCCTCGGACTTGCCGGCCCGCCCCGGCGAATCGAATGTTTCGATATATCGACGATTCACGGCCATAACTCCGTAGGGTCGATGGTCGTTTTCACCGATGGCCGTGCGTCCAAGGCGGACTATAGGAAGTTCAAAATAAAGTATGTCGACGGTCTCAACGATTTTGCCATGATCCACGAGGTAATCAGCAGGAGACTGCTCCATTTGGGCGATGATTTCGACCCCTCGTTCGCTACCGTGCCCGACTTGATAATCGTCGACGGCGGCAAAGGCCAGCTCTCGGCCGCCATGTCGGCGCTCAGGGAGAAGGGCTACCCGGATATTCCCATCATCGGCCTGGCCAAGCGGGAAGAGGCGGTGTTTATGCCGGGGCGGCCCGACCCGCTCTTGCTGGAGAGGTCATCGGAGGCGCTCAAGCTGCTTCAGCGGGTGCGCGATGAGGCGCACCGCTACGCGATTGCCTACCACCGCAAACTGCGCGGTAGAGCGATGGTAGAGTCGACGCTCGACAAGATATCGGGAGTCGGGGAGAACCGGAAGCGTTTGCTCTTGACACATTTCGGCGCGCCCGGCGCGATTGCGGACGCCACGCTCGAAGAATTAAAAAGCGTACCCGGCCTGCCGGATATAATCGCCGAGCGGGTACACCGCCACTTCCATAGCAGCGGGGGAAACTTCCGTAGCAACGGGGGAAACTTCCATAGCAGCACGGGAAACTTCCATAGCAACGGGGGAAAGTTGTGAAGACTTATTGCTTCTACGAGACGGTGTGGGGCGATGGAGCCTTGCTCTTTAACGAAAAAGGATTGGAGCGCGTGCTCTTTCCGTCGCCGTCGGCGCGGGATTTGTCGGACGAGCTAAACAAGCATTTTGAGCAGTATAAACACATCCAGGGCCGGGATTATGGTTTAAGCTCTACTTTAGCTAGATACTTTAGCGGAGAGCGGGTCGGTTTCGATGTCGAGATAGATTTCGGGCGCCTGAGCGATTTTGAGCGCGCTGTATTGAGCAAACTAAGAGGTCTTTCCTATGGTAAGACCATCGGATATAAGGATTTGGCGAAGGAGTGCGGGAGGCCTCGTGCCGCGAGAGCTGTCGGCAACGCGCTTGCGAAAAACCCGGTGCCGATTGTGGTGCCGTGCCATCGTATACTCAGAAACGACGGCCGCCTCGGGGGATGGAGCGGACCGCAAGGTTGGAAGGAGCGACTGCTCGAACTCGAGGGGATAGCATTGGGCGACAGCGATCGGGTACGGGCGTAGCGATCGGGTACGGGCGGAAGAAGCTCTAAGTTAAAGAGTAAAGACCTGACCCCAGGTCTTGGGCGACAGTGATTGAGTGTAAGCGGTAAAGCCGGTCACATACTCACAGCGCATCGGCGTGAAGCCGAAAAATAAGTTAGAATATAATAAAACGCGGGAGTGAGGTAGAGCAGCTTTTGAATCCTAACATCGAATTCGCAATTATAACGGGACTGTCCGGCGCGGGAAGGTCCGAAGCGATAAAGTGCTTCGAGGACATGGGGTTTTTCTGCATCGACAACCTGCCCCCGTCACTAATCCCGAAGATGGCCGAGCTGGCTACGCTTCCGGGAAGCAAGGTCAATCAAGTCGCGGTCGTCTGCGATGTGCGCGGAGGGGAGTTCTTCGACGACCTCCTGGAAGAGCTGCGGAAGCTGAAAGAGCAGCGTATCACCTACCAGATTCTTTTCTTGGAGGCCTCCGATGAGGTGTTGGTAAAGCGTTTCAAGGAAACGCGACGCCGACACCCGCTCTCCGAAGAAGGGGCAATCGTCGAAGGCATCCACAGAGAGCGCCGTATCATGGAGCAGCTCAGAGGGCAGGCCAACATCATCATCGATACGAGCAATTTAGCACCCTTCGAGCTGAAAGATAAGATCCGCACCGCGATTCTCAAGCAGGATAAGCAGAAAAAAGGCATCATGATAACTATTATGTCGTTCGGCTATAAGTACGGCATGCCGCTCGACGCCGATTTAGTAATGGACGTGCGCTTTCTGCCCAATCCGCACTACATCGAAGCGCTCCGGGATTTTGACGGCACGAACGAGAAGGTCTGCGATTTTGTGTTAAACAGGTCCGAGAGCCGCACCTTCATCAAGAAGTTCACCGGCATGCTCGCCTTTTTGCTGCCGAGGTATGTCGCCGAAGGCAAGACCCACCTTACCATAGCGATAGGGTGCACCGGCGGAAAGCACCGCTCTGTGGCCATTGCCGAAGAAGCGGCGAAGTTCTTGCGCGAGAAGGATTACAATGTCGTTGTACGCCATCGCGATTACAAGAGAGGCAAATAGGCTGTCGGCAAAGGCTTCAGGCGGGAGATAAGGTATTATATGTCGGGGATAAAAGTCACGGCAATCGGCGGAGGGACCGGTTTGCCTATAGCGCTTAAGAGCATAAAGGAGTACGCGTCCGAGGTCACGGCGATAGTCAGCGTGGCCGATGATGGGGGAAGCTCCGGTCGCCTCCGTCGCGACCTGGGCATGCCGCCGCCCGGTGATATCCGCAACTGCCTGGTGGCACTTGCGGGCGATGAGCCGATGGCCGAGCTTTTCAAGTATCGTTTCAAGGAAGGCGTCGGAATCGCAGGGCACAACCTCGGCAACTTGATAATCGCCGCGCTCACCGATATGCGGGGCGGGTTTGATTGCGGTATAAACGCCGCCGCGGAGCTGCTCGACATAGAAGGGCGGGTTCTCCCGTCGACGATAGACGATGTGATATTGCGGGCGGCGACGTATGCCGGGGACCCGATTGAAGGGCAAGCCAGTATCGCAACGACGACCAGGCCGCTTAAAGAGGTATATTTAGACCCGCCCGATACGCAAGCCTACTCGGCGGCGGTCGAGGCGATTCTCGAGGCGGACCAGGTTGTCATTGGGCCGGGCAGCGTATTTACGAGCATTCTCCCGAATCTGATAGTCAAAGGTATAGGGAGGGCGCTCTCGGAGACGAACGCGCTAAAGATTTATATCTGCAACGTCATGACGCAGCCGGGGGAGACCGACCTTTTCACCGCCTACGACCATATCGGCGCGATTTTCGACCATGGCCCCAGCGACTGGGTCGATGTTATGATAATCAATTCCGAGCCGGTGCCCGAAGACAGGGTCATCGATTTTGCCGAAGACAGACGTTATCAAGTCTCCGCGAATTCCGAGGACATCGAGGCCCTGGGTGTAAATGTCATCCTTGCCGATGTGCTCGATACGGACAAGCCTTCATATCATAGCTCAAAAAAGCTGGCGGCGGTATTGAGGGAGCTAGGGTAGCCACGGAGTGAAGCTCAAGGAGTTTTAGTTGGCATTTTCAACACAGGTCAAAAACGAACTCGCCAAATTGCAGCCGAAACGCGCTTGCTGCACGCGGGCCGAAGTATCGGCGATAATACATATGGACGGAACGCTTCATCTTCTCGGAGATGGGCGCCTCACGCTCGATATCGCCACGGAAAACGCGGCGGCGGCGCGTCTTCTGTATAAATATTTGACCGATGAGTTCTCATTGAAGGTCGAATCCATAGTCAGGAGATCGGTTCTGCACAAGGTCTACAATTACCTTATCCACATCCCGGACCAGCCGGCCATCACGCAGGCGCTCAACGAGATCGCCATAATCGACGACCGGTCGCGCTACGTGCCCGGCATATTGCCGAGAATCGTCAAACGCGACTGCTGCGCGACGGCTTATCTGCGCGGCGCGTTTCTCGGGGGCGGTTTTGTAAGCGACCCAAAACGCGATTACCACTTCGAGCTGGCGACCGACAACGAGGTGCTCGCGGAGGACTTAAGTTCGCTTATGAAAAGACTTGGATTGCACGCAAAGATTAGTGAACGTCAGCGAAATTTCGCCGTCTACCTAAAGGACAGTGAAGAGATAGCTAAAATGCTCGTGCTCATCGGGGCGCACACCGCTCTTCTCGCATGGGAAGACCAGCGCATATTAAAAGAGATGCGGGGTCAAGTCAACCGGCTCGTAAACTGCGATACGGCCAACGTCAACAAAGCCGTAAATGCCGCAGCCGAACAGGTCGACCAAATCAAAGCCATCGATTCCCATATCGGTCTCGAAAAATTACCAGCGGGCTTGCAGGAATTCGCGCGCGCGCGCGTCGAATATCCCTATGTAAGCCTAAGAGAGCTGGGGGAGCTTTTCGACCCGCCGCTGAGTAAATCGGCAATCTATCACCGGGTCAGGCGGCTGTCGAGGCTGGCAAAAAGTCTTGATTAAGGTTTTACATCAAACCTTATGGGGAAAACTCAACCGGATACGCCGAAAGCCGCACTATTGTTTGATAATTTAATGTGTTAATGTGTTAAAATGTTTTTTTAAGGCTATCAGGTTTTCAAGATAGCCTTATAACATGAGTCCGCAACAACCGATGATTAATCTTACGCCTGTTAGTATTGCGGTTATCGCGGTACATGCTAGGCTGCGTTAGCATGTATACCCTCAGGATAGATAGAACATGACGGTTTAATGTAAATTGTTTTTCAGCAGGGGAGGAAATGTATGGCAATCAAGGTAGGCATCAATGGTTTCGGCAGGATCGGCAGGAATGTGTTTAGGGCCGCTTTCGACGACCCGGATATCGAGATAGTCGCGGTAAACGACTTGACCGATGCTAGGACGCTGGCGCACTTGCTCCAGTACGACTCGATATTCGGTGTTCTCGACCTAATCGTCGAAGCCAAAGAGAACAGCATCGATATCGATGGCGATGAACTTAAAGTCTTCGCCGAGCGCGACCCGTCCAATTTGCCCTGGGGCGACCTCGGTGTGGACATCGTCATCGAGTCGACCGGATATTTCACAAAGGCCGAAGACGCGAAGAAGCACCTCGATGCGGGCGCTAAGAAGGTCATCATCTCGGCTCCGGCCAAAGGCGAGGACATCACGGTAGTTCTCGGTGTCAACGACGACGCGCTCAAAGCCGAGCACAGGATAATCTCGAACGCGTCTTGCACGACCAACTGCCTCGCGCCGGTCGCCAAGTTGATACTCGATAACTTCGGCATAGAGCGCGGTTTTATGACTACGGTCCATGCCTATACGAACGACCAGGCGCTTCTCGATATGCCGCATAAAGATTTGAGAAGGTCGCGCGCGGCCGCTATGTCGATTATCCCGACCTCGACCGGTGCGGCGAAAGCAATCGGCCTGGTAGTGCCCGAGCTTCTGGGTAAGATGGACGGCATGGCTCTAAGGGTGCCGGTGCCGGACGGCTCGCTCTGCGATCTTACCTTCGAGTTGACGAAAGAGGCTACGGCCGCGGATATAAACAGGGTAATCGAAGAAGCCGCCGATACCGACCACTGGATAGATTATCTCGGCTACACCGAAGACCCGATAGTCTCCATCGATGTAGTCGGCGACCCGCGCTCGTCGATTTTCGACGGGCTCTCGACGATGGTCCATGGCAAAATCGCGAAAGTCCTCTCATGGTACGACAACGAGTGGGGTTATTCGAACAGGCTAGTCGATCTGACAAAAATGATCGCCGAATAGCGATATAGAATGCGCGACAAGATAGCAGGTGCATGCCGGCGAATGTGAGTTCCCGGCGCGCACCTGCTATCGGAAATTAAAAAGTAAAGACCTGACCCCTTTTGTGTGCGAAGCTGGGGTTGGGTAATGTTGGCTCAAAATTTGCGATACGGGACTCGGGACTGGGGATTCGAGAGACGAGATTTAATAGAGGGGGAGGAAGTTGGATAAAAAGACCGTGCGGGATATCGACGTATCCGGAAAGCGCGTGCTGGTTAGGGTCGATTTCAACGTGCCCTTACGGGAAGGTGTCGTTACCGACGACAGCAGGATAAGGGCGGCGCTGCCGACCATCGAGTACTTGGTCGAACGGGGCGCTAAAGTCATTTTGATGAGCCATCTGGGGCGGCCCAAAGGGGTAGACGATGCCTTACGGCTCGATGCGGTGGCGCAGGAACTCGCCGACATGCTCGACAAGCAGGTCGAAAAAGCGGACACTACCGTCGGCGATGATGTTGTCGAGGCCATAGACAGGTTAGGGCCCGGAGGGATATTGCTCCTCGAAAACCTCCGTTTCAATGAGGGCGAAAAGAAGAACGACCCCGAATTTGCGAGCCGACTCGGACAATTGGCCGATGTCTATGTCAACGACGCGTTCGGCGCGTCCCATAGGGCGCACGCCTCGATTGTCGGTCTCAGTAAACATATGCCGGCGGTCGCCGGTTTGCTCCTCGAAAAAGAGATAGACACCCTGACCGCCATCCTTAAAGACCCCGACCGACCGCTCATCGCTATTTTGGGCGGGAGCAAAGTATCGGACAAGATAGGCGTCATCGAAAAATTTCTCGACATCGTCAACGCGCTCGTAATCGGGGGCGGGATGTGTTTCACTTTTCTGAAGGCCAAAGGTTACGATATCGGAAACTCACTGCTAGAGGAAGACAAACTCGACTTTTGCCGTCGGATAATCGAGCGAGCAGCGCAAAAAGACATCCCGATTTATTTGCCGTCGGATGTGGTCATCGCGAAAGAGATAAGCCCCGATGCCGAAGCGAGAATCGCCCATGTCGACGCCATCCCCGATGGTTGGATGGGCTTGGACATCGGGCCGGACTCGATCGCCGCGTACCGGGGCGTTATAGGTAAGTCGCGCACGCTCTTTTGGAACGGGCCGATGGGCGTCTTTGAAATCGAGCAGTTCTCGCGGGGGACCGAAGAGATAGCGTCGGCTATCGCCAATTCGGTGGCGACAAGCATTATCGGCGGCGGTGATTCGATTGCGGCGCTGAAAAAATTTCACCTCGAAAACAAGGTCACGTTTGTCTCTACCGGCGGCGGCGCCTCGCTCGAATTGCTCGAGGGTAAAGTGCTCCCCGGTTACGAAGCGCTGATGGATAAGTAGGCCTTGAGCAACCGCAAAATCGAAAGGAGAATGCATGTCGGATAAACGTCGAATAATAGCAGGTAACTGGAAGATGTATAAGACCGCGAAAGAAGCCGTCTTTTTGGTACAGGAACTAGAAGACGAACTCGATGGTATCGCGACGGACGGCACGGGTCTGGCGGGTGTCGAGGTAATCGTCTGTCCGCCTTTGACGGCGCTCAAGAGCATCTATACGGTGCTGGGCCAGGATAAACCGCCGATAAAGCTCGGCGCGCAGAACATGCACTGGGAGGACGAGGGCGCGTACACCGGCGAAGTCTCACCGGTGATGCTAAAAGACCTCGAGTGCGAGTTCGTAATAATCGGTCATTCCGAGCGGCGTATGTATTTCGGCGAGACCGATGAGACGGTAAACAAAAAGGTCAAGGCCGCGCTGGCGCACGACATCACGCCGATCATGTGCTGCGGAGAGTCACTTGAACAGCGCGAATCCGGCCAGGCGGAAGCTTTCATCGGGTCGCAAATCTTGGGGGGCACCGAAGGGTTAAGCGAAAGCGACATGAAGGACTTTATCATAGCCTACGAGCCGATTTGGGCGATAGGGACCGGCAAGACGGCGCTTCCCGAGGATGCCAACAGCATTATTTCTCACATCCGCAAAGTATTGGCTTCGAGATTTGACGAAGAAATCGCCAAAGCAGTGCCGGTTCTTTACGGCGGAAGCGTCAAAGGCGGCAATATCGCGGAATTCATGGCCGAGCCGGATATCAACGGCGCCCTGGTCGGAGGCGCGAGCCTGGAGGCGGAGAGCTTCGCGAGCATCGTACGCAACGCGAGAAAGCAGTAGTTGCGGTTGAATGCTAAGATAGCATAGGGCGACCGCGACTTGGTGACACGCGAGGTCGTTGCGGGGCGTGAAATTTATTGTTTACCACCCTGAACTGGAGAGATAACTATATTGAACGAGCAAACGATAACGAAGCGACCCAAACCGGTTGTCCTTTGTATCCTTGACGGTTGGGGAGAGAACCCCGATTTAGAGGGAAACGCCGTGGAGGCGGCCGACACGCCCAATCTCGACCAGTATAAAGAGGCATATCCGTTTTCGACCCTGACGGCCTCGGGTGAGGCGGTAGGCCTGCCCGAGGGGCAAATGGGAAACTCGGAGGTGGGTCACCTCAATATCGGCGCGGGACGTGTCGTCTACCAGGAAATCACGCGAATCAGCAGATCGATTCGCGACGGCGATTTCTTCGAGAACGCGGCGCTCCTTGAAGCTTTTCGCGGTTGCGCGAAGGAAGGAAGGGCGGTTCATCTGATGGGATTGCTATCCGACGGCGGGGTCCACAGCCACGAGGAGCACCTGTTCGCCTTAATCGACATGGCGAAGATGAACGGCGTCGAACGCCTCTATATCCACGCTTTTCTCGACGGACGCGACGTTCCGCCGAAGAGCGCCCTCGAGTACTTCGAACGGCTCGAAGAGAAGATGCGGGAGACCGGGCTCGGCAGGGTAGCCACGGTTATGGGCCGCTACTATGCGATGGACCGGGATAACCGCTGGGACAGGGTGAAGACGGCGTATGACGCGATGGTCTACGCCGAGGGTGAGCGCGCGTACACGGCGGCTGAGGCGGTGGAGTCATCGTATGAAGCATCGCGCGTCGATGAGTTTGTGATGCCTACCACAATCATCGACCCCGAACGCGATGCGCCCGTTGCGACGGTCGAAAGCGATGATTCGGTTGTTTTCTTTAATTTCAGAGCCGACCGGGCTCGCGAGATAACACGCGCTTTTATTAAGGATGATTTTACCGGGTTCGACCGGGGACCGAGGCCGCCCGAGGTATCTTACGTCTGCATGACCCAATACGATGCCAATTTTGACGCACCGGTAGCTTTCCCGCCGCAAGAGCTTACAAAAGTTCTGGCCGACGTCCTTGCCGTGCATGGCCTGCGGCAACTCCACGTCGCCGAAACCGAGAAGTACGCCCATGTCACGTTCTTCTTCAATGGCGGGGAAGAGACGCCGAAACCGGGGGAAGACCGCGTGCTTATAGCCTCCCCGAAGGTGGCGACCTACGACCTCAAACCGGAGATGAGCGCCGATAAGGTAGCCGACGCGGTCGTTCACGCCATAAGTACGGATGATCATGATTTCATTGTCGTCAACTTCGCCAATGGAGATATGGTGGGGCACACTGGTGTCTTTGACGCGACTGTCGAAGCGGTCGAAGCGGTCGACAGGTGCGTGGGGCGCATCGTAGAGTCGGTTCGGAGAGCCGGGGGAGTCATCCTGATAACCTCCGACCACGGCAACGCCGACAAGATGACCGACAACATGCACGACCAGCCTTTTACGGCGCACACCACCAACAAAGTACCGCTTTATCTTATAACTGATGAGCGCGTGAGATTGGCTGCGGGAGGTATCCTCGCCGACATCGCGCCGACCCTTCTCGATATCTTGAAAATCGAGAAACCCGCGGAGATGACCGGGCGGTCGCTGATTGAGCGCGATTAATGCGCGATTATTCCAATGCTTTGCGAAATATGCTATTCTTTTAAAGGCTTATTATTTTAGGAGGTTACCGTGGTAGTTTTTGTTGAGACGATTCATGTTATCTTTTCGCTCGGCCTAATCGTCGCCGTTCTTCTTCACTCGGGCAAAGGGACCGGTCTTTCAAACGCTTTTGGCGGCGCTCTTCCTACGACGTTTTCGGGCACGAGCATTATCGAGAAGAACCTCAACCGTATAACGGTTGCGATCGCTATCGGCTTTGGTGTTACGAGCATGATTCTTTACTATATAACCCAAAAAGGTGTCCTTTAAGGCATCTAGGTCACACCGGATGGCCCTATATCGAGAACGGCACTGAGCCCATCATCGCCGAGGGTGATTCCTGTTTATGCTGGTTAGAGAAAATGATGGTTAGAGAAAAATATGTATTGGCATATTTGCTAATTCTAGCACTTACGTTGACCCTCCTGGCCGGCTGTAGCTCTTCGAACGACGGCGACACGGCGGGCGCCGTAAAACCGGGGGAGCCGGTGGCCGGCGGAGACCTGGTCGTAGGTATCAGTGAGGAGCCTGTGAGCCTCAACCCGTTTCTCCCCGACGGAACCTCCATGGCGACAAAGCTGGTCACAGCGAATATCCTCTGGGGATTACTCGTCGTCACCCCGTCGCTTACGCACGCCCCCCGTATCGCCGAAACCGTTCCGACGCTTGAAAACGGGCTGGTGACGCGGAACCCGTTTACCGTGACCTACCGGATAAAAGAGGAAGCCATATGGAGCGACGGGGAGCCGATTACTTCATGGGATGTCCAGTTTACCTGGCAAAATATCATGGACCCCAAGCGAAATGTCGCCGACCGCGCGGGCTATGACAAAATAGAAACCATCCAAACCCCGGACGCCAAAACCGTGAAGATAGTCTTTAAGGAACCATATATCCACTATAAAGAGCTATTTTCGACGACTTACCCCATATTGCCTAAGCATCTACTTAACGGTAGGAGTTACGACGATTTGCTTAGCCAAATGATAACGTTTGCGAGCGGGCCGTACAGATTCAAGAAATGGACCAAAGGCGAAAGCATCACTATTACCAGAAATGAGAACTTCTGGGACAAAGAACCCTACATCGACCAGGTAATTTTTAAATTCACGCCCAAAACCGACTCGATGTTTACAGGGCTTGAGGAGGGCAAGCTGGATATGGTCTATGCGCCGTCCGACCTAAAATTCATCGAGCGCCTGATCACGCTCGAAGGCAAAGAAGTAAGAATAGAGCCGGGTCTCGTCTGGGAGCACATCGGGTTTAACTTGAAAAACGCCTATTTAGGGGACGAGAACGTACGAAAGGCGATAGCCCATGCGTTGGACCGTAGGAAGATCGCCAAAGAAGCCACCGGGGACGAGAAAGTCCTGCAGAGTGTCGTGATGCCGCTGCAAGACCGTTACTACGTCTCCTCGTGGAAAACCTATGACTACAACCCGGACAAGGCGCGGGAGTATCTGCGGAAGGCGGGTTTCAGCCGAGGCGCGGACGGAATTTACGAAAAAGAAGGCAAGCCGCTTAAGCTGGCGATAAGCACTACCACCGGAAACGCGGTAAGGGAGCGGACGGTCGAAATAATCCAAGAAAACCTAACGCGGGCGGGGATACGGGTCGAGGTGGCGAACTCTTCGCCGGCAACATTTTTCAACACGAAGTTGTCCCGAGGAGATTTTGAAATAGGCGTCTGGGCGTGGCTCGCCGGCGATGAGCCCAAACTACAGCATCTTTTTGCGTCGGATATGGCTCCACCGGCGGGGTTTAACTATTACGGCTACGATGACGGCTTCCTCACCGATGTCGTTAAACGCCTTAGCCGGACCATCGACCAAAAAGAACGTGCGGCTGTCTATAGAATCGCGCAGGACAAGCTGAGCGACGACGCGGTGGTAATCCCGCTTTACCAGCATCCCCATGTCATAGCTTATGATGGTCGTGTCCATGGCGTCCGCGACAATGTCTCCTTCGAAGGGCCCCTTTGGAATCTGCATGAGTGCTCGATTGCGAAGTAGGCGGTTTTAGCCCGCCCACTCCTGTCGGAGACGTCATTCTCCCGAAGCGTCGATTGAATAACCTTATCTTTGTTACAAGTCTTTGCTTGCCGGGTATATAACGAATCGCGGGCGAATACCAAGCTTGGAGGTGACTTGATAATGAAGCAATACGTCTGTCAGATGTGCGGCTATGTATACGACCCGGCCAAGGGCGACAAAAAAGGCAACATACCGCCCGGGGTGGCGTTTGAAGATTTGCCGGACGATTGGAAGTGTCCTTTGTGCGGCGTATCGAAATCAAAGTTCGCACCGATGGTCGAGGGATAAGACATCGTTATTTGGATAGAGCCCGCGAGTAAATATCGTCTATTGAAGGGAGAAACGGCATGGCAACCAAAAACGGGCAGAAGTATAAATGTGAGATTTGCGGCAACGAGGTCGTCGTCACGCATGAGGGCGATGGCGAACTCGTATGCTGCGGCCAGCCGATGGGCGTTATCGGCGAAGGTTTCAGTTGCAGCGCGTAAGCAGACTATTTAATATTGGAGTATCAGGGATTTTGTAACTCAAAATAGCAACCTTGCAACCAGGGATTTTAATTGACGTAGCTCAGCCCTTTAGGGCTGATAACGGCCATGCATATGCGATTATCAGGGCTAAAGCCCTGAGCTACGGGAGCATGCATATGTGATTATCAGGGCTAAAGCCCTGAGCTACGGGAGATAAAATATGAGTTGCAAAATCTCTGAGTATGTATTGGGGGCGTGATTATATGGCGGTTGAACTGAAAAACGGAATATGTTGGGTCGGTGCCGTCGATTGGTCGATACGGGATTTTCACGGCTACGAGACGCCGCGCGGAACCAGCTATAACAACTACCTTATCATGGATGAACAGGTGACGCTCGTCGATACGGTCAAGCACAGTTTTGTCAGCGACATGGTCGGAAACATCGAGCGCCTTGTCGACCCCGCGAAGATAAAGAACGTCATCGTCAACCACATCGAGAACGACCACGCGACCTCACTCGGGGCCGTCATGCGGCTCGCCCCCGACGCCAATGTCTACATCACCGAGAAGGGCAAGAAGGGCATCGCGCGCTTCTTCGATATCTCGAAGTGGAACATCAACGTCGTAAAGACGGGTGACACGCTCAACATCGGCGGCCGCAACCTGGTTTTTCTGGAGACACCGATGCTCCACTGGCCGGACTCGATGATGACCTATATCCCGGAGGACAAGTTGTTGATAAGCCAGGACGGTTTCGGCCAGCATATCGCCTCGGCCGAGCGCTTCGACGACGAGTATATTCACGCCCACTCCCAGGCCGAACTCGACGACGCCGTCGCCGACTACTACGCGAACATCCTCATGCCGTTCGGGTCGATAATCAAGTCGAAACTTGCCGAAGTGCAAAAACTGGGGCTCGATATCGAGATGATCGCGCCCGACCACGGCGTCATCTGGCGCAAGTTCCCGCAAAAAATCGTCCAAGATTACCTAGACATGGCCGACGGCAAAGCCGACCTGAGTGTGGCGATCATCTACGACACCATGTGGCGGGGTACCGAGATGATGACGGTGCCGTTGACGCGGGGTATCATCGATGAGGGCGTGGCTTGCAGGGTCGTCAAGCTCAGGGCTAATGCGCGAAGCATCGCGGTCAAGGAGTTCTGGAAGGCGCGCGGGGCGCTTATCGGCACACCCACGCTAAACAACCTCATGTTCCCGACGGTCGCCTCGTTCCTGGCCTATCTGCGCGGCTTGAAACCGAAGAATCGTATCGTCGGCGCGTTCGGCAGCTATGGCTGGGGAGGCGGCGGCGTAAAGAACGTCTATGAAGAACTCGGCAAGACGGCGGTCGAGGTCTACGAGCCCGGCATCGAAGCGCACTACCGCCCGGACCCGGACGATGAGACCAAAGCCTACGAGTACGGTCGCGACTTCGCGAAAAAGGTGAAGGAGTACCACGGGCAGTTTTAGCCTGCGAATCAGCCCTGAATTAAAATCCCTGATTATAATGACTTGGGAGCCGTGGTATTATTGCATATGAAACCTATCGCATAGAGACCCGTGTCTCGTAAATATCTAGTGAGAAGATGACATCAGACCAGCTATCATTTGGAAATAAGAGTAAAAAGAGCGCTTGCGCCCAGCCGGGGCAGGGGGCGCCCCCGCGGAAACTCGATACCCTCGAAGGCATTCTCGAGAACTTTGTCTTCTCCAACGACGATAACGGATGGAGCGTGGTTCGCTTGAATGTGAAGGGCAACCGCGAGCCGGTAACCGCTGTCGGGAGCCTGCTGGGGGTTCAACCCGGAGAGAGCGTTCGGCTTGAGGGGTATTGGGTTAGCGACCGTAAATACGGCGACCAGTTTAAGGCCCAGTCGTTTACGACAATAAAGCCGGCCACTCTCGTCGGTATCGAGAAATATCTCGGCTCGGGCATGATAAAGGGAATCGGCCCGGTCATGGCGTCGCGCATGGTCAAATGCTTCGGTGTGGAGACGCTCGACGTCATCGAGGCCGACCCTTCACGCCTGCTAGAGGTGGAGGGACTCGGTAAGGTCCGCGTCGAGGGCATCCGCCGGGCCTGGCGGGAGCAGAAAGAGATAAAAGAGGTCATGATATTCTTGCAGTCGCATGGTGTTACCACGACCTATGCGATAAAGATATATAAGGAGTACGGCAACAAGGCGATTGATATCGTCAGCGAGAACCCATATCGGCTTGCCGTCGATATCTTCGGCATAGGCTTTAGGACGGCGGACAAAATCGCATCCAACCTGGGGATTGCGGCCAACTCCCCGCGGCGCGCCGAAGCGGGGGTTTTGCATGTGCTCGGCTCCTTCAGTGAGGACGGGCATGTCTGCTGCCCGCGCAGTTTGCTCGTCGAAAAGGCCGCCGAAGTGCTCGAAATCGACGAGCACGTTGTCGAGCCCGCTGTCGATTCGCTCAGCGTAGAGGGACTTGTCGTCATCGAGAACATCGACGAGCGCGCGGTCGGGGAAGACTTGGTCGCGGTTGAAGAAACCTGCGATGAATTCGTCTACCTGCGGTCGCTCTACGCGTCCGAGGTCGGCGCGGCCAACTTGATGCGGCGGATTTTAGAATCCGACGTAGTGCGGCTCGATATCGACATGGATAAGGCGGTCGGCTGGTTCGAGCGTAAGTTTTCGATCGAGCTTGCCGGGCAGCAAAGAGATGCGATTAAGCGCGCGATAACGAGTAAGATGATGGTGGTCACGGGTGGGCCCGGTACGGGCAAGACGACGCTGATAAACGGGGTCATCCAGATACTCAAAGGAAAAGAGCGCCGCGTCTTGCTGGCGGCGCCGACCGGGCGCGCCGCCAAACGGCTGAGCGAAGCGACCGGCATGGAGGCGAAGACCATTCACCGCCTGCTCGAGTTCAGCCCGCGCTCCATGTCTTTTGAGCGCGGGCCGGATAACCCGCTCGAGGTCGATATCCTCATTCTAGACGAGGTTTCGATGGTCGATATCGTGCTCTTCTACAATGTGCTCAAAGCCCTATCGACGACCGCTCAGGTTATTCTCGTCGGCGACGTCGACCAGCTGCCGTCGGTGGGGCCGGGCAGCGTGCTCAAGGATGTTATAGCATCGGGTCGCATCGGAGTGGTCTGCTTGACCGAAGTCTTCAGGCAAGCCCGGGAGAGCATGGTGGTAATGAACGCCCACGCCATAAATAGTGGTAAAATGCCGTATGTCAAGGACGAGGGGCACAGACGCGACTTCTTCGTCATCGAAAAAGACGAGCCCGAGGATGTCCTGGAGACGATAAAGACACTTATCACACAGCGCATACCGGCGCATTTCGGCTTCAGCCCGACAGACGATATCCAAGTGCTCACGCCTATGCACAAGGGTTTGCTCGGCACGGCCAACCTCAACAAAGAGTTCCAAGAGTTGCTCAACCCGGAGCGGGAATCTATTTCGCGGGGCAGTCGCACCTTTCGTGTCGCCGACAAAGTCATGCAGATTCGCAACAACTACGATTTAGATGTCTTCAATGGCGACATCGGCAAAATCGCATTGATTGACCAGGTCGAGCGAGTTGTGCGCGTCAACTTCGACGGCAGGATGGTCCTCTACGAGTACTCCGATTTGGACGAATTGATACTCGCCTATGCGTGCTCGGTACACAAGGCGCAGGGGAGCGAGTACCCGGTGGTCGTCTTACCGCTCCACACCCAGCATTATATGATGCTCCAGCGAAACCTACTATATACCGCGGTCACTCGCGGCAAGCGACTCGTGGTTATCGTTGGGAGCAGAAAGGCGCTGGCGATTGCGGTGAAAAACAACAAAATTCAGGATAGATTCACGCGCCTCGCCGAGAGGCTAAAGATATAGTACATGTTGATGGTTATACTGAGCAACGGAGGCGTCGGGGTCAAGGATTCCATGAAGCGCACCGCCAAACCGGGTCCGCTTTCCGTAATGCGACAGATAATCGGGGTTTTACTTAATCGCCGGGGTTGAATCAGACAGGCTTCCAACTCATCCCCGCCAGGGCATCATCGAGCGAGTCGTAGATGCGGATATTGTCGACTTGCGGCAGCCCGACCACGCCTATGATATACCTTACGTTTTCATCGGCGACAACCAAAGCCATGCGGCGGCCGACGCTCAGGAGCGTCTTCACCGTTGAGAAGAGGAGGCTTACGCCGGCCGTATCCATATAGATGACATCGGAGAGGTCGAGAACGATATCCTCACCTTTACCGAGAGCCTCGTCGAGAACCTCTTTGACGCTTCGCGTGTTGTGGTGGTCGATCTCACCGGTGACGGTCACAATCGGTAGTTTTGCGTCGGTAAGGGCAATTTTCATGAGCCTCCTACTTCCCGGCTAAAACATCAGCCTCTAGATATCGCCGGCAATTACTCGTTTTATCAACTCAGAAGCGTACATGCTTATTATATTATAGCAAAACATCCGCCGTAGTCTTTTATTTTGCGCAAAATACAGCAAAATTTCAACAAAAAGACGATTGCATTGCGAGCAAGTGTCTCTCTCGTTTCTTAATCGTAATTCGTCTGTTATATTGAGACTATGAATGAAACGAAGGACTATGCGGGGAAAGCGATACAGCCCCCCGAGCGAGTGCGAACTATGTTCGACGCTGTTTCCGGCCGTTACGACCTGTTGAACCGGATACTTACGCTCGGGCGCGACCGGCGCTGGCGAAGGCTCGCTGCCGCTAGCACCGAAGTGTCGGCAGGCTCGGTTGTGCTGGACGCATGTTGCGGTACGGCGGACCTGGCTTTGGCGATAAACGCCGGGACGGGGGCGAGGGTCGTCGGAATCGACTTTAGCTCGGATATGCTCAAGATAGCGAAGGAGAAGACAATCCGGGCAGGCAAGGGCGACACCATATCGTTTATAGAAGCGTCGGTCGATGACATTCCCTTTGACGACGATTCATTCGACGCTGTGACGGTCGGGTGGGGACTGAGAAACACCCCCGATTATAAGGCGGTACTCGAAGAGTTCTACCGGGTGGTGCGGCCGGGCGGAAGGATGGTTTGCCTGGAATCGACCGAACCCGAAACGGCATTGCTGAGAATTCCGTATAAATTCATACTTTCGAACATCGTACCGCCAGTGGGGAGGATGTTGTCCAAAGACTACGGCGCATATAGATATCTGTCCGACAGCATCCAGGCCTTCCCGCCACAGAAAGACCTCGTCGCGATGATGGAGAAAGCGGGCTGGGTGGATGTTTCATATCGAAATCTCTTCGGCGGCGCGGTCGCCATTCATGTTGGACGGAAACCCTCAAGCGACCTTTAAGGCACTGAGTGAGAGCCCGGTATGAGATCGTTCTCATCTTTGTTCTCGGCGGCCGGTTCGGACGGTGCTCTTTCAACGGCCGCGGGCGCGATGCCGCCGCCCTCCGACATCGACGGAGCGGGTTTTGCGCCGGTATCAATGCCGCGCTCTTTAAGGTCTTTTGTCCTATCCGACTGCCATTTTGGCGTGAACTTCTGCTCTTGTCCTTCAAATTGCCCCATGCCTTGCGGCATCGCGTTCGAGCCGTCGCGAATAACGAACGGGTTTTGCTCCTTTTTCGCCGCCGCCTCTTCTTCGTCGACTTTTGCGAAGAAATCATTTTTAGGGGATTGCAGGTTTACCTGGTTTCGGTCGATGTTGAAGAACATAAAGCCGCTGGCCCCGATGAGCATCGCGGACAGCAGCAAAATAAGCTTCTCAAAAGGGGAGCGCTTCGTTTTCTTCTTTTTCAAAACAGTCTCCTGAATAAAGAGGAACAAACCATTCTCAATCTAATAATACCTGATTTTCACCGCAATCGGAAGCTTTACCGGCACTAAACACTCGTGAAAGTGGAAGATATCGTTTGTCGGATTTTGGCTGGGCGAGAACCTACGGTGAGCCTTTGCCCCATACGAAAAGTGTAAAGAATGAGGTCATTGGCCGATATTTAATATGCAAAAAGATAAAGCGCTTTGCAGTTGGGAGGCGCCACGCCGGAATGGCGATTCCAGTACGGCCTTATGTTTGTCGAGATGTCGTATGTGGAATCACCGCGGGAGGTGCGGGCATGTTCAAAGACCGATGGCGATTAGAACGACGCAGAGACGACGACTGGAAGGCCTGGACCAGGGTTGCCGAGGAAGGTCGGAGAATAAATATGGAGTTTAGCAGGGAATCGAAGCTGATTGCCGAAAAAACTAAAGAACTCGTCGATTCGATCAAAGACGACAGCGCCGCATAATGCCGTTTAATAGTTGGGAGTGATGACGGAATGGGCATTCTAGCATGGATAGTTCTAGGTTTGGTCGCGGGGACGATTGCCCGACTGCTCGTCCCCGGGAAGCAGCCGGGCGGTTGCGTGACCACTATAGCCCTCGGTGTCGCGGGCGCGCTCATCGGCGGGTATATCGGCAATACGCTCACCGGTGAGGGCATTAGCGGCATTAATATTTGGAGCATATTTCTAGCGATAGTCGGTTCGGTCATCTTGATTTTCGTCTGGACCAGGCTGTTCGGCAAGGGCTAGTCCGCCGATATATTTGTCACATCAAAGACTCGCGCCAATCGCGGCGCTCAAATCTTTTTTTGGGGGTTTCCAGTGATCGTCCTCGATATTCCCGGCAGGGGAACGTATCAATTCAAAAGCCTGGTTCTCGATATGAACGGCACTATAGCCATCGACGGGATAATTCCCGAATCGGTAATAGAGCGCCTGCGGAAGCTCTCCGGAGGGCTTGAGGTCTACGTCATAACCGCCGACACCCATGGTCGGCTCGACTCGCAGAGAGACAAGTTACCCGCCGGCATCCAAAAGGTCACACCGCCCGGCGAGGGTCTACAGAAAGCCGAGTTTCTGGAGAATCTGGGTGCGGAGACAAGTGTGGCCGTCGGCAACGGCGCCAACGATGTCGAGATGCTCAAGTTGGCCAAACTCGCTATCGCGGTCATCGGAGGCGAAGGCTGCTCCGCCGAAGCGCTCGGGGCCGCCGATATCATAACGAAGTCACCAGAGGCCGCACTCGATCTTTTGCTCGACACCAACCGGCTTATCGCGACCTTGCGGCGATAAGCCTTTCCCGAAACAAACCCCAAACCCCAAATCCAAAAAAAAAATAATCACCTTGCCGGAAAATATTTTCAATCGTTTTTTAGGCTGTGCCAACAGCCCGCTTGCTTGATTCCCGTCCGTTGTCAAAACAAATAATTCTATGAAAAACGAAAGGAAAGTGATATTTTTTGGAGAATAGTAGTTGCAGAGTGGAACAAAGTGGAGTAGAGTGGTTTGTACAGTCAACGCCGAGGGGACTTGCGCATTGTTTTTTGGAGAGCATTATCATTCGGTAGATGAAAAGGGAAGAATCATTCTGCCCGCGAAGTTTAGAGAAGCGTTCGCGGATGGGCTTTTCATCACGAAATCGTTCGACAACTGTCTTCTGGTTTACACAAAAAAAGATTGGTTTGAGATAGTCGAGAAGATCAACTCGCTGCCAACGACGAAAGCGAGTGTACGGAACTACCAGCGATTCTTTATCGGTAGCGCTGTCGAGGGAGAAGTAAGCCGGCAGGGAAGGATATCGATAGCCCAGAATCTAAGGGATTTCGCGGCACTCGATAAGGATATAGTAATTGTCGGTTTAGCGAACAAGATCGAGATTTGGGAAAAGGAGAAATACGAGGAGCACATCGCCGGCGCCGAGCAGGCCGCGGCTGAGATTGCGGAAGAAATCGCGGAATTCGGCGTATAGGGCGCAAAAAATGGAGTATTATCACAAACCCGTTTTGCTGGCTGAGGTCCTACGGTACTTACATTGCACTAATGGTAGCACGGTCATAGACTGCACTTTGGGCGGGGCAGGACATGCAGAGGCAATACTAGATTTGATCAAGCCGGAAGGCTACTTACTAGGGATCGACGCAGATGACGCAGCATTGGACGGAGCAAGGGTTAGACTAGCACGCTTCAGCCAGCAAATATTTTCTTTAGTAAAAGGTAATTTTAGGGATTTGGATCGAATACTGACCGCCGCGGGCCTCCATGCGGTCGACGGGGTTCTGTTCGATCTCGGGGTCTCCTCCGTACAGTTCGACAGGGCCGAGAGGGGGTTCAGTTATCGGTTTGACGCTCCGCTCGATATGCGGATGGACCAAAACGAAGGACTGACCGCCGCCGAAATCGTCAACACCTATGGGGAAGAAGAGCTTTCACGGATTATCAAAGAGTATGGCGAGGAAAGATGGGCGCATCGAATCGCTTCCTTAATCGTGAAAGCTAGGAGAAAGCGCCCAATCGGTACGACCTTTGAGCTGGTGGACATCGTCAAAGACGCGATACCGGCTCCCGCCAGGCGCAAGGGAGGACATCCCGCCAAGCGGACCTTTCAAGCAATACGAATCGCGGTCAACGACGAACTCGGCATTCTCGAGAATAGTTTTAGAGATGCCGTCAGGTGGTTGAGGCCGCGGGGAAGGCTGGTCGTGATTTCGTACCATTCACTCGAGGACAAAGTCGCCAAGAGCGTAATCAATGATTTAGCAGCGGCATGTCTTTGTCCACCCGGTTTACCTGTATGTAGTTGCGGCCTCAAGCCGCAGTTGCGTGTCGTGACAAGAAAAGCAATAAGGCCGGAGCCAAAAGAGCTGGCCGATAACGCACGAGCGGAGAGCGCCCGTTTGCGGGCGGCGGAGAGACTGTAAGAGGTGAGGACAATACAAGCAGCACAAAAAGTCGCGGTGAGACATCAGGTAAGACCCAAGGAACGGCCCGGCAAACGGCACAACCTAAGAGTTATAGACGAGAATACGCGTCGTATATCGACGTCTAGGAGAGCATCGTCTTCAATAGAAATTCCTTTTCCGCTATTCGTCCTTTCCGTTTCGGCGCTTACGGCCTGCATTATTCTTAATGTCGCGCAACAAGCGCTCGTCTCTCAACTGAGTTATCAGACCGAGATGGTCAAAAAAGAGATTCAAATAGCCCAACAGGAACAGGACAAACTTTTGGCGCGCAAGGCAAAACTTGAGTCGCCGCAAAGAATCGAGTCGGTCGCCATTAATAAGTTGTCGATGGTTAAAGCGCCGAAGATATCGTATCTTCGGGTAGCGGTAGGCGGCCCCGAACCGGCTCATGGTAAAAATCCCGCAGGGCAATAGAGTACGGAATAAAAGATCGGCGCTTAGATGTTGTTGTTGCGGTAGTCAAGGCGTTGGTATAGTGTGTTGTTTTGGCGTGTCGTAGTCGTTGTTTGAGTAAGCCAAAAGATCGACTCGGCGGAACAGGGCGGAAAAGGGAAGATATCCTGTGGGCGAAAATCGTGTGCTTGAAATACGTCTAAAACTCCTACTCGCCTTTATCATCGTCTGTTTATTGACTGTCTCCGGACGGCTTTTTTATGTCCAGGCGATGTCCTCGGCCCAATACGATGAAATGGCCGAGAAACAAAGGCTCCGCGTAATAGAAATACCCTCGAAGAGAGGCGAAATCCTAGATAGAAACGGCAGCGAACTGGCGGTCAATATACTGATGGATTCGGTCTATGCGACACCCTATCTTATTGACGACCCGAAGAGCTTTGCAAAGAAGTTAGCTCCGATTTTAAAGAAAGATGAGCGAGAACTGCTGGATTCCCTTATAAAGCAGTCGGGGTTTATGTATCTTGTTAGAAAAACCGATTCCAAGACCCTCGCACAGATAAAGAAAATCGTCGAAGAGGACAAAGTCAAAGGGATAGGCTATATCAAAGAAACCAAGCGTTATTATCCTAACGGCAAGTTGGCGGGGCATGTTTTAGGGTTTGCCGGCATGGACAACCACGGTCTCGGCGGCCTTGAATTGGAATACAACGAGTACCTCTACGGGAAACCGGGAAGGATAGTAGCCGAGCGGGATGGGCAGGGCAGACCGATCCCTCGAAGCACCAAATCGTCTTCGCGGCCGATCGACGGGGCCGGTATTAAAATCACAATTGACCGGGAGATACAGTACAAGGCCGAGCTGGAGCTGGCTAAGGCGGTCGAGGACTACGAGGCCAAATCGGGCAGTATCATCGTCATGAGCCCTAAGACCGGTGAAATATACGCGATGGCGAACGTGCCCTGCTACGACCCGAATAAGCTCGAGACGCTCGATGACGACAATCTCCGCAATAAGGCTATAACCGACCTCTACGAGCCCGGTTCGACAATAAAGGCGATGATTGCGGCTATCGCTCTCGAAGAGGATGTTTGCAGCCCTTCGACGGCGTTCTATCTTGAGCCGACGATTAGGGTCGGGTCGAAGAACATTAAAGAATCGCACCCGCGACCCGCGAAGAACTTCACATTCGCGGAGATTGTGCGGGAATCGAGCAATGTCGGCATGGTCAAAGTCGGAGTCATGCTCGGCAAAGAGCGAATCGACGAATACCTTAAGCGCTTCGAGTTCAACAAAACTTGCGACATAGATTTTCCCGGCGAAGCTAGAGGCTACTATCCGCAGGTCGAGAACTGGTCCAAGATGTCGCTCGCTAACATATCTTTCGGACAGGGCATCTGCACGACACAGCTGGCCATGACAAAAGCGCTGGCGACAATTGCCAACGACGGCGTGCCCGTAAGACCGCGTTTTCTAATAGAGGCGGCGGGTCCGCGCGGCCGAATCGTTGAAAAGACGGAAATCGTCAATGGAAAGCGCGTGCTCAGCGCCGCTACCGCCGGTCGAATGAAGGAAATTCTCGAGGGAGCGGTCTTGGAGGGGACCGGCGGGCCGGCTAAGGTGACCGGGTATCGCGTGGGCGGGAAGACAGGAACCGCGCAGAAGGCCAAAGTCGGCGGGCTTGGATATGAACAAGGAAAATATATCGCGTCCTTCATGGGCATAATACCGATGCACGACCCCCAGCTGGTAATATCGGTCGTTATCGACGAGCCCCAACGGGACATTTACGGCGGGTCGGTAGCCGCTCCGGTCTTCAGCGAAGTGGCGGAGTTTTCGTTGCGACATCTTAAAATACCCCCGGAATAGCAAGGCTCTTGCGCCCTGATATTATATAATGGTTTATGGAGGAGAGCGTGCGACTAAAAGATATTATTGCCGAAATCGAAGAGACCAAGGTCGAGGGTGATCCCGGTATTGAAATATCGGGCTTGGCCTATGATTCGCGCCGGGTAAACAGCGGCGACCTTTTCTGCTGTATTCGCGGATTCAATACAGACGGCCATGAGTTTGCCGGGCGCGCGCAAGCGGCGGGGGCATCGGCGGTCATGGTCGAAGAGCGCTTGCCCGGCCTTTCGCTAACGCAGGTCGTCGTCGCGGAGACGCGCGTCGGGATGGCGCGGGCGGCGAGCGCTTTCTATGGGCACCCTACCCGCAAGATGAGGCTGGCCGGCGTAACCGGAACCAATGGGAAGACCACGACGACCTATATGATAGATTCGATATTTAGGTCGGCCGGATACAAGACGGGCCTCATCGGCACCATCGAGTATCGGATTGGCGACGAAGTCTTTGCGGTCGAGCGAACCACGCCCGAATCACTCGACATACAGCGGCTCTTCGCGTCTATGGTCGACGCCGGTGTCGAGGCGGCGGCGATTGAGGTATCGTCTCACGCTATAGACCTTGCGCGGGTCGAGGCCTGTGATTTCGACACCCTTGTCTTTACGAATTTGAGCCGGGACCATCTGGATTACCATGGGACCATGGAGGAGTACTTCAAGGTCAAGCGCCGTATATTCGAAAGGGCGTCCGGCCGCGACGTCGCGCGCGTCATCAATGTCGACGACCACTTCGGACGTCGCATAATCGAAGAGACAGGTCCGCCGCACATAAGGTTTAGCTATAAAGATAAGGTAGAGGTTTATGCAACAGATATAGACGCTAGGGCGGATGGCTCGACATTCGAGCTTCACGTGTCGGGCGCGCAGACGAGGGTAGCGCTCAGGTTGCCGGGGATGTTCAATATACAAAATGCGTTGGCCGCGGCCGGCGCCGCATATTCGCAGGGAATCGGAATCGATATCATCAAAGCCGGGCTGGAGGCGTTGGCGGCGGTGCCGGGGAGGTTCGAACGCATAGATTGCGGCCAGAGCTTTAGCGTCATCGTCGATTATGCGCATACTCCCGATAGCCTCGAGAAGGCGCTACTCGCGGCGCGAGAGATCACAACCGGAAGGCTTATAACGGTCTTTGGCTGCGGCGGCGATCGCGACCGGGGAAAGCGGCCGTTAATGGGCAGGATTGGGACGCAATTGAGTGATTACGCAATCTTGACATCGGATAATCCGCGAAATGAAGAACCGGGGAAGATTTTAGAGGAGATCGCGGAGGGAGTGCGTCCGCTAAACGGCAATGGCTATCATATCATCGAAGACAGAAGACTGGCGATCAAAGAGGCTATCGCCCGCGCGGGGAACGGTGACACCGTGGTAATAGCGGGCAAGGGTCATGAGGGCGGCCAGGAGATCAAGGGAGAAATAATGCCCTTTGACGATAGAGATGTGGCTAGATGTTATTTAGAGGGATTGCAAGGATGATACGACTACAGGCGGCTGAGATAGTATTATGCACGGGCGGCGTACTTTTGTACGGGTCGCTCGACACCGGGGTGAGCGGCGTCGGCATAGATAGTCGAGCCGTTGTCTTCGGGGACCTCTTTATACCTCTTAAGGGGACGACCGATGGTCATGCGTACATAGAGGACGCGATAAGAGCCGGCGCCGCCGGCTTCTTGATTGAGAGCGGGGCGGTATCGCGCGGCATGAAGCCGCCGGCCGGGGCGCAATTCGCGGTCGAGGTCGCCGACACGCTCCGGGCGCTCCAGGCGATAGCGGCGCATTGTCGCGCGAAGCTTTCGGCGACCGTCATAGGCGTGACGGGCAGCACAGGCAAGACGACCACGAAAGACATGTTGACCGCGGTGTTGTCGAGATCGATGAACGTCGTAAGCACCACCAAGAATTACAACAATGAGATTGGGGTGCCGCTGACCGTTTTAAAAGCCGATTTAGAGACGTCGGCCCTGGTCGTAGAGATGGGCATGCGGGGTCTTGGACAAATTAAGGCGCTTGCCGATATCGCGGCGCCCAACATCGGGGTCGTCACGAATATCGGGCAGGCGCATATCGAGCTTCTCGGTACGCAAGAGAGAATAGCCCATGCGAAAGCCGAGCTTATCGAGGCAATCTCGCCCGCGGGCGCGGCGGTGCTAAACGCCGATTGTGCGTGGAGCACGAGCATCTCGAATAGGACATCGGCCCGGTTGGTCACATACGGCATTGCCGACGGCGACGTGCGCGCATCCGGTATCGAAGTCGACCAACTGGGCAGGGCCGCTTTTAGCTTGACAATCGGCGGCTCTTCGAGTTATCGTGTACGTCTTGCCGTACCCGGCAAGCACAACGTATACAACGCGCTCGCGGCAATCGCGGTCGCCATCGAGTTCGGGTTGAGCGTAGACAGCATCAGGCTCGCGTTGGCGGAGTGCAAGCCGACGGCGATGCGGATGGAAATAGTCACAACCGAGCGGGATGTGTTGATATTAAACGACGCGTATAACGCGAATCCCGCTTCCATGGAGGCAGCCCTTTTGACCTTGATGGATATCGAGACGAAGGGACGGCGTATCGCGGTCCTCGGCGACATGCTGGAGTTGGGGCCGACTTCGAGGGAAGCGCATCGGCGGATAGGTGAAATCGCAGCCGTGCTCGGCGTCGATATTTTGATAGCGGTGGGAGTTGAGGGCCGGCTTATTGCGGAGTCGGCGGTTAGGGCCGGCATGAGCAATAAGGCGGTCATCGCCTGTATGGACGCTTATACGGCCACCCGAGTACTCGGGCAGCTGGGCGTTGAGCGAGACGCGGTACTTGTAAAGGCGTCGCGGGCAATGGGGTTGGAAAAAATCGTGGAAGCGCTGGTAGCATATGATGAAGCAGAATCTAGAACACAGAATCCGTAAAACGTCCGCGCGCCGTCTAGCGTTTTCTTAGTTGAGCAAGGATAACAGTCGAGATGATCGCATTTTTTAGGTATCCGACATACCAAATATTTATGACGGCCGTGATGGCGCTGATGATAACGGCGGCGCTGACGCCTATCTGGATAAAGCTGTTGCGCAGGGAGGGTTTGGGCCAAGTCGTCAGAATCGACGGGCCCCAGAAACACCTGACCAAGTCGGGAACTCCGACTATGGGCGGGATTATCATCCTATTTACCATCGCCGTCACTTATTCTCTGATAGCGACGACTACGATGCGCGGTGTCGTAGCGATTGTTACCATTCTTGCCTGCGGTTTGTTGGGATTTGTCGACGATTACAGTAAAGTGGTAAAGGCGAGGTCGCTAGGCTTAAGAGCGCGAGCCAAGGTTTTCTGGCAGCTTGTAATCGCCGTTGTCGCCGGTGTGCTCGCCGTCAATTTCGCCGGGCTCGATACCGACGTCTCTGTTCCCTTGACCAACATCGTCATACCTATGGGACAACCGTCCTTTAAAATCGCCTTCGCCGGCATAGATGTCATCATTCCGCTCTTATATGTCGCGTTTGTTTATCTGATAATCGCGGCGACGACAAATACGGTCAATCTTACCGACGGACTCGACGGGCTGGCGGCCGGAACCGTAACCATATCTATGCTCGCGTTCGCGGGTATCGCCTTCCAACAGGGGAGGCTCGACCTAGCCATAATCTGTGCCGCGGCAGGGGGGGCGTGTATAGGATTTTTATGGTTCAATAGCTATCCGGCGAGCATTTTTATGGGGGATACCGGTTCGCTGGGTTTAGGCGGAGCTATCGCGATAATGTCGATTCTGACCGAGACCGAGCTGTTGCTCGTTCTAATCGGAGGTATTTATGTGATCGAAGGCCTCTCCGTTATCGCGCAAGTGATAAGTTTTCGCCTGTTCAATGTGAGGGTCTTGAAGATGGCCCCCATCCATCACCATTTCGAGATGCTCGGTTGGTCCGAGACGCAGATCATGATGAGGTTTTGGATAGTCTCCGGGATTCTCTCGGGCATCGGGTTTGGCGTCTACTTCATGATGGCGGCAGGGGGCGGCTAATGGACTTATCTAATAAGCGGGTGCTGGTCATAGGGCTTGGGCGTAGCGGAAAAGCGGCGGCACTTAAACTGAAAAGTCTCGGAGCGAGCGTTCTGGCGTCGGATGTGTCGACGGCGGATGAGATGTCGGCGCTCGCCGAAGAGTTGCGGGCGGGCGGCATCGATGCGGAGCTGGGGGCGCAGGACGATAGCTTGCTCGCCGGTGTCGATCTCGTCGTCGTCAGCCCCGGCGTGCCGAGCCGTGTCCCCCTGCTTTCGGCGGCCGGAAATCTCGGTCTGCCGGTTTGGAGCGAGATCGAGCTGGCTTACCGGCTTACGGATAAACCGATAATCGCCATCACCGGAACGAACGGCAAGACAACGACGACGACTCTCATAGGAGCGGTTTTCGACGCGGCGGGACATTCAGCCGCGGTCGGGGGCAATATCGGCACACCGCTTGTGTCGGTTGCCGACGATAGCGGCGTCGAGACACTCATAGTCGAGGTGAGCAGTTTTCAGCTCGAGACAATCGTCGAGTTCAGACCGAAAATCGCCGTCCTTTTAAACATTACGGAGGACCATCTCGACCGGCACCCGAATTTTGCCGACTATGCGCGGGCCAAGAGCAGGATTTTTCTAAACCAGACGGCGGATGACGTCGCTGTGCTAAATCTCGACGACCCGCGGGTAAAAGTACTGGCGCCGCGGGTAAAAGCGAGAGTCATCGGCACGAGCAAAGCTGAGCTTATGAGCGGTGTCTGTGTCAGCGGAGGGCGCATCGTCTTGCGGCTCGATAAAGAAATCGACCTCTGCGGCGTCGGCGAACTCAAGGTTCGCGGCAGCCACAATATCGACAACGTCATGGCGGTCGCGGCCGCCTGTTACGCCGCCGGCATAGACCCGCGGGTCATAGCCGAGACCGTGACGGGGTTCTCCGGTCTGCGCCACCGGGTAGAGTTTGTGGGAACAATCGATGGAGTCTCTTATTACAACGATTCGAAAGCGACCAATGTCGACGCGACGGTCAAGGCGCTGACCGCCTTTACGGAGCCGCTCGTTCTTCTGGTCGGTGGCAGAAATAAAGGCAACAGTTTTGTCCCGCTGGCCCGGAGTTTGGGTCTGGGCGTCAAAGCCGCGGTCGGTTTTGGCGAGGCGGGTCGCGATATCTTAGAGGTGATGCCGGGAGATATCCGCCGGGAATACGCGGCCACGGTCGAAGACGCGGTGGTGCGCGCGGCGGCCCTTTCGCACCCGGGCGACGTGGTGTTGTTATCCCCGGCATGCGCGAGTTTCGACGCGTTCAATGGTTACGCTCAAAGAGGGGACGCCTTTAAGAAAGCCGTTATGGGCCTTGGGGTAAGCGATGGCGAGAGCAAGAACTAAAGACAGGCATGATTATCATAGGTTGCTCGGATTAGTCTTCGTCATGATTTTGCTCGGGCTCGTCATGGTGTTGTCGGCGAGTTCTATTCGCGCATTTGCGAGCACCGGTGACAGTTATTACTATATCAAGAAGCAATCACTGGCGGCGTTGATAGGCTTCGTGGTACTTATGGTCGCGTCCCGCACCCCGTTGCGGACGATACGGGGACTCGCGCGTCCCGCAGTCGGCTTGTCGTTAATAATGCTGGTCGCCGTGTTGATTCCGGGAATCGGTAAGACCGCCGGCGGTGCGAGCAGCTGGTTTTCGTTTGGCGGGTTTCAAATACAGCCTTCAGAGATAGCTAAACTCGCGGTCATCTTATTAACGGCGGACGTCTTTACGCGGTACGGCAAAGACCTTAACAACCTGAAAGAGCTGTTCTACTCATATGCGGTAGTAATAATATTAGTGGTGACCCTTATTATGCTCCAGCCCGATATGGGGACGACCATAGCTATCTGCCTGGCGCTCCTGGCTACCGTCTTTGTCGCCGGTTTTAACCTGAAGTACCTTTTGTTGCTGGTGACGATGGGAGGAATCGGTGCGACCTACCTTATATATTCCGCGTCCTATCGCCTCAAGCGCATCTCAGCCTTTCTAGACCCCTCGGCCGACCCATTGGGAGCCGGTTATCAGATAATGCAGTCGCTGCTGGCGTTTGGGTCCGGCGGGCTTTTCGGTGTGGGCTTAGGGATGAGCAGGCAAAAGTATTTCTACCTTCCGGCGGCGCATACCGATTTCATCTTCGCTATAATCGGTGAGGAGGTCGGGCTGCTCGGAACACTGGCAACCATCCTTCTGTTCGCCGCGTTTGCCTATTACGGCGTGCGAATATCGCTCAAATGCAACAGTCGCTTCGGGCGATTGTTGGGCACGGGTGTTACTTCTATGGTAGTGCTGCAAGCCTTGGTGAATATGGGAACGGTAACGCAGATTCTGCCCATAACCGGCATACCGATGCCGTTCATAAGCTACGGTGGTTCTTCGCTCATAGTCAACCTCGCGGCGGTAGGGTTACTCTTAAGCATCGCTGTCGAAAACGAGCGTGAGTCAACCTCGCGGCGTCGGAGGTCAAGGGTGCGTTTATTCGACGGCTCCCGTGAGGACGCGGCGGAACGCAAGACCACGTCACGCTCGAGAAAGACGAAGAAGAGCGCCTCGCGGAAGAAGCCCGTCGCGGCGTCCTCGCATGTGGTATCGATAAAAGACGCGAAGAGCCCCACCTCCGCCAAAGCCGCGAGTAAAAAGCGTAAAACCAGTGCAAAGAAGCGTTCAAGCAGTAGCGCAAGTAATGCGACAGGGAGACCTAGAACGAATGCGAGTGATAATAAGCGGCGGCGGGACAGCGGGACACGTGTATCCGGGTCTGGCTCTAGCCGCGGCACTACAAAGAGCAAAAAAAGACCTTGATATTTTGTTTGTCGGCACCAGTGCGGGTTTAGAGGCGACTTTGGTTCCGCAAGCCGGACATGGCTTCAAAGCCATCGAGGCAAAAGGCTTACCCCGAAAGCCGTCGTTTAAGGCGTTCGGTACTTTTCTTTCAGCCGGCAAGGGAACGATAGAGGCTGTGAACCTTCTGCGGCATTTCAAGCCCGATATCGTCATCGGAATGGGCGCGTATGTTAGCCTGCCGGTCGTTGGCGCGGCGGTATTGCTCCATATTCCAACCGTCGTCCATGAGCAAAACGCGGTACCCGGGCTTGTAAACCGGGTTCTCGGGCGGGTGGCGAGCGCCGTAGCCGTCTCCTATCCGGATATGGCGGAATTCTTTCCTCGCGGCAAGCGCGTCGAAGTCACCGGCAACCCTATTCGCCGGGAGATACTAGACGCTCACCGCGAAGCCGCCGTAAAAGCGTTTGGGCTCGACGAAAAACGTAAGACCCTGTTGGTCTTTGGCGGCAGCAGGGGGGCGCGGAAGATAAACGAAGCGGTGGTCGAGGCGTATGATACGTGGCGCCATAACGACGGCTTGCAGATAGTCCATGCTACGGGTAAGATAAACTTTGAACTGGTAAAGAGAGCGATTGAGGATATGCGAAGAGGGGACGATAGCCTCCGTTACGACGCTCTCCCGTATATCGACGACATGAGTGTCGCTTACGCCGGTTCCGATCTTTTAGTCTGCCGGTCGGGAGCGACTACGATTGCCGAGATATCGGCGAAAGGTTTGCCGGCGATACTTATCCCATATCCATACGCGACCGACAATCACCAGGAAAAAAATGCCCGAAGCCTTAAAGATACAGGCGCGGCCGAGGTCATATTGGATAGGGAACTGTCGGGCGACGCATTACGTGAAATGGTCGACTCGCTCATATCGGATGAAGGGCGCTTGCGCGCCATGAGAGAAGCGTCGCTCGCGTTCGGAAAACCGGATGCGGATGAGAACCTGGCGGCCCTCGTCTTTGAGATCGGTGAGGCGAACTTACCCGCGAAGGTCTGAAGTTTACAACAAAGTTTGGATGCGGAACGCAAAGCAATAGGGGAGAAGCAATGGTTGAAAAGACAAAACATTTCCATTTCATAGGGATCGGCGGCGCGGGCATGAGTGGTATCGCAAAGGTGCTGCTCGAGAAGGGTTTTCAGGTCGGCGGGTCGGACTTGAAAGAATCCCGCTACACGAAGGCGTTGCGTGAGGCGGGCGCGGAGATATCGATAGGACACGATTCCGCGGCGATGGGTACGCCGGATGTGGTCGTTGTCTCAACAGCTATACCTGAAGTAAACCCTGAGCTTAGGGCAGCGCGCGAGCGGGGCCTAAAGGTGATTCGTCGAGCCGAGATGCTTGCCCGGCTCGGAAGAGATAAACGAAGCATCGCGGTGGCCGGTACGCACGGCAAGACTACGACTACCTCGATGATCTCCGCGACCTTCGATAAGACAAACCAAAACCCGACGTTTCTGATAGGCGGCGAACTCAATGATATCGGGAGCAACGCCAAGTACGGCAGCGGAGAGTTTTTTATAACCGAGGCCGATGAGAGCGACGGGTCGCTCCTTTTTCTACGGCCGGAAGCGATTATAATAACCAACATCGAAGCGGACCACCTCGATTACTACGCGTCGCTCGAAGAGATAGACGATGTTTTCTACGATTTTGTCGAGCTGTTGCCGCAAGACGGTTTTGTCGTCTGTTGCGGCGATGACGCGGGCGTCAAACGTCTCATGGCGCGCTCGGACAAGAGGTTCATCACTTACGGCGTGGATTTAGATGACGGCGCCACCGTAGCGGACTATGATTTCACGGCGCGTAACGTCGGCGAAATGAGGCTCGGGTGCGCGTACGACCTCTACATTCGCGGAGAGTATGTCGCGAAGGTCGAGTTGAACGTCCCGGGCATGCACAATATATGTAATTCTCTCGCCACAATCGCTATCAGCGTCGAGTTCGGTTTGGATTTAGGCGGAGCGCTCGGTGCCCTTAAGCAGTTTTGTGGCGTTAAGCGCCGTTTTCAGCTCATCGGAACGACGCCGGACTTTGTCCTCTTCGATGACTATGCCCACCATCCGACCGAAGTCAAGGCGACCCTGAGCGCCGCGAAGAGCGGAGAATGGAAGCGTCTTATCTGCATTTTCCAGCCCCACAGGTATTCCAGGACGAAATTTCTCGGCAAGGATTTCGGCGCTTCGTTTTCGGATGCCGACATGATTGTGCTGACGGATGTATATTCGGCGGGCGAAGAGCCGATACCAGGCGTGTCCGGGAAATCGATAGTCGATGCGTTGCTCGCGCAAGACCCGAGAAAGAATGTGGTCTACCTGCCGAATAAGGCGGAGATACCCAAGTATTTGCGGGCGAACGTGAAAGAAGGCGACCTCGTGCTGACGATGGGGGCCGGAGACATATCGACCATAGGCGAGGATTTGCTTAGCCTGTACTCAAGGAATGGTTGCACGTGGGCGCTCACTATTTGAACAGGGCTTATTATTCACTCCGACAAGTCTTGGGCGACAACGTCGTCAAGAACAAGATTCTTGCCAAGGAGACGAGCATCCGGGCCGGCGGACCCGCCGCGCTTTTTGCTGTGGCGGACTCGTTCGACCAATTAAGGGCGGTCCTGTATTCGGCTAACGAATGGGGTTTGCCCCTCTTTGTCATCGGCAAGGGCTCGAACCTTCTCGTATCGGATGCCGGCTTCCAGGGAATCGTGGTGCGTCTCGGAAAAGATTTCATGCTCAAGCGAGTCGACGGCAATAAGATTCAGGCCGGCGCCGCGGTTTCGCTGCCGTTGCTGGTGCAGACGGCGTCTAAGCATGCGCTCGACGGCATGACGTTTGCCGTGGGAATTCCCGGCAGCCTCGGGGGCGCGCTGGTAATGAACGCGGGCGCGCACGAGCACTGTATCGGTGATGTCATCAGTAGCGTAATGGTTTTTACGAAAGCTTGCGAATTCAGAGTCTTGGGAGTTCGCGACCTTTGTTTCGAGTATCGCAACGGTAATTTCGACAAAGACGATATCATAGTCGAAGCCACGCTCGCGCTGACTCCCGGCGAGCCTGAAATAATAAAGCGCCGGATGGAGGAGTGGTTTGACCAAAGAAAGAGCAACCAGCCGCTACAATTTCCCAACGCGGGCAGTGTCTTTAGAAACCCCAAGAGAACGCCGGCGGGCTTGTTGATAGAAAAAGCCGGGTGTAAAGGGATGCGCAGCGGTGACGCCGAAGTCTCAGAGAAGCACGCGAACTTTATTATTAATCGCGGCTCGGCTCGGGCATCGGACATATACTCGCTGATAAAAGCGGTTCAGATAAGGGTCTTCGAGCATACGGGGGTCCATCTCGAGCCGGAGATAGAGTTTCTTGGAGAATTCGAAGAGATATGACAAGTATTAAAATCCGTTCTGGTTGTAACGGCAATGAATTGCAGTAATATTATAGACGGGTGGTAGTAATGGTCGAAGGAAGAAATCTTGCGCGCGCTAAAGCGGAGGAGAGACAGCGGAAGCTCGTAGACATCAGGCGCACCAGGAGAAAACAGATACTGGTAATCGCATCGGTCGCCGTCGCCGTCGTTCTGGGCACGGCGCAACTCTTTAGGTCCGGTGTATTCGATGTTAAAAGCGTGGATATCTCCGGCAATAAATATGTCTCGCCCGTGAAAATCGTCGAGACGAGCGGGGTAAGCGAGAATACTAATTTGTTGAGTGTGCCTACAGGCAAGCTGGCGGTCAAAATCGAGAAAGACCCGTGGGTAAAGAGCGTAGTCGTAAAACGGGCTTGGCCGAGCACGCTCAAGATAGTCATAGATGAGCGTGTGCCGAAAGCGCTTATATCTCACACCGGAAAGTTCTTTCTCGTCGACGAGGAGTTGTTTATAATAGCGGAGCGCCGGTATGCCGAAGGCATAAACGTTCCCATTATCACCGATTTACCCGTCGGCAAAATAAAGGTCGGGCGGCACCTCTTGAACGGGTCTCTGGAAAACGCCATGAACTGCCTGAAAGAAATGAGCCCGGCTTTTCAAAGATCGATTAATCTTGTTTCGGCGTCGTCAATCGACAAGCTGACCTTGTATAACAAAGACAATGTCGAGATACTCTTTGGCCGTGCCGAGAACGCCGGGGATAAGCACAAGATTCTCGACACGATCATCGGCAAACAAGGGAAACAAGTGATTCAGATAGATATCCGCAATTACCCTAAATCGGACCCGGTCATAAAACGGATCGATTCGGTGCCGTAAACCGGCGCTATGGTGTCGAGCCCAAATCTCGAACCGTTTTTGATGCGAAATTCTACCTGGAATTCAACGGGCGTGCCGTTGAAAACATCCAAAATTTTAAGCAAGCGCTTTATCTGCGATTTTAGCGGAGGTCAAAGTGCGCCGGCCTGGTGGCGCACTTGCTGTGATATAGCGTAGTTCCTGGTAGATTACATAGTTTGCTCAAATCTAAAGGTGTATGGTTAATATTTCTAGGTCCGCCAAAATAAAAAAGATAGTTGCATTTGAGTATTGAATAGGGTAAGGTTAGTCCCAAGGTTTAGAGCACCTGGCACTGTATCTGCACCAGAGGTATACACAGTAAACCATCAAGTAATAGTAGAGGCATTAACAGGCTAACAGGGGGGACATTATGATGTTGGACGCGGGCGCCAATTACCTGGCTGTGATAAAAGTAGTCGGAGTAGGGGGCGGCGGCACTAACGCGGTGAACCGGATGATTGAAGCCGGGCTTCGCGGCGTTGAGTTTATCGCCTGCAACACCGATGCCCAGGCGTTGTTGATGTCCGACGCCGATTATAAGGTTCACATAGGGGCAAACCTCACGAAGGGTTTAGGCGCGGGTGCGGATCCCGGAGTCGGTTACCAGGCGGCCGAAGAGAGCCGTGAAGATATTAAAGAGGCGCTCCAGGGGTCGGATATGGTTTTTGTCACCGCCGGAAAAGGCGGCGGTACGGGAACGGGAGCGGCTCCGGTAATAGCGGGTATAGCGAAGGAAATCGGGGCGCTGACCGTCGGTGTCGTAACACGGCCGTTCAGCTTCGAGGGCAGGAAGCGCTCGATGCAGGCGGACGAAGGAATCATGCGCCTGCGAGAGACAGTCGACACCCTTATAATTATTCCTAACGACAGGCTTTTGCATGTCGCCGAGAAAAAGACCTCGATTATAGAGGCCTTCAGACTAGCGGACGATGTCCTCAGGCAAGGCGTGCAGGGCATCACCGATTTGATTACAGTCCCGGGCCTCATAAACCTCGACTTCGCGGATGTCAGAACGATTATGACCAATGCGGGTTCGGCGCTTATGGGCATCGGAGTGTCGAGCGGCGACAACAGGGCCGTCGAATCGGCGAGAGCGGCTATTTCGAGCCCGCTGCTCGAAGCGTCCATCGAAGGCGCGCAGGGTGTTCTGCTCAATATATCGGGCGGCTCGGACCTGGGTCTCTTCGAGGTCAACGAAGCGGCGGAAGTCATAGCCAACGCGGCCCACCCCGAAGCGAACATTATTTTCGGCGCGGTCATAGACGATACGCTCGGCGATGAGGTAAGAGTGACCGTTATAGCGACGGGCTTTGATATCAGGAAGCACGAGAAACTCGAATTTATCCCGAAATCCATGGATGAGCAGTCTTCGATGCCGACGTTCGACACCGAAGACCTCGACATACCGACATTCTTGCGCAAAAAATAGAGCGCGCTAGCGAGATTCAAGAAATAGAATTTGAGACCGCCCGCTGACGCAGGCGGTTTTTTATTAAGCGGATTTCAAGTAGAGGCAGAGCGGATGCCGTATGACCGCTTTTAAGAATATCGAATATTTCACGGACGGCCGATCTCCTGAAGGTGTAAGTTATGGGAAACCCTAGAGACGACAACAACGACGACTATTCGGACTACGGGTTGACGCTTGAGGTTGTCGACGGAACCGGTTTATATATATCGAAAGCGCTCCGTGAAGAGCGCGGGATTCTCGTCGCTTTCACCACGCGGGAAGGCGGAGCGAGTCGGGCGCCTTACGACTCGCTCAATTTGGCGCTCCATGTAGGCGACAACGACGCGGCGGTTATTCAAAACAGAGAAGCGCTCCGCGCCTTGCTTGGATTAGACCCCGCGCTGATGACCTGTGCCGAGCAGGTACACGGAGGCGGGGTGGCCGTTGTCGATGAGTCTATCGCGGGCTCCGGAGCGGTCTCGTTAAAAGAAGCCGTCCGCGGGGTCGATGCGCTCGTCACAAATCTCGAAGCCGTACCGTTAACCCTTTTTTTCGCGGATTGCGTCCCCGTTGTCATTGTGGAGCCCCGGCGTCGCGTAATCGGCGCGGCGCACGCCGGATGGCGGGGAGTCTACGCCGGCATAGTGGAGAACACAATCAATAGAATGGTCGAAGACCGGGCGGTCGAGCCCGCCGACTTGACGGCCTTTATCGGTCCGTCGATCGGCGGCTGCTGTTATCGGGTCGGCGAAGACCTTATAAAGAAGTTTGCGGAAAAATTTTCGGACAAGGAGCGCTGGTTCAATGGGGGCAAATTGGACTTGCCTGCGCTAGTCTGTTATCGATTAGAGGAAGCCGGCGTTGGCCCGGCGAAAATATTTACTTGCGAAGATAGTTGCACTTCTTGTAGGACCGACTTGTTCTTTTCCTATAGGGGCGATGGATGTGTGACCGGCCGCCAGGCGGCCGTCGCGGCGGTCTTTCCTCGCATAGATTGAGGCCATACGAACGATTTACCTTAACAATCTTGAAAAAAAACCGAAAATAATACTATTATCATGACATTTTGATTATTTGTTCTTGTATGATTGATTGTATATGTCTCGATTTATTTATCGGAAAGGAGGGGATAGTATGCCCAGGAAGAGTTTCCATGAGGAGTTGCACGACCTCGAAGAGGTCGTGGCAAGAATGGGGAAGGCGACACGGCAAGCGATAGAGAACGCGGTCAGGGTGGTCGTCGATTGTGATGTGGAGCTGGCCGATGAGGTCATAGCGCTCGACGATGAGATAGACCGGCTCAATCACGAGATTGAAGAGCAAGCAATGGCTATAGTCGCACGACAAGCCCCTGTGGCGCGCGATTTGAGGCTTTGCTGGTCGGTCTTGTTTATCGCTCTTCACCTGGAGAGGATGGCGGACCTTTCGGTCAATATGGCCAAGGGCGCTAAGCGTTTTTGTCCCGTGGAGCCGGTAAAAGAGCTGACTGAACATCTCGACGAGATGGGTCGCGAGACACTCGTCATCGTCGATGCATGCCTGAAAGCGTTCCATGAAAAAGACTTGGCGCTAGCGGCGAAGCTTCCCGAGATGGACGACCCTATCGACCATATGCATAGAAAGATCTTCGAAAAAATAGGTCAATATAAGGACCACGAGTCGATGGAGTGGATTGGCAACGTTCTTTTGGCGAGCCGTTATCTAGAGCGTGTGGCCGACCATTGCGTAGATATCGGCTACAGAATCGCCTATCTCGTCACCGGTGAGATTCACGACGGGAGCAATCCTTCGTATTAATTGCTTGTTCACAATTTAATAACATCGAGACTTTATTAAAATCCTGCGGCCGCGATGTTGCGGGATTATTAATTTGCGAATCTATATTAGAACCCGTTCGATTGCTAAGACATTAATTGAGCTTTACGCGCCCTGAATATTTTGAAACTTTGGTCGATATTTTGGAAATTTAAAGGAACAAGACCGATTGGCATCGAAGATGTTTCGGATGCAGGTTTATGAAAATATCCGGATAATAAGAGAGAAAATCGAAAGAGCGGCGATTCGGAGCGGCAGGAGTGCCGATGATGTGTCTTTGGTGGCTGTGACGAAGAATCAGCCGGTAGAGGCCATCATGCAGCTTCTGCAAGCAGGGATTGTAGACCTAGGTGAGAATCGGTCGCAAGAGCTTGTTTCGAAGAATGGGGAGCTGGAAGGGCGTATCAACTGGCATTTCATCGGGCATTTGCAAAGAAATAAAGTAAGGTATATCATCCCTTTTGTATACCTGATACAATCTGTAGACAGTATGGCTCTCGCAAGAGAGATAAGCGCCGGCGCCAAGAGAATAAATAAAGTGCAGGATGTTTTGTTGGAAGTCAACGTTTCGGGGGAAGCGACCAAGCACGGGTTCGCGCCCGATGAGGTCGCCGAGGCGCTCGATGAGTTGGTTCTGTTAGGCAATGTTCGCGTCAAAGGTCTGATGACGATGGCGCCGTTGGAAGACGATGCGGAGTTGACGAGGCCGCACTTTGCAAAATTGAAAAAATTATACGACAGTATATCTAGCAGGCAAGAACGGAATATTGAGATGGAGTATCTTTCGATGGGCATGAGCAATGACTTTGAAGTAGCAATAGAAGAAGGATCTAATATGGTTAGAATCGGAACAGCGATTTTTATTTAGCTTAGGAGGAGAGATCATGCACGAAAAGCGTGAGAGCTTTGCGGGAAAGATACGAAAGTATTTTACGTTGGTCGAAGAAGAGCCATATGAGCACACCTATGAAGACCTGACGGACGACAGAGATTACGACGATGACTTCGATGAGGTGCGCACAGTTCGAAAGATAACGCGCTACCCGGATTTGGATAGGGCAAGGAAAACAGCGTCTATCCATTCAGTGCCGCAGCCGCCCCAGGTTAGGGTGCACATCGTCGAGCCGAGAAACTTCAACGATTGCCAGCAAATCGCCGACAAGTATAAAGAAAACATCCCCGTGATAATAAATCTTCAACTAAGTGACGCGGATCTTTCGAAGAGATTGATCGATTTTGCCAGCGGTTTGACCTACGCTCTCGACGGGGGTATGCAGAAAGTCGCTGACCGGGTATTTCTGCTCACACCCAACAACGTAGACGTATCGGCGGAAGAGAGAAGGCGTTTGTTGGAAAAGGGATTTTTCAACCAGTTCTAGGAGGAGCGGCCGTTGCTTCAAGGTAAGGTTCTTGCGATTATCGGAGCAGGCAAAATGGGGGAGGCTCTTCTGGGAGGCTTTCTCGGAGCGGGCGTCGTAAAGGCAAGCGATGTCGTTCTGAGCGATGTCGATACAGGTCGTCTAGAGGCCCTTAGAGACAGATTTAATGTGGGGATAACGCAAAGCAATAACGAGGCGATAGCCCGTGGCGATATAGTTTTGCTGGCGGTAAAACCGGGGCAAATGCGCGAAGTTCTGGCCGCGGCAAAGGAAAGCTTTCGAGAAGACTCGCTCGTTATTTCTATTGTCGCCGGCGCCGGGACCGAAAAAATAGCGAACTTGGCCCAGAAGAATTTACCGGTTATTCGTGTTATGCCGAACACCCCGGCGCTTGTGGGAAAAGCGATGTCGGTGGCGAGCAGGGGGGCGTATGCTAGAGACGAGGACGTCTCTATTGCGTTAGAGCTTTTTTCATCTGTGGGTGAGGCTGTAGAGCTTCCGGAGGACCTGCAGAACGAGGCGACGGCGGTGAGCGGGTCCGGGCCCGCGTATTTCTTTTTGATGATAGAGTCGCTGATTAGAGCGGCTTCGGACGCGGGACTCGATGCGGAGGTCGCCAAGAAGTTGGTCGTGCAGACGATGGCGGGTTCGCTCGCACTGCTCCAAAGCACCGGCGACGAACCGGGGGAGCTGCGCGAAGCGGTGACTTCACCAGGGGGTACGACGGAGGCCGCGCTCAAGGTTTTTGAAGAATTCGGATTTGACACAATGATTCAAGGGGCCATAGGGGCAGCGATAAAAAGAGCTCAGGACTTAGCATAATCGGAGGAGTGTCCAGGTGCCGTTTAATATCTATCAAGTGGTCGATGTTGTCTTTCGCTTATTGTATATATTTATACTTGTTCGAGTGGTTCTGTCGTTTATACCGATACCGGTCAATAATATCACCAGGCCGATATTGAACTTTGTCTATGACATCACCGAGCCGATTTTACGGCTCGTAAGAAATATAATCCCGCCGGTCATGATTGGAGGTGTCGGACTCGATTTAGCGCCCATAATCGCAATAATACTCCTGCAAGTCGTTCAAGCTGTTGTAGTATCCGTACTGAGACTCGTCATTCCTTAATCAAAGGAGGATTCGCAGATGAAATTGACACCATTAGACATTCATCACAAGGAATTTCACAGGGCAATACGCGGCTATAATGAAGAACAGGTAGACAAGTTTTTAGATGAAGTCGCGGAAGAGTTCGAAAGAGTGTTCAAGGAAAGTATCGAGCTAAAAGAGCAGTTAGAGAAGGTAAAACAGGATCTGGATAACTATCAGGGTATGGAGAAGACCCTCCAAAACACTCTGGTGACGGCGCAAAAATCAGCCGAGGACGTCACTGTTCACGCTAAGAAAGAGGCGGAACTAGTTCTGCGGGATTCAGAGCTAAAAGCCAAAGAGGTCATTCAAGAAGCCTACGATATGAAGCGCAAATATGAGGCTACTTTGAATCATTTGAAGCAAGCCGAGGAAGATTTTCGTAATAAATTCAAATCGATGCTCGAATCATATATGAGAATCGCCGACAGTACCGCCGCGCTGGCTGAAATCGGCACGGATATACCCGGTCTCAACGAGAGGTCGCGGGCATTTGAGGAAAGGCCGAGTTTCGTCGAGATGGAGAAACACGGCTTAGCCGAAGTGGAAAAACCCAGAATCACCCTTGCGAAAATCGAAGAAGAACGGAACGATATCATAGTCGAAGAGAGCGCCGATGATTTTTTACCGGGTAGTTTCATCGCCGAGACATTTGTACCGGACGATTTCATGGCTACCTACGGTGACGTGAGAGACGCTTCAAAAAAAGAGATGCCGAATAAGAAGAACGACGATGATTTCGAAGACTTTGGCAAGCCGAGAGATTCTATGGCGTTCTAGGCTGATAATCGTATGTATTTAAGCACGCACGGTGACGGCATTATTCTCAACATATGGCTGCAACCGCGAGCGGCAAGGACGAAAATCGTCGGTATATATGGAGATAACATTAAGATCTCAGTAAAGGCGCCCCCGCTGGAGGGGCGCGCTAATGACGAATGCATCGAGTTTTTATCGGCGCTACTGGGTTTCCCGAAGAAGCTTTTTACGGTAAAATCAGGGGAGAAAAGTCGGCGCAAGAGAATCTATATTAAGGATGCGACTCCTGGGATGGTCGAGGCTGCTTTGGAGAGAGCGGTTAGTTCTTAGCGAAAAACGAATGGAGTCCATTGGTGGCAACAAGTAATGAATATCACAATTGATGAAAATCTGAAATTGTTTGTAGGCAGGTATGTCGATTCACTTGCCTCTTGGGCCATCATTGTCTTCTATCATCAGAATCCCGGCGTAAGAGATAGGATAACCGATTTGGCAACGCACTTAGGGCGGCGCGAATCGGACATAGAAATCGCGGTGACGGAGCTTACGGAAAAAGGTTTCTTGCTCAAAGAGGACGAAGGCGTCGAAGCGGTCTACATATACGACCCGGAATCGATATTGCATCAGCAGGTAGAAGAGTTTGTAAACGCGCTCGATGTTAGAGACGTGCGTCTGTGGGTACTCTCGGCAGTACTGGACAAATAGACATAATCGAAGAAAATCACCTCCGAGCTCGCGAGTCCTCCTCGTCCTTGTTGAGCGAGTGAGGGCTTTTTTATATACGAGGGCGCTGACGAATGATAACTGACGACCATGTCTAAGCGTCAGACCGCCGGCAGTTGGGAACTATTACACAGAGGTGATAAGGCGTAATGAACGAGCAGGCGAAACAGGACTATAAGACAACGTTGAATTTGCCGCGAACGGAATTTCCAATGAAGGCCGATTTACCTCAACGCGAGCCCGAAATGCTCAAGTTCTGGGCGGATATCGATTTGTATAAGGCGATTCGTTCAGTTTCGAAAGGCAAGCCGAAATTCATACTCCACGACGGCCCGCCGTACGCCAACGGCGACATCCATGCCGGAACGGCGATGAACAAAATTCTCAAGGACATAATAGTCAAATATAAGACGATGGCGGGTTTCGACAGCCCTTATGTCCCAGGTTGGGACTGCCACGGGCAGCCGATCGAACATAATGTCGAAAAACAACTCGGCGAGCGAGCGAAAACGATTTCGCAGGTCGAATTCCGCAAGCTCTGCCGGGATTATGCTATGAGGTACGTCGATATCCAGCGCGAACAATTCATGCGGCTCGGTGTGAGCGGCGACTGGTTCGACCCCTATCTCACACTGAAGCACGAATACGAAGCGACCAATGTAAAGACCTTTGGTGAACTCTACAAGCGCGGCCTCGTCTACAAGCGCCGCAAGCCTATCCACTGGTGCGTCAAGGACCAGACGGCGCTTGCGGAGGCGGAGATAGAGTACAGAGACGAGGTCTCGCCATCTATCTATGTGAAATTCCCCCTAAAGAGTGAGTTCGAGCCGGTCAAGACTTTTAAAGAGCCGAAGTTTATCGTCATCTGGACCACGACGCCCTGGACCCTTCCGGCTAATGTCGCGGTCGCCGTCCACCCGGAAGCCGACTACGTCGCTATAAGGGCGGCGGGAGAAATCCTAATATTCGCGGCGGCGAGGCTCGAAGTCGTGGCGACGGAGACGGGAATCGCCGATTATGAGGTTGTCGCCAAATTTAAAGGCGCCGACATGGAGTTTCTCAAGTGTGAGCACCCGCTCTTTTCCGAGAAGGAATCGGTCGTCGTCCTCGCCGAGTATGTCGGCTTGGATACCGGCACCGGCGCGGTCCATACCGCACCCGGTCACGGCCAGGAGGATTACCTGACCGGGCTGAAATACGATTTGCCGGCGCCGATGCCGGTCGACGCCGCCGGCCACTTTACCAAAGAGGCGGGTCGGTTTGCCGGCATGTATATCATAAAAGCCAACAAAGCGATTATCGAGTATTTGAAAGAGAAAAATCTGTTGCCGTACGATACCGAGATCACCCACTCGTATCCCTGCTGCTGGCGGTGTAAGAACCCCGTCGTTTTTCGCGCTACCGAGCAGTGGTTTATTTCGATGGACATCGACGACTTGAGAAAAGAAGCGCTCAAATCAATCGGCGAGGTTCGCTGGATACCGGAATGGAGCATTCGCCGCATAAACAGTATGGTGGAGGGGCGTCCGGACTGGTGTATCTCGAGGCAGCGTTCCTGGGGCGTTCCGATACCGGTGTTTTACTGCGGCGATTGCCGGGAAGACGTGGTCACAGAGGAGACGATTAAGTCGGTATTCGATCTTTTCATGAAAGATGGGGCCGACGCGTGGTTCGACAAGAGCGCGGAAGAGATTCTGCCGCAAGGTTATGCCTGCCCGAAGTGCTCGGGTAAGAAATTGGTCAAAGAGACCGATATCCTCGATGTCTGGTTCGAGTCGGGCGTCAGCCATGAGGGCGTTTTAAAGACCCGCGAAGAACTCAAATGGCCCGCGGATATATATGTAGAGGGGAGCGACCAGCACAGGGGCTGGTTCCAGTCGTCATTGATGACCTCGGTCGGTGTCTACCATCGCGCGCCTTACGATGCGGTCTTGACGCACGGCTTTGTCGTCGATAAAGACGGCAGAAAGATGTCGAAGTCTTTGGGAAACGTCGTTAACCCGCTCGATGTTATAGGGAAATCCGGCGCGGATATTCTGCGCCTATGGGTCGCTTCGAGCGATTATACGGTCGACGTCGCCATATCGCCGGATATCTTGAAACATGTCGGCGACGCGTACCGCAGGATAAGAAATACTTTCAGGTTTATGATAGGAAATCTCTTTGATTATAATCCGCGGACGGACGCGGTCGCATATGAAGAGCTGGAGGAGTTGGATAAATGGGCGCTCCACCAGATGACGCAGCTACTAAAGACGGTGACGGCTTCTTATGAGAGCTATCGGTTCCACGGCATGTATCATGCGGTATATAATTTTTTCACGAACGAGTTGAGCTCGCTCTACCTCGATATTCTTAAAGACAGGTTGTACGCGTCGGCGGCGGGCTCCAGAGAGCGCCGCGCGGCACAGACGGTTCTTTTTGAGATGTTGCGGGTGTATACGGGAATGCTCGCTCCGGTACTCGCATTCACTTGCGAAGAGGTTTGGTCGTACTTACCGGAAGCGGTTCGCAAGACCGGAAGTGTCCACTTAAGCGGATGGCCCGCGCTCAACGACGACTATCTAGACGCCGAACTTGTGGCTCGTTGGGACAAGATACTTAAGATTCGCGCCGAGGCATCCAAAGCTCTCGAGGAGGCGCGCAATGCAAAACTAATCGGCAACTCCCTAGAGGCCGGAGTGGAGCTGTATGTCGACGGCGCGACCAAGGAGCTGTTGGGGCAGTACGAGTCTCAACTCGCGCAGCTGTTCATAGTATCGAGCGTCGAGGTCGATAGATTTGAAGCGGCGCCCTCGGAGGTCTTTAAGAGCGACGCAATCGAGGCTTTGGCTATCAGGGTTCAGCCGGCGAAGGGCTCGAAATGTGAGCGTTGCTGGCGATACGAGGATACCGTCGGCGAGAATGACGAGCACAGAGGGCTTTGCGCTCGATGCGCCGGGGTCCTAACAGGAGCCTAGCCGATCTCGATACTTCTTAAGCGGCAAAGGGTACAATTTATGTAAAAGCAACTATTTGTCGCCGCTAAGGAGTATGATTAAGGGAGGAAGTCCCATGGAAGACCGAGAGTTGGCCGGATTCAAGGAGCGGCTTCTGAAGGAAAGAGACCGGCTGGTCGACGAAATCGCGTATGTGGAAAGCACCATGGAGCAGACGCAAAGCGAGTGGAGCGGTGAGAACGAATTCGAAAGTCACATGGCCGATTCGGCGACATCGACATTTGCCAGGGAAAGCGATTTATCGCTCTCTATTAACTCACGAGATATGCTTTCCAGGGTCGATGGGGCTTTATCGCGAATCGAGGACGGCTCCTTCGGGATTTGCTTGGTTTGTGGACGGCCTATCGAAATGGAGAGGCTTGAGGCCTTACCATACGCGGATTTATGCATGGAAGACAAGATAAAGGAAGAGAAGAGCGGGTAAAAGAGCTTGTTGCAAAGAATATTCACGCTTGCTGGGGTAGTGGCTTGTTTTATATAGTCGCAATGTCGATAGTCGTAATCGATCAAATTACAAAAGCTATCGTTCGTAGTGCCGTGCCAATCGGCGAATCGCTACCTTTGATTCCCGGTTTCGTCTACTTGACGCATATCGCAAACTCAGGGGCGGCGTTCGGGATTCTCCAAAACCACCGGGTGCTCTTTTTTGTCGCGGCCGCGGTGGTAATCAGTCTTATAATTTATTTCAAGCGAACGCTCGCTAAAAACAATCGCGCCATCAATCTCTTTCTTGGGCTGGTCATGGGCGGCGCTATCGGTAATCTAATCGACAGAATAGCCGTCGGCGCAGTCACGGACTTTGTCGATTTTCGTTTTTGGCCGGTTTTTAACGTCGCGGATTCCGCGATTGTCGTAGGCGCCGTCTTTCTGGGGGTTATCGTTTTGGGTCTGGCCAAAGAAGAGCGAGCCGACACGAGCCGACCCTAGCCTTGAGCGCCCAATCGTAGTAGGATGATAATTAAGAATATATGCGGTTCAGAAGCCGGCGTGATTTAGCGTCAAAGAACGCGAAGCAGGCGCTGACCGTCAAAGGATGATCACTCAGTTGTTACCGGTACTCTTTCAGATAGGCCCTATTACGGTCTACACTTATGGCGTCGCAATCGCGCTCGCTTTCTTAATAAGTCTCTTCATCATCATACGCGAATCCAAACGCAAGGGTTTCAATCCCGACTTCGCTTTCGACATCGTCTTATTTGCGATGGTCGGCGGAATCGGCGGCGCCAGGTTGGTCTATATTATCGACAACTGGCATGATTTTGGGGCAAACCCGGCTCAAATATTTGCCATTTGGCAGGGAGGCCTTGTCTTTTACGGAGGGCTTATCGGAGGAACCTTAGCCGTTCTCGGCTTGGTCCAGTTGAAAAAGATGCCCGTTGGGAAAGTCGCCGATATCGTAGCGCCATGTCTTGCCATTGGGTCGGCGGTCGGGCGTTTGGGATGTTTTGCGAATGGCTGTTGCTATGGACAGGCGACAAACTTTCCGTGGGCGGTTACCTTTAGTAACCCGTTATCGGCCGCGCAGCCGCTCGGCGTACCGCTTCATCCGACGCAGCTCTACGAGTTCGGCTATAACATTTTGATTCTGGGGGTTTTGTGGTTTAGCCGCAAAAAAGTAAAGAGCGACGGTTTGCTGTTTTGGCTCTACATAACACTTTACGGATTGTTCCGTTTCATCGTCGAATTCTTCAGGGCCAACCCCGATGTCATCCTCGGCTTAAGTGCCTCACAGCTCTTTAGCGCGTTCATGTTGGCGGCAGGGCTTACGGTGATATTCCTCTACTATCTCAGGCCGGCGAATCTCGCGGCCAGGCGGGAAGGCTAGCGCGATGTTTATCGAAGAGAGCGGAGTTATTGAGTTCTCCATGGTAGTCGGGAGCGAGGATGCCGGTGTGAGAATCGACGCGTATCTCACGAAACACAAAGATATTCCCTCGCGGAGTTTTGCCCAGAATCTTATCGAAAATGACCGGGTGCGAGTCGATGGCGAAGAGGTGGGCAAGGACTACCGGTTAAGGGCGACACAAACCGTTGACGTGGAGATTCCGCCCCCTACACCTTCCGAGGTCATACCCGAAGCGATACCTCTGTCTATAAAATTTGAAGACGGTGATTTGATAATCCTGTCGAAATCAGCCGGGATGGTCGTTCACCCGGCGCATGGTCATGCCGGTGGGACGCTGGTTAATGCGCTGCTCGCGCACGCCACCGGCCTGTCGGGAATAGGCGGAGTGGTAAGGCCCGGAATCGTACACCGCCTGGACAAAGAGACCTCCGGCCTCATGATAGTCGCCAAAAACGATATTTCTCACCAGGCGTTAAGTAATGAGCTTAAAAGACGCAAAATAAAACGCACCTATCTGACTTTGGTTCACGGCGTCTTCAAAGAGACCGAGGGCACTGTCGACGCGCCGATAGGACGGAGCCCGAAGTTCAGGCAAAAGATGTCCGTAGCCGGTGTGGCGAGCCGCGACGCCGTCAGTCACTATAGGGTCTTAGAGTCTTTCGGTAATGACTACAGCTTGGTCGAAGTAGAACTCGAGACCGGTCGCACGCATCAAATCCGCGTCCATATGAAGCACATCAACCACCCGGTAGTCGGCGACCCGCTCTACGGGTCGGGTCGCGCAAAAAGGGATTTGGGGCTTATGAGGCAGTTTCTCCATGCGTACAAGCTCGAACTGGCGCACCCCAGGACGGAGGAGCCTCTATATTTCGAGGATGCTATCCCGCCCGAGCTACAGCTCATCCTAGACAACCTGCGCCGCGCCTATTTTAATTTTAAGCAGACGACGTGCTAGTCTAGCCACGCCTGGTTCTTCCGTCTCATAACCAGCCTAAAATCAGATTGTCGACTTGGTCGCCGAAATCACAAAAAAATTATTGAGTATTGGGCATTTTAGCGTTATTATAATCTGGTTGACTTTCAATAGTTAAGATGATCTATCGTAGCTTATGGGGAGGTCTGTTGGAAAAACCGGCTCTGTTTAAAATCCTATCCAGCCTTTGGATTGGCATAAAGCGAACAGTATGGACCAGCCAGACCGTGTAATAGAGAGGCTTTCGCTAAAAGCCGTAATCTCGTTCAATCAATGGAAGTTCTCGATGTTGCGAGGAGATGAGATGAGAGCGGAGCATACCGGCATGGCTGGTGTTGTCGTTTCCGGAAATAACAACGAAGTGCGGCGCAGTGTTTATTCCAATCCGAAATGGGGTGGTCTAAGCGGTTGCTTGTATTATAAGGCGCGGAATGGCTGTGACGCGGTCGAATACGCGTATTATGCAGCCGCATATAGACTTCGCATCGGATTGCAACGTAGTTTGACCACGTGTTAGCAGTCCAATAAGGATTTCTGGGTATTTGGAAACTTTAGTTGGGTTGAAATAGACCAAGAGAGGATTGAGAAATGAACAAAGGTAACCATTTGATTGTGGACATCCACAACCAGGCGTTTGACGTTTTGGTTGACGACAAGAAACTTCTGGAGACAATCGTTAACGCGGCGAATGAGGTCGGCGCAAATATTATTAATCAGTCGAGGTATCATTTTGGCCATAATTCTTCGCCCGGATGCACCGCGTTTGTGATGCTCGATGAGAGCCATGTCTCGGTTCACACTTATGCCGATGACGGCAAGATGGCCCTCGATGTGTTTACATGCGGAGCTACCAGCTGCGAGAGGATTCTCCGGTCGATATGCAGGCAGCTCAATATAGAAGAAAAGGACGTCGTGGCGAGGCACGTTCCACGCTTCTAATAAGTCCAACCCGAGACAAGGGGACTCTATGTTACTCGAATAATCTCTCCGCCTTTGTGGGGCGGGGAGACTTTTTATTGGTGCGCATGGCGTTAGGGGTAGAAGGGCTTGCGAACAGAGGTATAATGGTTATAAGGTTTAGTGGCTGGGCGGATTGAGCCGGCGGCGCGGAGGTGCGGATGTATACATTGATACCCTTTAATTTCTTAGGAATTTCCGAGCGCGGCTCCTTTGAGGAGTCCAAGGTCGTCGTTCTACCGTTTCCTTACGATTCGACGACCTCTTTCAGGGGCGGCACCCGCGAGGCTCCGCTGGCGATAATCAATGCTTCTCGTCAAGTGGAACTCTACGACGACGAGCTTGAGACCGAGATTTGCGACAAAATCGGAATCCATACCTTCGGTGAAATTATGCCGAATATGGCGGGTCCCAAGTATCAGACCGAGGTCGTCAAGAGCGTATTCGGCGACGTGCTTGGCGCGGGTAAATTTCCGGTCATGGTCGGCGGTGAGCACTCGCTCTCGCTCGGAGCCGTACAAGCCGTCAAAGATTATCACCCGGATGTCAGTGTGCTCCAGCTCGACGCCCACGCCGATTTGCGCGAGGAATACGAGGGGACGCATTATTCGCATGCTTGCGTTATGAGGCGCATCCACGACGAGGGGATAAAAATCGCCCAGGTCGGGGTGAGAAACACCAGCAAAGAAGAGGCCAAGTTCATAAAGAGCAATGATATTTTCTCGGTGACCGCGAGACAGCACCGTCTCGGCTATTATTCCATCGAGGACATCGTCGGCGCGTTAACCGATACGGTATACATAACCATCGATATGGATGTCTTCGACCCGTCCGAGGTCCCGGCGGTCGGCACGCCCGAGCCCGGCGGCTTGCGTTGGTATGAGGTCTTGGACATACTCCGCGAAGTAACTCTCCATAAGAAGGTCGTCGGTTTCGATGTCGTCGAACTCTGCCCGATGCCCGGCAACCCGGCCCCCGATTTCCTGGCCGCAAAACTCATCTATAAACTTATCGGGTATTGCTTTAGGGGTGTGCTGTAAAAGGGATTAACAATCTAAGGCTAAAGGTGACATCGAGTGATTGGCTGTTGCCTTATTCCGCGGCCAACTCATCCTTTCTATATAGAACATAGCTTACCTCTTCGACCTCTTTGGCGGCGCCGATTAGTTTGCGTAGCTCATCCTGGGAGGCGGGGTCGTCGAGTAGCTCTTTTAGGAGGCGGCTGTTGACGTCGATGACGTTATCCCAGAGACCGCGCGGCTCGAGAAGCGCGCGTAGTTTATCGACGTTGTAGTGGACGGTGCGCCGAGCGCGGCGGCCGAGGCCGCCGCGCTCTCCCTTTATCGACGTCACGCCGTTCGTTTCGCAGTAATTATGAATGACCTGTTGCAGCTCGGCGAGTCTCGCGCGACCGGTGTCGATCTGCTCGACCAGCTCGAAATAGTCGTCGACGACCTTTTCGATCTCCGTCGCGCCCTTCTTGAGCGCTTCCGTCGCGCTCACACTTTTCGATGCCTCCCGCTCAGGTGTTTTGGTGGTAGCGGTCACAGCGGTTTTGTTCCCCGAAATCTTGCCGTTCTTGGCCGCTTTTGCCAGGATGACGGGGTCGTTAGCGTGGAGCGGGCAAATCTCGATGAAATCGCACCATGCGCAGAGCGGGTTTTTGAATGGCGCGAATTTTTCGTCACGGATGTTTTCGGCAACCGTGTGTATCGTAGCCTGGGCTTTTGTAATATCGGTCTTCGTCTTTCTCGTGCTGACCTTTTCGTTCGGCACTAAAAAATAGAGGGTGAGTTTCTTGGGGGCCACCCCGTAGAGCGCCTCTGCCGCCATGTGATAGATGGGGAGCTGCAGGTCGGAATGGAGCTTCGTCTTCGGCGGCAGCTTGGCGTTTGTCTTGTAATCGATTATCTCGATGTCGCCATTGGAGAGGCGGTCGACGCGGTCGATGACGCCGCTAAGCTTGACACCGTCGAAGTCGAGATAAAATCGCTCTTCAATCGCGAGCGGCACCGCAAAAGAGGGGAGGTTGTCGCTGTAAAATCGCGAGAGAATCATCCGGCCTTTGTCTTTGTATTCCTGCTCCAGAGCCGCACTTTCGTACCCCTCCGTCAGCCACACCCGGTCGAGTTTACCGAGCAATTCTTCGAGGCTGTAGGGCTCGGGCTTATCTTTATCTACCCGGTAAAAAAACTCGAGCGCCGAGTGAATGCTGTTGCCGAAACTCAAGTAGTGCGAGGGTTTGGTCGGGAGCCTATCGACGTATAGATATTTATAGGAGAGCGGGCATTTCTGATATGTTGAAATCGCTGAATAACTTAGTTTTTTGAGTTTCACACCCGCTCCCGTGCCGCTGCTATTGGCGCCTTTTCCTGATTAAGTGTACCGAAGGGTACGGAGAGGGTCAAGAAGCAGGGGACGTTGTTACGGCTACTACGGCTACTACGGTTGCGCGAGCGTCTCGGTTGCGCAACCGGGCGCGGCATGGAGAAACGCCGGAGCGTCTCTCATAGGTGCGCAGTCGAGCGTCCCGCGCAGGCACGCGGTATAGAACACCCTTAGCGAAGAGTCGGCTAAGCCTGCGACGCGTCCCGCGCGGGCACGCGGCATAGAGACAAGGGTCGATGAACCTGATACCCTTAGATTATCATGGAAAAATATATTTCAAAGATCATAATCATGGCCTCGATTATCTGCGCGCTATCGATCGGTGTGGCGGTCGCGATCGAAGCCGAGCCCGATTGGAAGACACACGAGACCGAGCACTTCACTATTTACGCCTCCGAGAGGGCGGACGTCGAGGAAATCGGCCGCATCGCCGAGGCCGCATATAACGGCATGTCGGTCAGGTACAGAGATTCGAACCGGCAAAAGATTAATCTCTATATATTTACGAGCCGCTCAGCGTTTCTAAAAGGTAGCCCATCGACCGAGGCGGCGGGCTATGCGTCACCCGCCCGCAGCCTTATAGCGATTCTTCAGGGGGCGGGGAACTCGACCATAACGCTAACCCATGAGATAAACCACATCGTCTTCATGCGAAATGTCGCCAGGATAGAGACGGTGCCGCAGTGGTTCATCGAGGGGTTGGCCCTCTACGAGTCTCAACCCGGAGCTGAAGCCGCGGAGCTGGAGAAATACGCGCTCGCCCGTGATATCCCCGACTTTATAGAGCGGGGGGCGGGCGTAGACGACGGCCCGGCGACCAGGCGCGAGTATGCCGACGGCTATCTAAAGGTAAATTTCATGGTCGACAAATTCGGCAGAGATAAGCTCTACGAAGCGGTAGGCAGGCTTCAGACGGGCGCGAGCTTCAACGACGCGCTGCTCGAATCGCTCGGCGTAAGCGAGGATGGGCTCAACGCCGCCTGGACCGATTACGCCCGGGGGCAACGCGTAAGCATCTGGGTAATGCAGCTCCGCGATATCGGCTGGTACGTTATGGCGGCGCTCCTCGTAATCGTAATCTTCGTCTTCCCGATACAGCGATATCGCCGCCTGCGCGCCATGGACGACGACGATGATGAGGGTGAGGATTATGTCGTTGGATAGGACGCAAACTTCAATTCAAATAAAGATCTTTCGTGTCGATTAAAAAAACCGGTTGCACAGCGTCTGACTTTTTGCTATCATGGTTAAGGCCTTTAAATCTAGTCCTGTGAGGCTGGCAAGGATGGTAATAGAATACAAGTCTGTTTCGGTCGACTAAACCCGAGTTTGCCTACCTTCCTGCAGCCACGCAGTGAGGGTATTTTTATGTCGGGACTTATGTCTAAACGGGAGCGATAGATGGCATTTAAGGCAAAAGCATTGGTGTTGGATAGCGACGGTATGTGCCGCGCCATCACCCGAATAGCCCATGAGATTTTGGAGCACAACCGCGGCGCGGAGAACCTGGCATTGGTGGGGATCCGCAATCGTGGTATTTTTTTTGCCCGCCGGCTCGCGGATAAAATCAGGGAGATAGAAAACGTCGAGTTGCCGGTCGGCGAACTAGACGTCACCTTCTACCGTGACGACGTCGCGGTCTATTCGAGCCCGGAGACCTACAAGACCGAAATTCCGTTTGACGTAAACGGCATGGCCATCGTCCTCGTCGACGACGTGCTCTTTACCGGGCGAACAACGCGCGCCTCGATGGACGCGCTAATGGATTACGGACGGCCCGCATCGATACAGCTCGCGGTGATGATAGACCGCGGCCATCGCGAATTGCCGATCCGCGCCGATTACGTGGGAAAGAACCTGCCGACCGCCCTCAAGGAGAGGGTGCATGTCAATGTGGTCGAAGTCGACGACGTTGACTCGGTAATCATCGGAGAAGAAGAAGAGAAATAAGGCGGGAGCGACGTATGGAGCCGGCACCCAGGTACGAAGAGAGCGAAGCGCGCTACGAAGACCGGGAGAAAAAGAAGCGGGGCTTAGGCCGGAAGGATTTGGTCGGCATCGACCAATTGTCGAGCGACGACATCATCCTCATCCTCGACATGGCCGAGTCGTTTAAGAAGATTTCAGAGCGGCCCATCAAGAAGGTTCCCACACTCAGGGGCCGCACGGTGATCACGCTCTTTCTCGAGCCCAGCACCCGCACGCGGACATCGTTCGAGCTGGCCGCAAAGCGCTTAAGCGCGGATACGGTCAATATCTCGAAGAGCACGAGCGCGGTGGTAAAAGGCGAAAGCCTCAAAGACACGGCGCTGACGCTCGAAGCGATGGCGGCGGATATCGTCATCATCAGGCATCCGGCGTCGGGTTCGGCGGCTCTGTTGGCGAAGTATATGGGATGCGGCGTCATCAATGCGGGCGACGGCCGGCACGAGCACCCGACCCAGGCGCTTCTCGACCTCTTTACTATAAGACAGGAGTTCGGGACGGTGCGCGGCCTCAAGGTCGCCATCGTCGGGGACATTCTCCACAGCAGGGTGGCGCGCTCCAATATCCTGGCGCTTAAGAAGATGGGCTCCGAGGTGATAGTGGTCGGCCCGCCGACGCTCATCCCGAAGGAAATAGAGTCGCTCGGGGTTCGATACTCATACGATATCGACTCGGTCCTACCCGAGATAGATGTCTTGTACGTTTTGAGGATTCAAATGGAGAGGCAGGGCGAGTCGCTCTTCCCGTCACTTCGCGAGTACGCGAAGCTCTACGGCATAAACAAGAAACGCTTGCGGATGACCAAACCCGACCTCGTTCTGATGCATCCGGGGCCGATAAACCGGGGCGTCGAAATCGCGCCCGAGGTCGCGGATGTGTCGCAGTCGCTCATTACCGAACAGGTCAAAAATGGGGTAGCGGTGCGCATGGCGGTTCTCTACATGTTGTTAGGCGGTGCTGAGGTTGAGTAATTATTTGATTGCCGGCGGGCGGGTCATCGACCCCGCGAATAATATAGATGAGATAGCGGACGTTTTGATTGAGCGCGGCAAGATAGCGGCGGTCGGAAGCGATTTGAGCGGCAGCGCGCCGGACGGTGTCGAGAGAATCGACGCTACGGGCAAGGTCGTGGCGCCGGGACTCGTCGATATCCACGTTCACCTGCGCGAGCCCGGTCGGGCCGACGAGGAGACGGTCGAAAGCGGCCTGCGGGCGGCGGTCCGCGGCGGCTTTACGAGCGTGGCTTGCATGCCCAACACCGACCCGGTCTGCGATTCGGCGGCGGTCGTCGAGTACGTATTGCAGCGGGTCGAGGAGGTCGGTTTCGGTAACGCGTTTCCAATCGCCGCCATCACGCAAGGCCTCAAAGGCGAGAAGCTCTCCGAGATGGGGGAGCTTGTGGGCGCCGGAGCGGTCGCGTTTTCGGACGACGGCAAATGTGTGACCAACGGCCAACTGATGAGGCGGGCACTCGAATATACGAAGACTTGGGATAAGGCGATAATATCCCACGCCGAGGACGGTTTTCTCGCCCACGGCGGGCAGATGCACGAGGGTTACTGGTCGACGGTTTTAGGCTTGAAGGGGATACCCGCCGCCGCCGAAGAGGTAGTCGTGGCGCGCGATATCATCCTCGCCGAGTTCACGGGGGGCAGGTTGCACATCGCGCATCTCAGCACCGCCGGGAGCCTTGAGCTGGTGAGGCTGGCGAAGGAGCGGGGGATACGGGTGACCTGCGAGGTCACGCCGCACCACCTGGTTCTCACCGACGAAAACGTGCGGGACTACGATACTAATTTTAAGGTCAACCCGCCGCTTCGCCCGCAAGAGCACCTCGAGGCGGTGCGCCAAGGCTTAAGAGACGGTGTTATCGACGCAATCGCCAGCGACCACGCGCCACACGCGCGCCACGAGAAGGAGATGGAGTTTGACTACGCGCCGTTCGGGCTCATCGGGCTCGAGACGACGCTCGCACTTATATTGACGGAGATTGTGGGGAAGGGCGTTATCAGCCTGCCGGAGGCCATAGCGCTTATGAGTATAAACCCGGCCCGCATTCTCGGTATCGACAGAGGAACGCTCTCTGTCGGAGCGTCCGCCGATGTAATTATATTAGACACTAACGCTCAGCATGAGGTAGATTCTTTAAGGTTCGAATCTAAGAGCAACAACACACCCTATGCAGGATGGTCGCTAAAAGGCGTGGTAGAAGATGTGTTTTGCGCGGGCAAAACGGTGATACGTAACAATGTATTTGTGGTTTAGGGTTGTTATTTGGCGGCAATTCAAAGTTTGCGACTGGAAAGATAAAGGAGTACGATGGGTATCTTAAAGAAGAAAAAGGCGATTTTAGCGCTCGAAGACGGCAGAGTCTTCCATGGCTACGGTTTCGGGGCGTCCGGCGAGAAGACCGGCGAGGTCGTCTTCAATACCAGCATGACGGGCTATCAGGAGATATTGACCGACCCCTCATACGCCGGGCAAATCGTCACCATGACCTATCCGCTTATCGGCAACTACGGTGTCAACGACGAGGACAACGAATCGCGCAGGCCGTTTGTCGAGGGATTTGTCGTGCGCGAAGCGTCGAGCATGTATAGCAATTGGCGGGCTGAGACCTCGCTCCGGGATTTTCTCACGGAGTACGGCGTCGTCGGGATAGAAGGAGTCGACACCAGGGCGCTGACGAAGCACATCAGGAGCGCAGGCGTCATGCGCGGGGTTATCTCGGTCGGTGATAAGAATGTCGCGGAGGTTGTAGAGAGGGCGAAAAACGCGCCTTCGATGGTCGGAGCCGACCTGGTAAAGGAGGTTACCGTCGATGAACCCTACTCCTGGGGCGATGGCGGCGGATTATATAAGATAGTCGCTTTCGACTATGGGATGAAGACCAATATACTTCGGCAGCTCGCCGAGGCGGGCTGCGATATACGCGTGGTGCCGGCAGGCACATCCGCCGGCGAGGTGCTGGCGATGAACCCGGACGGGATATTTTTGTCCAACGGCCCGGGAGACCCGGCGGCGGTGACCTATGCGATAGACGCGATTCGAGAACTTATCGGCAAAAAGCCGCTCTTCGGTATCTGCCTCGGCCACCAGTTGCTTGTCCTCGCTTTGGGCGGCAAGACCTACAAACTAAAGTTCGGCCATCGCGGCGGCAACCAACCGGTCAAGAACCTGCTCAATGGTCGTGTCGAGATAACGAGCCAGAATCACGGTTTCGCGGTCGACCCGGCGTCGCTCAGTATCGAGGAGAAAGCTTGGCGGGTAGGGCGGACGATACCCGAGGGCGGTTGGCCCGGTAAGAGCGATTTCGGGCCGGTCGAAGTAACCCATATCAACTTGAGCGACGGCACGGTCGAGGGCCTGCGCTGCCTCGATGTACCGGCTTACTCGGTCCAATATCACCCGGAGGCGGCTCCGGGGCCGCACGATGCCGAGTATCTGTTCGACCGGTTTATAGAGATGATGGCCGCGAAGTAGCCCGCGACATCTTTTATGCAAGGTCTTTTACTTAAGGGATAGTTGTGTCTAGAACGACCAGGAAGAAGAGGTTATGCCAAGAAGAGACGACATCAAGAAAATCTTAATAATCGGTTCGGGGCCGATAATTATCGGCCAGGCCTGCGAGTTCGATTACTCGGGAACCCAGGCCTGCAAGGTGCTGGAGGAAGACGGATATGAGGTGGTTTTGGTCAACAGCAACCCGGCCACCATCATGACCGACCCTGAATTCGCCACACGGACCTATATCGAGCCTATTACGCCCGAGATAGTCGAGCGCATTATCGCGAAGGAGAGGCCGCAGGCGCTTTTGCCGACACTCGGCGGGCAGACCGGCTTGAATGTCGCCGTCGCTCTGGCCGAAAGCGGAGTCCTCGAGAAGTATGACGTCGAGTTAATCGGCGCTAAATTGCCCGCTATTAGGATGGCGGAGGATAGGAGCGCGTTTAAGGCCGCGATGGTTAAGCTCGGCTTCGAGGTGCCCAAAAGCGGGTTCGCTTACAACCTCAACGACGCGCTCGAACTGGCCGAAGAACTCGGATTTCCGCTGGTCGTCAGGCCAAGCTTCACGCTGGGCGGCACCGGCGGCGGCATAGCATTCAACCAGGAAGAATATATTAATATCGTCTCTAACGGCCTCATGCTCAGCCCGGTCACCGAGCTGCTCATCGAAGAATCGGTCATAGGCTGGAAAGAATACGAACTCGAGGTCATGCGCGACCTCAACGATAACGTAGTCATAATCTGCACCATCGAAAACCTCGACCCGATGGGTGTCCATACCGGCGACAGCATTACGGTGGCGCCGGCGCAGACGCTCACCGATGTCGAGTATCAAAAACTGCGCGATGCTTCGATAGAGATCATTCGCGAGATAGGCGTGGAGACCGGCGGCTCCAACATCCAATTTGCCGTAGAGCCCGAGACCGGGCGTATCGTAATCGTCGAGATGAACCCGAGGGTCAGCCGCAGCTCGGCGCTGGCTTCGAAGGCGACCGGTTTTCCTATCGCCAAGATAGCGGCGGCGCTCGCCGTCGGGTACACGCTCGACGAGATAGCCAACGACATCACCAAGAAAACCCCGGCGTCGTTCGAGCCGACCATCGACTATGTGGTAACGAAGATACCGCGCTGGGCGTTTGAGAAGTTTCCCGAGACCGACCAGGCGCTGACGACGAAGATGAAATCGGTCGGCGAGGCTATGGCTATCGGGCGAACCTTCAAGGAGTCGCTGCAGAAAGCTATCCGTTCGCTCGAAATAGACCGCTACGGCCTGGGCGGCGACGGCAAAGACGAGATATCGCCGGATGATTTGAATACAAAGCTCGCCGTGCCCAATCAAGACCGCCTTTTCTATATAAAATACGCCCTGGAGACAGGGATGAGTATCGAAAAAATACACGACCTCACAAAGATCGACCCGTGGTTCATCGACCAGATTCGCCAGATAGCCGAGGCCGAGGACGAAATCGCCGGCTACAAACTCGAGGATATCCCCGACGAGCTGCTCTATGAGGCGAAGCGCTACGGCTTCTCCGACCGTCAGCTCGCATATCTTACCGGCTCCACCGAGTTAGAGGTGCGCGAGCATCGCAAAAAAGCCGGGGTTGTCGCGACCTTCAAGACCGTCGACACCTGCGGCGCCGAGTTCGAGGCTTACACGCCGTATTATTACTCTACTTATGAGACCGAGTGTGAGGTTCGCGAATCGGACAGACCTAAGATAATGATTTTGGGAAGCGGCCCCAACCGAATCGGGCAGGGCATCGAGTTCGACTACTGTTGCGTCCATGCCGCCTTCGCGCTCAAAGAAGAAGGTTTCGAGACCATCATGGTCAACTGTAACCCCGAGACCGTCTCCACCGACTACGATACGTCGGACCGGCTCTACTTCGAGCCGCTCACCTACGAGGATGTTATGAATATCGTGGAAAAAGAGAAACCGCAAGGTGTTATTGTCCAGTTCGGCGGGCAGACGCCCCTAAAGCTGGCGAAGGCGCTCGGAGCGGCGGGCGTCCCAATTATCGGGACATCGCCCGATAATATCGACCTCGCCGAGGACCGCAAGCGCTTCGACGTACTTTTACGAAGGCTCAATATCAACCAGCCGCCAAACGGGACGGCTACCTCTTACTTGGAAGCGCTCGACGTGGCGCGGCAAATCGGCTTTCCGGTGCTGGTGCGGCCGTCTTACGTGCTGGGCGGACGCGCGATGGAAATCGTCTACTCCGAGGATAGTCTCGAGGCATATGTCGCCAAAGCGGTCAAAGCCTCTCCCGACCACCCTATCTTGATCGATAAGTTCCTGGAGGGCGCCATCGAGGTCGACGTCGATGCCCTCTGCGACGGTGAAGAGGTCTTAGTCGGCGGCATCATGGAGCACATCGAGGAAGCGGGGGTACATTCAGGCGACAGTGCTTGCGTTATCCCGCCTTATACTCTGGGCGAGGAGATCATAGGCCAAATAAAGGAATACACCGTGCTGTTGGCGAAAGAACTACGGGTGCGGGGACTTCTCAATATACAGTATGCGGTACAGGGCGAGACCGTCTACGTCCTGGAGGTAAACCCGCGTGCTTCGCGAACAGTGCCCTTTGTCAGCAAATCTATCGGAGTGCCCCTGGCCAAGATCGCCGCGAAAGTCATGGCGGGCAAAACCCTGCGTGAGCTGGGCTATCTGGAGATTCCGCCAATAGGGCATGTTTCGATAAAAGAGGCGGTCTTACCGTTCGGGAGATTCCCTGAGGTCGACACGGTTCTCGGCCCGGAGATGAAGTCGACCGGCGAGGTAATGGGCATCGATAAATCATTCGGGATAGCGTTTGCCAAAGCGCAGCTGAGCGCCGGTTTGAGCCTGCCGAAGGCGGGAAGCGTCTTCATCAGCGTGCGAAACAGCGACAAGCGTTCGATTATATTTTTGGCTAAAAAGCTCCACGATATGGGCTTTAAGATATACGCGACCAAGGGGACCGCGACCATGTTGCGCCGAAACGGCATTAGCGCCGAGGCGGCGAAGAAAGTTCAAGAGGGACGGCCTAATGTCGTCGACCTTATCAAGAACCGCACGGTCGATTTGGTCATCAACACACCTTGGGGCAAGGGCACGCGCAAGGACGGATACGAGATAAGGACCAACGCGGCGGTATACGGGATTCCATCCATAACGACCCTGGCGGCGGCTTCGGCGGTCGTGCAAGGCATCGAGGCTCTCAACAGCGGTGAGCTGGACGTCAAGGCTATCCAGGACTACCATAAGGAGTTACTTCCTTAAATTATTATCGAGGTCAGAGAATAAAAAATGTTTCAAATCAAATCGGACATCATCGGAAAAGAAGAGGTAATGCCGGGTGTATTTAACCTTATAATCGTCTCGCCCGAGATTTCAAGGAATGCTCGGCCGGGACAGTTCGTGCACGTTCTTTGCCCGACCGACGATGGTTTTATGCTTCGCAGGCCTTTCAGTATCCATCGCGTAGTTCCGGGTCGCGCATTCGAAATCCTCTTCCGGGTCGTCGGCAGGGGAACCGAAGCGCTTTCAAGGGTCAAGATACACGACACGCTCGATATCATCGGCCCGCTAGGAAAAGGTTTCAAATATTCCGAGGATATTCGGTCCGCGTTGCTTATAGCCGGCGGCCTTGGCACCGCTCCGTTGCTCTTTCTGGCCGAAGAACTCGTTGAGAGGCAAGTGCTCTTCTATCCTATGCTCGGATATATGACCAAGACGCAAATGTTGCGCTATATTGATTTTAAACGGCTGGGCAAGAAGACCTATGCGGCCACGGAAGACGGGAGTTTCGGTCACAAGGGAACCGTCGTCGACCTGCTCAACCGCACGGTACACAATATTCGGCCTGAAATTATCTATGCGTGCGGACCTGTCGGTATGCTAAAAAAAATATCGGAGACCGCGGATGAATTCGGTATCGAGTGCCAGGTGTCGCTCGAGACGAAGATGGCATGTGGTATCGGCGTCTGCTTGGGGTGCGCTTGCGTCACCAAACAGGGATATAAGATGGCCTGCCAAGACGGCCCGGTTTTCAATGCCCGCGACATCCTTTGGGGCGCGGAAGACTATGAAAAAGGACTCGCTAACGGGTGCGGTTGCGATAACGCGGCGCTCTCGGAGACGGATTCAGCGGGTTAAAGCAGGCAATACAGGTCGAGTAAGGGCGGTTTCTTCGCGATGGAGACAATGTATGAGTGTAAACTTAAGCGTTAATCTTTCAGGAATTAAAATGAAAAACCCGGTCATGCCGGCTTCCGGTACGTTTGGGGCGGGGCGCGAGTATAGCGAACTCATAGATATCAGCCGGCTCGGTGCGATAGTCGCCAAGACCGTTACATTAAAGCCGAGGGACGGGAATATCCCGCCGCGGCTCTGTGAGGTCTCATCGGGCATGCTGAACTCGATCGGCCTCCAAAACGAGGGAATAGACCACTTCCTTAAGTACGATCTTCCCTTCATGAAAGAGTTTGACATTCCCATTATCGTCAATATCGCCGGAAACAGCCTGGAGGAGTACGCGCAGCTTTGCAGGGAAATCGACCGCGTCGAGGGCGTAAGCGGTATCGAACTCAATATCTCTTGTCCTAATATAAGGGCGGGCGGGATCGCGTTCGGTGCTTCATCGAAGTTGGCCGAGCAAGTGACCGCGGCAGCCAGATATAACACACAACTCCCCCTAATCGTCAAGTTGACACCGAACGTTTATAACATATCGAAGATAGCGCGGGCCGTTACCAGCGCCGGAGCCGATGTCATCTCATTGATAAACACAATGGTCGGCATGTCCATCGATACCAATACCTTCAAGCCCAATCTAGGCAATATTACCGGCGGACTGAGCGGGCCGGCGATAAAGCCGATTGCGGTTCGCATGGTCTGGGAGGTAGCACAGAGTGTCAAAATACCGATTATCGGTATCGGAGGCATCTCGAACGCGCTCGACGCCGTAGAATTTTTCCTGGCGGGAGCGTCGGCGGTAGGCGTTGGTACGGCGAACTTTATAAACCCTCATGCCATGACCGATATCATCAGCGGGCTAGAGGCTTATCTCGTCGAAAAAGGCTTTACCGATATCAGCCGGATAATCGGAAAAGTCAAAACATAAGGGCAAGCATAGCGTCCGCCGCAACGGTATCAATCGGCATTGGCGGCGGTAAATCTTTGATTTTGCGGCCGGCTATAAGAGCACGACGCCGAAGAGTTACCCACAAACGGCCAAGGAGAGTTCGCGATATATGTATAAGCCGGAAGAGCGTCTGATAGTCGCACTCGACGTGCCGACCCGAAAGGACGTCGAGCAAGCCTGTGCGGCGATTGGAGATAGCGCGGTTTTTTATAAAGTAGGCTTGCAACTCTTTCTTCCTGAAGGAGCAGGTGTTTTAAGGTATTTGAAAGGCCGGGGCCTAAAGGTCTTTCTCGACCTGAAACTCCATGATATTCCGCACCAGGTCGCCGGCGCGTGCCGCGAAATCGCCCGGATGGGCGCGGATATGACCACGGTACATACGATGGGCGGTGTCGAGATGATGCGCGCGGCGGCAAGAGCCGTGAGGGAATCCGCGCTTGAACTCGGGGTCAAACCGCCGATCCTTTTAGGTGTGACCGTCCTGACCAGTTTAAATCAATCTCAAGCTGGGGAAATAGGAATCGCCGCGAAGATTTCGCAACATGTCGTCCGGTTGGCGACTCTGGCGAAAGAGAGCGGCCTCGACGGCGTTGTGGCATCGCCGTTGGAGGTCGAGGCGATAAGGGCGGCCGTGGGAGAGGACTTTGTAATCGTGACACCGGGCATCAGGTCGTCGGCGGATGTCGTGGGCGACCAGAAACGAGTTATGAGTGCGGCGGACGCAATCGGGGCGGGGTCGACATATCTCGTGGTGGGAAGGCCCATAATGGAATCGGACGACCCCGGGAAGGCCGCCGCGGCGGTTGCCGCCGAAATAGTGCGAGCGCTGAACGCAAGAACGTAATATGGATATTGAGTTTGCGGCACAGTTGTTTGACAACCGAGGCTAAAAGTACCATACTCACACGTAACGCTTGGTATCGTACCGCTTCCTGACCGGTACGGCCTTGAATGCGGCTCAATAAATCGCCTGAATTAAAAATTAAGACTTGCTTAAGACACGGGCTTATTGATAGCATGGTTTCCGTTAGGCCTTTAACGAGCGAGAGTTTTTGTTTTTGCTGGTAAAAAAGAAGGAAAAATATAATTTCGTAGAGAATTACCTAAAAGTCCAGGTCAGGGGAGCCTGTTCATAGCGACACATCGCCGGCCTGTAGGCTTCGGCCGAAAATTCAACATGTTTGGAAGGGAGGGAGGTACAGTCGTTAGTTGCTAGCTTGATTGACAAGGGGTATCTAGAGTAATTTACGAACCACTTCAATCTACATGGCAACAATCGAAGCTCAATTCAGTCGTGTGACAACGCACTGTGCCGGATGGTCCCAGTAATAGCCTACGTGATGCAACACGGGAGCGGGTGTTGAGCGTCAACCAGCTAGCCACAGATTTATTCAAAGTAAACAATTTAACTACCTAGCATAAGGAGGAGTTATGCCGTTACCGAAATTAACCGAGGAGCAAAGGCAAGACGCTCTCAAGAAAGCCGCGGAAGCCAGACAAAAAAGGGCTGAACTCAGGAAGCAGCTGAAAAACGGAGATGTCAATGTCAAGGAGATCATCTCTAAGACGGATGACCCGATTGTCTCGAGGATGAAGGTCAGCAGCTTGCTTGAGTCATTGCCGGGCATCGGCAAGGCCAGGGCTCAAAAGATTATGCAGGAGGCTGGAATCAGCCCGACCAGAAGAATCCAGGGTCTCGGCAGCAAGCAAAGAGAGATTCTTATCAGTTCGGTCGGTAAATAGACGGATGCATATGGTGGATGCGGAACGAAAGGTTTTCGTAATCTCTGGTCCATCAGGAGTCGGAAAGGGGACCTTGACCCAAGAACTTCTTAGGCGGGTCCCCTCAATCACTCGTTCGATCTCAGCGACGACGAGAAAGCCGCGACCGGGAGAGGAGAACGGACGAGATTATTTTTTTCTCACTGAAGATGAGTTCAAGAAACATATCGAGAGCGGGTCTTTCGTCGAGTGGGCGTTAGTCCACGAAAACTATTACGGGACTCTCAAGTCGGTAGTCGAGCGGATGCTCGCGGGTGGACAAGGCGTAATACTCGAAATCGATGTGCAGGGCGCCTTGCGGGTAAGAGACGCGATGCCCGAAGCGGTTCTCATTTTCGTACAGCCGCCCTCCATGGACGAGCTTGTCGGCCGTCTCGAACTTAGAAACACGGAGACTGAAGAGGAACTAAATAGGCGACTGAAGAACGCCGAAGGCGAGATGGTTCTTGCCGGTAAATACGATTATGTGGTAATAAATGATGAGATAGATAGAGCCGTCACAGAGCTGGAAGAGATTGTGCGGGAAGCGGAGCACAAAAGTTAGGAGATATATGGTAAGCAGAGTTCCGATAGACAAGCTGTTAGGAAAAGTAGATAGCAGGTTTACTCTCGTTATCGAGGCAGCCAAGAGAGCCAGGCAAATAAACGATTATTTTAATGCAGTCAAGCGCCACGATATGGTGCGCGTGCGGCCGCCGCGGATAGGTGATATGTCGAGCAAGCCGTTGACCATCGCGTTTCAGGAGATTGCCGACGACAGAGTAGTTTATGAGCGGACTGTCGAAGGCATCAAATAATATCTAGTCCGCCAATCCGTAGCTCCTCCACGAGAACTAGCGACCAGCCGATGAGGCCCGGGTCGACGCGGTCGAGTCCGGTAGCGACATGATTGCCGAGATGGATGAGGGCGGTTTCACCGGCCGTCCAGTTTTGAGAGATATCCAACCACACTTCGATGATATCCTCGGGGAAGACCGTTTTTTTAGAGGTGAGTACATCGAGCTTGTCTATGAGGTGGAAGAGTTCGTTGCCGAGTTCGAGCAAGCTGTACGTCCAGCGAACAGCGACTAGTCTCGGAACATAATTCGAGATCGCTCGCTCGATGAAACAGTACCTGTCCTTGAACCATTGGTCGGTGTGAATCCTATTTTCAGGTGTCATAACCTCGTAGTTGTCGACGGCTTCTTCGCCGTCTAGCAGGACGCTGTTTATCTCCCTAGCCTGGTGCCCAAAGATATCCGCGTGGAATTTCAGGCTTTGCGCGAGTTCCCAAATCGTAATGGCGCGCTGTGCCACATTAGGCATTTTATCTGTAATGTTGAATTGCTCGATTTGCTTGAGTAGCGAGAGCGTGAGGTCGTGCATGGATGCCAAATGCACCGCGGCCCGCACGGCAAATACCCTATTGATATTCGCCGACTCGAGCTTTTCCACGATTACCGTGCTCAGGCTCCCATGGTAGTCGTAATTATTAGAGCGGTCGATGATTGAATATACTGTACTCATACACATGCTATCGGCAACACACCCATAATGCTTAGGCCCTTAGTGCGCTAAATCGTCTTAAGCATTTAGAAATAGGCAGCTAAAGATGGTATAATAAGGTTATTAGGGTAGCGAGCGAATAACTACATCATATGCGTAGTTCGCATATCGCTCGAAATATTATGCGCGCTGTGGACGACTGTCGACCCGGAGTGAGATGACGGAGACGACCTTGAAAGATAAGAGCATACTCCTTGGCGTGACGGGAGGGATAGCCGCCTATAAGGCGGCCGATTTGGCCGGCAAACTGACGCAGGCCGGTGCCGTCGTCAAGACGATAATGAGCGAGAACGCCACGCGTTTCGTGGGCCCGTTAACATTTCAAGCGCTGACGGGGCAGCCGGTCGTTACCGACCTATTCGCCCCCGGCTCGGACGGTTCTATTCAGCATGTCTCGCTCGCGGACGAGGCCGACCTGGTAGTCGTGGCGCCCGCGACCGCGAACATTCTGGCCAAAGCCGCGCATGGAATCGCCGACGACGTTCTCTCCACAACACTGCTGGCCGCACGGGGGCCGATTGTGATGGTCCCGGCGATGAACAACCATATGTGGGATAATCCGGCCACGCAAGCCAATCTGCTGACCCTTCAGGAGCGCGGCGTAAATATACTGGCGCCGGAGGTGGGGAGGCTGGCTTGCGGGAGCGAGCAGGCAATTGGGCGATTCCCAAAAACCGAGACGATACTCGGATATCTTAAAGACCTTTTAATGACGGCCGACATTCTCTCCGGTAAGACAATAATAGTAACGGCGGGCGGTACGCATGAGCCGATTGACGCGGTACGTTTTATCGGCAACCGCTCATCCGGCAAGATGGGATATGCCTTAGCCGAGCGGGCAAAAGCCCGCGGCGCTGAGGTTATTTTAATCAGCGGACCGACCGGCCTCCGCGCGCCGGCGGGAGTGCGGCTCATCGAGGTCGAGACGGCGCTTGAGATGCGCCAGGCGGTCATCGACAATCTTCCGGGTTCGGCTGCGCTAATCATGGCCGCCGCCGTAGCCGACTTCAGGGCGGCCGGCAGGGCCGACGGGAAGATAAAGAAAGAGCGGATGGGTGATAGTATCACCTTAGAGTTAAACCCCGATATTCTCCACGAAGCGGCGGGGCATAAAGATCGCGGCGTTATCATCGGTTTCGCCGCCGAGTCCGAGAACATCATCGCTAACGCGACTTTGAAGCTGGAGAAGAAGAAGCTGGACCTGGTCGTCGCCAACGACATCGGGCGCTCGGACGCCGGCTTCGGAAGCGATTTCAACCTGGCGGTCCTCATCGACCACGATGGGCCGCGGGGCGAGTTCGCGATGTACCGCAAGTCCGATTTGGCTTCGGAAATAATCGATTGGCTCGCGCGCGCCCTCGGCGGCGACGTTGATTCTTGACTTTTTCACGCATTCTCTGGTAATCTGCTGCTATAGGACTGAATGATTCGAACCTTAAAAAGCCGCTTGGGCGGCGACATAGTGAACTCTTATCCAGAGAGGTGGAGGGACTGGCCCTTTGAAGCCTCGGCAACCTGGAAACAAGCGGGTATACCCAATCGTTTCTAAGGTGCCAATTCCGGCGGAATCTAAAGGTAGTATCTTTTGATTAAAAGGTTACTGAAAGATGAGAGAAGGTTTAACAAGACTATAAACCCTCGCGCTTTCAGGCCGAGGGTATTTTTATTGCGTAAGAAAGTCTTTAAATGCTCACAGAGCAAGGGTAGGCGAATAGTGGCTGGAGTGCGGTCGAGTCGAGAGAGACCGTCAAGACCACTAGGCGTTTGAGTAAAGGGAGGTAACAAAGTGTCAAAGAAACGGTATTTAATCACGTCGGAGTCGGTGACCGAGGGTCATCCCGATAAAATCGCCGACCAGATCTCCGACGCGATTCTCGACGCTATCTACACCGATGACCCGATGGCGCGAGTCGCGGTGGAAACACTGGTCACGACCGGTCTCGTCATCGTCGCGGGAGAGGTAACGACGTGCACCTATGTCGATATCCCGAGTATTGTCAGGCGGACGATAAAGGGAGTGGGCTATACGAGGGCGAAGTTCGGGTTCGACTGCGATACCTGCGGTATCATAACGAGCATCGACCCCCAGTCGCCCGATATTGCCCAGGGTGTGGATTGCGCATACGAGAACCGGGCGCTCGGCGTCGACGAGGAACTCGACCAGCAGGGAGCCGGCGACCAGGGGATGATGTTCGGCTACGCTTGTGACGAGACGCCGGAGTTTATGCCGCTGCCGATACTCCTGGCCCATAAACTGGCCGCGCGGTTGGCTGAGGTAAGAAAAGACGCGACGTTGCCGTTTTTGCGCCCCGATGGCAAGACACAGGTCACGGTCGCCTATGAAGACGGGAAGCCGGTCGCGGTCGATACGATTGTCATATCGACGCAACACGCGCCGGGCATCGATATCGAAAGCGACCTGCGTCCGGCGCTCATCGAGAAGGTGATAAGACCGATCGTCCCCGCGAGTTTCATCGATTATGATAAGGTGAAAATACTTGTCAACCCGACCGGTAAGTTTGAGATAGGCGGCCCGCAGGGCGATACCGGTTTGACGGGGCGCAAGATAATCGTCGACACCTACGGCGGCCTTGGCCGTCATGGCGGCGGAGCGTTTTCAGGGAAAGACCCGACCAAGGTCGACCGTTCAGCGGCGTACGCGGCGCGTTATGTGGCAAAGAACATCGTAGCCGCGGGCCTTGCCGAGCGCTGTGAAGTGCAGTTGGCCTATGCCATCGGAGTGTCGCGCCCGGTATCGATCATGGTGGAGACCTTCGGGACCGAAAAGATACCGGTCGAGAAAGTAGAGGAACTCGTCGAGAAGCACTTCGACTTGCGCCCGGCCGCTATCATTCACGACCTCGACTTGCGCAGACCGATATATAAGAAAACCGCCGCATACGGCCATTTCGGTCGAGATGATGCCGATTTTACCTGGGAGAAGACGGACAAGGCAGCGGCGTTGCGCGCCGCCGCCGGTTTGGCGGCTCTCAAACCCGATGCGGTGACTTTGAGTTAGGACAACCGACCCAAAGGAGCATTACTCTTGCCTCAAAAGCCGCTCATCGCCAATGTCGTCGTCGACCTGCCGGTCAAGGCGGTCGACCGCGTTTTTGACTATGAAGTTCCCTTCGAGTTAATCGCTCGAATCACCGTCGGCTCGCTCGTCGTCGTTCCCTTCGGGCCGACCAGGCAGGTCGGTTACGTCTTTGGCTTGGCCGGTGATTCCGAGATAGAAAAACTCGCGAAAGTAGAGGCGGTTCTCGAAGAGCATCCCGCCTTCGACGAGCGCATGGTCGAGTTGTGCGCGTGGCTTGCCGACTATTATCTGTCGATGAAGAGCGAGGCGATAAAGCCGGCCCTGCCGCCCGGCCAGAGCCGGAAGATAATCCAATCGGCAAAGATCGTGGCCCGGCCCCAGGCCGAGCTGACGCAACGTCAAAGTGAGGTCTATCAGGCGTTGAAAAACCTCGGCGGCGATTCGCCCGTCGATGCCGTAAAAAAAGCCTGTGGCGCGAGCGCTGTGCCGGTCATCAAAAAGTTAGAGCAGGCCGGTCTCATCGAGCGTTACTACCGGCTAGACAAACAAAAAGTGAAAACCGCGACCGAGCGCTATGCGGTCGGGACCGCGCTTACGGAGAGACCCGAAGAAATTCCGGACAGTCTCGCGCGCGCTCCGAAGCAGCGCGAATTGATGGAAATTCTGCTGGCGCAAGGCGCTGTCGCGGTTTCAAGACTTCTTGCCGAGGCAAAGGCGTCGCACTCATCATTGAACGCGCTTACGGAGAGGGGTTTGGCCCGAATCGAGGAGCGCGCGGTAAATCGAGACCCCGAATACCATTTTTCAGAACAAGACAGCAAAGTCGAGCTGACCGCCGAGCAGCAATCGGCGCTTACGGAAATCGAAACCGCCCTGGAGGGAGGCGCCAACGACGTTTTCTTGTTGCAGGGTGTGACCGGCAGCGGCAAGACCGAGGTCTATCTGCGCGCGATTAAGCGCGCGCTTGACGCAGGCAAGGGAGCCATCGCGCTGGTGCCCGAAATAGCCCTAACCGCACAGGCGGTCGCTCGCTTCAAAGCGAGGTTTGGTGAGACGGTGGCGGTGCTCCATAGCGGCCTTGGCGCCGGCGAGCGGTTTGACCAGTGGCGCGGCATTCAAGGGGGTCGTTATCGCGTCGTCGTCGGCGCTCGCTCGGCTCTCTTCGCGCCGGTGCGCGATATCGGCATAATAATCGTCGACGAAGAGCACGAGGCTAGCTACAAGCAGGGACGAAGCCCCAGATACAACGCCCGGGACGCCGCGATAAAGCGGGGCGAAATCGAAAATGCGGTCGTCGTCCTCGGTAGCGCCACCCCATCGCTGGAGAGCAAATATCACTCGGAGGCCGGCCTATACAAGCCGCTTTTCCTGCGCTCCAGAGTCGAGCAGAGAGAATTCCCCGGCATCGAGGTGGTCGATATGAGGGAGGAGCCGTATGAGAAACCGAAATCCTCGCTCAGCCGCCTCCTTAAACAAAGGCTCGCCCAGACGCTCGAGGCCGGCGAGAAAGCCGTTCTCTTCATCAACCGTCGCGGATTCTCCAACTTTGTCATCTGTGAGGAGTGCGGTTTTGTCCCTAAGTGTCGAAATTGCGCCGTATCGCTGACTTTCCACTCCATTAACAACAGCCTCCGGTGTCACCACTGCAATTACGCCGTGCGTGCGCCGCAAGCGTGCCCTAAATGCAAGGGCCAAAAAATCGCCTTTCCGGGCTCGGGAACGCAACGTATCGAAACCGAACTGGCAAATCTTCATCCGTCCGTGCCGGTAATAAGGATGGACGCCGATACGACCTCGCGCAAAGGCGCCCACCAGAAGCGCCTGGCCCATTTCCAACGGGAGAAATCGGCAATCCTGCTGGGAACTCAGATGATAGCGAAGGGTCTCGATTTTCCAGAGATAACCCTGGTGGGGATAGTCAACGCGGACACGTCGATACATCTTCCAGATTTTCGCGCGGCCGAGCACACTTTGCAGATACTGATGCAGGTATCGGGTCGCGCGGGCAGGGGCGAGCGCCCCGGGAGGGTCGTCATTCAAACCCGTGTTCCGGACAGCTATCCGCTGCGCGCGGTCCTCGACGCCGACTACGAGGGCTTTTATAAAACAGAGCTGGAGTTTAGGCGCGAACTCAACTACCCGCCGTTCTCCGGCATAATCAGGATGGTAATCTCGGGGAATAACCCCGAAATAGTCGTGGGTCTCACCAAGCGCGCCGCAAGAATCATCGACACCGCCGACCTGGGGGATGCGGCCACACTGGTAGGGCCTTCACCGGCGCCGCTTCTCAAGGTCAAACAGGAGTACCGCTGGCATATCTTGCTTAAAGTCTTCGATGACTCGAAGGTCAAAACGTTCTTGGGCGATAATTTTCATCGATTTGTGCCGGATAAGTACAAAAATGAGGTAAGCTTAATTATAGATGTCGATCCCGTGTGGGTACTATAGAATTCAATAATCTAAAGTCAGGATTGGGAAATCTTGAACGCAGGAGGAGCGAGCAGTGGCCATTTTGCCGATAAGGGTCTATCCCGACCCGGTCTTGAAGGAGAAGACGCACGTAGTCGACTCTATCGATGATGACTTGAGGAAGCTGATCAAAAATATGATAGATACGATGCGCGCGGCTCCGGGCATCGGGTTGGCGGCAAACCAAATCGGTGTTTTGAAACGGGTCGTCGTCGTCGATGTCGATGACGATGAAGACGCGATGGTTTTAATAAATCCCGAAATCACCTGGTACAGTGAGGAGCAGGAAGAGAACGAAGAAGGTTGCCTCAGCGTCTACCCGGACAAGATATCCGTCAACGTCTCCCGGTCCTTAAGGGTTAGAGTAAAAGCCGTCAATGAACATGGTGAGGACGTCGAGTTCGAGGCCGAAGGGCTCCTTGCGCGCGCCCTCCAGCACGAGATGGACCACATAAACGGCAAAGTGATCATAGATAGAGCGAGCGACGAAGAGCGAAAAAGCGCCCTGAGAGCGCTTACCGAAGAGATGGGGATGGGATAAGTGCGACTGTTTTTCATGGGCACACCCGAACTCGCGGTGCCGGTACTCAAGAGAATAACGGAGTCTTCGCACGAGATAACTCTCGTCGTCACCCAGCCCGACAAACCATCCGGGCGTAATCGCCGCCTAACGCCTCCGCCGGTCAAAGTCGTCGCCCAAACGGAAAACATACCGGTCGCGCAACCGCCGACCTTAAAGGATGAAGACTTCAGAGAGACCATCATCGGCCTCGATGCCGATGTCGGCGTAGTCTTCGCCTACGGGAAACTTATCCCGCAGTGGCTGCTCGATGCCCCGAAGTACGGCGTCATCAATGTCCACCCCTCGTTACTGCCGAGGTGGCGCGGGGCCGCGCCGATACAGCGGCCGATAATGGAGGGCGATAAAATCACCGGCGTGACTATCATGCGGATGGCTATGGAGTTGGACGCGGGCGATATCCTACTCCAGCGGCAGGTGCCGATAGCGCCTGACGATACGACGGGTACCCTCTCGCACCGATTGGCCGATATCGCGGCAGAGCTTGTCGTCGAGACCCTCGACAAAATAGAGGACGGCACCGTCGTTCGGGTGACCCAGGATGAATCCGGCGTGACTTACGCCCGGAAAATCACCGACGAGGATGCGGCAATAGTCTGGCGGCGCCCGGCACAGAGCATTTCAGACCAGGTGAGGGGGCTCAACCCGAAACCCGGAGCGCGCACGATAGCCCGGGACAAGCTGCTCAAGGTGTGGCGGGTCTCGGCCGCGCCGGAGATAGCAAACGGGGAACCCGGCGCTATAGTCCATATCGACCCCAACAAAGGACCCTTCGTGGCGACAGAGAGCACGCCGCTCTTGCTCGACGAGGTACAACCGGCTAATAAGAAGAGGATGAGCGGGGCGGAATTCGTCCGCGGTTATCGCTTAAGAGTCGGCGACAAGTTGGGCTAGACTAGGTCGGTTGCGGGCTAAGGGCGGCACGCGACGGAAGGGTTATTATGTCAAAAGCACCGCGAGAAATCGCGCTCGAAGTAATCAATCGCGTCCATAAAACCGGCAGCTACGCCAACTTGCTACTACCTAAGAGACTTCAAGAGAGCGACCTCGACGTAAGGGACCGAGCTTTCGTCACCGAGCTTACATACGGCACGCTCAGGGCTAAAGGGACGCTCGATTGGGTCATCAAGAAGTTCTCCTCACAGAAGATCGAGAAGATTCCCGACCTGGTCCTCGACCTGTTGCGGATGTCGATTTACCAAATAATATATATGGATGTGCCGGACCGTGCCGCCGTAAACGAAGCGGTCGATATCGCTAAGAAGAACTTCCATCCCGGTATTTCCAAGTTCGTAAACGGGCTTCTGCGCTCGGTCTCCCGGGAAAAAGAAAATCTTCCCTGGCCCGACCGCAATGCCGACCCGGTAAAATATATCGCGCTCAAGTACTTCCACCCGATGTGGATGGTTAAGTCGTGGATAGAAGAATTCGGCGTTGCGGAGACAGAGGCTCTCTGCGCCGCCAACAACCGCGCTCCCAAGATGACGATACGCGTCAACACCTTAAAGACAGACCCGGAGGCTTTAGCGCAGGCTTTGAGGGACGCCGGTTGGACGGTCGAGGCCGGCTCTTACCTGCGCGAGGCGCTCTCCGTGCGCGGAGGGGGCGACATAACGCGGCTTAGCCGGTTCAAAGAGGGCCGGTTCTATGTCCAGGATGAAAGTTCCATGATAATCGCGCGCGTAGTCGACCCGCAACCGGGTGAGACCGTGCTGGATGCGGCCGCGGCGCCCGGAGGCAAGACGACGCATATGGCGGAGCTGATGAAGAACAAAGGCCAAATCATCTCGGTAGACTCAAACGCAAACCGGGTCAATCTTATGAAGCGGAACTTCAGCCGGATGGGAGCGTCGATTGCGCTGCCGATACAGGCCGATGCCAAGAGAATAAACGCGGTCATCAAGAAGCCGGTCGACCGCGCTTTGCTCGACGCGCCTTGCTCCGGATTGGGCGTCCTCGCGCGCAGACCGGATTCGCGGTGGAACAAGACACCGGAGCAGATAACCGAGCTGATGTCCCTCCAGACCGACATGCTCGACGCTGTAGCGGGCGCGGTCAAGCCGGGCGGGGTACTTGTCTATTCGGTTTGCACGTTGACCAGGCAAGAGACCAGACTCGTCGTAGAGCGGTTTCTGCGAATCCGCGAGGACTTCTATGTCGACAAAATCGCCGCATATTTGCCGGAGCGCCTGCGGGCCGACGTCAAAGACGATATGATTCAATTACTACCACACAAACACGGCGTCGACGGCTTATTTATAGCGCGGTTTCGTCGAAGCGAGTAGGGGAGCGGGCGAGCAGGCGAGCGGGTGTAACCCCAAAAATTGTAACCAGACTAGTACTCCATCACACGTTTTATGAGTTGTCATTCTGAGTGAAACGAAGAATCTCTAAAGCTTGAGACTGTTCGGTCGTTTTCAACTCCCCCAGAATGACGGATACTAGTCGATGTATGTGTGATGGAGTACTAGCCACAGAGCCGATAATATACTAATATAAGCAGGTGCGCGCGAATAACCGGTCGTATTTCCGGAGAACAGACTCGAATGCCGGGTATCAGACGCGGCGTTTTTGCAAAAATCGGATATTGACTCGAGGTAGGGAATGGATAAAAAGGTACTCATAGCCCCGTCGATTCTTTCGGCTGATTTCTCGAGGCTCGGCGAGCAGGTCGCGCTTGTCGCGCAGGGTGGAGCCGACCTTATCCATGTCGACGTGATGGACGGGCATTTCGTGCCGAACATAACCATCGGGCCGTTGGTCGTGGAAGCACTGAGAAAGACGACCGACCTGCCGCTCGATGTACATTTGATGATCGAAAACCCCGAGCGCTACATCGACCGTTTTATCGAGGCGGGCGCGTCGTGGCTCTCGTTCCACGCTGAGGCAACGGACCATTCACACCGCGTGATCCAGCTGATAAAGGAGTACGGGTATGTAAAGGCGGGCATCTCCATAAACCCCGCGACGCCGGTTACCTATCTCCAGCACATCCTCGAGGACCTCGATTTCGTCCTCGTGATGTCGGTAAACCCCGGGTTCGGCGGCCAAAAGTTTATTCCGAGCGCGCTAGAGAAGATAGAGGTCATCCGCCATATGATAGATTCCCGAGGACTCGATGTTAAGATTCAGGTCGATGGCGGGATATCGGCGGCCAACGCGGACAAAGTCGTTCTCAAAGGCGCGGAAATTTTGGTAGCGGGCTCCGCGGTCTTCGATTCTGAAGATATACCAGAGGCGGTACGGGGTATACGCAAGGCCGCAATGCTCTAGCTTGCAATATCCGTTGACCATTTGATACAATCATTAAAATTACATAGTACCTTCGGGGCAGGGTGAAATTCCCGATCGGCGGTTAGAGCCCGCGAGCTGCTTGTGTTTAACGGCGAGTCATTCGTAAAATATCACAAAAAGCTGAGCCGGTGAGATTCCGGAGCCGACAGTTACAGTCTGGATGGGAGAAGGTTAAGAGTCAAGTATACGTATAGCGTATACTTGGATAATGCGCCCCGCTTTCTCCCGGGTGCATTTTTATTTGTCCGCACAACAGCGACTAGCTGCTATTACCAGCGGATATGTTTGCGGGGTCGGAAGTTGACAGAGGGTCGATATGTGGTTGATGGTTTATCGTAGCGGATTAAACTAAGGGATTTTGCAACTCATATTTTATCTCCCTATTAACCGTAACAGAGTAGGTACGTTTGTGAGCCGGAAATCGAGGTTATGAAAAGCATAGAAATATCGGGCTATGAGAGCTATATGGATAGGGCGATAACGCTGGCTGAGAAGGGTCGGGGGGCGACCAGTCCCAACCCGATGGTGGGAGCGCTTATCGTAAAAGACGACCGCGTGATAGCGGAGGGTTATCACGAGCGGGTGGGCGAGCCCCATGCCGAGATTAACGCCCTAAAGAACGCCGTCGAAGATGTGACCGGGGCGACAATGGTCGTCTCACTGGAGCCGTGCAATCACTTCGGCAGGACGCCGCCGTGTACCGAGGCGATTATAGGGGCGGGGCTAAGCAGGGTTATCGTGGGCATGGTAGACCCGAATCCGAAGTGCGCGGGCGGCGGCATCAAACGCTTGCGCGATGCCGGAATCGAGGTAGAGTACGGGCTGCTGGCGGATAAGATAGCCAGGCAAAACGAGGTGTTCATCAAATATGTTACGACGGGCAGACCCTTTGTGGTGCTAAAAGCAGCCATCACCCTTGACGGGAAGATTGCCGAAGCGCGCGGGAAGACCACGGCGATTACCGGCCCCGACGCAAAACAGAAGGTGCACGAGGTAAGAAATGAGCACGATGCCGTCATGGTCGGGATAGGGACGGTAATAACCGACGACCCGATGCTGACTACACGCTTGGATGGCGTGAAGGCCAAGAACCCGATTCGCGTAATCGTCGACTCGAAAGCCAGGACGCCGCTGAAGAGCAGAATCGTAAAGAGCGCGCGCGAGGTGCGCACTGTCGTCGCCGTCGGCTCGCGCGCCGCACCCGCGAACATCGAGGACCTCGAAGCGCGCGGCATCGAAGCGCTCAAGCTCGGCCGTTGGGACGGCGCCGTCGACGTAGAGCTTCTCCTGGAAGAACTGGGGCGCCTTGAGATATCGAGTGTGCTCGTCGAGGGCGGAGGCAGCTTAATCGCATCCTTCGTAAAGGCGGGCATGGTCGACAAGTATATGGTCTTTGTCGCACCGAAGCTGCTCGGTGAGGGCGGTGTCGATTTCGTCGGCGGAGAACTCGACTCGGCCCGCATACTAAATATCACGGCTATTGAGCGTTTGGGAGACGATATTTTAATAGAGGCGTACCCCGCGTAGGGGACGTTGCTACGGTTACTACGGTTACGGGCTTACCCGACGGGAGAGCCGGAGAGGAAGCAGGGCTGAAAGTATGTTTACCGGCATAATCGAGGAGCTAGGTAAGATTCAATCGATAAGGCGCGGAGCCGATCAATTCGTGCTCGATATCAAAGCGCCGCAACTCGCAACGGGGGTCGAGATAGGCGATTCGGTCGCCGTAAACGGAATCTGCTTAACGGTTGTGACGAAGACGCGGGACGGTTTTGCGGTCGATGTCATGCCCGAAACCGTCACGAAGACCAACCTCGATATCATCGGGTCGGGTGAGACCGTCAACCTCGAGCGGGCGATGACGATGTCGAGCCGCCTCGGCGGCCATATGGTATCGGGCCACGTCGATGGGGTGGGCGCTATCAAGTCGAAGTCGAAAGAGAAGAACGCGCTCCTTATCAGGATTTCGGCGCCGGAGGCGGTGACGCGCTACCTTATCGGCCGCGGCTCGATTGCCGTCGACGGCATAAGTTTGACCGTCATGGATTACGGCGATGAATACGTCGTAGTCTCGATAATCCCGCATACGGCTTCGGTAACGACTTTGGGGCTTAAGGGACCGGGCGATATCGTCAATCTCGAAGCCGACCTCATCGGTAAATATATTGAAAAATTCATAAACGGCCAACAAAAAAAGACGCCGGGCCTGACGCTCGACACACTCCGCGAGCACGGGTTCGCGTAGCGAAGGACAGGCGGGCGCACCGGGGGAGACTATGGCCGGCGAAGCCGCCGGTACTAATAAACGATGAGGCCGGCGAAGGCCGGCACCTCAATAAAGAAAGGTGAGCAAGGTGTTGAACACAATCGACGAAGCGTTAGACGATATGCGAGAGGGGAAAATCATCATAGTCGTCGATGATGAGGATAGAGAAAACGAAGGCGACTTCATAATGGCCGCAGAGCGGGTCACACCGGAGACCATCAATTTTATGGCGACGAATGGGCGCGGCCTCATATGCATGCCCTGCACGCCCGAGCGCCTCGACGAACTGGGGATTCCGGCTATGGTATTTAATAACACATCCGAACAGGGAACCGCGTTTACCGTATCCATCGGCGCTAAGGGCAAGATAAGCACCGGCATATCCGCCCGCGACCGCGCCGTTACTATCCAAACGGTCGTCGACGCGGACAGCAAACCCGGGGACATATCGATGCCCGGACATATCTTTCCACTAAGAGCCAGACGCGGTGGCGTTTTGGCGCGCGCGGGCCACACCGAGGCGGCGGTCGACCTCGCGCGCCTCGCGGGCCTGTATCCCGCCGGAGTAATCTGCGAGATAATGAACGAGGACGGCACGATGGCGAGGCTGCCCCAACTCCAAGAGGTCGCCGAGAAGTTCGGCCTCAAAATCATCAGCGTGGCCGACCTTATCAAATACCGGCGCCGGACGGAGAAGCTCGTCGAGCGTATCGCCGAGGTCACGCTCCCGACCAGTTTCGGCTCGTTCAAGGCGGTCGGCTACCGCTGTAAGCTCGACGGCAAGGAATACTTCGCGCTCGTTAAGGGTGAGGTGGAGGGTAAGGATAACGTGTTGGTCAGGGTTCACTCCGAATGCCTCACCGGCGATATCTTCCACTCGCTCCGCTGCGATTGCGGGGACCAGCTCGAGGCGGCGCTCGGCATGATAGAGCGAGAGGGCCGGGGTGTCCTTCTCTACATCTTGGGACACGAGGGCAGGGGAATAGGTCTTTTAAACAAGCTTCGCGCTTATGAGTTGCAGGAAGCCGGGCGCGACACCGTCCAGGCCAACAATGACCTGGGCTTCGCGGCGGACTTACGGGACTACGGTATGGGCGCGCAAATTCTCGCCGACCTCGGTTTGACCTCAATCCGCCTGATGACGAATAACCCGAAGAAGATAGTGGGTCTTGAAGGATACGGCCTGAAAATCGTCGAACGCGTACCCATACAGGTCGGCACGACCGAATATAATGTTCACTATCTGGAGGCAAAAAAGGAAAAGATGGACCACATGTTCGACTGGCATAAAGCCGATAATTAAAGATAAACCCGGTTGGACGGCTGCGAAAATCACGAATTGCGAAGTTTTGATATCCGACAGCGAAGAAGCGAAGAAGCGAAGAAGCGAAGAAGCGAAGATTGAATGTTTAACGGCTAGGCATAGCAGGAATGGCTGACAGCTTATGTAGTCAAGCTCAAGGAGGTGTCGGTCTGCCTGCGCCCTTTAGATAAATCAGCAATTTGTTATTTAAGTGTAACAAGAAATTAAGATACGAGGAGGTTGTTTAATGCAGGTATATGAAGGTAATCTTATTGGAGAGGGACTAAGGGTTGCCATCGTGGTAGGCCGCTTTAACGATTTTATCGGGTCGAAGTTGCTCGACGGCGCCCTGGACGCGCTCAAGAGGCACGGCCTCGATGAAGGCGATGTTCATGTCGCTTGGACGCCGGGCGCTTTCGAAGTGCCGCTCATAGCGAAAAAGTTGGCCGAGAGCGGTCGCTATGATGCTATAATCTGTTTGGGAGCGGTAATCAGGGGCTCGACACCGCATTTTGATTATGTGGCAGGCGAGGTTGCCAAAGGAATCGCGAGGATTAACCTCGACAGCGGCGTGCCGGTCATATTCGGTGTCGTCACGACAGACAGTATCGAGCAGGCCATCGAGCGCGCGGGAACCAAACACGGCAACAAGGGATGGCAAGCCGCCGTCTCCGCTATCGAGATGGCAAATCTAATGAAAACGCTCTAAGTTTTAAGCTATAATGAGATAGTGCAAATCTTGCAACTATTAAATGTACATGGTTAGATGTGGTTGGTGATAAGAGATGAAAGTAGAAAAACCCTGGGGATTTTATAAACAATACGCGTATAATAAGACTTGTTCGGTCAAGCTTTTGACGCTCAACGCGAACGAAGAGACCAGCCTACACTGGCACAACCTGCGAAGCGATGCATGGGTAGTCCTCGACGAAGGCGTTCGGGTGCAAATAGGCGAGGAGTTCCACGACGCGAAAGTGGGAGAGGAATTCTTTATCCCGTCAGGAACGGTACACAGGTTGATGTCGGTCAGCGAAGGCCGGGCACGAGTGCTCGAAATAGCGTTCGGCTATAACAACGAAGACGACAACCACAGGATAGCCGATGATTACGGCCGTGAACTAGAGATATAGGATTTAGTCGTATATAAAATATTGTTGAAAGTAAGTAACGGTTTTAGTGTTTTTTTGCGCTTGCTACGGATTGTTGACAAGAAATTGCCCCGGGAAAGTAGTCTGTTTGTAAAGGTGAAAGGGACAAGATGAGAATGTCAACGAAAGGGCGCTATGGCGCCCGAGCGATGCTGGACATAGCGATGCATGACGACAAAGGCCCCGTTTCTTTGCGGGACTTAGCCCAAAGGCAAGAGCTTTCCGTAAAATACCTCGAACAGTTGATTAAACCGCTAAAAGCAGCGGGCTTGATCAAGAGCGTTCGTGGAGCCGGAGGAGGCTATGTTCTTGCAAAAGAGCCGTTCGATATAAATCTGCTACAGATAATTGAGGCACTCGAGAAACTTGCGACATCGGATTGTCTCGATAATCCGCGGATATGCGGGCGCGTTGCCATATGCGCGACGCATGATGTCTGGAAGGAGATACAGAACTCCACCACCCATATTCTGGCCTCGCTGACCCTGCAAGACATGGTAGAAAAGCAACGGCGGAAGCTCGCCTAGCGCCCGCGGATTCCAAACATTCCGGCAACCGGGAGAATCAAGAGTGAGCCAATCCGGGTTAAAGCCGTCCTCTATTCGACGCGCCAACCTGGAGCCTTTGTGTCAAAACATATCGACGACCAATATTTATATGTCTATAGCGACAAACATTCTTATTGTTATTAAGCATGGCCTGGAGGTCTTATGGAAAGCGATGTAAGGGTACGATTCGCGCCGAGCCCGACCGGATATCTGCATATCGGCGGGGCAAGAACGGCTCTCTTTAACTGGCTCTACGCGCGCCGTCACGGCGGCGCCTTTGTTTTGAGAATCGAGGACACCGACCGCGAGCGCTCAACCGATGAGGCGATAGACGCCATTATCAATAGTATGACCTGGCTTGGGCTTACCTGGGATGAGGGGCCGCACCTGCAGACGGATCGCCTCGACCGCTACGGTGAAGAGGCCCAACGCCTGTTGGCGGAAGGCAAAGCGTACAAGTGCTACTGCGCGTCCGAGGAGCTTGAAGCGATGAGAAAGGCGGCGCTCGACAGAAAAGAGGCTCCCAAGTACGACCGCCGCTGCTTCGCGCGCAGCGAGAGCGAGCAAGCGGCATGCGAGGCGCGAGGCCTAAGACCGGTCATCCGGTTCCGCTGTCCCGACGAGGGAGCAACGATCATCAGCGACCGAGTCAAAGGCGAGGTCGTCTTTGAGAACCAAAACCTCGATGACTTCATCATGGTGCGCGCCGACGGTATTCCGACCTATAACTTCGCGGTCGTCGTCGACGATTACGACATGAGCATCACTCATGTGATAAGGGGAGACGACCACCTCTCGAACACCCCCCGCCAGGTTGTGCTGGGCGAGGCGCTCGGCTATAGAATTCCCGAGTTCGCGCATCTTCCGATGATTTTGGGGTCGGATAAGACGCGCCTCAGCAAGCGCCACGGTGCGACCGCGGTCGAGGCCTATCGCGATGAGGGCTATCTTCCGCAAGCGTTAATCAACTATCTCGCGCTTCTCGGCTGGGGATTTGAGGATCAGACCGTTTTTGCGCCGGAAGAACTCATAGCCAAGTTCGGGCTCGAAGCGGTCGGCAAATCGCCCGCCGTCTTCGACCCGGCAAAACTCGAATGGATGAACGGCGTCTACATCCGCGAGCTGACATTACCCGAGCTTGCCGGGTATCAGAAGAGCTTTATGCGAGCGGCCGGTCTTCCTATCGAGATGTACGAAGATGCCTGGTACCTGCGTCTGGCCGAAATCACACAAGAGCGGCTGACGAAGCTCGCGGATATCGTGGGCCTTAGTGATTTCTTCTTCAGCCGGGTTCCGTTCGACCCGGTTGCCGTTGAGAAAGTCCTAAAGAAAGAGGGGACAAAAGACGTGCTGGAGCAGGCGATAGAGGTGCTCTCGGGCTCGTTTGCTTTCGAGGCGCACGAAATAGAGACGCGCCTTCGCGCGCTCGCCGAGACGACGGGCGTCAAAGCGAAGTTCGTCTTCCAGCCGTTGCGTGTTGCCGTAAGCGGGCGCATCGTCAGCCCGCCGCTCTTCGAGACCATGGAGCTTCTCGGCAGGGACACCACCATCGAGCGTCTCGGCGAGGCCGTAAAAATGCTTTAACACCAGGATGAGCAGGTCTTTTTCGAAGCGATTCGGTGGGCCAGGCGAGGCGCGTTGCCTCACGCGAAAGTCTACTCGAAAGTCTACTCGAAAGTTGAACACCACGTCAATTCGTGGTACTATTTCGATGTCGATTCTTCGGAATCAATTGAAAAGAGAAGAGTGGGGGATCGTCTAACGGTAGGACAACGGACTCTGGCTCCGTATGTGAGGGTTCGAATCCTTCTCCCCCAGCAAGTTTTCAAATTCCTCTAAATTAGATCCTGAAGCGAGTATGCTGAAGGGTTCTTTTACCTGGTAGCTGGCTATAAGACCGTTCTTCAAAAGCAGGTTCGAAGATGTTAAACTAAGAACCCTCTGCTTTTCTTCAATTGACCCATCACTGTATACCTGAACTGCTGAATTAGCGAATTTAAAGAAACCTTCCATCTGTTCGAAGATTCTTTCATCGTTTGCATTAGAGGGGCTTAATTGCCGTTGTAAAGAAGCTCGCTCATCCAGAAGCTCACTTCTTTTCTTCTCATAAAAATCAATCATGGTTTCATCGGTTTCCTTGATGCAAGCATCGATTAGGTTTTCGAGCTTCTTGCCGTTTTCGAGGAGCCGCCTGTTGATGCTCTGAATAATTGTTTTGTTGTCGCCTCGCTCTGCGTCCTTTTGCTCTCTTGTAGCCCGAAGTAGCAGCCCTAGTTCGGCATCGTCTATGCTGAAACCTTTGAGCACGCCGACAACTTGTTCATCGAGCCTATCTTCGCGCGCATACGGTTTTCTGCTCTCGCACTTCGGTTTTGCGCAATGGTAATACGTATGACCCTTTTGAATCTCAGCGGTTACAGCATGCCCGCAAACCGCACAGGTTAAGAAGCCACGCAAATGAAACGAGTGCTTTTGTTCTTTGGGCTTCGACTTCTTGTTTAAGATCTCTTGAGCCTTATCGAAGACCTTCAAGACCGGGGAAGAAGATGTGAACATGAGGGTAGTTGTTGTTACCCCGATGAGGCTCAACGATCCAGAAGTAATCAAGGGAACCCTTATGACCCCGTCTTTTCTTCCACATCTTTACGTTGTTTAAGAATTTGCGGATCTCATTTCCGATATTTACCCAGCAGCTCAGCAAGTCAACGCCGGTCTGCGCAAAGGTGAGCGTTATAAAGACGCCTTTTCGGACGTTTTTTCTACCGAGCGCCTTTTTAAGTTTTCTACTTATCGCTTTTCTGCCGCCCTCTGAGTATCTGCCTAGTTCATAGTAGGGGATAAAGATGTACTTTTGCTCTTCGTCCCGCCACAGAATAATCCCGTGTTCTTTGCAGCCCGAAATATAGTCGTGATAGTCCTCATGCACCTGTCTGTTGACATTATTGTTAACAGATTCAAGATAAGAAGGAGAGCTCATAGCGAGCCCTCTTTTCGAGAAGAGGAAGTGCAATTTCCGAGCTTTTGCGCCATAGCGCAAGCCCTGCTTCGGTCCCCCTCTCCCGACTCTACCACAGCATCCGCTGTGGTCTTTGAGTAGGGAACGGGGGACTCTCCGCAGGGCAGTTGTTCAGTGGAGCAATATTTGGGGAACAGATGGTCGTAGGCGAGCGAGCCGAATTCTGCAAACTGCTCTAAATACGCGACAGCCTTCTCATCGCTGAGCGCGAGCCCGTACTTTTTCTTGAAGTGTTCTTTTGTGTCTTGAACTAATTGAGTTGAAAACGCCATCTTATCCTTCCAAGTGGTAGTTCTTGGAAGGACCGTAACAAATCTAGAATTCCGAAAAGGGACAGTTTGACTAGGGGTTTATGTCAACGATGGAGAGAACGTACTGCTTAAAGCGCGTGCATGCTCTTTTTGTTTTTTTCGCGCATCTTTTCAGATTCATCTAATATTTCGTCAGAATCCTCATCGTAATCGGCAAATACGCCTTCTGACGTGCTTGCACTGACTAGGAGTTCCGCTAGATCGTAATAAGTTGCGTTGCGGTCCTCTTCCTTTAGATAGCAGTAGGTTAGGAAGAGCCAGGCGTCTCGCGGTAATTCTTTTCTATAGAGCTTTTTATCGTTTGGCTTTTCAATCCAGATGTTTTTTTCTGGCACGTCCTCGCAGTGCATTCTGAAGAAGTCAAAGAGCTCAGGCTCGATTCTGACATATCGACTACTCGCGGTTCTATTGAACTGCGCATAAAAGTACCTTGGTAGCGGCCAAATCTGAACATTTATAGCCCAGTGGAAGATCATATTGGTCAGTGCTGTTTCTGGCATTACGAAAGACTTTATCGGGCGACCTTTTCTTCTTTTTATCCGCAGATTCTTAGGATTCTTGGATATTGTTTGAACCATGCTATCAAGCTCACCCAGGTATCTCTTTACGTCTTCTGTGTCGAGAAGACATGCTCGAATATCGTTCATTATGCTCATTTTAAGCTCAGGGTTAAGCCGACTGCTGACTAGCGTGCTTCCAGGCATCTCATTGGCCTCGGTTGATTGGATTTCCAGACCTTCAAAGTCGACGTGCTTGCTTACGTCGTTTGCAATGTTCATGTAATCAGGTACGAGCAGATGCACCGTCGATGCGATAATCCCCATGGGGTCCTTTGCCTGTTCTCGGTGATATTTGCGGCGTTCTTCTCTTGTCATCCAGCGGTGGCTTAGTTCCATAATGGCTTAAATATATCATATGCTTAGCGGTTTACACTTATGCGGCTAAACTGCAATAGCCATGCTAGTAATGGCAAGACTATTTATTTGTATAAAACCAAGTATTCAATTCTTCAATCTATCAGGACAAGCTCGATTTCCAGTGATAGTATAGTAAAAGCACTTACAATTTAGTTGTGATTAATGAGGGAACCCATGTTGCGCTTTTACGAGCTAATGTAGGCAAGTAGAAGAAGCGATTTATTTACAAAAGAGCGGGTGCCAAATATTAATAATTCATGAAAATGATTTCAGCGATTCGATTAGATATCTAGATAGGCTGTGGGCAGGGCTTCACATGAAAATTGATTTTAGCGATATGAGCGAAATTAAGAGAATAGGATTTGTTGGCTTCAAGACTATGTCCGAATTGTTCGCTGACAGCTCGGTAATTCCTAAAATAAAAGGCATATATGTTGTTCTCTGTGTTGATGGAAAAAAGCCAGAATTCCTTAAAGTGGGAACTGGTGGTCATTATAGAGGCAAAAACCCTAACATATCCATTCTTGGTCTCGAAAATGAATGGGTTGAAGGCGCTTATGCCGTTTACATTGGTAAGGCTGGTGGTGGAACAAGCGACTCAACTCTTAATTCACGACTAAACCAATATTTTAGTTTTGGTCAAGGTAAAAATGTTCCGCATTGGGGTGGACGACTAATTTGGCAACTGAAAAACTCAAGAGACCTGTTTGTGTGCTGGAAACCTTTGCCTTATGATGAGCCAAGAGAAATTGAGAGGGATCTTATTCGTGATTTTAAAGTGCAATACAATGAGAAAAGACCTTTTGCAAATCTTAGGGACTGATGAATTCACAACAATATGAAACCCTGGTAGCTGAATATTTCCGTGAGAAAGGATATGACGTTCAGCAAACGCCATACTCTAATGACTATGGCGTTGATTGCTTTGCATCAAAAGGCAAAGAGAGAATTGCTGTTCAGGCGAAAATGTTCGGTAATTCGACAAGAAAAATCAACAGGCGTATGGTAATGGAGCTGCATGGAGCAAAAGACTATTTTGATTGCACTAAGGCTTCATTGGTAACTGATGGCGTTTTACTGGACGATGCGGTTGAAGTTGCAGCAAAGCTAAGAATTGAAGTTATTTATCTTTCCGCTAAACATTTAGACTTGAAACCCCAAAAACCAGCCGGTGAGACATTTGCGGTTATTTGGGAGAAATATATTTTGCCTCTTCAAGGGATAACACTAACAAGGGCGAATGGTAAGACAAACAAAATCATAACAGCTGACTGGAGTGGGATTGAACGACTGACCTCAAATGGTAAACAAGGTAAAATTAATATTGAAATCTTTGAGTTTGCAGTTAATAAGCTATTGAAATCAGGACTCATAACAAGAGATGAAATAAACCAAAATTGTTCGGAGCGAGTTTCATCGGGCGTTGTGCTAATTCTGTCGCAAGTCCCTTTCTTTCAGCAAACTGCGAAACCAACTGGTTTAACATACAGAACATGAAAGAGCATAGCATTATAGGTAACAAATATTGCCAATACCACAGCTTTTTATCAAGTTGCGATGGGGTCGATCACATGCAAAGAAAAGAAAGTTCGTACATCATCCAGCATGCCCAGCGAATTTAGGACCCTCAAAAATGCCTTTGACAAGGCATTTTGCTAATGCCAAAAGCTTGTACCCTGGAAGGATTCTAACCCTTTCTATCTAGTTTTCTTAAATGTTGGCACTTTTTACCATGAAGATATGGTCAACTTCCACTGAAAATTTGCCTCGCTATGTGATAAAATGCTAGACACAGGGATTTTGCAACTCAAAATAGCAACCTTGCAACCAGGGATTTTAATTGACGTAGCTCAGCCCTTTAGGGCTGATAACGGCCATGCATATGCGATTATCAGGGCTAAAGCCCTGAGCTACGGGAGATAAAATATGAGTTGCAAAATCTCTGAGACATATAGTAATGATATATTTTCAATATATCTGAGGTGGAATATGGAGATTGGACCAAGGATAAGCGTTGATAAGGACGTAAGGTTTGGCAAGCCGGTTATTACCGGAACTAGAGTTCCGGTCGATCTTGTGCTCGGCAAATTAGCTAGTGGTATGCAGTATGAGGAAGTTATGGCCGAGTACGACATTGAGCGCGAAGACATTCTAGCCGTTCTTGCCTATGCAGCTAAAACATTATCGGACGAAGAAATCAGAGCCGTAGGCTAATATGCCAAAATTTGTAATTGATGAAGATATGCCGCGATCGACGGCCAAGCATCTTGACGAGTTGGGCTATGATGCAACGGACGTTAGGGATGTTGGGCTCCGCGGAGCAAAAGACGATGCAGTTTTTTCCTTTACGCAAAGTAATGAGGCGGTATTAATTACGGGGGATTTAGGATTTGGCAATATTCTGCGATTTCCTATCGGAAGCCATTACGGAATTGTCATTGCTCATTTTCCAAATGAAGTTAGTACACATGAAATCAACCGTGAACTAGAGATTAGATTGTCTGAGATAGCGGAAAGCAGCTTTAAGGGCTCTCTAATTATTATAGAGCCAGGCAAAGTGCGCATTAGAAAAAAATGATCTAAAGACCCAGCTTACCCACCCATTCAACCAGCTTCTCCAGCAATTCAAAGTTTGAGAGCTTTTAGTTATAGCTCATGCCTCAAGGGTTTTTCTTTGAGCGGTTGCCTCAAGTTTACCAAAATCTTTAAGAAAACCACTGGTGGGTTTTAGTCCGTATGGGAAACTCATTTAAGCGCTTACTTTCTTTAGTAAGGCGAGGATATCTGCTTCAGTTGCGGTTATTCCTAGCTCGATTTCTTTTTTACCTTCTTCCAACTGTTTTCTTATATCAGGATTTGCTTCTTCAGCCAATACCTCAACTAAATCAAGATATTCGTCAGGACTTAAAATAACAGCAGCTATTTTGCCTCTCCTTTTTATAAAAAAAGTGTGGTCCTTGCTAACTTCATCCAAAACTTGTCCAAAGTGCGTTCTGGCTTCGTTAGCATTAATAATTTTGTTTTCCCCCCTTTTTCATCTTAACACCTCCCGTTAAACGGCTATGGGTTTTATATTTGCCTTCTTAATTTGAAAGTTTCCGCGCTCGTAAAAGGAGCGCCGCTACTGTGAGGATGGGTTTTATATTTGCCTCCTTAATTTGAAAGTTTAGCATATTGATTTGGAAAAGATAAGCGACCGACTATCACAGTGCTTCCTTATCCTACCAATTCAATCAAACCTCCAGTGACATCCTCCGCTCTTATTGATAATAATGACTGCAAGGGAAGCTATAAATCGGTGGCTGTGTTTGGCAAGTTATTTAAATAAGTAGCCGCGTAATTAACCCAAGAAAGTTGATTGTGTTTATTAGCGAAAGAGCCACATTATCACAGCTCAGAGATATATTTAACTAGCTTCTCCAGCAATTCGAGATTTGAATAGCGTCCACTCAGGGCAGCACCAATAAAGCCTTGTCGAATTACGGTACGACAAGGCTTTATTTAATTGTGGGGAAGTTGAGGGGAGGGGGAGGATTCGAAAGTAAAGATTAAAGACCTGACCCCGGACTTGACGCACCTGACTACTGAGCCTATTTCTCGCACGAGCAGTGATTTTAGGGTATTATACGCATCAGTATAATCATGTTTCGGCGGAACGGAACATGAACGAAGATCAAATACCGGACAACTGTAGTACTAAGAGCTGTACGTGGATGGCGAGAGCGATTACAGCGCCTCTGCCTGCATTAAACTGAGATGAAGAGCTTGCCGAACAAGACGCTCCAACGGATGGCAATTCCGCCGTGCTCCATCGTTGTCGGCAAGCTTGGACGTCATGCGTTTTAAGGAAATACGGTGTCAAGAGAACAACTGGAAGAAAATCAGATCCGGCTATATGTTGTTGCCTTGACTATCGGTGCGGGGCTGGGGTTGTGGCGCCCGACTTTAGGCGCGAGCCTGGAGTTTATGGTCTCTCCGGTGCTTGCGGTTTTGCTTTACGGAATGTTTGTCCAGATTCCATTCCTTAAGCTCCGCGAAGCGTTTGCTAACCGCCGGTTTACCGCGGCGCTGCTTATGGTCAATTTTATCGTCGTTCCTGTGTTGGTCTGGTTGTTGTCACGTTTTTTGCCCGAACATCCGCCGCTGTTACTCGGGGTATATCTTGTTTTGCTCACCCCTTGCATCGACTACGTCATCGTCTTTACGCACCTCGGTCGCGGAAATGCACGGCTCGTTCTTGCCTCCACGCCTTTGCTGCTTCTCGCACAGATACTCCTTCTCCCCGTGTATCTGTGGCTTTTCATGGGCGAGCAGGCCGCACAGGTCATGAGTGCCGGCCCGTTCTTGGAAGCGTTTCTCGTACTCATCGTTTTGCCGCTGGGGTTCGCCCTGATGAGCGAGTTCTGGGCTAAGCGCCAACGTATAGGCGCAGTATGGCTTGAGAGAACCGCTTGGCTACCGGTGCCGTTCATGGCGCTCACTCTGTTTCTCGTTGTTGTGTCCCAAATCGCCGGAATCGAAGAATATCTCCCGCTGGTGAGCCAAGCCGTACCGATCTATGTTGCCTTCATGGTCATAATGCCGTTTCTCGCGCGCCTGACGGCGCGTCTATTTCGCTTGAATACGCGGGCTGGAAGGGCGCTGATCTTCAGCGCGGGGACACGCAATTCGCTGGTGGTGCTTCCGCTAGCGCTGGCCTTGCCGGACGCTTGGATTTTGGCGTCTGCCGTAATTGTCACCCAAACGCTGGTCGAACTGGTCGGCGAGTTGGTATATATACGCTTGGTGCCTTCGGTTATCTTCCGTGAGTCGACGGAGTGCGGCCCGTCTTCGACGGATGACTGAGCTACGCATAACAATCGTTTGCGCGATCGCAGTCGCTACGCAGGCTCCTGGTCGGTCTTATCTTCTATTTTAACTACATCGACCTTCTTGGGTTTTGGCGCGGTCGGGATGAAATATTGTTGCGGGCTTTCAGGGGATTTAAAGAATTCCTCTGGGCTGTAGGCGCGATATTTCTTGCCGTTTTGGTCGGCGATTCTCACGGTTACTCCTTCCTGTAGGGTATTTGCCTGTTTTCGGAGCGCTTCTGTCGTTTGCGATAGCCATACCGCAACGAGTGTCGACTCTCCGTAATAAAAAAGATATGACCACTCTTTCACAGGAGCTTCATATCCTCATAATTAAACAACAAAGCAATCTCAATGAATTAATTATATCACACTAACGCCAAAATGCCGCATTCAAGCAAAACACTCTTCGGCCATGAGCCAACCTCTATGACTACTCTCGGAACAAGACCGAATTGTTTGCTGTGCCCGGCGAGACAAACGGCAATAAAAAAGACCCGCTATACATAGCAGGTCTTTTTAAGTTGAAACTAGATTAGCCAACAACGGTTACGTTGCTTGCGCGAGCGCCTTTAGCCTCCATTTGAACCTCAAACTCGACTACCGCGCCCTCGGCGAGTGTCTTGAAACCGTCGCCGCCGATTGCTGAGTGATGTACAAAGACATCCGGTCCGCCGTCTTCCTGGCTGATAAAACCAAAACCTTTGCCGTCATCGAACCACTTTACTGTACCTTTTGACAAAATTGTCACCTCCTAGCGTCGCTAAACTTGAGCTTATGACGCTAGGTTAATGAGGTACTTAAAAAGTTTACGACACCGACCATAAAAATAAGAACCCGTCTAACAACGAGTCCCCATTTACGAATTCACGTCTTAGCTTTCATTATTATCGGTCATATTGCGCGATTTGTAAAGGCTTTAGGATAAACATTATAACTTAGCAGGCATGATAGGCGAAACCCGCTAAGACATTCGACTAAATCCAGGTCTGACCCCGATCTAAGGCCCGACTCCATATGTCCAGCTCGCTATTCCTCCATCGAGTTCATATACTTCGGAAAAGCCATTGTCGGTCAATAATTTAGCCGCGTCCTTGCTCCATTTTCCGGCATCGTCATAGAGCAGAACCGGTTTTGTTTTGTCGAGTTCTCCGAAGCGCGTCGCCAACTCGCCTTGCGGTAAAAGTTTTGCGCCTAGTATGTGTTTGTTCCCATACAGGTAAGAACTTCTCAAGTCTACGATTTGAACGGCGGGATTGCCACTGATAAGTGCCGACGCATCGGATGCGCTGATATTTTTCCAGGGAGGCGGCGCCGTTGGTTGAGTAGTTTGGACCGTCGGCGGAGTCTCCGGCGGAGCTTGTGGTGCCGCCGGTGCTTGTTCGTTTTTCGCTGCGGTAATACCCAAGTCTTCGTCGGTAACCTGGCCCGCGGAACACCCAAACGCCAGGGATACGGATGCGATGAGAAGGGCGATAGCTAAGTACTTTCTCAAATGGGGCAAGTTCAACCTCCTTAGAGTGGTCGCAGGCGATGAGGCGCTTGGCGCCGGCCGCTAGCGATGACTAAAATTCTATCGTATTATACCATGACTTATTGTGGAGGCTCTACCCAAACCGGAACTACTTCTTAGCTTTCTTGCGGGCGTTCTCATCGAGCAGCTTTTTTCTAATGCGGATTGCTTTCGGCGAGACCTCGACCAGCTCATCATCTTCGATGAATTCAAGAGCCTGCTCCAACGTCATCTCTTTATGCGGGGGCAGGCGCAGCGCATCGTCACTGCCCGAGGCCCGCATGTTGGTCAATTTCTTCTCTTTGACAGCGTTGACCGTAAGATCGACACCCTTATTATTTTCGCCGATAATCATACCCTCGTATACCTCGGTGTTGGGCGGTATGAAGAACCGCCCTCTATCCTGAAGCCCGCTCAAGGCATAGCGCACCGCCTTGCCTTGAGCGTGACAGACCAAGACGCCTTTCTCACGCTTGGGTATCTCGCCCTTGAAGAACTCGTATTCGTAGAAGTTGCTGTAGAGCGTCCCTGTTCCGCGTGTCATCGTCAGGAACTCGCTTCTGAAGCCGATGAGCGAGCGTGACGGTATGGTAAACTCCATCTGCACACTGCCCGAATCGGTTTCGACAAAGTTTTTCATCTCGGCTTTGCGTTTGCCCATCTCCTCGATGACATAGCCGTGATAATCTTTATCGACATCGATAACGAGCATCTCGATGGGCTCGAGAACCTTCCCGTCGATCTCCTTAAAGATGACCTTTGGTTTCGATACTTCGAGTTCATACCCTTCGCGGCGCATCGTCTCGACGAGGATTGAGAGGTGGAGTTCGCCTCGTCCCGATACTTTAATCATCTCTTCGCCTTCGACGTCCTCCACGCGCAAGCCCACATTGATTCTCGCCTCTCTGTGGAGGCGCTCGCGAATATGGCGGCTGGTAAGGAATTTACCGCCGTCCATTCCGACAAAGGGGCTGGTATTCGGTCCAACCATAACCGATATCGTCGGTTCGTCGATATTGACGAAGGGAAGTGCTTTGGGCGACTCGAACGAGGCGATGGTCTCGCCGACGTTAATATTTTCCAAACCGGCGACACATGCGATATCTCCCGCACTCGCAAAATCGACGGCGACTCTTTTCATGCCTTGATACGCGAAGAGGCCGCTGACCTTGCCCGCCCGCCTGGTGCCGTCCCGGCGCATCAGATAGACTTGGTCGGAGACGCGTACTTCGCCGTGGACGATGCGCCCGAGACCGAGCCCTCCGATGTAGTTGTCGTAGTCGAGCATGGTGATTAGCATCTGCAACGGTCTCCCCACATCCGCGGCAGGGGGGAGAACGCGGTGTATGATGGTCTCGAAGAGCGGCTTTAGGCTATCGCTCTCTTCTTCCATCTCGTACCACGCGATACCGTCTTTTGCCGAGCAATAGACGACCGCGAAATCGAGCTGCTCATCGGAGGCATTGAGGTCGCAAAAGAGGTCGAAGGCCTCGTCGACGACGGCATGCGAGCGAGCATCCGGCCTGTCGACCTTGTTTATGACCAAAATCGGCTTCAGGTGAAGGTCGAGGGCCTTTCTTAAAACGAACTTTGTCTGAGGCATCGGCCCTTCGAATGCGTCGACCAGGAGGAGCACTCCATCGACCGTTTGCAGGATGCGCTCGACCTCGGAGCCGAAATCGCTGTGCCCGGGCGTATCGACGATATTAATCTTGATGTCTTTATAGTTGATCGATGCGTTCTTGGAAAATATGGTGATGCCGCGTTCGCGCTCCAGGTCGTTGGAGTCCATAACGCGCTCGTTTACCTCTTCGTTTTGGCGAAAAACACCGGTTTGACGGAGCATGGCATCGACGAGCGTGGTTTTACCGTGGTCGACATGTGCGATTATCGCGATATTTCTGATGTCTTTTCTTCTTGCCTGGTGTGACATTCTTTCAACCTCTTTACCTGTTGTTACCGATTTCCACAACCTTGCCAATATACCACATATTTAAGGGCTTAGAAGCACTATCGGTGCGCCAATATTATCTTAAAGCCCCCACATAAAAAAGACCTGCCATCTCTAGCAGGTCTTTTTTAAATTCTTGCTGATTACTTTACAAGGGTGACGTTTGATGCGCGAGCGCCTTTGGGGTCCATCTCGACCTCAAACTCAACCGCCGCACCCTCGGCCAGAGTCTTAAATCCCTCCGCGACAATCGCCGAGTGATGTACAAAGACATCCGGGCCACCATTGTCCTGGCTGATGAAACCAAAACCTTTGCTATCATCAAACCACTTAACAGTACCTGTTGACAAGAATTTCACCTCCTAGCGTCTAAGGGGTTAAGCTTACGACGCTAGGTTAATACGACACCCTAAAAGAGCTTACGTCATCGACCATAAAAATAGAGACCCGCCCAACAGCGACTCCCTACTTAAAATCACGTCTTAGCTTTATATATTATCGCTCATTTGCCGGTTTTTGTAAAGCATTTTTGGTTTAGCCTGTATTTTAGGCAATTTGTCGTCTGTTAAATGGCTAGGTCTTCACCGGTTAGCCGGTGGTCGAACCGGAATGCGTCCTCGTCCAGGTGCCGGTTGTTGAGGACCGCTATCAACGCGCCGATAACGACGGCGTCGAATTTGGTATCGCTTTCTTTGACCAGCTCAGCGATGGCGGAATCTTTCGAACTAGGCTTCCTGTAGGCGCGTGTGGCGGTCATCGCATCGTAGGCGTCCGCTACGGCGATGATCCGGGCGAACAGGGGTATGTCGTCACCGGTCAAGCCCTCGGGGTATCCCGACCCATCGAGGCGCTCATGATGGTAGAGTACCGCCGGGACGATACTTTCGAGGCTGGCTATGGGCGCTAAGAGCCTGGAGCCGGTAACCGGATGCTCTTTTACAATATCGAACTCTTCGTCCGTAAGCTGGCCGGGTTTGTTCAATATGTGGGGCGGCACGTTTACCTTACCTACATCATGGATGAGCGCCGCCTTATAGAGGAGGTCTATGTCGTCTTGGCCTAAGTCCATCTCGACCGCTATTCTTCGGGAGATCTCAGCGACGCGCTTAGAATGATTGTTGGAGTGGTGGTCGACGACGTTAACGAGTTCATTGAGGACAGCGATGCTGTTGAAGCATGCCTGCTCTAGCGTCGCGTACATCCGGCTGTTATCTATGGAAAGGCCTAACAAGCTACATGCCGCACGTATCGATTCACTGATCTCGGGCGAGATGGGGACGGTCGACTTCCATCCGATATTGAGGACGCCCACAAGCTTGTCGTGCGAAGCTATCTTAATCGAAGCGAACGAGCGTACGCCGGTTCTATTAGCGATGTTGCGGCGCTCACCGTTAAACGCCTCAACGCTGGAGAGTAGGTGGCTGTCGCGGTCGGTTTTTGCGACAAATTCGTTGTTTACCACAACATTTTTTATGAGGTATCTGCTGTCCTCCGGAAGTCCGTAATCGGACGCCAAGACGAACGCGTCACCTTCTCGCAGGTAGAGTGCGGCAATTCTTATCTCTGGAATACAGGAGAGGCTTTCGATGAATTTTTGCGCCAGCCGCTTCGTCGATGGGTTGTCCCTTAGGGATAGAGCCAGATTCGAAAATAAGCCGAGAATCAACTTTCGGCGCGATTGACGCTGTTGTGAGATGTACTTTTCGTCCTCGCCCTTGAGCAGTCCAATCATGCCTCGCGAGTATTCCAGGCCCACCCTACTTTCGGCTTCAGTCGAAGGCGTGATGTATAAATCGAAAGTGCAGGGTCGCACGGGCTGGTCCGGGCCGACAATGGTTACGATTTTGCTGTAGCCAAAAGAAAGGAAGCCAAGCCCGCCGACGAGGCCCTTCATCACCGAGCACAGTGCCTCGGATCGATATTGCTTAAAGGGACAGTTCTTTACCTTATACCGGATTTGGCTCTTGGTTATGGCGATTGGAATGATGACATAGTCGAAGCTCGAAGTAACCGATGCTATCGCGTTGATAAACGACGCACCCGACAGCTCGTTCTTCGCCGCGCCCGCGGCCGATTTGACCCGCCAATTCAGTTGTGTCGCAAGCTTAAGTCCCAGACTGGAGATGGTGGTTTGGGGAATCAGGGTATCGTCTATGGTCTTTGCCAACTCGCCGGTGATGAGCGTCAATAGTTGCTTGCTGTCCAAATAGTCCAACTCCCTCAGCCCTAAGGATGATATAGATATATGATTTAATCGACAAGCGGCACGAAGAGCCTAAGCATTAATGAGTAAAAAGCGAGAACAGACGCGGAATAACAAGTGCGCGACTTTCGCGAGCGAGCGTCGGCGCTTACATCCTATTTCTTAGCGCCAAGAACCCCGACGACCATCTTGGCGGCCTCGGCTCGGGTGGCCGTGTTGCTTGGCCTAAAGGTGTTGTCGTTATAGCCGCCGACGATGTTGGCCTTAACGCATTTGGCTATATAATCATTAGCCCATGAGGTCGCGATATCGGATAGGGTGCTGGCGCCGGCGGGCAGGCCAAGAGTCTCGGACGCTATTTTGGCGATCTCAGCTCGGGTTATACTTTTACCGGGCTTAAAAGTGCCGTCTTCGTAGCCGGCGATAACCTTCTTCGATTTGGCCGTCTCGATATATTTATACGCCCAATGGTCTTTCGGTACATCGGTAAAGGAAGCGCTCGAAGGGTTCTCTAAGGTCCAACCCATCGTGAGGCACATCATTTTGGCGAACTCACCGCGGGATACGTTGTGGTTCGGCCGGAAAGACCCGTCGACATAACCGGAGACGATTTTGTTTGTGGTCAGCTGTATAACGTGGTCTTTATACCAGGCCGTATCGGGCACATCGGCGAAGCCGGATTGATTCGCGGTTTTCTCTACGAAGACCTCGAATTCGCTCGACTTCGCGCTCTCTTTTGCGGTTTTGCCTACCCAAGTCACCGCATACACGTAAGTCTTGCCGATTTCAACGCTCTTATCTTGATACCGGGCTTCGAGTATCGTCGCCGTGTTTACTTTTGACAGCGCCGTTTCACCTTTTATTTTTCGATAGACGTTGTAGCCGGAGAGGCCGCTGTCGGCAACGGAGGTCCACGATATGTGAGCCAACCCCTTATTGCTCACTACTTTCAGGCCTTGCGGGGCGGTCGCGGTGGTAGTGTCGTTCTGCGTAGTGATATTAAACGAGTATGCGGCGGCAAGCGCATTGCCGGCGCTGTCTTTGACACCGCTCGCGGGTATGGTCACCGTATATTTCATACCTAACGCAAGGTCTTTCGCCGGGGTTAGCGTCAGTACTTTATCTTTGATATTCTTTGACAGAGAAATCGCCGTGCTGCTCGTATCTTTAACGGCTATCGTCTCGTAGGCGGTTCCGGCCAGTATGTTCTCGCTAAAGGTTATGGTTATCGTCTTTTCTTTCGCGACCTCGACCGCATTGTTCGCCGGGTCGGTAGAGCTTACCGTCGGGGGAGTGGTATCGTTTTGGGTCGTAAAGCTCAAGGCATATTGCGCGGCCAGGTTATTATTGGACATATCTTTGACCGCGTTGACCGGAATCGTAATCGTGTGGACGGTATTGCCGGCAAGGTCGCCTGCCGGGTCAAGGCTTAACGTCGCCCCTGAAACTGTTTTGGTTGCATCTACCGAAACGCCGGCGGCGGTCTTAAACGTAATGTTGTTATAGGCGCTGCCGGCCTGGATGTTCTCACTAAAGGTGATAACGACGGTTTTGTCTCTCGTAATGCTTAAGGCGCTATTGGCCGGGTCGGTAGAGCTTACCGTCGGGGGCGTCGTATCCGGCGCCGCCGCTACAGTGAAGCTGAGGGTGTGTTGCGCACCGAACGCGTTGTTCGCGGTATCTTTTACGGCGCCCGCCGGGATTATCGCCGTATAGGTTGTGCCGTAAGCGAGGTCGCCGGTCGGGTCGAGTGTGAGCACGCGCCCGTTAATAACCTTGGTCATCGTAACCTGGCTGCCGGCGGCATCCTTAAGGGTTATCAAGTCGTAAGCGGTGCTCGACTGCACGTTCTCATTGAAAGTGATTGCTATGGTCTTGTCTCTGGCTATCGCGGTCGCCCCGTTTGCGGGGTCGGCGGAGTTGATTACCGGCGGAAGGCTGTCGGATGTCGTGGCGCTAAAAACGCCGCCGCCCCAGGTGCCTGCGAATATCGTATAGTCCGAGCCGTACGCCGGGGAAAACCTAACAGAGGGGATGCTGGTCGGTGCGAGGCCGGTGTTTATCTGCGTCCAGTTGGTGCCGCCATTGGTCGATATGTGCGCGCCGCCCCCATAGGTGCCGACAACGGTGGTGCTGTCGTCGGCATAGTTGGGCGATGTGGCGAGCGAGAATATGTTGACGCCCAAAAGGCCGCTCTGCGTCCAGCTCGCGCCGCCGTTGATCGTTTTATATACGCCGCCGCCATCGCTCGCGCCCGCGAAGACGGTGCCGTCAACAGCGTAGTTGGGGGACACACCGAGTGAGCTTATGTTGATGTTGCCAAGATCGTTGTTTACCCGAGCCCAACTCGCTCCGCCGTCCATAGACTTGTACACGCCGCCGCCATCGCTTGTGCCCGCGAAGACGGTGCCGTCGATAGTGTAGTTGGGGGATGTTTGAATCGCGCTAATATAATTGTGCGAAAACCTGGTGTTCATAGCGGTCCAGCTCGTCCCGGCATCCGTCGATTTATATACGCCGCCGTTTGTTCCGGCAAAGACCGTCCGGTCGGTCGCATAGTTATTGGATATAGCAAGAGCGCTGACACTTGTGCCTGCGAGCCCCACTTGAGTCCAACTCGTACCGCCATTGGTCGACTTGTAGATTCCCGCGTTGTTGGTGCCCGAAAACACCGTGCCGTCGGCGGCATAGCCGGGGGAGACGGCGAGCGATTGCGCGTGGTTGCCGGCCAATCCGCCCTGCGTCCAGCTCGTCCCGCCGTTGGTCGATTTGTATATGCCGTTATCCGTGCCGGCAAAGACCGTCTTAGATGTGGCGTAATCGGGCGATACGCCGAGAGAGTAGACGATAGCGCCGGAAGGCCCGTTCGTAACCCATTCGTTGACGCCCGCATATCCTGTTGCCGCGACGGCCGGCAATAACGCGGCTGCGATAAGCACAAGCGCGGCTATTCTATTTAGGGTGGGAATTTTACTCGTCCTGGTCGCCATGGTTGTTTGCATACGCTCTCTCCACTTCGTACAAATATTTCACGTTAATTCGATAAGCCCTCGCGGTCTCTCATGATATTTGAGTATATATATTAGGAGTTATCGGACGGCTTGGTTGTTGTTTGAACCTTTTATAGACAGAAAGCCTGGTGGGCAAGGGATGAGCAAACCGGTATCGACAATAGCCTTTCCAATCACATCCATTTAAGTTAAAGATTCTCAAATATATTGTTTAGCGGTCGCTATAGCTATGCTAATATTGGGTCAAAGCTATAAAGAACCGAATATTTGTCCTTGCCCTTGCCCAAAAATTGCGTCATTCAAATTGTCGTCACAGAAAGGGAGGCCGCCGTCTTGATGGAACCATTCAATCGACAACATCTCGTGTATTGCCTTTCCATCCAAATGTCAGAGCCCGCAACACCCGAAAGAGAAGCCGGCGAAGCGGTGCTGGCGAGACAAGATCGTCTCAATGTGATCCTCGCCGAGCATCTCAAACCCCACATTCACAACCTTCGACTTTCGGATATCTTTGTAAAATTCACCGGCAACGGTTTCATGCTCATGACCGACAGGTCCGAGCGCGTACGCGCGCTCAGTTGTCTAGGCGTGATTCTAGCCAATAATTTTAACGATGAGGTGGCGCGGGCTTACGGGATCGCGCAAAATCGGCTCCCGGCGCTCCGTATCAGCCTCTTCTCCGGTCACGACCGTCGCATCGAAATGCCGGACGGTAAGCGGGAATGGGTCGGCCATAGTCTTCGCAAAGCAGCCGGCTTGGCGATGTTCCCACACACCGACAGAGTGCTCGTCGACGACTCGGTACTCAGCCTGGTTAGGGACGAATTCAAGATTGAAAGATTCGACGCCGCGCCGGTCATGGATGCGGGTTCAGATACCGAGGCCGCCGCACTATTGTCGATCCTGGGCGAAATCGTCTTGGAGTCTGTCGTCGAGAGCGGCACTCCCGAGTGCTACATGTATACTCTTAACGCGCTCGGCAGGACGGAGGATGCCGGCTATGTCGCCCAGGCGGTCGCGAGCCGCCTCACTGGTGACGCCCGCGGCGGAGAAGCGGCGGTTGAAGCATCCGAACAAGGCTCGGCGCTGAAAGATGCTCAGGGTTGGGGTAGGTTGCTTTCGAGCCTGACGGATTATCCGACCGCCAACGCGTTTTTTCTCAAAGCAAAGGCCGCCGGCGTACAGCCGACGGCGGATATATATAACATACTTGTCGCGTTGGCGCCCGATTTCGGTACCGCCAAATCTCTCGTTGAGGAGATGGAGCGCGAGGGGATAGAGCCCGATGTTACCATTTACAATGCGCTCGTCGCTAAAGCACCGGACCATGAGACCGCCGTCGCGCTGCTCTCGTCGATGCGGGAAGCAGGGCTCGTACCGGGCGCCCCTATATATGATGCGATGATCGCCAAATCCGATTACGCAAAGGCCAAATCTCTCGTTGAGGAGATGGAGCGCGAGGGGATAGAGCCGGATATTTCCACTTATGGGTTACTTATAGCGAAAGCACCCGACTACGAGACGGCTAGGTATTGGCTGAGATCTCTCACTGAGGACGGGGGTCGGCTTAGCGCCCATATCTACGGAGCGCTCATCGCTAAGGCGCCCGATTTTGAGACGGGCAAGTTCTGGCTGGAGACGATGGAGCGAGACGGTTTGCAGCCGAATATCGCCGTCTTCAATAAACTAATACCCAAAGCTCCGGGCTATGATATTGTCCGCGCCCTGCTCGACTCGGTGCGGGCCGAGGGCATAAAGCTCAATATCGTCACATATAATATGCTGATATCTAAAGCCGTCGATTTCGATACCGCGAAATCTTGGCTCGACGCGATGGCGAGAGATAGCGTCAAACCGAATCTCGACACATATAACCGCCTGCTTAGTAAGAACATATCGTCTCAGCCTGCGGAGGAATTGCTGAAATGGTACTTATCGCAAGAGCATCACTCGGAGGAGCCTATCCAGACAGCGATGGCCACCTACCGGAAGTACGGGCGCGTCGACCGGTCGTTGCGCTTAGCTGTTGAATATCCGCATCTTCCGGTGGCCAAAAGGCTCATCCGGGAGATCATGGATGAGGTTTTCGCGTATCTTAACACGATCCGAGAGGAAGCCGTACCGCCTAGCGTTACCAGTTATAACACTATTATCTCGAAAGCACCGTATTTCGATACCGCAAAATCATGGCTGGATTCGATGCGCAAAAAGGGAATAAAACCCGATATCGACACGTATAATACCTTGATTAAGAAGGCCGCCGGTTTTGAAAGAGCGCAATCGCTTGTCGAGACGATGCGGGCTGACGGAGTCGAGCCGACTACCGATACATTCGGGACGCTCTTTGAAAAAGACCTCTCCACGGTTTCGGCCGATGAATTGATCCTATGGTACCGGGCGCAAGAGAGCCTTGCGGAAGAGCCGATAGAGACGGCTATCGTCTCTTTCAAACGGATTGGCCGTGTCGACCAAGCCTTGCGTCTGGCGCTGGATTACCCGCGTCTGGCGGCGGCTAAGAGACTTATCCGTGAGTATATGGCCGAGGTGCTTTCATATCTGGGGACGATTCGCCGTGAAGGCGTCAAACCCAACATCGTGACCTACACCTCGCTCATCTCGAAAGCACCGTATTACGATATCGCGGTCGCGTGGTTGGAGACGATGCGCGCCAAGGGCGTCAAACCGAATGCCGTGACGTATAACACACTCATCTTCAAGGCGCCCGATTTTGAGACGGCCCAGGCCCTCCTCGACGAGATGCGTTCCGAGGCTATTGTCCCAAATGTTATAACATACAGTACGCTCATTTCGAAAACGGAAGAATACGAATCGGCCGCCGCCCTATTCGCGAGGATGGAGCAAGAAGAGGTTCAACCCAATACAATTACCTATAATGCGTTGATGCTCAAGTCTCCCGATTATGAAGTCGCTCGCTCTTGGCTCGAAAAGATGAAGACGGAGCATTCGAAGCCGGACGTGATTACCTTCAATACGCTGATATATAAGGCGCCCGATTTTGAGACGGCTGAAACCAAGTTCAGGGAGATGGGAAAAGCGGGAATACAACCGAATATCGTCACGTATAACCGCTTATTCAGCAAGGACCTCTCGGCGAAACCGGCTGAAGAAATCATCGCTTGGTACTTGGAGCAACCGTACCACCCGGACGAACCATTGCAAGCGGCGATATCCGCTTATCGAAAGATGGGAAGAGTCGATCAGGCATTGCGCCTGACCCTCGACTATCCCCATCTTCAGGTCGCTCGCAAGTTGATGAGGGATCACGCCGTCGAAGCGACAGCCTATTTTGAAGACCTGCTCGCACGGAACCCTGAGGACTCGAACGCCGCATATGCGCTGGGTCTGGTATTGATAGAGAGCGGCAACGCGCAAGCGGCGAAGCCGCATTTGTTGAGGGCCATCACTTGCGCCAAGTCCGACTCCCAAAGGAAAGCCATAGAATCGCTTGTCGGAGGACTTTCCCGGGGATAATATCGGCTGGATAAGAAAATTCCATATTCAGAAAAAGCCGGCGATCGAGCCGGCTTTTTGGTTCGCGCACAAAATGTTCAGCTAATCTCCGACGACAAGAGTGTATAAGAAAAATGCTATGAAACGCTCATATATTCCGCCAACACGACGATACAATATCTCGAAAAGGTAAGTAAGAAGCTAAAAGAAGCTAAAGCAAGCGAGTACATGTGTAGTCTTAAAGCTAGTTAATTGAAAGGGGTTAAGAAACGTGAAATCAAATCTAAGTATTTCTAAGAAACTGTATCTGGCTTTTGGGGCGATTATCGCGCTTATGGTTATTATGAGTGTTGTCATCAATATAACCAACTCCAACCTGGTACGGGCAAATAAGGAGATTATAAAGGAAACTGAATTTGAAAGTCAGACGAAAACCTACCAGAAGCAACACGTTGATTGGATAAACGCTCTATCGAATCACATTCTGATTGGCGGTGAGTTTAAGAAAACACTCAATCCGCAGGAGTGCGATTTCGGCAAATGGTATTACAGCTACATCGAATCAGCGGAGTTTAAGGCGGAATCGCCTGAAACACAGCGTATCCTGAAAGAACTCGAAGAACCGCACAGAAAACTTCATGAAGGAGGTGCCGGTGTTACCAGCGAGCTTCAGCAGGGCCGCAAAGCAAACGCTGTAAAGTACTACGAAGAAAACACATTGCCGACAATTACCCAACTTGACGGTATTTACAATGAACTCGTTAAAACCTTATATGAAAAAGTCGAACAACACAAAGCGGACGCACAAAAAAGCGAACGCGCCGGCAACCTGCTTATTATCGTCTTGACCGTAATGGGAGCGCTCGTTGGAGTCGCGGTCGCTTATTTATTGACGCGTAGCACTCTTTCAATGGTCGGCAAGGTCGTTGAGGCATCGGAAAACGTTGCTAACGCCTCCGACCAGATCTCAGCCGGCAACCAGGAACTCTCACAAAGGACACAAGAACAAGCATCGGCCCTGGAAGAAACGGCCGCAACCATTGAAGAGATGTCCGCGACGGTTAAGACCAACGCTGAAAGCGCTCGTCGTGCGAGCACGTTGGCGGTTGACGCGGCTGCGTTGGCGCAAAACGGCGGCGCTGTCGTCGAAGATACAATGGCATCCATGGGCGAGGTGACCGGGGCCAGCAAGAAGATCGCGGACATTATAAACGTGATAAATGAGATTGCGTTCCAGACCAACCTCCTAGCCTTGAACGCGGCGGTCGAAGCGGCGCGCGCCGGCGAGCAAGGAAAGGGTTTTGCGGTTGTCGCAGGCGAGGTTAGGAATCTTGCTCAACGAAGCGCTGAAGCCGCAAAAGAGATACAGAATTTAATCCAGGATAGCGCTGAAAAGGTAGATAAAGGCAACAAGCTGGCAGAGAAATCCGGCGAGACCTTGCTGGAAATAATTTCTTCGATTAAAGAGGTCGCCGAAACCGTAACGGAAATCGCTTCGGCATCACAAGAACAGGCAACCGGCATCGACCAGGTAAATAAAGCCGTTTCCATGATGGATGACGTGGTTCAGAACAACAGCACGTTGGTCGAAGAGGCGGCCGCGGCATCTCAGTCGTTGGCGATGGAGGCCGAGGAACTTAAGAATCTCATGGCGTCGTTTAGCGGTACGAACGCGCTTGCGAAAGAGCACAAGAACAGGAGTCTTGCGACAGTCACACGCATTATCCCAAGGCAACCCGCACGCCTTAAAGCGAAGGCCGCCGGCGCGGAGGAACTCAGCGCGGCATCCGATGATTTCGACGAGTTTTAAGGGAGATGGTTGACATGAGCAGTATGATGCATGTGTCCCGCCGAAACCGAATTACGTATCCCCGTCCGCAAAAACAATTAGTCCTGAAATAGCCATAAAGCCGTTTATCGTGCAGCCGATATATAATTCGATATTTATAGTATGGATTGATGCAGGCTTAAAACCTTGTCCAAAGATAAGGATAGGTAGTGTGCGAAATGAGTGAGATTTGCTTTGTTGAAGAGCTGACAACCACATTAAATGGAGATCACAAAGACGATAAAGACCCCCTCGGCGATTACATGAATCCGTTGGCTTTAATCGTAGAAGAGTACGAGGGAATGTTGGGCAAGTATAAAACGATTGTTTCTATGGCCGGCGGAAAGCTCGTCGAAGTGCAGGGCCTCACAGAGACGGCGTTTTTGAAGATCGGTGTAAGCCTACCCGACATCAACGCGGCGCTTCGCACTACAGAGGGTGAGGCGAATGGGCTAAGTCGATATTTCAAAAGAGAGAGCGGTCTTCTCCCGCAAGAAGGTTCTGAAAAGAACAGCGATCTAAATAAATTGCGACACGCCGCGGATTACCTCATTAGGGTCGTAAGCGATCAGGGTGACGCGTTTCAAAAAATGAGTGAATTGATGACGCGTATAGATAATCTCAAATCGTCGATCGAGAGTATTCGCGATTTCGCGGCCGAGATAGAGATGCTCTCGCTCAATGCGGCGATTGTCGCTATTAAGGCGGGCGACGCGGGACGCACGCTAAATCCGATAACGAATGAGTTAAAGAAGATGGCTAATGCGGCTATCGCTCTTATCGATGATATTGTAAATACTTCGGAAGCGCTCGCCGAAAAATACAACTTGTTCCAGGAGATAAGCGAGAAACAGACCTCGCTCTGCAAGTCCGATGTTCGGCAAATAAGCGGCAATCTTAAACAAAAACATGAAGGGCTCCAAGAGAATATCGTAAAACTTGTCGTACGTCTCGATGGGATCAACGGAGCGGTAAACCGGTCCTTGCAAGCTATACGCGAGATCATGAACGAGTTGCAGGTGCAGGATATCCTTACACAATGCACGGACCATGTGCGCAGGTCTCTTGAGGAGGCAACCAACGGTGAGTTCGGACAGGTCGACGAAAACGCGGGCGCGGCGGGCGCCGAACATCTGCTCGATATAGTCTCGTTCCAGGAAAGCGTGCCGCTGCTCTGCATTCAGCTGCTGGACGACATCGATATGCGACTCGACGCTACGGTGCGAGAGCTGGAGGACAAGTTCAAAATAATACAAAAGCTGTTGCTCGACGCGGAAGTCGTGAATCAAACCGGCGATGGCGACTCAAAGGATAAATACTTAAGCGATGTCGATGAATCGTTCCAGGGTGTCGAGGATGCCGTTATATGTACGGCATCCATGATGCAAAATGCGGCAAACAGTTGGGAGCAATTGTGGTTCACGGCTGTGGGTCTTTCCGAAATGCTCGAAATTCTTGAGAGACAGTTTAGGCGCTTAAAGAGGGCCACCAATTTTCATCTAATAAACATTCCTATAAAGATAGAGGTCGCTCGGAGCAGCGGTCTGGCGAAAGACGGGGAGCTGTCGCAGCGCGTCGATGGCTTGGCCGACTATATCAGCAATGAAATGAGAGAATCCCATAGGGCGGTTTCTCAAGATTATCGGTTCTTAAATCAACTCATCGATTCGATGGGGAGGCATAGGGTAGGCGTCGAGTCGAACCTCGAGTCGATCGCCGGGGATATCGATGATTTACTCGGCAATTTTTACCGCGCCAAGTCGCAGGTAAAATCGACGTTCTCGCTCTTATCAGAGCATGTTTCGATGCTTCAGGAGTTGATTCAAGCATCGCTTGCGGATCTAGAAAGAGTTCGCGCGCTGGCAGACCAGAACAAGGAGCTGAAAGAAGATTTCCAAAAACTCGCATCGATGGCGGGTAAGACAAAAAAGAGAGTGCTTTCAACGATCGATGGTGATGATTGGAGGGTGCGCGACACCCGACTCCAAGATACCATCGAAAAGTTTACGGTATTATCGCATAAGAAAATAGCGGGCGACATGTGCGATGTCGACGTTGAACATGGCGAACAAGAAGGCGAGTTAATTCTTTTTTAGCGCGCCAAAGACCGAGCGGCATCACCTACTGTGTGGAGGAGGCGTATGTTTAAACTACATAAGGACAAGAAAGGCACGATTGTTATTACCGGCATCCTGTCAATTGCGAGCATTGAAGCTCTCCATGTTGAACTAAGGGAGCTTTATGACGAAGGCGCAAGCGCAACAATCGATTGTTCAGGGGTAACCGAGATAGATACGGCGGCCCTACAATTGCTTATTGCGCTTAAAAGGTATTTTTTGGAGACGAGTAGGCCGATTGTGTACATTGCCGGCCCGGCAATGGATGAGGCATTGGCGTTATCCGGGCTAAAAAAGTTACTATTATCGGCAGCTTGATTATTGCCGCGATATTGAAGGGTGAGGCGAATGGATCAAAGCGTTTTGGTCGTTGACGACTCGGCGACGCTCAGAGCGTCGGTCAAGTTCACATTGAGCGAGGCCGGCTATGCTGTTGAGGAAGCTATCAATGGCAAAGATGGTCTGCAAAAACTGCGGCAGCTAAAGACGAGGGGTGTGCGGATATCGCTTATTATAAGCGATATCAATATGCCGGAGATGGATGGGATTACCTTTGTGCAAGAGGTTAAAAAGGATAGCGCGCTCCGTTTTATCCCGGTTCTCATACTGACCACCGAGTCTCAGGAGACAAAAAAGATGGAAGGGAAAAACGCCGGCGCCGCCGGCTGGCTGGTCAAGCCTTTCAACAACGACCAATTGGTCGGCGTCGTGAGGAAGTTCGTTCGCTAGCCGCGCTAAATATTGAGATCCCGCTAAAGAGTCAACAAGCAGGGACGATAGCACAGACGACAGCTTATTGGAGGTAAAACTATGGACCAGGGAACGTTGCTTGAAACCTTTATTACAGAGGCTACTGAGTTAATCCAAGAACTTGAGATAGATGTTGTGGCGCTTGATGAGTCTAGCGAAGACGAAGAACTCATCAATCGGATCTTTCGCGCAGCTCATACGATTAAGGGCAGTGGCGGATTGGTCGGTCTTACGGCGATATCCGATTTTACGCATTCCATGGAGAGCGTGCTCGATCTCGTTCGCCGGCGTGAACTCGCGGCCACCGGTGAACTCGTTAGCGTGTTGTTGCGGGCCGTGGATTTGCTGAAAGCGATGATTAAATCCGCCGCATCAGGTGAATCCTGTTTTGACCAGCGTGAACTTGAGTTCACGCTCGAATTACTTGCGCAGTTTTTGCCCAAGCGCGAGGATCCCACGGATGATACCGAGACGGGGAACCCAGGCTCGAGAAAGCGTGCGGAGGACTCATATTTTGAAGTTGAGATGAAGCTCTCCGAGAACCTGTTGGAAACCGGAACCGACCCCTTAATGCTCTTTCGCGAGCTGCAAGATATCGGTGAGATAGTCGAGATAGTTGTCGATGCGCGAGGCCTTCCTGATTTTGACAATATCGATATCCACAAATTATATCTAACATGGAGGCTGATAGTGAGAACAGCCGAGCCGTTCTCGAGCCTCGAGAATATCTTTATTTTTGTTGCGGACGATAGCGAGATATCGATCTCCGACAGTTCGCTTCACTTCAAAGAGGGTGTCGACCTTCGCGTCGCCGACATGAAGCTCGGCGAAATCTTGGCCGAAGAAGGCCATGTTATATCCAAGGATGTTGAAGAGGCATTGTCGTCGCAGAGTAAGATCGGAGAACTGCTTGTTCAGAGCGGTAAAGTTAAAGAGGAACACGTAAAAAGCGCGCTTGATAAGCAATTAAGGAGCCGTGAGGTTCAAAAAGCGACTACAATCCGGGTCGATACCGAGAAGCTCGACAAACTAGTAAATCTCGTCGGCGAAATGGTCATCGCGGTTGCCCGGGTAGACCAGCAGGGTCTACATGAAAGCGGCAATGGGAAAAGGACCGCCCTGGGCGCGCTCGAGATGCTTCAAAGGATCAGCCGGGACTTGCAGGAGCAGGTAATGCGCGTGCGCATGATACCGGTCGAAGGGCTCTTCAGTCGTTTTCATCGCGTCGTAAGAGATCTCGCGACCGCTGAAGGAAAGCATGCGCGGCTATTGCTGTCGGGAACAGAGACCGAACTCGACAAAAACGTGATCGAGCAGTTGAGCGACCCTTTAAAGCATCTAATTCGAAACTCGGTCGATCACGGCATCGAATCGTCTAGCGAGCGTCGAAAGGCGGGCAAGCCGGAAGAAGCGGTTGTTAAGCTTTTAGCGTATCAACAGGAGGGAAACATCATCATCGAAGTCTTTGACGACGGTCGCGGCATAGATTCCGAGGCGATTATGGAAAAAGCGGTCGAGAAAGGTCTTATCAACCGGGGGGACGAGCTGAACAAAGAGGATACGTACCAGCTTATGTTTATGCCGGGATTCTCCACCGCCAAAAAAGTAACCGATGTCTCCGGGCGCGGTGTCGGCCTCGATGTCGTTAAGCGCAACATTGATGAGCTTAAAGGCGCCATCGAGGTGATATCCGAGGTCGGCAAGGGAACTACGTTCAGGATTAGATTGCCGCTCACCTTGGCGATCATCGACGGTATGAATGTGAAGGTTGGGGATGAAACCTTTATCATACCCCTTCTGTCGATTGTGGAGTCGATTCGACCGCGCATAGAAGCCGTCAAAACGGTCGAGGGGACCGGTGAAGTTATCGACGCCCGCGGTGAGTATCTGCCGCTCGTGCGCCTGCACCGGGTTTTCGATATTCAAACCGACAAAATAGACCCATCGGAAGCGCTTGTGGTCATCATAGAAAGCGGCCGGCGCAGATTCGGCATTCTTGTCGACGATGTTATCGGCCAGCAGCAGGCGGTTATTAAAAGCCTTGAAAAGAACTTTCGCCAGGTCGATGGAACCGCGGGCGCCACAATCCTCGGCGACGGCACGGTCTCTTTGATTATCGACATTCACGGCCTCGAAAAGATGGCCTTCAATGTGGCCGGCGCCTATAACGTGGCCGGCGCGACCGGATCCGCGGCGTAGTCGAAGGTGGATGCGACTATTAAGGATACAAACAAAACCTTGATAAGTAAGAATAATACAAATAAAAGGGGGCTGGACACGCTGGTGTATAGAGGCTGGTTTTCCAGGTTTATCGACGGCACGGAAGCGCAAAGCAGATAAAATTATTGCTCAAGGAGGCAAATGGAAATGGTGAAAATGAACATTAGGAACAAATTATACCTTGCATTGGGAGCGATGATCGCGCTCCTCGTTGTGACGAGCGTCGTCATCTTTATTACGAGTTCAAACCTGACAACCGCAAACAAGGCGATTGTCGAAGAATTCGGTTTTAAAAGCAATATGCAGACGTTTCAAAAGCAGCACGCTGATTGGTTGATAGCGCTATCCGATCATATGCTAATCGGTACTGAATTTAAGAAAACGTTGAACCCGCGTGATTGTGGGTTTGGCAAATGGTATTACGGCATGGTCGATTCAGAGGAATTTGGACAACTCGACCCCCAAACAGCCGGTCTGCTTAAGTCGCTTGAGGAGCCCCATAAGCACTTGCATGAGGGCGGCGCTCAGGTATTAGATGAGATGAGTGCGGGCCGTAAAGCCAATTCTCTTATGTATTTTAAGGAAAAAACGGTTCCCACTATCTCGAAGTTGGATGGTCTCTATACCGAGTTGATAGATATCTCGGAGAGCAATATAGAGAGGCAAGAAGCGGCTTCCGCCGCGAGTGAAAAAGCGCAAAACATGCTGGTGATTATAGTAACGATAGTGGGCGTTCTTCTCGGCGTCGCCATAGCTTACATGCTGTCGAGAAATATCGTCACCGCCGTCCAGCGTATGGTGGACTCACTAAAACTAGTAGCAAAAGGGGATTTCACGCGGCAGGTCGATCTTAATAATCGTAGCGACGAGCTGGGCGAAATGGCCCATGAACTCAACGGCATGGTCAAGAACTTATCAGAGATGGTCGGCAACGTAAACGAATCTTCGGAAACCGTTGCTAACGCCGCCGATCAGATTTCAGCCGGCAATCAGGAACTCTCACAAAGGACACAAGAACAAGCATCGGCCCTGGAAGAGACGGCGGCGACCATTGAAGAGATGTCTTCAACGATAAAGCAGAACGCCGATAGCGCGCGAAACGCAAGCACCCTTGCGAGGAATGCGTCCGATCTGGCCCAAAACGGGGGCAGAGTCGTTGAAGAGACAGTATCTTCGATGAGCGAGGTAACAGAGGCGAGCGAGAAAATAGCCGATATCATAAATGTGGTAAACGAGATAGCGTTCCAGACCAACCTCCTAGCCTTGAACGCGGCGGTCGAAGCGGCGCGCGCCGGCGAGCAAGGAAAGGGTTTTGCGGTTGTCGCAGGCGAGGTCAGGAATCTTGCTCAACGAAGCGCTGAAGCCGCAAAAGAGATACAGAACCTCATAAAAGACAGCGTCGGCAAGGTCGAGAAAGGCAACAAGCTGGTCGAAGAATCCGGAAAGACCCTCACGGCGATTATCGACGCGATTCAGAAGGTCGCCGAGACCGTATCCGAGATATCATCGGCCTCGCAGGAACAGGCTACCGGAATCGACCAGGTAAACAAAGCTGTTGGTATGATGGACGATGTTGTGCAGCAAAACGCCGCGCTCGTTGAAGAGGCGGCCGCGGCATCGCAGTCCCTGGCGTACGAGGCGGAAGAACTGCGGAAAGCAATGTCGGTCTTTTCCATAGCAAACGAGAGTTTATTCAATAGGGATGGTAAGACTGCCCGTGAAAAAGGGTCGAGGTTGTCGTTGGTTGGCAAGACCGCGCACAAAGAGAGCGTCGCGCACAAAGAGAGCGTGAAGGTATCGGCCAGGGCGGCCGGCGCGGAGAATATGGAGATTAGGAACGAAGAGGATTTTGAAGAATTCTAGAAAAAGGAGATGGTTGAAATGGAAAAACTCAAAGATGTGACGCGGGCCATCTCCACTGGCGCCGGCGACCAATTCGTCACCTTCGCTCTCGATAATGAAAAATACGGGGTTGAGGTGCTAAAAGTCCAGGAAATTATCGGATATCAAGGGTTCGCGAAGGTGCCGAATGTACCGCCTTTTGTTAAGGGTGTATTGAACCTGAGGGGCTCGGTGGTACCCGTTGTGGACTTGCGACTGAAATTAAACATGAAGCCGAGAGAGTATGATAACTTTACTGTTATCTTAATAATGGAAGTGCGGGAACGGGTTGTAGGCATTATTGTGGATGCTGTTTCCGATGTTGTAAATCTCAGTCCCGAAGATATACAGCAAACTCCTGATTTTTCCTCAGGTATACGAGTCGATTTTATCAAGGGAATGGGTAGAAAAGACGAGGAATTGATTATTATATTAGATATCGATAGGGTCTTAAGCTCGAACGAGCTTCAGTTGTCGGAGATAGCGTAAACGTACGTCCCGGGGGCTAAAAACCCCCGGGACGTAGCTGTTCGAAATTACTTTCGGTAATCGGTAAAGACGAGGAAACATCTATGCAAATTAAATGCGGAGCCCAATTCAAGATAGACGATAGGGAGTTTGGGCGGTTAAAAACCCTCATCAAGGAATTAACCGGTATCAATTTGACCGACCAGAAGAAAACGCTTGTGGTGGCCCGTCTATCCAAGCGATTACGTGCTTTAGGGTTATCAAGCTTTGCGGAATACTATTATTTTCTTACTGAAACCGGGGATTATTCGGAGGTTACGCATTTAATCAACCGCATAACGACTAATAAAACCGATTTCTTCCGAGAGAGGCACCATTTTGAATTTTTAACAGAGGCCGTTTTGCCCGGGATTTGCGAGGAAGGCGAAAAAAACGGCACACGCAAACTTAGAATCTGGAGCGCCGGCTGCTCGTCGGGCGAGGAGCCATATACTATTGCCATTACATTGTGCGAATACTTTCTCGATAAAGCCGGCTGGGATATAAAGATTTTAGCCACCGACCTCGATACGGAGATGCTCGAAAAAGCAAGGGCGGGCATCTACTGTCAGGATGGAGTCGCGCCGGTTCCGCCTGAGTATTTGCGAAAATATTTCAAGAAGGGCGTCAATGCGAATACAGGCCGGTATATGGCAAAAGATAAGCTTAAAAAGATGGTTATATTCAAGCGGCATAATCTCACAAGTGAGAGATATCCGTTCAATGAGCAAATCGATGTTGTACTCTGCCGTAATGTGATCATCTATTTCGATGAAGCAACAAAAGCGAAGGTAATAAATAGTTTCCATGATGTTTTGCGGGATGGCGGCGTTCTTTTCTTGGGCCACTCCGAATCGGCTATAGGCAACGAGAGCAGGTTCAAACTAATTGGTAACAGCACGTTCCGTAAGACCACCCTTCGTTCTGTGTAGCTAAGGAGTATCGATGTCAAAGATAAAGGTGCTCGTTGTCGATGATTCGGCGGTCATTCGACAACTGGTGAAAGAGATATTGGAGCGCGACCCCGCAATCGAGGTGGTTGCAGTAGCAAGCGACGCTTATTTCGCCGAACGAAAGCTTAAAGTTCACGCTCCCGACGTAATAACGCTCGATGTCGAGATGCCGGGCATGGATGGAATTTCGTTTCTAGAGAAGATTATGCATTCAAATCCAACGCCCGTCGTTATGTTAAGCTCCTATACCGATCGGCGCGCCGCTGAAACATTTAAAGCCCTGGAGTTTGGCGCGGTCGATTTTGTTACGAAACCTAAGGCAAATATCGGCGAAGGTATTGAGGCGCTTGCGGAAGAGCTTATCGCAAAAGTTAAGGCCGCATCTAAGGCCAATATAAGAAAAACGCAACCGAAACTCGTCGCGGCGCCCGCGCATTCCGTAGACGAAGTCGTGGCGCGAAAACGCTTTACCGGGTCGAAACACGGGGACGGCGTAATTGTGCTCGGCGCATCGACGGGCGGCACCGTAGCCATTAGCGATTTACTTGTCTTGTTACCGAAAGACTCGCCCGGGATAGTCATTGTTCAGCATATGCCGGAGCAATTTACGAAGGCTTATGCCGACAGGATTAACGGTTTGGTCGACCTTGATGTCAGGGAGGCGAAGAACGGCGATAGGGTGAGGCGAGGCGCCGTTCTAATAGCACCGGGCGGAAGACACATGTTATTGCAGAAGGATATCCAAGGTTATTATGTCCAAATAAAAGACGGGCCGCCCGTAAACCGACACAAGCCGTCGGTAGATGTTTTGTTTCGTTCCGCCGCGAATTCCGCCGGGCACGAAGCGATCGGCATTATACTTACGGGGATGGGAAACGACGGAGCAAAGGGGATGCGGGAGCTAAAGGATGCGGGTGCCTTCAACATCGCCCAAAGCAAAGAGACGTGCGTGGTCTTCGGTATGCCCAGAGTAGCTATTGAGTTGGGAGGCGTCGACAAAATCGCCTCAATCGAAGAGATTCCCCGCTTACTAGCGGGACGCGACCGGAGAGCGTCTTAAAATATTGTGATAAACTTCTATTTTTGTTCCACTAGCGGTTGCTGAGCAGAACCATGCGTATGATTATTTCTCTGAACGAAAAATTTCTTTGAAGTGAGTTTTTTTGGCAAGGCTCTTAACGAGATACCCTCAAACCCGAACCCTTTCACCACGATGTTCAAGTAATTCTAAAAACTTGAAAGCCGCGTTAAGCGTGACGCCGTCGCGGGAGCAACGCGGCCCGAGGGCTGGACTTGCCTCTCTCCGTTGAGTATAACCAATCACGGATTGCAAAAAACGAACGGAAGGGGTGATTCTTCTGCGAAGAGTAATGCGGAGTCTTTTACCGGCAATATTGACAATCATCACACTCATGGGAGGCAGCGCGTCCGCGGTAACCAGATCCGAGGTCATGGATCGGGCCGAGTCATGGACAAAGAACTCGGTGTCGTATAGCCAGTCTCGCACATTCAGGGGCTATAGAGCGGATTGCAGCGGCTTTGTCTCATATGCTTTAGCACTAAATAAGCCTGGGCAAACGACTAACACGCTGGCCGGCACGACAAAACCCGTCAAAAAAAGAGACCTGGAACCGGGCGACATAATCGTCGCAAAAGGCGTTCACGTGGTGCTCTTCGGGGGCTGGGCAAACAGGGAGCAAACAAAATACGTGGCGTACGAACAAGCGTCATCTACCGGTTCGGTGGTACGAGTTACGCCTTATCCCTACTGGAAGGGCGCGGGCGGATATGTCGCCAAACGTCACCCGAGTGTTGGCGGAGGTCGTGCGATAACGGTATCTCGCGGAGGCGAGCGAACCTTGCCGCCGTTGCGCGATAAGCTGACGCGCAAGCAAAGCGATTACAATGGCGACGGGGTATCCGATTTATCGGTTTTGTACGACGGGGCATCGAATAAGCGCTCTCTCTGGCGTTTCTATTCAAATAAGGGCAAATTCAATGCCGTTAGCGTTTGGTCCGGTGCCGGGGGTGCGTTCACGGCGCAAAACTCAAAGATGACTTCCGGTGATTTTAACGGGGACAATATTGCCGATACGGCGTTATTCTATCGGAACCACGATGATACCTCGTCCATCTGGGTCTTTTATTCGGGTAAAGGTCGGCGGGTCAAGGTCAAGATGGTGTGGACCAGCCAACCGGGCCGGTTCGATTGGGAACGGGTGAGCCTGGCGTCCGGAGACTTTAACAAAGACGGCCGCAGCGACTTGGCCTTGTTTGACGGCACATCGGCCGAGAGCAGCGCGTTGTGGGTTATGCTGGCGGACAAGTCCGGCGGCTTCGCCATGTCAAAATGGTGGCAGGGGGAACCGGGAGCGTTCGATTGGGAAAGCGCCAAGATGCTGTCTGGAGACTTCAACGGTGACGGCCGTTCTGATTTGGCGTTCCTATACGACTATGCTCAAGGTCCCACGGCGATATGGGTATTCGCGTCCAAGGGCAACGGTTTTTCACCCCGCGTCTGGTGGAAATCCGCGCCAAATACCCTCTTGGCGGACAGGGTCAAGATGGTTTCCGGCTATTTCAACCGCGATGACCACGCGGACATCGCCATCTTCTACGATGAGCCAAAGGGAGGCACGTCCATTATAACGCTCTACGCGAACAAAGCCGGTTCGTTAACGGCCCGCAAGCGATGGTCGGGCGAACCGGGGGCATTTAGCTGGAATCAGGCGAAGATAATGGCCGGCGATTATAACGCGGATGGTCTAACCGATTTGGCGTTCCTGTACGGTTATCGAGACGGGCACGCCAGGGCATGGATGTTCGAGAACGATTCCGGTAATCGGTTTCTGCCGAGGACGTGGTGGAGAGGTGTTTCGGGGACGTTCGATTGGTCCAACGCGATCATTGCCGACCAGGGCTTTACTGAAGATTAGTCTTGGCGATGGGGGCCTGGCGACTACGCCTTACGGTCTCTCACCGTCGATCTTTAGCGAGACGGGAGAGCGGACGCAGCTGTGTCGTTACTACCGCATAAAAGGCTTCGAGTGTCGCGATTGCATCCGTCTCAACGTCATCGCCAAATCTTGCGAAAAAGATCACCGCGGAAGCGAGTACGCCGGCGCGTATTATAAGTTATCGGCTACATGATCTTGATTCCGCACTACTCGCTCCCCCGCATCTCCAAGTACTCTTTGAACTTCGCGGAATGTCTTCCCTCGGCTTTTGAAAGCCAACCGAAGAATTTGGCTATATCGTCGAAGCCTTCCTCCCGGGCTTTCGCCTCGAAATCTTTGTACATCTTCCGCGCCTCGTATGACTCTCCCTCAATCGACTCGAGAATGTTCTCCATCGTCGTCTTTGCGCCGCGCAGATACAATAGATGTGAGAGGGCGTGCCAAGTCTCCTCGTACGCGAACTTCAAAAATAAGTCCTCGGCAATCTCGTCGCCCTCTTGTTCGGCAATTTTGGCAAACAACAGATAGCGGCGGTTGACTTGGGATTCTCCGGCAAAGGCTCGTTTCAGGTTGTTCTCGGTCGCCGAACCTAAAATGTTTGCGGACGTCTCCGTAGTCTTGAACTTATCACTGGAAGCTCCGCAGACGGTGCAACCCCCCGGTGCTTCTTTGTTTGCTATCAATAACCCGCAGAGACCGCATTTCCATATATTCAAGGTTTAGTCCTCCTTTAGTTGACGCGCCCCCGACCCTGCGACCGCAAGGCGCAAATGAAATCCCGATTATAAGCACGCGGATATTGAACAAGTCTATCCCATCCGACCAGACTTGTCACCGGGCATCCCATCGTTTATAATTTTTATGCGGCAAACAGCCGTCGAAGATTTTTATGGCGCGTTCGTCTAGTGGCCTAGGACATCGCCCTCTCAAGGCGAAGATCACGGGTTCGACCCCCGTACGCGCTACAAAAAAAGACCGCCCGTCGCGGTCTTTTTTTTGTCGGGCATTATCGGTTTTTCGCGGCATTCGCGCCGCGCATTTTCATAATGGCCCATACCGGCGCAAATCGCTGTGTCGCGCTCGACAAAGATCCTCATTTAAGTGCTAAGACCGCCCATATTATTCAAGGATAATCGGCCGGTAACCGATTAATACATTCGTAGGCTGAAGCACGAATAAGAAGGAGTTCGAATGTACAATACCGCGGGACAATGCTCAGGTAAAATACGACTGGGAGAACTCCTGGTAGCCTTTGGCATAATCACGCAAGAGCAATTGGAAGACGCGCTTTTTGAACAAAAAAAATCAGGAAGGCGTCTTGGCCATGTTTTGCGACAGCTCGGGTATGTCAGCGAAGAAACGATGATAGAGTTTTTGGGCAAGCAGCTCAATATCCCCAGCATAGACCTTGAACAGGTCGTGCCCGATAAGGAGGTCGTCAATCTCATACCCGAAGCGATAGCGAGGCGTCATAAGGTTATACCGGTTTCAAGAGTCGGTAATGTGTTGACGCTTGCCATGCCGGACCCGCTCGACGTCTTCGCCATCGATGATGTGGCGGGTATTAGCGGATGCGATATTAATGCGGTCGTCAGCACGGAGCGGAGCGTGCTCAAAGCAATCGACAAATATTACTGGATACAAGAGACAGCGCCGGATGCCGACGCGGATGTGACTTATTCGACAGACCATTCCGAGAAACTAATCGATAATGCGAACATGGCGGATGGTTCGGCGGTCAAGCTCGTCAATATGATAATAAGGCAAGCGGTAAACGACAGGGCTAGCGATATACATATCGAACCCGATGAGCGCCAATTAAGAATCAGAAACAGGGTCGACGGCATTTTGCACGAAGTCATGACCGCCCTTATGTCCATGCATGCGGAAGTAGTCTCACGCCTGAAAATCATGGCCGACCTAGACATAGCGGAGAAACGAGCACCGCAAGACGGACGGTTCTCCGTCGATACCGGAAACGATAAGATCGACATACGAATCTCGACTGTCCCAACGATTTTCGGAGAGAAAATCGTGTTAAGACTGCTCGAGAAGAAGGCTATTATGGTGGGCGAGGAGAAACTCGGGTTCGATGAGCGGGACCTACCGAGATTTCGACGGATGATAAACAGGCCTTACGGTATGATATTGGTGGCCGGACCGACCGGAAGCGGCAAGACGACAACGCTTTATACCGCTTTGAATATAATTGCGGATGTTGAGAAAAACGTCGTGACTATTGAAGACCCTGTTGAGTATAAGCTGGCGCTAACCAACCAGATACAGGTCAATCCGAAAGCCGGGGTCACATTCGCGAGCGGCTTGCGTTCTATTCTACGCCAAGACCCCGATGTCATAATGGTCGGCGAAATTAGAGACAAAGAGACCGCGGACATTGCGGTTCATGCCGCCCTCTCGGGCCACCTCGTCTTTTCCACTATCCACACGAATGACGCGCCCTCGACCGCCGCTCGATTCATTGAAATGGGCATCGAGCCGTTTCTAGCCTCGTCGGCTATTCTCGGCATCATAGCGCAAAGGCTGGTGCGCTTGCTCTGCGAACACTGCAAAGAAGAATACGCGCCTACCCCGGAGTTGCTGGACGAACTCGGTCTAAGCGACGCCCCGAACCTTCTTTTTTATAGACCGCACGGTTGTATCGAGTGTAAAGGAACCGGATACAAAGGCCGGGAAGCTATCTTTGAAATCTTAGAGGTCGACGAGGAAATCAAGAACCTTATTGTCGCCAAAGCGCCCGCCGCACGAATACGCGATGCCGCATTGCGAAGGGGTTTTAGGACGCTTCGCGACGCCGGTCTCGCGAAGATTGTCCAAGGTAAGACCTCCGTGGAGGCCGTTCTGAGGGTTACTCAAGAGGCTGAGGTCGCGGCGGATGATTAAAAATATTTTCGCCAAGGGCATTCGGCGCAAAATAACCGTAATCCAAATATCGGGGGCGCTGGTCTTTGTTCTTAGCCTGGCTGCCATATTTGTGGGAGATGAGACGAGCCTCAGACAGGGCTTGATTTGCGCTACGGCTTTGTTCGCGCTGATATCGATGATCTTGGGCATGATTATCGCCGCCAATACGCGCAACAGTCTCAATTCGCTCACCGGCGCGGCGACACAGCTAGCGGAAGGAAACTTGACGATTGTCATCGACAAACCGGCGGACGGCCATTTAGATGAGCTTGCCGATGTCCTTGAGTACATTCGTGACCAGCTTAAATCGTCTTATGGTGCTATCCAGGAATATATCGATGAATTGCAGTCCAGAGTCAAAGAACTCTCGCTCCTAAACGATATCGACGGAGCGATTCTCGCCGGAAGCAGTCTCGACACCTTACTCGATTTAGCGAGTGAGCGTATTTGCGGGCTTTTGGGCGGAGATTGTTCTTTGGTTGCTCTCGTCGACAAGAAAACGGGGAGTATGACGATAAAGAGTGCGTATGGTTTTACGGATGATGAGAAACACGGGCTTCTCATCCGCATGAGAGACAAGATAATCAACTGCGACCTTTGCCTCTCGTTAATCGCGGGCAAAGTCACAGTAGTCGAGAACCTCTACCAATCGCATTTGAGTGAGGATGCTAAGAGCGTGTGTAGTTGCTTCGGAGCCAAGGCGATGCTCGCGGCGCCGCTTACGGTCGACGGCAAGCCTATTGGGAGCATTGTCGTCTGGTATAAGCAAACCCGTAGCTTCGATGAGAGCATACTCGACAGGTTTAAGCTATTTACCGACCAGACCGCCGTCGCCATAAAGAGCGCGTCACTCGTCGACGGCATGCGCGGGCTGACCGTCGAGATCATGAGGGCGCTGGCCATGGCAATCGACGCGCGAGACTCGTATACCGCCAATCATTCGGACCGCGTCAGCAGGTTCGCCGTCACCCTGGCCCAAGAACTCGGTCTCGGTGAGGACGATGTGCGGATTATCGAGTACGCGGGCCTCCTTCACGACATTGGAAAAATCGGAATCGCTGAGAATATATTGAATAAGACCAGCTCGCTGACGTCTGATGAAATGTCGGCGATGAAGACGCATTCGGTAATTAGCGCCGATATAATTCGTCCCATCGAATTTCTAGCCGATGTCGTACCGATCGTCCGCCATCACCACGAGTGGTTTAACGGCAAAGGCTATCCTTCGGGATTGGCGGGCGAGGAAATTCCTTTTGGGGCGCGCATTTTAGCGATTGCCGATGCGCTCGAAGCTATCACGTCAGATCGGCCCTACAGCAAATCGCTGACGCTTCGCGAAGGTCTTACGCGGTTGAATGCCGGCGCGAATGTCCAATTCGACCCGGAAATGGTGGTGGCAATGAGCCGCGTAATCGAGAGAATCGAGGACGTCTACCGCGCGGAAGTTTCTTAAGCAAGCCGTCGCCCCTTGCCTAAGACGCGTATCCGCCAGCCGCGATCTCGCGTACGGCCCGTCATCTAAATCACTCACTTAGCGGAAATTGGCGTATAATTGGTTATGCTTAAATGGCGTTTGGTGTGACGATGACGGAGGCTTATTCGCGTTTTGCATGGTGATTCAGGTAATCAGATAGATCGAAATAGAGCAAAAAAAGGCTTGGCGTTCGTTTTGTTTCTCGGTATAGCGGCGATCGCCGGTATCATGTATTTTACGTACGACACCGACACGCTAGACGCGTTGAAAAGGATGAATGCCGCTTATCTCGCGGCGGCGATGCCGGCGGTATTTCTGAGTTGGTTCTTTAGCGCCGCCGCGTTCTATATTCTTACCAAAGCGATCGAGCGCCCGATATCCATGGTCGCTTCGGGAAAGGTCTATCTGGGCGGCAGTTTCTTCGGCTTTATCACTCCGTTCGGGTCCGGATTGATGCCTACGCAGGTGTACCTTCTATCTAAAGAAGAATTATCACCGGGCCAGGCGATCGCGGTTACAGGCGCTCGGGCGATGATTTCTTCGTGGCTCTTCGCTTTTCTGGGGCTCGTGATATTGATTGCTTTCAGGTCGTCGGTTCCGGAAGGGATCGGCACGAATATACTCATTGGAGTAGTCGCTGTGGCCATAATTTGGTCTTTGCTCGCCCTTTACTTTATTAAGCGCCCGGCGGACGCGACACATGTCGTGTGTCGTGCGTTTAATACTCGCTTTATGCGTCTATGGTTGAAAGCCGACCGGCGGGAGAGCTTCGAGAACAAAATCGACGATGAAATCAATCGCCTTAGCGCGAACCTAAAAGACCTGTTTTCGCCGAAAAACTATTTTGCGCTGGGCCTTGTATTCCTTGTCCAGGTCGGAGCATGGTTTGCGCTCTTCTCCGTCCTTCCGCTCGTTCTGCTGGGCTTTGGGTGGGAGGGAAATTTTTCTACCCTCATCTTCAGGATGTTTCTGCTCTTCTGTCTGGTACCCGTCTCACCAACCCCGGGTGGGAGCGGGGCGGTGGAAGTCGGCTTTACGATGTTGCTCTTCGGTGTTGTCCCCGCCCACCTGATCGGACTGGTCGTGTTGGTCTGGCGAGCGCTCACATACTATTTGACGCTGATAGCCGGCAGCTTAGTGGTCGCGAAGTCGTTTTCACGGGTCTCGGCGACGGAACGCGCTGACGCGGGATAAACACCTGTCGGGCGGCGGTCGTTTATTGGGTCCGCCCGATTTAACGCGGCGAGATATTAGCGACGCAAGGGGCGCGGACCGCCGTGTTCTTTCAAGACAGAGACTTGATTTAGACTTGATTTTTGCGGACTCTATGGCTTAACCTTAAGCCTACAATTAGTTTTTGAGCGCTTGCATGCATAGCTGTAGTCGGCACAAGAGGAAATCGTATTTATCGAAGAAGGAATCGCCGTTGAATTCGTCGACATTTCTATCACATCAAAGGTTAAAAGGTTGAAAAAGGGACAATGCGATATATGCGGTAATCAGTGCGGCGATATCTGGACTCTCGTCTTGGCGCAATACGATTCGCTCCGATTCGAGCAATCGACCCGTCTTACGCTATGTGTCGACTGTGCGGGAAAAATGTCGGGGGCATTGCAAGCCGTTAAAGCGAAGACCGAAGAGGACTCGCCGGTGATCATTTGCCCCAATTGTCGAGAGCGCGTAAGAACACAGGAGCCGAAGGTCGCGCGCCCCTGTCCCAGATGTTCGACGATATTCTCCGCTTACTCGGCCTGGAAACGCGGGAATTCGGCGGACGGCACTGAGGGTGAATGCGCGACTGGGCGACTTTGCGGCGAGCGAAAGTGGAGCGGTAAGCGGGTTGTCGGTGATAAGAAATAACCGTATTGCCTCATCCAAAAATGTACTTGACCGGAGCGACATTTTTAAGTATAATTTTGTTGCGGGATAAGCTACGAATAGATATTTGAAAATTTCAAATTGAGAGGCTTGAGATAGTAGAAAAAGGCTAGCGTACCCCACCGAAATGGATGGGATCGAGAGTCAGGCATAAGCTGTCAGTGAATAAAGGACCTAATGGATATGTTGGGTGAGTAAACCCGAGGTGTTCATAGGAAATCCTTATTGGAGCCCCAGAATGGGGAAGGGCGGCGAAGCGAAGGTTATCTTAGGCCTCTCTTTATTTTGCCCGAAAGATCGTTCACGCCACTTTGAACTGCGCAAACGGAAATCCTGCCGGCTTTGACTAGCTGAGGCTAGCCGCACCCGCCGCGAGTGATTCTTTTTTAGATGAACATATTGTTGCTTAAATTTGCTATTGGGCGCCTTATTTAATAGAATTAGGACGAAGCACGGACTTTGTGTCATAGGTCACGTTAAGGCGATAACTTAAGGCCTTTGTTTAAGATTGGAGGATTTAGTGCGCTTAAATAAGAGGTCGTATGCGATCGTTGTCGGGGCAGTCGTCGTGGTTCTGGCTGTAGTTGGCGTGCGGATGATGTTGGGCGGCAAGTCGTCACCGGACGCGAAGAAGCGCGAGGTGGAGGTCAAGAATTTAGTCATCAACGGCTGGGTGGTCAAGCATAACGCTCGTCTAGATGAGAATCGAAATAAAATCAGGGATTTCAAGCAGCTACTGATTGAGTATTACAGCGCCGAGACGGGGGCGCTCGTAGAGCAACAGCGTTTATTGGACGCTCTAACCGCCGCCGACTTAGCCGCCGCGACGGATGATAATTCCGGGGAGAAGATTAGCTCCTTCAATATATCAGACGTCGTATTCACGGAAGAAAAATTTACCGGCGATAAGGCGGAAGTCGAAGCCGCGGTCGAGTTTTTTATTAAGTATCGCACGCAGGCCCAGGACTACAGCACTTATGGTAAGAATACATACCGTTGGGAAGTCGCAAAAGAAAAAGATAAGTGGAAAATCGTTAAAGAAGAAATGCTCCCCGATAAAGAGTAGCGGGAATCATAGTAACAGTTGAGAATTGGACCAGCGAACGCCTGCAAAGTGCGGGTTCGCTGGTTTTATGTTGTCCAACATTACTCGCACTTGTCGGAATATAATCATTGTAGGCGGCCGCGGGGCATACGGGCCTCTGTTTCGAATTGAAGTCTATTTATAAAACGACGATAGTAATGCATGATAACCGCACGAGATAGGTTTAAACCATATTAGACCGCTAGGGAAATAGGGATGGAAATAAATCGCTAGAGGTGTTAATATTTAGTTGATAAATTATCAAGAGGTAAAGCATGTTTGATGCGGAACCAAAAGGAAGCTACTACCACGGCTGATGTGTGGAAATAGGTTCCGGTGGAGACCTATCCGAGGCAAATAGCAGGCAGCCAGAGGTCGCGTCCGGCGCGTCCTCGAAAGAACGGCGTTCCGCGACGGTACAAGGTTCGACTACCGATGGAGAGCATTCGGATTTAGGGCTATTGCTCGTTGCGGAAGCGAACCCGGAGGCGCGAGTATTTCCCGAAAAGAGGTGCGCGCTATGTGCTGAAAACCTCGAGTACCTTGATGAAGACGTTATTTTAAACTGCTATTTTTGCGGAGAAGAGCATCGGGCGAGGGTTTGGTGCCCAGAAGGACATTTTGTCTGTCGCACCTGTCAGCATATGCCGTTATCGAGTGTGCTCGAAGAGGTTATAAGGGTGAGCGGCTCCCGGAATCCCTTCGATATCGCTCAATTTTTGATGTCCCACCCCACCCTGGAGAAGCACTCTTGCGACCACGCGTGGATCTTTACAGCCGCTCTATTGGTCGCCGTTAAGAATGAGGGCTCGATAAGCTTGAGTGACGAAGAGATACTAGCGGCTCTCGAATCTACGAAAGAGCAGTCGAATCCGAAGTTTGTCCATAGCACGGGTGTGTGTGGCATGGCGGCCGCGGTAGGCGTTGCTTTCCAGACGGTTTTCAGCGCCGTGCGAGGCTCGACCGAACAAAATGACGGCACGACCATGAGGGTTGTGGCGCAAGCGATAGAGCATCTTGCGGACGATACGAGCAGGTGCCGGTGTTGCAAGAGGGTGGTACTCATAACGCTGGACTTGATTGTATCGCTGATGAGAGCGCGCTTCAACGTCAACCTCGAAGGAGCTTCCGACGAGTACATTTGTCGAACGTTTGGGAGTGTCGGCTACTGCGACCCCGATTCTTGTCAATTCAGCGGAGTTTTGAGCCGATAGCAATCAAGGCGCGTTAATGTTTTTGTCGTTTGCGGGCTTAAAATATTAACGTGGGGCGAAATAACTTTTGTGGGGTTTTGCACTTGGATAAGCGTATCTGCTATGTCGGCAAAGATGTAAGAACCGGTTGCGAGATGCCCTGTGACGGTTGCGCCGATTTCGGACCGAATCGAAGGAGATCCAGTCGTCGGAAGAGAGCCGTAAGCCTGAAGCTTTGGGAGCGCCGCCATGGTTTTGACCGTCGGCAAAACCATGGCGGGAGAGGATTCTACTCTCAGGTTTTTGGAAAAGGCGCTTTTCATTTACGCGAAAATCTTTATGCGGTGATACTCCTCTTGATACTCTTCAATCTCTTAAACATCGCCGATTTTACTTTTACCTTAAAGGCTTTGTCCGCGGGTCATTCTGAAGCTAATCCGGTGATGGACCGTTTGTTTACGATCGGTTCTGAAGCCGCCGGCGCGTTTAAGATAGCGGTGGGTTTGATTATAACCGCGTTCATCTGGTTCTTGCGAAGATACCGGTTAGTCTTAGAGACCGGCATCTTTATACTCCTTTTATATATGGCGCTAACCATGTACCACATCTACGGGGCGCTTCGGTTCTATTAGAGTGTCGGAACATAAACCTAATCCTTAAAAGAATTTGCCGCCGCTCGTCTTTTGTGCGATTATGTGACTTAGGCGCATACTAGGTTTGCCGCCAAGCGCAAGATATGGCTTTCCGCGCCTTTTCTATAGATGATCCACTCGCATAGTGGGCGGAGGTAACGATGCGCAAACTCTGCAGCATACTCCTTATATGCTCGATACTGTCCGGGCTGCTTATCGGATGCCGGAAGGATTCTGACGAGAGAGACCCCTTTAAAGCCGCAAACTCGAACCCCGTACGAACTTCGCAGCAGGCCGGCGCACCCGATGAACGCGGCGCGTCAATGGGGGCAGCCGACGCGGACGCCCTCGGCGAAGACGTTCTCCAATTACAGGAAGAGCTGGAGGCTTTTAGTGAGGATATAGCGGATTTTGAGAATTTTGGGGTTGAAGCAGCGGTCGCGGAAATCGATCGTGAACTCGACGGATTTTAACTAGACGCATGGAGATATTACTGTGTACCTGAGAGCGTTGACGATAGTCTTCACATTGTGTGCGTTCGGCCTCGGTCAGGCTCAGATGACGAGCGCGATGTCCGACAGTGCCGAGATTGCCGAAGGTCGGTTCGGCAAAGAGAAGAGTGCGTTCAGCGATGCTTTTACCGGATACAAGAATGCGCGAGACTCCTACGGCACCGCGAAAGAAGGGCTGGACGGTACAGAGAGCAAAACCCGGCAGCGCCTGCTTGAGAAAGCAAAGACCTTCATGCTCCACGCCGACCAATCCGCTATTAGATATCTCGATGTTCTGAAAGTGAGAATAGAGCAGGTAAACGGAATCCCCGAGGATAAGCGTTCGGCTATGCTGGCTGAGATCAACCAGGATTCCGAGTGGTTGCTTCGGACCCGGACCGATATTAAAAACGCAAAGAGCGTCGATGAGTTGCGAGAAATCGCGAAGAGATTTCGTGAGCATTGGCGGAATTATCGCGGTGTGTCTAAGCGCATGGCGGGCTTGATTTTGCATGAAAAGCTTGGGGCTATGATAGCCCGTTCTGAAAGTGCTTCGTCAAAAGTGAGCGAGATGGTCGTCACGCTTAAGTCGCGGGGAAGAGATACACGCCGACTCGAGGGACTCTTAAGCGATTTTAAAGATCACATCGATATAGCGAAGAAGAAAAACGAGGATGCCAAGCCTTATTTTGAGAGTATTCCCGTGGACGGCCAGGAGGGAATGAAGCTGATAAGGGACGCGCATCTCGAACTCAAGGAAGCGCACAGTGTGTTGAGCGATATCAGCCAAGAGGGGACGTTGTTACGGGAGTTACGGGAAGAATAATCGCAGTGGTAAGTCGCCTCCACGACCTCGATTCTCAAGCCCTGCCAGCCGAGTTTTACGCCTAAAGTTTACCGCAGTCCGACCGATACAATAATAGAACTTACACGAAAGTAAAGACGAATCATCTAATTTACGCAATCCTTACCGCACTCTACTCATCAAAAACTTCGCTATAACAAAAAAACTCATGGGTCTCTGAAAACTTAATATTGTTCCATGCTGATTCTGCCGGAATTTATGGTCGGGAGGTGTGCACTATAAGCTTTTTCAAGAACACTATAATATTTTTGGCGGCAGGCTAATCTAGGGAGCATTAACAGTGGTGCATGCAGGATGCGAGTTTATATCATGCGGGTTGGTCCGTATGCCGCAAGGCTCGCAACTGCCTCCTCAATGCAAGTGTTGGTTTTACAGAGCTTCGGCTCTAAAAAGGAGTGTTAATGCTAAGGCTGTTTTTAAAGCCGGCTATCATAATCATAGCCGTGCTAAGTCTTTTCCCGCAAGTTTCTGCTGAGTTTAAAGAAGAGCAGCAGGGAGTGCAAGCAGCTTACGAGAAGGCGGTCAAGGCCTATGACCGAGTTATGAGCGCATATAGCAAGACCAAGAAAGATATCGAGGTCATACAGACAAAAGTGACCGAGACCAAGGAAGATATCGACAAGAGTGCGGCGTTTGCGAAAAAAGCGCAAGCCGAGGCGTCGAAGTATTCTGAGGGGCTTAAGGCGCTGGCGGATGATGCGCAGAGTGTCGTTGGAACGGTAAGAGCGGAGATAGATGATGGTTCCGGTGGTAAAGCCGGAGATCGAGTAAGTTCAACGCCCGATAAGTAGCTGCGAAAATGGAAAGAGGGTCGGTGAAAACCGGCCCTCTTTCCATTTTCGATTACAGAGACATTCCTTTCCGACCCCGTGCGTTCGATGGCGATATAGCCAATAAATATGCTAGGCTACGCTTAGTAGTCTTCTATGCGAGGTGTTCTGTGTACGAGCCGCGATTCTACCGCGATCAGATGGCAGCCGGGGGACTCGTTCCTTTCGAGGTAAGAGTCGAAGAGACCGACTTACTGATCTGCGCCACCGACGATTTGTCGGCGACGGCGCATGAGTTAGTCGTTTATTATCGTGCCTTAATCGAAGAGTTCATCGAGCGGTTTCCGGTTTTCAAGACAAGCTTTACTCCGGTAGAGGTTCCCGCGAATGCGCCCGACATCGTCCAATCTATGGCTGACGCGGCAAAGGCCGCCGGTGTCGGTCCGATGGCGGCGGTTGCGGGAGCGATCTCCGAATATGTCGGTCGCGCGCTTCTGGAGCACGCGGATGAGGTTATCGTAGAAAACGGTGGAGACATCTTTATCAAGTCGAATAAAGACCGCAAGATGGGTATCTACGCGGGCGAGTCTCCTTTGAGTAATCGCTTAGCCGTCTCCGTCAAGGCCGAAGATACTCCGCTGGGGATTTGCACCTCATCCGGGAGCGTAGGGCACTCGATCAGTTTCGGCAGGGCGGACGCCGCCGTCGTTTTCTCGGCTGACGTTGCGCTCGCAGACGCGGTTGCCACGCGTGTCGGCAATATGGTGCGCACGAAGGAAGATATTGGAAGAGCGATTGATTTCGCGCAGACCGTTCCCGGTGTCGAAGGTGTAATAATCGTGATCGGCGACGGACTCGGCGGCTGGGGAAAATTCGAATTTGCGCCGATTTGACAACCGCAGCCCTCTTTCGCATGGCTTAAGCATTACTTGAGGTAGACATCGTCGCATCCGCGGGGCAGTTCCTTTCTCCAATATTACGCTATAGCATTTCAGGAAAGTACTTATTATTCGTCCCTTAATGGACTGGTATATTGCTCACACCAATGCCTATAATAAGAACTAGCAGCCACAGACCGGTTGATCGATAAGCCCGGCAAGCGCTGTGCGAATCAAAGGTGTCACTTAGGGTAAACGCTTAGTCTATGGCGCCAAAGCTTATGTGGAAGCATGCGATTAATCAAGGCTCGAACCCAAGCGGTATTTGAAGGACATAACCCGCTGTGATCGGCATGGGAGGGAGGCTCTTTGGAAGATATCGGAACTTCTGAGACAAGCAGGCCCCAACGGCGCGTAGGCGTCAGATGGAACTACAAGCGCATTGCGGTAGCCCTCGCCGTTGTCATTTTTGCGGTAAGCCTGATTGGCTATGGAATCTATGGCCTGGCAAAACTCATTTTGGTTGGTTCGGAGCCGAAACGTGTCGCTGAAAAACCCGTAAAAGTCGCCGCGGCGGTCTACGCACCCCCGCCTTCGACGACAACGACAACGACGATGACGGAACCCAATCATATCAAATACACGGTTAAGGACGGCGATAGTTATTACCTCATCGCGTTAGAGTATTCGACTACCATCGAGGAGATCAAGAAGCTCAATCGTGTTTCGGCTGACAACAACAACCTGCGGATAGGCATGGTACTCAAGGTTCCGGTAAAGGAGTTGCCTCCGGAGGATGCGGCAAAGACTCAAGTTGAGGATGAGGTTGCGGCGCCGGCGGGGCAACCCGCGATAAAAGCCTCCGCAAAAGAGCTTTTTAAGGGTCCGGCGGACAAAAAGCGAATAGCACTTACGTTCGATGCCGGGGAGGCCAGTGAGGCCACGCCGCGAATTCTAGATGCGCTGAAAGCCGCCAATGTCAAAGGAACGTTTTTTCTTATAGGCACGTGGATTGAGGAAAACGCGGAACTGACGAAGAAGATCGTAAGCGAGGGTCACAGCGTGGGAAACCATTCGTATTCGCATATCGATTTTACCAAGCAGACCGATAGCGAGATAGTCTACCAGCTAAGTAAGGCCGATGAGTTGCTGATGGGACTGACGAAGACGAGCATGAAGCCGATTTTCAGGCCGCCGTTCGGCGCCCGTGACGGCCGGGTCTTAAGAGTCGCCGCAAAGGCGGGTTATACCTCGATTTATTGGACGGTCGATTCCCTCGACTGGAAGCCGGGGATGAAGCCGGAGCAGGTGAGGAATAGGACACTCGCGGGGCTTACCAATGGCGCGATAGTGCTTATGCATTGCGGCAGCAGCCAGACCGCTGAGATGCTGCCCGGCCTTATCGAAGATATCGAGAGCAGGGGATACGAATTGGTCACGGTCCCGGAACTTTTCGAGTAATGAGCGATAAGAAGGCGGTCGGGAAACGCGCTGAAGAGCTGCGAAGACAGGTCAATTATCATAATTATCGCTATTATGTGCTAGACTCTCCCGAAATATCCGATGATGAGTACGACATTTTAGTTCGTGAGCTTGAAGCTATCGAGAGTCAACATCCAGAGCTTATCACGCCCGATTCACCGACACAGCGTATCGGGGCCGAACCTTCCGAAGCTTTCAAGCCCATTAAACACAGGTCGAAAATGCTCAGCCTCGCTAACGCCTTCTCGTTCGAAGAGTTGTCGGAGTTCTTCAATAGAATAAGTCGGGAACTCGATACCGATAAGATAGATTTTGTCTGTGAGCTGAAAATCGACGGTGTCGCGGTCGCCATCGTATACGAGAACGGTGTTTACGTTTCGGGAGCTACCAGGGGCGACGGTGAGGTCGGCGAGGATATTACGGCCAACATCAAGACTATCCAGTCGCTCCCCTTGCGCCTGCTGACAGATGGGGAGCTTGGGGTCTTGGAGGTGCGCGGGGAGGCGTACCTGTCAAAAGGGCAATTCAAGCAACTAAACGAAGAGCGTGAAGAGGAGGGGCTTCCCCTCTTCGCCAACCCGAGAAACGCGGCCGCCGGCTCGCTCCGTCAATTGAATCCGGGAGTTACCGCTGAGCGCCATCTCGACATGCTCGTCTACGCACTCGGTTTTAGTTCCGGCTTATCGTTCTCCAGCCACTGGGAGACGTTGGCGTTTTTACGGGAGGCCGGCTTAAGGATTAATAAGCACTCCGGAAAAGCGGCTTCGATCGAGGAGGCTTACGAGTTTTGTGAGAGCTGGCAGGAACAACGCCATACACTCCCCTTCGAAATCGACGGGGTCGTTGTCAAGGTCGATTCGTTTGCGCAGCAAGATATATTAGGTTCTACCAGCAAAGCGCCCCGCTGGGCGATTGCCTATAAGTTCCCGGCGGAGCAGCGGACGACCGTTCTGAGGGCCATCGAGCTCAGCGTCGGGCGTACCGGCGCGGTGACGCCGACCGCGGTGCTCGACCCGGTCGTCGTCGCGGGGTCGACGGTCAGTCGGGCGACGCTCCACAACGAAGACGAGATAAAGCGTAAAGACATACGCATTGGCGACACCGTCATCATTCATAAAGCGGGCGATGTCATTCCCGAGATTGTCGCGCCTATTGTCAGCAAGCGCACCGGCAAGGAGCGTGAGTTTGTGATGCCGACGACGTGCCCGGCCTGCGGCGGCGATGTGGTCCGCCCGGAGGGTGAAGCGGTCGCCCGTTGCGTCAACATCAACTGCCCCGCCGTCATCTTCGAGCATGTCCAGCATTTTGCCTCGCGGGGCGCGATGGACATCGACGGGCTGGGGGAATCGGTCGCGCGCCAACTGCTCGATAAATCACTCATCAAGGACGTGGCGGATATCTACACTTTGACTAAAGAGGAACTCCTTGTTATCGAGCATTTCGCGGACAAGGCGGCCGATAACCTGCTCGGCGCCATCGAGGCGTCGAAAGGACGACCGCTCGCTCGCCTGCTCTTCGCGCTCGGTATCAGGCACGTGGGCGCGCGCGGGGCGGAGGTGCTGGCGGAGCATTTCGGCTCGGTCGCCGCGCTTGCGGGAGCGTCCCGCGAAGAGCTGACCGCGATAGATGAGATAGGGCCGAGGATTGCCGAGAGCATCGTCGAGTTCTTCGGCGAAGAGCGCAACGCGCGGGTAATCGAGAAGTTGCGGCGCGCCGGGGTCAAGATGGAGCAGTCCGTAGTCGCTCGTCCCGAGCAGAGATTCGCCGGGCAGACCTTTGTCTTTACCGGCGCTATGAGCAAGCTGACAAGAAGTGAGGCCGAAACGATAGTCAAGTCGATGGGCGCGAAGGCGTCGTCGAGCGTGAGCAAGAAGACCGCCTATGTGGTCGCGGGTGAAGACGCGGGCGGCAAGTATGATAAAGCGAAATCCTTAGGGGTAAAGATATTGACGGAAGAAGAGTTTATGGGGCTTATTGATGGATGATAGAAGCGTTCCCTGGACGATTACCGATGTCGCTTATGCTCTGCTCTTTTTTATTTTGATGATAACGATGGGGTCGCTCGTCTTTCTGGTCGGGCGCGTCATCGAGGTGCCGAAAGGCGTCGTTCCCATTGCGGGGACCGCTGTCGGCTATTTGCTTTTGGTCGCCGCGGTGTGGTATTTTGCGATATTGAAGCGCGGCGCGACCTGGAAGGCACTCGGCTTTAAGCGATTTAACCTGGTTGCGGGCGCCGGTCTTGTGGTGATATGGTTCTTCTTGGTAAAAATAATAAGTTATTTCTACGTCATTCTTGCGGAACGTGTCGGGCTCGAGGAGACTCAAGACATCGCGCGGCAAATCCCGGAAGCCTTTGGAGCGGGCACCACTGGTTTTATTATCGCCGCGATGATGGTCGCCGTGCTCGCCCCGGTCGCTGAAGAGCTGTTTTTTCGGGGGTTTCTCTACCAGGCGCTCAGGCAGCGCTGGGGCGTTAACGTTGCCGTAATCGCCAGCGGCGTGCTTTTTTCGCTGGCCCATTTTAACTTGTATTTGTTGGTGCCGATTGCCGTCATCGGGTTCGCGCTCGCCTACCTTTACGAGCGGAGCGACTCGTTGGGCCCGCCCATAATGCTGCACGCGCTCAATAACTTGATATCGGTCGTAGTGGTATACTATGGTGGTGTTCCGCCGGCTGTAGGGTAAGGGCTTTTATAATTCAGGAGGTTGTCGATATATGGCCATTAGCGAAAAGGATGTTAAACACGTTGCGTGGTTGGCCAGGCTCGCGTTGAGCGACGCCGAAGTCGAAAGATTCGCCAAGCAGCTCGATGTTATTCTGGAGCACGCGGGCAAAATCGCGGAACTCGACACTAAAGACGTCCAGCCTACGGCGCACGCCATCCCGTTGAAGAACGTTTTGCGCGAGGATAAGGTAGGCCGGTGCCTGGCGCCGGAAGTCGCTCTCGCTAACGCGCCCCACCAGGAAGACCAGGCGTTCGTCGTACCGAGAATCGTCTAGGGCCGCCAAACGGCCAAAAGCCGGGGACTATGCAATCGGACAAAAGCGGAGGCTACATGGAACTTTTTAAACTGACCATCCACGAACTTCACGAGAGGCTCGTCTCAAAAGAGATAAGCGCGAAAGACTGCGCCGAGAGCGTCTTTTCGCGCATCGACGATGTCGAGGAGCGCGTCAAATCGTACATAACCGTCACGCGGGAAGAAGCGTTTGCGAAGGCGGATGAAATAGACAAAAAAATCGCGGGCGGTGAGAGGATAGGCCCGCTGGCCGGAATCCCTACCGCCATCAAAGACGTCATGAGCACGGAGGGGATTCGCACGACCTGCGGCTCGAAGATTCTCGAGAACTATATCCCCGTCTATACCTCGACCGCGGTCAAAAACCTGCTCGACGAAGGTATCGTGATGACGGGAAAGACCAACATGGACGAGTTCGCGATGGGTTCTTCGACCGAGAACTCGGGGTTTTTCGTGACCCGTAACCCATGGGATTTGGAGCGGGTTCCGGGCGGCTCAAGCGGCGGCTCGGCCTCGGTCGTCGCGGCCGATGAGGCGATATTTTCGCTGGGGTCCGATACCGGGGGGTCGATTAGACAACCGGCGGCGCTCTGCGGCATAGTCGGCATGAAGCCGACTTATGGTCTGGTCTCGAGGTTCGGCCTTATCGCGTTCGCTTCGTCTCTCGACCAGATAGGACCGTTCACTAAGGATGTTACCGATTGCGCGATTGTCCTCAACCACCTCATCGGCCATGACATCAACGACTCGACTTCGGTCAAGATAGACAAGCCCGATTATACGAAAGCGCTCGTCAATGATTTGAACGGGATAAAGATAGGCGTTCCGAAAGAGCTGATGGCGGAGGGGATCGACCCGAAGATAAGAGCGGTGATCGAGAACGCCCTAAAGCTCCTGGAGGACAACGGCGCGGTCGTCGCCGAGACTTCCCTCCCCAATATCGAGCACTCCCTCTCGGCGTATTATATTATAGCGCCGGCCGAAGCCGGCTCTAACTTGGCCAGGTTCGACGGGGTGCGTTATGGCTATCGCGTTCCCGACGCGGAAGACTTGATAGATATGTATATGCGCACGCGCGCCGAGGGTTTCGGCGATGAGGTCAAGCGTCGGATAATGCTCGGCACCTATGCGTTGAGCGCGGGGTACTATGACGCTTACTACGGCCAGGCGCAGAAGGTGAGGACGTTGATAATGGACGATTTCAACCGGGCGTTCGCCGATTATGACGTGCTGGTCTCGCCGACCGCGCCGACGACGGCGTTTAAGATAGGCGAGAAGGTCGACGACCCGCTCTCGATGTATCTCTCCGATATCTGCACGATACCGGTGAACCTGGCGGGGCTTCCGGGCATATCGGTGCCGTGCGGCACGGTAGGCGGCCTCCCGGTCGGCCTGCAGGTGATAGGGAAGACGCTCGGCGAAGAGATGATGTTGCGGGTAGCCTACAGCTTTGAGCAGAGTTTCGGGTGGAGTGAGAAGCCCGAGCTGTAGCGACTTGTTCGCGTCTGCTGTAAAAGATTAGTCTGCGCCCGGTTAATCGGGCGATTATTAGAAGATATTTTCTGTGGGGATAGGTGAAATATATGGAATTTGAAAGCGTAATCGGCTTAGAGATACATGTCGAACTCGACACCGAGAGCAAGATGTTTTGCGGCTGCGGCACGCGTTTTGGAGAGGCGCCCAATACGCAGACCTGCCCGGTTTGCCTCGGCATGCCCGGCTCGCTGCCGGTTCCGAACAAAAAAGCGGTCGAGTATGTTATCAGGACGGGTCTGGCGATATTCTGCGACATCTCCCTTTTCAGCCAGTTCCACCGAAAGAACTACTTCTATCCCGACATGCCTAAGAACTACCAGATATCCCAGTATGACACTCCCCTCTGCATCGACGGGCACGTCGATTTAGAGATGGAAGATTACGCGACGACGATAGGCGTCACCCGGATTCACCTCGAAGAGGACACCGGCAAGCTTCTCCATATCGGCGGCGCCGGCAGGATAGCGGGCGCGGACTATAGCCAAGTAGATTTCAACCGGGCGGGAGTCCCGTTGATGGAGATCGTCTCGGAGCCGGATATTCGCACGCCGGAAGAGGCCAAGGCGTACGCGCAGAAGCTCCGCGCGGTTCTCGTCTCACTCGGGGTCTCCGACTGCAATATGGACCAGGGCTCGATGCGGGTCGACGCCAATATCTCTCTTCGCCCCGTTGGACAGGAGGAGTTCGGCGTCAAAGCCGAGCTGAAAAACCTCAATTCGTTCCGGTCGCTCCAGCGTGGGCTCGCATACGAGATAGAGCGCCAGACAAAAGCCCTTGAGAACGGGGAGGCTATAGTCCAAGAGACGCGGCACTGGGACGAGACCAAGAACACGACGAGCACGCTCAGAACCAAAGAGTACGCGCACGATTATCGCTACTTCCCCGACCCCGACCTGGTGCCGATGGAGTTCGACCCGGAGTGGATCGAGGGGTTGCGCGCGGAATTGCCCGAGCTGCCCGATGAGCGCAAGGAGCGCTATATGAGCGATTTCGGCCTGCCCGCGCACGACGCGAACCTCCTCGTCGAGACCAAAGCGACAGGTGACTTCTTCGAAGCCGCCGCCGCCCTATATGGCGGCGACGCCAAAATTATTAGCAACTGGATACTCGGGGACTTGACCTATTACCTAAACGCCGAAAACGTCGAGATAGACGCGAGCGAGATAAAACCGGCACACCTCGTCGAGATGGTGGAATTGATCGATGACGGCACCATTAGCGGCAAGATAGCGAAAGAGATTTTTTCGGAGATGTTTAAGACCGGCAAGCTGCCCAAGGCTATTGTCGAAGAGAAGGGCATGACCCAGATAAGCGGCGAGGATGAGATAGCGAAGATTGTAGACGATGTCATCGCGCAAAATCCCGACGCCGTCCGGGAATTTCACGACGGCAAGGAGCGCGCATTCGGCTTCTTGGTGGGACAGGCGATGCGCTTGACCAAAGGGCGCGGCAACCCGGGGCTTATCAACAAGCTTCTGAAGGAAAGATTGTAGTTAAATTTTTAGCTTTTCCAGCTAAAACATAAACTTAGTCGTAGCGTAATAAGCGATTTGCCTTGCCTTAACCCTTATTTTTCCTCTAAAATAGTAATCTACGATTATGTTCTATCGTGAACCCAGATAGTTTCTATCTTGCTATAGCACCGAAAGTGGAGGTATTGTGTTGGCTGATTTAATGTTAGATAACTTTGATTTAAGAAGCCCGTTCTCACATATCAACCCTGAAGATATCAGGATAGATGATACGACTTTGCGTGACGGCGAGCAAACGGCGGGAGTCGTCTTCTCCAACCATGAGAAGATAAGAATCGCCCAGCTGTTGGATGAGATAGGTGTCCATCAAATAGAGGCCGGAATCCCGGCGATGGGCGGCGACGAAAAAGCGGTCATCAAAGAAATCGCCGGCCTCGGTTTGCGTTCAAGCATTTTGGGATGGAACAGGGCGGTCATCCCCGATATCCAGCACTCCATAGATTGCGGTGTCGATGCCGTGGCGATATCGATTGCCACCTCCGATATCCACATTAAACATAAACTCAAGAAAGACCGGGCGTGGGTCGTCGATAGTGTCGTGGAGAGCGTGAAATTCGCCAAGGAAAACGGCTTGTATGTCTCGGTCAACGCCGAGGACGGCTCCCGGACCGATATCGGTTTTCTTATAGAGTTCGGCAACGCGGCAAAAGAAGCCGGCGCGGACCGCATCCGGTTCTGTGACACCATCGGCGTCATGGACCCCTTCAGCACCTTCCAGATAATCAGGGATTTTAAGGAATCGGTCGGCACCGACGTCGAGATGCATACGCATAACGATTTCGGAATGGCTACCGCCAACGCTTTGGCCGGCGTAAAAGCCGGTGCGAACTGGATAAACACAACGGTCAACGGACTCGGTGAGCGCGCGGGGAACGCGGCGCTCGAAGAGGTTATCATGGCGATGAAATACTTGGGCCATATCGAGCTTGGCTTCAAGACGGAGATGTTCCGCGAACTCTCCGAGTATGTCGCGAGGGCGTCGGCGCGGACTATCCCGATTTGGAAAGCGATTGTCGGCACCAACGTCTTCGCCCACGAATCGGGCATTCACGCGGATGGCGTCATAAAGAACCCGAAAACTTACGAGGTGTTCGCGCCCGAAGAGGTCGGCCTCGAGCGCCAGCTCGTTATCGGGAAGCACTCCGGCTCGGCTTCTATCGTTCAGAAGTTCAGGGAGTTCGGGGTAGAGATAGACCAGGACGCGGCCCAGGAGGTTTTAACGGCGGTAAGGAGCGCCTCGGTCGAGCTGAAGCGTTCGTTGTTCGAAAAAGAACTAGTATACATCTACCAGGATTACCTGCGCAAACATGGAAAGGAGCCGTACGAGGCTTGTGAGTAAGACGATTGTCGAGAAGATATTGAGCGAGCATAGCGGCTTAGACGCTTATGCCGGAGATATAGTCGTCGCCAACATCGACGCGGCGCTGGTACAGGACGGGACCGGGCCGCTCGCGGTGGAACAGCTGCGGAAGTTGGGGATGGAGCAGGCGGCGAACCCGGAGCGCACGGTTCTCTTTATCGACCACGCGGCGCCGAGCCCGCGTAAAGAACTCTCCAACGCGCACAAGATACTCCGCGATTTCGCCGCGAAGACCGGCGCGATTCTCTCCGATGTCGACGAGGGGGTCTGCCACCAGCGGATGGTCGAAGACTATATAAACCCGGGCGAGGTGCTTATCGGGGCCGATTCGCATACCTGCACCGCCGGCGCGCTCGGCGCGTTCGCAACGGGGATGGGCTCGACCGACGTGGCGATAGGTATCGCGTCGGGCAAGACGTGGCTGCGGGTTCCCGAGACCATCAAGGTCTACGTTACCGGCGAGTTTAAAAAGGGCGTCTATCCCAAGGATTTGATGCTTCATTTTATAGGGATGATCGGCGCCGACGGGGCGACTTATCAGTCGATCGAGTTTAGCGGCCCGACTATAGACGCGATGGATATGTCGGGCAGATTTACGCTGGCGAATATGGCCGTGGAGGCCGGCGCCAAAGCCGGGCTTTTTAAGACGGATGAGAAGACCAAGAAATATCTAGAAGAGCGCGGTCGCGGGGACAAGTGGCGTGAAATCGCGCCCGACGCCGACGCGACCTATGAGCGCGTTGTCGAGATAGACGTTACCGACCTCGAGCCGACCATATCGTGCCCGCACACCGTAGACAACACGAAGACGATTTCCGAGGTCATAGGGACCAAGGTCGACCAGGTCTTCATCGGTACCTGTACCAACGGCAGGATTGAGGATTTACGTATCGCCGCCCGGATACTGGCGGGCAAGAGCCGCAATCCCAATACCAGGCTGCTCGTTTGCCCCGCCTCTAAGGAGGTATACCTCCAGGCGATCGAGGAGGGAATTCTCGCGAAGCTCGCGTCGGCGGGCGCCGCTATCGTCAATCCCGGTTGCGGGGCTTGTGTCGGTGTCCATGGCGGCATTTTGGGGGACGGTGAGGTATGCTTGGCTACCCAGAACCGCAATTTCCAGGGTCGCATGGGCAATACCGAGGCGTTTATTTATTTGAGTTCGCCGGCGACGGCCGCGGCGACCGCTCTAGAGGGCGTAATCGCCGACCCGAGGAAGTACTTGTAGATTTGGTTCCTGAAAACAATTGTTTGTGATGGGTTAGCTTAGGGAGTCCATTAAGAACATAGATGTTAGATTTGAGCATAGATATTAGATTTAAAAGTTATGTGTTTTTAAAGAATTGTAATAGAAACGAGTGGATAATCGCATGCAAATCAAAGGAAAAGTATTCAAATTCGGAGATAGCATCAGCACAGACCATATCGCGCCGGGCAGGCTCTTTCATTTGCGTACCAACCTGCCGGAACTCGCCAAGCACGTCCTCGAAGACGCCGACCCGGAGTTTGCGCAGAAGGTGCAGCCCGGTGATTTCGTCGTGGCGGGCAAGAACTTCGGGCTTGGCTCGAGCCGCGAGCACGCCCCGACTATCATCAAGATAGCCGGTGTCGGCGCGGTGCTCGCCCAGTCGTTCGCGCGCATCTTCTACCGCAACGCCATCAATGTCGGCCTGCCGGTGCTGATTTGCGACACGACCCAAATCGACCGGGGCGATGAACTCGAGGTAGACGTCGGCAAGGGCGAGATTCGCAATGTCACCAAAGGCATCACCATCCAAGCCAAACCGCTGCCCGACGTCATGATTAAGATACTCAACGACGGCGGCCTTCTCGAGCACTTTCGCAAGCACGGCGGTTTCGCGCTAGACGCGTAAGAATAGGATTAATCGGCAATCATAGAAGTAGGATTTGTTGCGTAGGGGCCGAGCTTGTCTCGGCCCATTATTGAAGGACTGCAATTATGGAGGGGCGCCATTTTACTACAAGAAAACGCTTAAGGCTACGCGAATTTGACTATTCACAACCTTATGCCTATTTTTTAACAATTTGCTGCAAAGACAAAAGAGCCATTTTTGTTGGCGAAGAGTTAAATAAAGCCGTGTGCTACACGATATCTGAGGAAATCGATCGTTTGAATTTCGATTTATTTACGTATTGTTTGATGCCAAATCATTTACATTTGCTGTTATCACCGGGTCTAAGTAATACCCCAGTGAGCAGATATGTTCAGGGCTTTAAGAGCAAATCAACCAGAATGGCTTGGATGCATGGTATTTCCGGTATCGTATGGCAACGTGGATGTTACGATCACATTGTTAGGGGCAGTGAAAGCCTTTTAGAGATCGCCACGTATATTGTTAATAATCCGGTTCGAAAAGGATTAGCCGGATCGATCGATGATTATCCATATAGCGGGATAAACGATAATTTAATATATTGACGTTGATTATTGACGTTGATGAGCCTGTTGCATAAACTCAATCGTCATCCATATGTTGTCATTACTGACTAACGCAAATACAACATATATTGTGGTTTTTACTGTCTTTTTTCACTTTGCGCAACAGGCTTTGATGCGAATTAAAATACCAGGTCACTCTAGCTGGTCGTTTTCGGGAGAGGAAATGTGCGCTTTGAAGATGCGCAGAGTTCTGACCTCTATATTCGAAAACCAATCCGCATCAGACGTTATTGGTAAAAAAATGTATTGGTAAATTGCGATTTAGTGGTTGAGGGTTAACGTTGTTTGGGCGGAGACAAGCTCCGCCCCTACGCAATAATATGAGGCGGAGACAAGCTCCGCCCCTACGCAACAAGGCGGACAAGGAGAGGTGGACCTTATGATGCATACAATTACGATGATTCCGGGTGACGGTATCGGGCCGGAGATATCCGAGGCGATGCGCCGCGTGGTCGATTCGACCGGCGTCAAAATCGATTGGGAGATTCAAGAGGCCGGCGCTGATGTAATGGATAAATACGGCACGCCCTTGCCCGACCAGGTTATCGAGTCGGTTAAGAGAAACAAGGTCGCGATAAAGGGACCGATAACCACACCGGTCGGCACGGGTTTTCGCAGCGTTAACGTCGCGCTCAGGAAAGCGCTCGACCTCTACGCGAACCTGCGCCCGGCCTATAGCTTAAAAGGCGTCAAAAGCCGGTATGAGGATATCGATTTGGTCATCGTGCGCGAGAACACCGAAGACCTCTACGCCGGCATCGAGTTTGAACAAGGAAGCGATGAGGCGATAGAGCTTATCGATTTTATCAAGGAGCGCGGCGGCAAGTTCCGTTTCGAAGACGCCGGCATCAGCATCAAGCCGATTTCGGTAAGCGGCAGCGAGCGCATCGTTCGCTTCGCTTACGAATATGCCCGGAGGGAAGGGCGTAAAAAAGTCACCGCGGTCCACAAGGCCAATATCATGAAATATTCCGACGGCCTCTTCTTGCGCGTGGCGAACGAGGTCGGCGAGGACTATCCCGATATCGAGACCGAGGATAGAATCGTGGACAATATGTGCATGCAGCTCGTCCAAAAGCCTGAACTCTATGATGTGATTGCATGCCCCAACCTCTACGGCGACATCCTAAGCGATTTGTGCGCCGGACTGGTGGGCGGCCTCGGTATGGCGCCGGGCGCCAACATCGGCGAAGAATACGCCGTTTTTGAGCCGGTCCACGGCAGCGCGCCCAAATACGCCGGGCTGAACAAGGTCAACCCGACGGCGCTGATTTTGACGAGTGTCTTGATGCTCAAGCATCTCGGCGAGCGTGAAGCCGCGGACAAAGTCTTTAACGCGACGCGCGACGTTATCGCCGAAGGCAAGAACGTAACTTATGACTTAGGTGGAACCGCCGGAACGTCGGGGATAGCCGACGCGATTATCGACAAGATTCAATCGTAAGAGAAGCGGTCAGCCGCGAGCGTTCGGCCTGCGATTAAAGTGTCGGGCTTTAAGTGGCGGCATTAGCAGAAGACGGATTGCTGATAGTATGCATGGGGGGGCAACATCCTATGATTTTAAAACGAGGCCTTTTAATCCTAGGCCTCGTTTTCGTGATTTTAAGCCTGGGCTGGTTGTGGGGGCCTGCGGTGGTAGAATCGCTCGTTGTCGAGAGAGCGGCCACCGGCATCTACGTACTTCTAAAGAGCGCCGGCTTGAAGACGGAAGCGCCCGACGCCACATGCGACGCGTCTGAAAAGACAACAGCCGGCACACGCCCAAGAATACCTTCGATAGGATAGGGCGCACGGAAATCGATGCCACAGAAAAGCTCGTCGCCGAGTATTTGGATAGCTTGTAGGGTGTGTGAGTGCTCGGTGACAGGCGGCAAAATTGGTCTGTTTGGGTTAGCGGCAACCGGCGAGTTATTTTTCGGTCTGACGGCACAGATGCAACAGATGTAGATTACCGTGATTATCATTAAATTTATGAGGAGTGTTTAGAATGAGAAAACCAACTCACCCCGGAGAGGTTTTACGAGAAGATGTTATAAAGCCTCTGGGTCTAACCGTAACGGAAGCTTACGCTCGATAACCGTATGAAGCATGTGGCTGCCGAATTAAATATCGACATATTGGAGTAATTAGACATGAAAGTATTTACTTATTCAGAGGCACGTCAGAATCTTTCAAAGTTGTTACGGATTGCTCAAAGAGAAGAAATCGAAATTCGAAGAAAGGATGGCTCGGTATTTTCTCTAAAGGCAAAAGATCAAAAAACCAAGTCCCCATTTGATGTTGCAGGGGTTAAAACCAAAGCAACGACCCAAGACATCCTGGACGCAGTCAGGGAATCAAGAATGGGCTAACAAACCCATCCAGCCGACGCCAAAAAGCGGCGCGGCTGATGGGTTGCGTTGGCACGCCCCTTCCATAACAAAATATTTTTTGGAAAAATAATATGTCTCTTTTTGAAATTGCCAATCAAAAATTATCAGTCTTAACGCAGTCCAATTTTGCACTCGAAATGAAGTTGCAAGCCCTTATCGAGAGCAATTTGCAAACTGTGTTCAATTGTCGCCTTGTAACATCCGAGTTTCCAACGGTATATTGACACCCACCTTTGCGTTCTGTATAATCCATCTAATATTCTCCAAGTAAATCTACTAAGAGAAAACCTACAAGGACAGAGGCTATGACGGGGAGTAGTAGACTTTCTTACTATAAGAGCGAGCCGGGGGTGGTGGGAAGCCGGTATAGGATGTAAGTCGAACGTCGCCCTTGAGCCGGTCATGTGAACAGCGAGCGTCGCCGAGTAGCTTGACCCGTCTGCCCACGTTACGGGTGCAGAGAGCGGTAAGGTTGAAAATAACCTTGCTGAAGTTGGGTGGTACCGCGAGATATTCCTCTCGTCCCATAAGGGATGGGGGGTTTTTTAGTTCAGAATATCATCCGGAGGGTTCTATGGCACTTAGAAGCGATGAGGTTAAAAAAGGAGTTATTCGGGCGCCGCACAGGTCGCTCTTGAAGGCGACCGGGTTGACCGACGAAGAGATGAGCCGGCCGTTTATTGGTGTTGCTAACTCCGCCAATGATATTGTGCCGGGCCATATTCACCTGGACAAGATAGCCGAGGCGGTAAAGGCGGGGATTCGCCTCGCCGGCGGCACCCCGTTCGAGTTCTCGACGATAGGCGTCTGTGACGGCATCGCTATGAACCATGCCGGGATGAAGTATTCGCTGCCGAGCCGGGAGATAATCGCCGACTCGGTCGAGTTGGTCGTCGAAGCGCACCGTTTCGACGCGCTGGTGCTCATCCCTAGTTGCGACAAGGTAACGCCGGGGATGCTTATGGCAACCGCCCGGTTGAATATTCCGTCGGTGGTCGTGAGCGGCGGGCCGATGCTCGCCGGAAAGTATCGCGGCAAAGACATCGACCTTATCAGCGTCTTCGAGGCGGTCGGCGCCGTCGGCTCGGGCAAGATGACCGAAGAGGAGCTTGCCGAGTACGAGAGCTGCGCTTGCCCGACCTGCGGCTCATGCTCGGGTATGTTTACCGCTAACACGATGAACTGCCTCACCGAGGCGATAGGCCTGGGGCTCCCGGGCAACGGGACAATCCCCGCGACCTATTCGGAGCGGATTCGCCTGGCTAAGCACGCGGGCATGGCGGTCATGGGGTTGCTGGAGAGCGATATCAAGCCGGATCGGATATTGACCAAGGAGGCGTTTAGGAACGCGCTCGCGGTCGACATGGCGCTCGGCGGTTCGACCAACACGGTACTTCATATGGCGGCCATCGCTCATGAAGCGGATATAGAGTTCGACCTGGAGATGGTCGATGAGATAAGCCAACAGACGCCTAACCTTTGCAAGATAAGCCCGGCGGGCACTCAGCATATCGAGGACCTCTACCGGGCGGGCGGAATCATGGCGGTAATGGCCGAGCTTAACAAGGGCGGTCATTTGGATACGACGGTTATGACGGTTACCGGGAAGCCATTGGCGGACAACCTGTCCGGCGTGGAGGTTCTCGACAACACGGTTATCAGGCCGCTTAGCGACCCGTATTCAGAGACGGGCGGGCTCGCGATTCTCTTCGGAAACCTGGCTCCCGATGGAGCGGTGGTCAAGCAGGCCGCGGTCGCTGAAAGGATGCTGGTGCATTCCGGTCCGGCGCGCGTTTTTGACGGTGAACCGGAGGCGACAGATGCGATATTGAGCAACCGGATAAACCCGGGGGACGTCATCGTCATCCGCTACGAGGGGCCGAAAGGCGGCCCCGGCATGCGCGAGATGCTCACGCCGACGTCGGCTTTGGCGGGCATGGGCCTGGACGACAAGGTCGCGCTCATCACCGATGGTCGTTTTTCCGGCGGTACGCGCGGTGCCGCTATCGGCCACGTTTCACCGGAAGCCCAGGAGGGCGGCCCGATAGCGGCCCTCAAAGAGGGCGACACGATAGAAATAGATATTCCGGGCAGAGCGCTCGATGTCAAACTTACTGATGACGAATTACAAGCTCGCATGGGCAGTTGGAACGCCCCCGAATTCAAAGTGAAGAAGGGATATCTCGCGCTTTACGCGCGGATGGTATCGTCCGCCGCTAAAGGGGCGATTTTGGAATAGTCGTCAGCCTAACGCTGACAGCTGATAGAAAAATTGGAGGTGATGTGAATGCGTATAACAGGAGCGGAAGCATTAATCAAAAGTCTGGAGATGGAAGGCGTAGATGTCATTTTCGGCTATCCCGGCGGGGTGGTGTTGCCCATCTACGACGCGCTGTATTATGCGAAGAATATTCGGCATATACTCGTGCGGCACGAGCAGGTCGCGGGCCATGCGGCCGACGCTTACGCGCGCGTTACCGGAAAACCGGGTGTTTGTCTTGTGACTTCGGGGCCGGGGGCGACAAATGTCGTCACGGCAATCGCCAACGCGTTTATGGACTCTGTTCCGATAGTAGTAATTACGGGACAGGTCGCGACGCATGTGCTCGGAACCGACGCATTTCAGGAAGCGGATATAACCGGCATTACATTGCCGATTACTAAACACAATTATCTGATAAAGGATGCCAACCAGCTGCCGCTCATCGTCCGGCAGGCGTTTCAGCTCGCCGTCTCCGGCAGGCCGGGTCCGGTCCTTATCGATATACCGGTTGATATCGCGAAAACGGAGATAGATTTTAACTACCCGAGCGATTTTACGATACCGGGGTACAAGCCGACCTACAAAGGGCATGCCAGGCAGATAAGGGAAGCTGCTAAGATGATGAACAAGGCCGAGAAGCCCATCATCTATGCCGGCGGCGGAATCATCAAGTCTCAGGCTTGGGATGAGCTTAAGGAATTGGCGGAACTGATACAAGTGCCGGTAACGACGACGCTTATGGGTAAAGGAGCCTTTCCCGATGAGCACCCGCTCTCTCTGCGGATGCTCGGGATGCACGGGACCCGGTACGCGAATTACGCGATAATGGATAGCGACTTGATTCTGGCGGTCGGTGTCCGCTTCGACGACCGCGTTACCGGCAAGGTTTCGACCTTCGCGCCGCACGCGAAGATTATCCACATAGATATCGACCCCGCCGAGATAGGCAAGAACGTGGCGGTCGACGTCCCCATAGTCGGCGACTTGAAGGTCGTCCTCGGCGACCTCGTGGCGGCGGTCAAGAAGATAGGTGAGCCGCACGCGGACAAGACGAGGTGGCACGAGATGATAGCGGGCTGGAAGAAGAAGTACCCGCTCCACTATCACCAGAACGGCGAGATACGCCCCGAGTATGTCGTGGAGAAGATAAGCGAGCTGTCTAAAAAGATGGATACGATAGTCGCAACCGGGGTCGGTCAAAACCAGATGTGGGCGGCGCAGTTCTACAGTGCGAACAAGCCGCGCAGTTTTGTTTCGTCCGGCGGCCTGGGAACGATGGGATTCGGTCTGCCCGCAGCCATAGGCGCGCAGGTGGGGCGCCCCGACGCGCTCGTCTTCGACATCGACGGCGACGGCGGCTTCCAGATGGTCTCGCAGGACCTGGCGACGGTCGCGGTCAACAAGCTGCCGATAATCATCGCGATACTCAACAACGGCTACTTAGGGATGGTTCGCCAGTGGCAGGAACTCTTCTATGATAGAAGATATTCCCACGTCGACCTGAACGTCGGCACGCCCGACTTTGTCAAGCTGGCCGACGCTTACGGCATAAAGGGAGTTCGGGTAACCGAGACGGCCGAGGTCGAGAAGGTCTTAAAGCAGGCAATCGAAGACCGCGAGCCGATTCTTATAGATTTTGTGATCGCGCGCGAAGAGAACGTCTTCCCGATGGTCGCGCCGGGAGCGTCAATCGATGAGATGCTCGGCGGTATCCCGGGCGCGTCGTTAAGTCAGATGATGGATGAGGGGGAGGAGTAGGAGAATGAAGCATATACTATCGGTTCTCGTCGAGAACAAACCGGGAGTTTTAGCGAGAGTCTCCGGCCTCTTCAGCCGGCGCGGTTTCAATATCGACAGCTTAGCGGTGGGTACGACCGAGGACGCGGATATCTCGCGCATGACCATCGTCGTCGACGCCGACGACGTCAAGCTCGAGCAGATAACCAAGCAGTTGTACAAGCTGATAAACGTCTTGAAGATAAGCGATTTGGACCCGGCGGATTCGGTCGAGCGTGAACTCGTACTTATAAAAGTGAACGCGCCGCCGAATATGCGCCCGGAGATAGTCGAGACGGCCAATATCTTCAGGGCAAATATCATCGATGTCAGCAAGTCTACGTTGACCATCGAGATAACCGGCACGTCCAACAAGATACAGGCGCTCGAAGACCTCCTGAGGCCTTACGGTATCAAAGAGCTGGTCAGGACCGGCAAAGTTGCGCTGGCGAGGGGCAAGCTCGCGGAGGTGTAGCGCCTGGAGGTCGTAAACCTGCCGACAAAAATGAGGCAAAGATAGACCGGCAGGGGGGG